>Ga0222714_10000068_pt1 | contig 121344 bp, 110 predicted proteins | sample C33_3DmetaG_FD_165048 | JGI IMG/M metagenome (GOLD analysis project Ga0222714, IMG submission 165048) | Estuarine water microbial communities from San Francisco Bay, California, United States - C33_3D | ecosystem: Environmental > Aquatic > Marine > Unclassified | place: USA: California...
CAGATATTGGAGATCAGATTTGGGTTGCACGATGGTTACTTTACAGAATTGCAGAAGATTGGAATGTTTCAGCAACTCTAGATCCAAAACCAGTTAAAGGTGACTGGAATGGTGCAGGAATGCACACTAATTTTTCCACAAAAGCTATGCGTGAGGATGGTGGGTATGATGCTATTGTCCAAGCTTGTGAGGCTTTAGGTAAAAATGCTGAATTACATGTCAAAAATTACGGTGCCGGAATTGAAGATAGGTTAACCGGTGAGCACGAAACCCAACGTTTTGATACCTTCTCATACGGGGTAAGCGATAGAGGAGCGTCAATTAGAATTCCTTGGCAAGTTGAAGTTGATAAAAAAGGTTATTTAGAAGACAGAAGGCCAAATGCTAATGGAGATCCATACCTTATAGCAACATTAATGATTGATACTATTTGCTCAGCAGCTTCTAATTAGAAGTTGCTGAAGCAACAATTTCTTCAATTCTTTTTATAAACTGATCTAAGTTTTTATTAAAAGAATCTAAAGCTGCAGCTCTTTGCTCACCTTTGTCTGAAGATTCCAAACCAGCAAGTAGTTCAACTGTGTCTTCCGCAATTATGTTAACCAAAGTCTTGAGCTCTTCGTGGCTTGTTACTAAATTTGCATATTCATTTGGAGGTCCAGGTTCAGTTACCGTAATTACAAATTCTTCAGCATCTTCAATAAAAGCTGCAAATTCTTGCTTTGCTTCTTGGTAAGTAATTGTTTTATCATCCCAATTTTGATTTGCTTCAAGTACTTTTTTACCTAACTCGGTTGCTTGAATTTTTTCAGCAGTTATTTCTTCAAGATAAGCAACATAATTTTCAGGAAGTGTTGTAGTAGTTGATGTAGTTGTAGTATCCTCAGTTGCTTCCTCAGCAACAGTTTCTACAGTTGTTACCTCTGTTACTATTTCTAGATTGTTATTTGTTGCAACCCTGTTTATAAAAGTATAGGTTGTTGCAATCATTCCAATTAAAACCAACGGAAGAACAATACGACCTGGTTTTGGATCAGAATTAAAAGTTTCCATAGCTATATTGTATCAAAGATATTATTAATATCTTTTTTTAAAGTAATCCAATCGGCATCAATAGATTTTGTAATTGTAATAAAACCTGGTCCTGTAAATATTTTTTCTATTCCTTCAATTTCTGAAAGTTTCCAAATATCATCCCCATCAATTTTATTATTTTCATCCAAGTAGATAGCAACAGGATATTCGTGTTGCACATTAACTTTTTTTGCATTCGGATTGGGAGTGTCTATTAATTCCATAATTACTTCTTATTTTAATATAAAAACAGTTAATATATTTTTGTATGCAAAATCAAATAAATAAATTTGACACATCTAGTTTGTCGTTAAATAAAATTCAATTTTTATCAGTATTAAGCCTTTATTTTTTTACTTTAGGTACTGCAATTCTAGGTTTTTCAGCTTATTTGTTTACTGAAGCATCAGGTTTTTCTGAGCAAAACCTGATAGAGTGGAGTGGCCAAGGTTTGTTTTGGGCATTCATTAGCTTATTTGTTTCTATTTTTATACTTTTTATACCAATTGAATTTTTTAATTCATACAAAATACTTAACAGAAGTTTTAAAGATTTAATTGCAAATATAGTTTCAGTTATTTTAATCTCTTTAATTTGCTTAGTTCTATTTCAAATTTTGTTAAACAATGAAAACACGTTTTTAAGTCAATATTTAATACTTGCTAGAGCAGTTTCTTTCTCAGGTTTCATTGCTATCCCTCTAGTTTTCTTTCTTCTACATAATTTTGGCAAAAATATTTACTTCATAGAAAAATATGCATACAGTTTAGTTTTGTTTATTTGGGTAATAGCTTCTCAAATATTTTTATAATTACATTTCCTCAACAGGTGTAATACCTAAACAAAACATTGTATTGTGACAGGTAGTTATAAATAGACCTAGTACATACAGTTTCATTGAAAGCTTACTTTGATCAGTAATTTCTGAAAGCTTTTCTTCTTCATAAAAGGTATTAAATAAATTGCATATTTCATATAAATAGTTGGCTAGGTGGTGCGGCTCATTCAGGGTAATGCTTTGATCTAAATACACACCAAACAAAAATAGTTTGGATAAAAGTTTTTGGTCATTGGCGGAATATTGTTCAGAAAAAACAGGATTAATATTAGAGAATTGTTTATTTAATTTTTGTGCTCTTACTTGTGCATATTGAATATAGACACCAGTTTTACCAGTAATACTAGTAAATTTCTCAAGATCAAATTTATAATCTGTCAATCTATTAGTTAATAAATCACTAAAACTCAATACCGAATTAGTTAAATTAATCAGATCCGATTCATTTAGTGAGGGGTTTATTGTTTTAATATAGTTATAAGTCTCTTCAAATAATTCTCTCAAAGGCTTTGTTTCACCGTCTCTAGTTTTAAATGGATTTCCATTTTTATCATTCATGGTTCCATAAGCGACATGCTCATGTTGATTATTATTAAATTCAAAGTACTTTATTGAGCTAAATAATTGTTGAAAATGTAGAGACTGTCTTTTATCGACAACATATAAAGCTTTATCGTATGGAATATTATTTTGTCTAAATAGTATAGTTGCTAAATCAGTTGTAATATATAAGTACGATCCATCTGATTTTGTAATTAAAATTCTTGGTTCAATAATTTCTGAGCTTATGAGAGCATTATCATCTTCGATAATTTTTCCATCTTTTTTTAAATCTTCAAGCATAGGATTTATAAGTGAGTTGACATCGCTTTCACCATACCAATAGTCAAACTCATGGCTCAACATTTGAAAACTTTCTTCTAAGTTCTTAATTGAAATATTTTTTAATTCTTTCCACTTAGTTATGTAATACTCATTTTCATTATTAAGTAACTTATTAATTTCTTGTGACTTTTGTTTAAAGTTTTCATTTTTATTATATTCCAAACTGGCTTTTGGGTAAATGGATTGTAAGTCTTCAAACAATATACTTTGAAATGGGATTTTATTTATTTCCATATAGCAAAGAATTTGAGAAATTGGCATACCCCAATCACCTAGGTGTAGGTCGCTTACTATATTGTTACCTATAAACTTATTCATATTATATAGACTTCTACCTATGTTTAAAGTTCTTATATGACCAACATGTAAAGGCTTTCCAAGATTTGGACCTCCAAAATCAATGATTATATTTATTGGTTTACTAACTTTGAAATCTTTTGGCTGGTTTGAAAGTATAGAGAAAAGTGTTGCGATATTAAGTTTAAGATTAATAAAGCCTTTATCATTAAATTCAATTTCTTTAAAATAATCTGTAGATTTTAATTCAGTACTAATAATTTCAACTAAATTTTTATATTGTTTGTGAGATTTATATTTTAAAAGTGTATTGATTTGTAAGTCCCATTCAGGTAATTTTGAAATATTAAATTCAATATTTTCATTTATACCTATATCTTTGATTAGATGTGCTAGTTTTTCTTTAATTTCTGTAATTAATTTATTCATTTTTTAAGATAAGAGTCAACGTTGCTGGTCAGTTATATTCTACCTTACTGCCTAATATTTTAGTTTGATACTTAGATAAACCTTAAGGCAATTACTTTAAATGTATTAATCTTAAATCAAAAAACTTTAATCAACTTCTATCTCAACAAATCTTTTAAATTTTTTAGAGATGTAAAATTCAAAAACAATTGCTTGAATACCAAAATATTTAGAGAATATGTTTATATTTATATTTGAAAAGGAAATTACAATATGACAGGCGGTGAATTTGAATATGAATCTATACCTATAGGTTATTATGACAAAATTTTTACTGCGGGCCAAAAAAAAAATAGAGGACTACAATTTAGTTGGCATTATTTAAAATTTAAAACTGTAAAAAATAATTTTCCTAAATATAATTCACATTTAGATATTGCTTGTGGACCTGGCACATTTATTGGAAATTTTCTTGATTATAGATCAATTGGTTTAGATATATCTGAAAGACAAATCAATTATGCTAAGAAAAACTACAAATCTTTAAGCAATCAATTCTTTTTAATTGATATAAATAAACAATTTGATAATGAAAATAAATACGATGTCATTACTTTATTAGAGTTTATTGAGCATATTTCTTCTGAAGAGGTAGATAGTTTAATTATTAAGTGTATGAGTAAATTGAATAAAAACGGAAAAATTATTATAACAACACCTAATTATGGGGGACTATGGTTGTTTTTAGAAAAAATTGTGAGCTTAGTTGGTCCAGTAAATTATAAACTTCAACATGTTAATCGATACACAAAACGAAGAATTAAAAAAGAGCTAAATTTTAAAAATATTACAGTCGAGAAATATATAAATTTTGGAATATTTTTATCTATTTTAAATTTCAATTTAGGACTGAAAGCAAATGACATTGTTTCGAAAATTTTTAAAAACTATTTTGGATTTTCCTTATTGATAACTATTGAAAAATGAACAATATCATAATCATAATTCCTACTTTAAATGAGTATGAAAATGTTGAAATTTTATTAAGTGAATTTTTAAAATTAAATGTAGACGTTGTTTTTATTGATGACAATTCAATAGATTTTACTGATCAGCTAATCGAAAGCAATAGGTATTTTAATAAAAAATATTTTTTGATCAAACGTAAATCAAAATTGGGATATGCATCTGCATGTATTGAGGGTATTAATTTTGGAATAAATAAAAAATATAAAACTATTGTCCAGATGGATGCCGATCTTTCCCATTCAATAACTGACCTGAAAAAGCTACTGAATAGTAGAAAAAAAAGTGATGTAATAATTGGCAGCAGATATATAGCAGGAGGACAAATTGTTGGATGGGGTCTATTTAGAAAATATTTATCCTTTTTTGCCAATTTAACATGTAGAAAGTTACTAAAAATGCAATTATCTGACTTTACTAGTGGTTTTAGAGTGTACGATTCAAAAGTATTTTCTGAATTAAATCTAATTAACATAACAGCTGAAGGCTATTCGTTTCTTGTTGAGGTGATATATAAAATTTATTTAAAAAACTTTACAATATCGGAAGTACCTATTTTATTTTACGATAGAAAATATGGAAGTTCAAAACTAGATAAAAAAGTTATTTTTGAATCAGTTCTTAATTTAATAAGAATATCCAAAAAAGGTACTAGTTAACACTTTTTTAAAAATAATAAAATATTTAACCATTTTATATTATTTTGAATCACAATTTGTAAAAGTTAAGATTAGTTTGATGAAGAAAATAAATAACTTTTATTTAATTCCAATTACTATTTTAATAATTACGATATATGTTTCGGACTTTATTCCTAAAATTAATAGATTTGAAGATGAGTTAATTGCGCTGACTTCGCATATTTTTTTTATTACAGATTTTGAATTCAAAGCACCATATTTAGTAGATGATTTGATTTTTACTCCAACCTTAACGACCGGTTTCAATACTTCTATAGGAGGTGCTATAGGTTGGATAGTATTTAAAGATTTCTACTTTTCAAGACTATTTAATTTCATTTGGTTAATTTTGGAGATTTCTCTCTTTAACATCTACCTTTACAAAAATAAATTTATAAATATAAAGTTTATATACTTTTCAATTTTAGGTTTATTTTGTATACCTCTTTGGTATAACTCTTTGTATGGATTAGGTGAAATTTTATCCTCAATTTTATTTTTTAATTCGTTGCTAATCTACGAGAAGAATCCAAAACTTTCTATGTTTATGATGTCTGTTTCAATATTTTTTGGAAAATTTATAATATTTTTATCATTTATAGTATTTGTAGCGATAAATTTAAGAAAACAAAACTTAAAAAGTTTTTTGTATTTCTTATTACCTCCATTCATTTGGTATTTTGTAATATTCTTAAAAACTGGATTTAATGGTTTATTAGATTATGTAAATAAATTTCTTAGTTTTTTATTTTTTCATGGACTCCTAAAATCAAGTTCATCATCTAATTTTTTTGAAGCATCTATAGATAATATTTCTAAATCTGAAATAGCAGAATGGTCTTACGCAACAATTATCCGTGTAGGCATAGTTCCTATAATCTTTTCTTTATATTTATTAATTAAGTACTTATTGAAAAAAAATTCAAAAATTGATCTTTCCGTTTCAATAATAATAATTACAAATTATTTGTATTTTTATTTGATTAGTTACCAAAAATATTTACGATATTCTCAAATTTTTTTAGTTATAACTATTTACTACTTATTATTTTTATTATCAAATGAAGAATCAATACCAAATATTGAAAAAGTAATTTATATTTTGCTGCTAAGTATGTTTTTAAGCAATGAGATACTCATACTTTTTTTAATATTAAATTCAATATTAAGTTATAGAAAAAAGTCAAAATATATTTCTCTGATAATATTTTTATGTCTAAATATAATAAATTTACATTATGAATCTCGATATGAATTAAAAAATAATTTAGAAATAAATGAATGCAAAAAAAATATTTCTAGTATTGAATGTATAAAAAACTATCTTCCGTATGAATATTAGATTTTATCTCAATAGAGAAGATATACAAATTTTCAAACTTTAACTGTTTATAATTATAAAGTTGTGAACTATATGTTGTCTTTGATAAGAGTTATTGATATTAGAAGAATTTCTTTTAGAGAAGATATAAATGGTCTTAGAGCAGTTGCAGTTTTGTCTGTAGTTTTATATCATGCAGGCTTTAATCAATTTAAAGGTGGCTGGTTAGGTGTTGATATTTTTTTTGTTATATCTGGCTATTTAATTTCAAATATTATTATCTCAGAGTTTAATTCAAAAAATTTTACTTTTAAAAAATTTTATCTTAATAGAATTAGGAGAATCTTACCAGCTCTTTTAACAACTTTAATAGGGTCAACAGTTCTTGCTAACTTATTACTGACACCTAAGGCTGCAAAAGAATTTGCTGAATCAGGTGTCGCATCATTATTCTTTTTTGCAAATTATTATCTTCAAAATTTAGATTTTTACAATTCAGAGCCAGCAAAGTATCTTCCACTACTACATACGTGGAGTTTAGCAATTGAAGAACAATTTTATCTTTTTTTCCCAGTATTTGCATTGTTGATTTATAGGGTTACTAAAAAGTATTTTTTTTTAATATTATGTTTAGCTTCAGTATATTCGATATATTTAAACACAATTGCCGAGAGTTTTAATAAATTTTATCAAATACAATTTAGAGCATGGGAATTACTCTTAGGCGTTCTAGTAATGATATTGAGAAGCAATTTTACAATTAAACATCTAGAAAAAATTGGGATAATTTTTTTAATATTTCCAATATATTATTTTGACGATTTAAAGTGGATTAATGATACTGAACCTAAGCTGATAGCTCTTTTTGGTACATGCTTAATTTTATTTTCAAACACTGAAACTACAGTCTTATCAAAATTATTGAGTGTTAAATATTTAAGAATAATTGGATTGTCTTCCTATTCAATTTATTTAATTCACCAGCCTCTATTTTCATTTTACAAAAGCTTTATTTTTGATAATTCATATAATTATTATTTAAATAATGATTTGAGTCTTATTAAAGTAATCGGAATTGAAGATTCGATTATAAAATTTTTAAGTAATTATGACTTTAGATTTTTCCTGATATTAATTACAGTTTTATTTGGAATTTTTTCATATAAATATGTAGAAGAAAAATTTATAAAAAAAGTGTATGATTTACGTATTTTGTTCATACTCTTTTTAACTACCCTCTCTTTCCTTTCTATTACAAAATATAATAATAATTTTTCTGATAAATTAGTTACAAGTGATTATGAAATCGGCGATTTTAAAGATTTAGATTTTACAAATATATTTTTAGAGTATGAAAACATAGTCGTTGTTGGTGATTCACATATGGGTAGAATGTATGAAACTTTAAATTTAATTTCAAATCAAAATGTTAGAGATAAGTTAGTTGACTTAAATTGTAGCGGATGTTATTTTGTTAAAAATCTAGAAATTGGGTCCGAAAACAATATTTACAAACCTCGAAATTCATTTCAAAGTATAGAAAATGATATTAAAAATTATAAAAATTCTTTAATTTTATATGGTGGAATTCTGCCTATATATATTGAGCAGGATAACTTTTTTAATGGCTATGTTGTTAATAATAAAAGAAGCTATATTCCATTTATTAAAAAAAGCGGTAATGAATATGACTTATTGTCTAATAATGAGTTGATTGATTATATGCGAGAAAGTTTTAGATTTTTAGAAAAAAATAATAATGACTTAATTGTTTTTTATCCTATTCCAGAAGTTGGTTGGGATATAAGAGATATTAAAAGATTAGAAAATTTTCAAGAACTAATTTTTTCATATGATTATAAATGGTTCCAAAAAAGAAATTTCAATAGTTATAGAATTTTAGATGAAGCTATTAGCGATGAATATTTAAAAATTTATCCCGAAAAAATTTTTTGTAATACGTTTCTTAAAGATAAATGTGTGGCAACTTATTATGAAGAAGTATTTTATAGTGATTATGATCATTTAAATAATTATGGAAACATTCTTTTACTTAATGAGCTTTTTGGATTATTAAGTAAAGAAAATAATTTTTCCAAATAATATTTTTGGAACTAATTTGTATTTTGTGAGACGGTATCTCTTAAAAACTTTTTTTCATTTATAAACTTTAACTACTCATATTTATTTTAAATAAAAATTAATTATTGAAATATTAAGTATGTGTGAAGCTTGAATTGTAAGCTTGAAGTAAGTAATTTAAAGTTTTTATTAATTAAAATCTTATAGGTAAGTAGATTAATATGAAAAAAATGTTTAAAAATCGTTTACATAAACCAATAAATTTTTTTATTTTTGCTTTAATTTTTTTATTATTTTTAACAATAGATTTTAGATATAAGACCGAGTGGACTTGTTGCTCTGACGATTTTGATTATTTTTCGCATTCAGAAACTTTAATAATAGATTGGGATTTTGATTACACAAATCAATTGGAAGGCTTTGAGGAAAAAAGATATTATAACAACGGTAAAAGTGCTCCAATTGGATTTTTTGGAACGGGTTTATTAAGCTCTCCGTTTTTAAAAATTGGTCAATTACTTGATAATTTAAATGTCCCTTCAGGAAATCTTTTTAATTACAAAATATTAATATATTCATTTGCTTCTATATTTGCATTATTTTATGCACATTTTTATTTGGTCAAATCTTGTAGCCTCTTAAAAATTAAAATAAATTCAAATCTACTTTTATTAATTTTATTTGGGACAGGCCTTCCTTATTATGCGTTTGAGAGATACAGCATGACCCACGCTTTCGACTCTTTTACAGTATTTCTTTTTATTTATTTTTTGATTAAATTTTATTCGCTTAATCAAAAAAAATATATTTTGTTTATATTTGTATTTGGTTTTTTATCACTTATTGTTCGATGGACTAATTATCAAATTTTTCTAATTCCTTTTGTAATTAAATCATTATTTTTTCCAGATTCAAAAGCAAAAATGAGAAACTATCTATCTTTTTATGTTTCCTATTTAGTTTTTTTTGCAATGTTTATTTATCATTCTTATTTAGTTTGGGGAATTTTTACAATCAATCCAAGCAAGATTTATCAAGGCCATAATTATGTGGCTGACTCATTAGCAAAACTTAATGAAAATCAAATTTCATTTATTTTTTATAACTTTAAGCAGTTATTAAACTCTCTGTTTACTCAAGAGTTTGGTGTTTTTTGGTTTTTGCCAATTGTTTTTTTTGGTTTTTTAAGTGCATTTTATTTTCTTAAAAAAAATATTTTTTTATCACTATCTATTTTCTTAATTTATGGTTTTTATTTTGCAATCATAAATGCTTGGGGTGGAACCGGCAATGCTTATGGTCTTCGCTATATTTACTCTACAATCCCAATATCTTTTTTTTTGTTTGTTTATTTTTATAAAATAAAATTAATCAAAAATTATATGAAATTTTATTTAGTTTTATTTTCATTCTTTTCACTTATCTCTGTGTTATTTTTTGAATCATGGTCAGGCACTCAGCTTTCAGTGAATTTTATTGAGAATTCATATGGAAACATGCATATATACTCTCAACCTTATTTTTTAACAGGAACATTAAATGCACTAATTATTTTTGATTCCTATTTGAAAATATTTGTAACCAGCTACTTAGGAGTTATTATATTTAAAGCACTTTTTATTATTTTCAATAAAAGTGCTGTAATCTCTATCCTTACAAATATTGGCTTGCCTACAGACAATAAGGATTTTATTGATTATGTTGAAAAAGTTAACTCTACTGATTTCGTTAGTTTAATTATTATTATTTTGATTACATACATAATATTTAGAATTTATAAAAACTCACATAATATACAAAAAGAACAATAAAAGTCTATAAAAAATATTAAAATTTAGAAATGAACTTTTATATAGTAGTTCCTGTTTTTAATGAAGAAAAAACAATCTCTTCTGTTGTAAGCAGATTAGTTAATGAATATCCTGAATGCACAATAATAATTGTTGATGATGGATCATCTGATAATACAAAAATTATGCTTGAAAAATCAAATTTCAAAAACTTACTTAAATTAAGTTTGCCTGAAAACAGAGGGAAAGGAGCTGCGCTTAAAACGGGACTTGATAAAATCCTAGAAATTGAAAGTGAATACTCAGATAATGTTGTCATATTTTTTGATTCAGATTTAGAAGTAGATAGTCAAGAGATAAGTAAGGTAATTAGTCTTTATAAGGAAAGGCCAGACATAGACTCAGTTTTTGGTTCTAGGTTTTTATACAATAAAAATTTTCAAAATTATGGGTTTAAATTTTTAATTAACTTTCTATTGACTTTTCTAAGTAATTTAATAACTAAAAATAAACTAACAGATATGGAAACTGCACTCAAGTCATTTAAGGTTAAACATATCAGAGCTCTGAATCTAGAATCTGAAAGATTTGATATCGAACCAGAAATTGTATATAAATTGAGTGTTCTTAATATAAAAATTTATGAAGTGCCTATAAGTTATTCTCCCAGAACTAAAATAGAAGGTAAGAAAATGTCTCTATTAGGAGGTCTAGAAACTCTTAGAGCATTAATCAAATTCAATAAATTATTTAAAAAAAATTAAAAAGTATAAGTTAACATACGATTTTCTAGTTCTAATAAAAAAATTGGGTAGTTTATCTTTAAATAAGTTAGTAAAAGATTTGAAGTAAGAATATGTTTACAACCACAAATCTAAACTAAATTATTTTTAATATTTTACGAAATAAAGCAAATCAGATTTTGAAATTCTTTAAATCGAAATAAGGAAAAAAATTTAATTGAAATTTGAGAAAAAACAAATATCTCAGAAATATAATAAGAATTTACTTATTGGCTATTTTATTTTTGATTAAAGATATTAGAGTAAAATAATATGAAAAAATATTATGAAGAAAATTATGAAGAAATGATCCAGGAGGGTTCTGGAAGCTTTTTTTTTAACTATGTTCATAAAACAATGGAAAAAAATCTAACAAAAAATTTTTATAATGTAGTTTTAGAGCTTGGGGCATTAAATGGGTTTCACAAAAAATTTTTAAAACATAAATTTAATATATATTATGAAACAGATATATTAATTGAAGAAACAACGCAAATTGATAAAGGTTATTATAAAAAATTTCAAGATGCAGAAAACTTAATTGATTTTAAAGATAATTCTGTAGATCGTGTAATTGCTACTTGTTTATTATCACATTTAGAAAATCCTGAAAAGTGTTTAGAAGAAATTAAAAGAGTAATCAATAATGAAGGGCTTGTGACATTGTGGGTTTCAAATGATCCATCAATTTTATTGAGGTTGTTCCAAGTAATTTTTAGAAAGAGAGCATTTAAAAAAAATGGGTTAGATTATGACTCTTTACAATATAGAGCCCACATTACTTATTTTTCTCGTTTAAATTTTTTAATTTATGATATTTTTAAAGATTTCAAAATTATTAGAAAAGAATTACCTTTTAAAAATTTGTGGTATAACTTTAATTTTGTAACGATTTATCAAATTTATAAATAAATATAAAAATATGCTTCTGCTAATTGTGGCCAGAGGCAGAATCGAACTGCCGACCCCTTGTTTTTCAGACAGAGACTAACCATTTAACCTTTCCTAATTTTACATTATTCATCTTCATTTATCGCTCATTTCTAAGAGGCTCTAAAACGCTACGAGCAGTAAGTAACAAAGACTTCTTTTGTGAGTGTGACCCGGTTTTGACCCAATATATATCTATAATAATCGCATATATTCTAAGAGGAGAGATTAATATTTGTTGCACCAATTATGTTACTATTTCTTGATTTTTCAAAATATTTTACTTCAAAACCAATTTGACTCAATTTTTCCATAACAACAACTTCTGTGTACTCTGTGTCAAATTCTTCTTCAATGATTAAGTTTTTACATTTTTCCATAATTTTCTCATCTTCAAAAATTGGTTCAAATGATTTGCCTTCAATATCAATAATCAAATTGAAATATTCAATATTATATTCTGAAACAATTTCAGATAAAGTTGTCTTATCTATATTTTTTCCATCTAAATAATTTATTTCACTATTCAAAATATCTTTTTTTTCAAGAAATATAGCTTTATTTGAATAATCAACTGCTTTATTAACGAAGTAGTGGGTATTCTCAGAATGCTGATGAAATAAAATTTTTGAGAGTTCCAAATATTCAATTACAGGTTCTACTAAAACAATTTTTTTTCTTTTTTGTTTCATTGCTGTAGAAAGAGAAACAATTCCAATCGATGATCCAAGATCAATTAAGTCTTCTGGCTTATTAAAAAGTATTCTAGATGCTTCAAGTTCATATTTTTCGTAGAGATTATGTCTAATGAGTGATCTTGTAAAATTTGAAATAATTTTGTCTTTATCCTCAATTATTAATTCTCGATGTATTATTTTGTTTTTATTTAATATATTTTCTATTGAAGTTATAAAATTATTGAAATAAAGTTTATGTAAAAATATTCTCAACCAAGTAGGGAAATATGATTTTAATTTTAAAACAAAATTTAACATTATCTATTATATTTCTTTAGTAGCTCATGTGTTTATTAAAAATTTGAATACATTTTGTGGCCAGAGGCAGAATCGAACTGCCGACCCCTTGTTTTTCAGACAAGTGCTCTACCGACTGAGCTATCTGGCCAAAAGCGGGGACGACGGGATTCGAACCCGCGACCTCCTGCGTGACAGGCAGGCGTGAACTCCAGGCTTCACCACGCCCCCATTGATTTAATTAATGATAATACATATTTAACAAAATAAATTACTTTTAATTTCATTTTTTAAAATTTATTTTTATAGATTGTTCAACTATTAATATTGAGTTAATGGGTTTATACAATTTATCTAAGTATTTATTGAGATTTTTAATTCTTCAAACTTTAATTACATTTATAACTATTTGGTATTTTGATAAATTTTTAATTGGAGAATATATTAGTGGCTATGACATTATTATTAGAAACTTGTTAGAAGATAGATTAAGGTTTTATGAGTTTATCCCCTATAATTTTGTAAAAATAGATATATATTTAGCTCTATTTGTTTTTGTTTTTTTAATCGTCCTCTACAGTACAAATTTTTATAGTTACTCAAATGATTTAGTGCTAACTACTAGTAGAGGATACTTTGATGAATTTTTTCCTATTTATTTGATTTGGTCAACCTCTTATTTGAGTTTTTTACAAATTTTTAGATTTACTGCAGTTTCTAGAGGTTATTTAATAGTATTTACATTTATTATTCCACTAATTTTGGTTATATTTAGAAATACTGAAGCAATTTCTATTTTATTAGGTAGAAATCCTTCAAAAGAAAATTATATTTCATTTAATTTGGAAGAGTCTTCAACTTTTAGAGAATTAAGATTATTAAAATTAAGAAAAAATTTAGGAAATTTTTCAAATACTTTAGAAGTAGATGAAATCAAAAAAAATATTGAGAAAATTAACAAAGAAAATGAAATTAGTTTAGTTGTTATTGATATAAAAAACTCAAATATTTTTACAAAGGAATTTGAAAGATATTTATTAAATTTAAACAAGAAAGTATTATTAATAACCGAAAATGAAATTAATTTTCATTCCATATTTATATACAGGATAAATAAAATTGCTAATTCGAATTTAATATTTATAAATAATGATATTCAATATGGCTCAAGATATATTTTAAAAAGAGTGATGGACATAACAATAACTTTATTAATATCTCCAATACTTTTGTTCATCTTTTTAAGTTCAAACTTTTTTGTTATAACTTCTGCAGGCTATCCATCGTTAATCAAACAAAAAAGAATCGGACTCCACGGAAAAGAATTTAATATGTTCAAATTAAGAACAATGCACAACTTTTCTCACGACAAAAGGAAAGATTTAAAAGAGCATAATCAAAGGTCTGGTCCGTTATTTAAAATAGAAAATGATCCTAGGTTTATCAAAGGAGCAAAAATTTTAAGAAAGTTCAGTGTTGATGAAATTCCACAGTTTTTAAATGTATTAAAAGGTGAAATGTCAATAGTTGGACCTAGACCACTTTTCCCTGAAGATAATAAATATTTTGATGAAAATTATTTAAGAAGACTCAATGTATTACCAGGGATAACGGGTTTATTACAAATAAATGATAGAAATACAGATGAATTTGAAATTTGGTTTAAATATGATCTTGAGTATATAGAAAATTGGAGTCTGCTTTTAGATTTAAAAATAATTCTTAAAACACCATTTTCACTATTTACATCTAAGTTAACAGGGAAATAAAAAGTGGGTCGGGTGGGAATCGAACCCACGACCTTGAGCTTAAAAGGCTCCTGCTCTGCCGATTGAGCTACCGACCCTGTCAACTATTAAAGGATAGTATAAAATTAATTTTTAATTAGTAAAACTATTACTCTTCTTCAAAATTTTGATTATGCAACAAACTTCCAAGTTTGTCTTGAGTTGATTTTAAAGTTGATTTAAATTCAGAGGAGATACTATTAATAATTTCCTTACTTTCTTGTTTTATTTGTTCATCATTAATAGTTGATTCTAAATTTGCTAAAATATTTTTTAAAATTAAAGATGTATTTAACAATGTTTTCTGTAAAGATTCTTTTAAATCATCCACTAACTCATTACTCTCAAAATTTTCTCTTATTTTATTTGTTATATCTTTAATTTCTTCGCTTATATCAGACCAGTTTTTATTTTCTTCCATATAAAAATTATAAAACTTTATATTTTGATTTATCTTTAAATTTAAGTTGTGAATTTTTATTAAGTCTTTGTTTAGCCCACCTTGCTGGTGCAATTAATCTAAAAAATGGTGGCAATAAAGGTCTTGTAGTTTTAAGTAAAAGTAAATTAAAATAAACTAAGAAATTTATATATTTTGATTCTTTAATTCCATAAATATCTTTAAATTCTCTTGGTAAAGTATTAAATGCTGTAAAAGCTATAAATGGCCAGATTGGTTTTATGTGAATTGGTACTGGACCACCTCCAATAATGTTATAAACATCAACTGCTACATCAGTTTTTAACAAATAATTTTTTTGTTTTGATTTTTCAATTACCCATAATTTAAGCTCTTCGTGCGTTTCAGGCATTTTAGAAATATCTATTAAAACTAATTTTGCTGATATCATATTTTCTCTATGGTATTGGTTTTTTTCAAAATCTGTCAGCTTCTTTACAGTTTTCTCATAAAAATAAATTGATGAAATTTGCAAACATGCATGAACCCATAAAAGTTGTTCGTAATCTAATGCATCATAATATCCTCCAGAGACATTGTCTTTGCCTTTTATAACTTCATGTAATTTGTTAATTCTAATTGCACTTTCATTTGCCTCTTCTTTGGTTCCAAAAGTAACAGAGTTTTGCAAAGCAAGGGTTCTAATTAGTCTTTTCCAAGGGTCGCGCTGATAAAAAGAAGTTTGTCGTGCTCCTGCTGCAATTAAAGGATGTGCAGCATGCATTAATAACGCTCTTGCTCCCCCAAATAAAACTGTTATTTCTTTATTGACTTTCCACATCATGGAGTGTGGACCAAAGTAGCCTGGATCTGGTTCCATAATTTTAATTTAATCTTGATTTGTACATATTAATAATATAAAAGATACTCAATTAATGTATTAAGCTAAAATTAATTATGCACAAAAAAACTGAAGTAATTTGTGGTAATTCGAAATTAATTCCAAATTTTGAAGAAATTGGAAATAATCCTAATTTTGTTTTTGAAAATGATCCAAACTTTGAAACAATAACATTATTCGATATTGATGGAAATATAGTTAATGTTAATTCTTGGTTAGAATGCGCTAATTATGTAAACGGAGGTTGGACAAATAGTGTTTCTGATTTTTTTAATGGGGAACAGGTTTTATTTTTTGTAGTCTGCTTTGGGTTAGTTGTTTTAATTTACTTCCAAAACAAATATAATTTTTTGAAAAGGATGTAGTAAATATTAAAGTTAAATAAAAATATTGTTTTAAAAATTCTATTCGCAATTTTTATTATTTTTGCTTCCATGGGATATTTTAATCTTCCGACAATTCCAGCTGTTGAATTAAATTCAGACAATGTAAGCTTTTATCAAGAAAATAGATGTACATTCTCTATTTTCGAATTATTAGGACAAGAAAATGAAACTATTAATATAGAGTATTTAATTGAACCATCTGGCGAATTAGAATGTTTTGGTAAAAATTATTGGTACCAGTACCAACCTGAGAGACTTGAAGAAAACGGTTGGGAAAAAATTGAACCTGCATTAATAAAAGTATGGTTATCTACTAATATTAATTTTGACTTAATTTTACAATCATTTTTTTGGCTATTATTAATTTCTTTTATACCAAAAGTAGAAAGAGTTAATATTAAAAATAAGTTAACAATTTCAATTTTAATTACTCTACTTTTTTATTTACACATTGTTGGAGAAAAATCTTACTATAAATTTATATCTAGAGAATTTGATTTAGATATATTAAGTAGGGAGTTTAATGGTGACTTATATTATCAAAACTATTTTCTTTATCTTTACTTAATTACTTTTGTAATTACAATCTATTTATTTTTGTGGTTATTAGAAACTAGATTTAATAATTTAATTAACTTTATTCCTTTTGTTTTTTTAGTTTTTGGAACTTATGCAAGTTTAAATTTAAATTTTTATCTAATATTATTTTCTACAATTGGAATTTTTTCAATTATAAATTTAAAATTTAATAAATTTTTATTAATTGCTTATTTAGGTTTTTCAATAATTTGGATTATAAATCTAGAACAAAAAAATATTAATTTTGATGTTGATAAATTAAGAGGCTTCTTAAATTCATCACAAAGCGTATCTTCGCTGATATTTTGGATTATTTCATATTATCTTTTTGTAAATGGTGTTTTCTACTTAATTAGCGAGAGTAAGGAAAATTTTAATTTAAAAATATTCAAAAGAAATTTATTGCTATCAAGCTCATTAATTTATCTTTTTGGTAATTTAGCAGCAAGCAATAAATTGTTTAATTTTCTTAGTTATTATTTTCTTGGATTAAATAAATTTGGAATGAGAAACTTAGACAGCATTTCAGGTAACACATGGAGAGGAATAGCGCCAAGTGCTGAAGGTATGGGAGAGTTTTTTAGTTTTGTAATATTGTTTGCAATATTAGTGTCTTATGAATATAAAATAAAATTAACAATATCTGAAATAATTTTACTGATTATCACATTTTTTGGTTTAATAAGATCTAACAACTTTGCTGCAATTAGTTCCTGTTTTGGTTTAATTATTTTATATTTAATTTTTAAAACAAAGGGAATTAAAAAAACAATTATTTTTGGTTTGTTGGTAGTTAGCAGTTCTTTCGTGGTTCTGTATTTTCAATTATTTAAAGACTATACATACTCATATTTAAGTAGTAGCATAATTTACGAGGGAGTCCAAGCTTCTGAAATCGAATATAATTTTGTTAAAAATGAGGACGGCTACACTCCTGCAGAAGAGGCAAATTATCAATATCTTCTTGAAATTCCAGTTAATGAAGCTAATTTTTCTTCATCCCTAAGAAGAATTATGGAAAACTATACATATGGATATAACTTAAAGTACATACCAAGTTTTAACTCAAGTTTTAATATTGGAGCAAAATTTATCAATAGGTCAGAAAAGTGGGGAATATTTTTTGCAAAGTACAATCCTACGTTTGGAGAATTTATTTTTGGTTACGGACCTCAACAATTTACTCATTATTACATGGAGCACCCAACAAAGTATAATTATGGATTATTCTTGCCCCACTCTTCATTGTTCAATTACTTAATATTTTTTGGTGTATTAGGTTCATCAATTTTTATTGCAATAGTAACTATTAGAATATTTAATTATAAAAATACGGTACTGCCACAAATTTTGGCATCATTTTTAATGTTAAATTTTATTAAAAGTGACTCGCTTTTATATTTGCCAAATTTAATACTTACAATTTTAGTATTTAATTATTATTTGCTAGATATAAAAAAAGAAGTAATAGAAAAAATTGAATAAACTAATTTATTTAACCTATCAAGTTTTTCCAAATTATAAAGCTAACAATCTCCAAACAATAAGGATGCTAGAGCATTTTGTTGAAAAAAATATTGATACAACTTTAATTTTTCCAAAGAGAGGAAAAGATAATATAAATAAATCAAATATTATAAATTACTACAATATAATAAATATTTTTTCTATTAGAACTTATAATCACTTTTTACCATTTAACAGAATTCAATTATTTGAACAATTTAATTTTTTAATTAGTAGTTTTATTTGGTCAGCTTTTGCTTCAATTAAAACTTCTTTATCATTGAATATTAAAGATGTTGTTATGACAAGAACCCATTGGATACTTTATTTCATCTCAAAAAATAAAAATTTTATTATTTATGAATGTCATAAATTTTCAAAAATTGATAATTTTGTTTTTAAAAGATTAAAGTACAAAAATAATGTTGTAATCATTTTTTCTAATGAATCTTTAAAAAAAGAATTTATGCTAAGTGATTGCCTTGAAAATAATTCTTTAGTCTTAAATAGTAGTTATGATGAAAGACAATTTAAAGATGATGAAACTAAAAAAAAATCGAAGCAAGTTGTTTTTGTCGGCTCTCTTCTTAGATTTAATAAATCAAGAAATATAAAATTTTTAATTAAAGCTTTTTCAGATTTTAGATTAGAGGAATTTGAATTAGTGATTGTTGGGGGTCCAGCAGATGTAGTAAATTCCTTAAAACTAGAAGTCTCATCAAACAATATAAAATTTACAGGACCACTACCACAAAAAGAAGCGATTGATGTTATATTAAAATCTGAAATTGGGATTTTGATTAACGACAATAACACTCATTCTGTAATGCATACATCTCCAATAAAATATTTTGAATATTTGAGAGGTGGTCTAAAAATATTAGCCGTAGACTATCCAGCCCATAGAAATTTGCCGCTGAATGAAAATTGTTATTATTTTGAAGAAGGCAACTTTGAAGATTTTATTATTAAATTAATTTCGTTATACAATATTAATTTCAAATTTAATAAAAAAATAAAAAATTTTTCTTATAAAAGAAGAGTGGAAATTTTAATAAATCACATGGCACGCCTGGAGGGAGTCGAACCCCCAACCCTCTGATCCGAAGTCAGATGCTCTATCCAGTTGAGCTACAGGCGCAATTTTTCCTTTAAAATATTTCTTTCACTTCTATAATAGTTTCAGCTATGAAAACAACTAAAGTATTAGAGACACAAATTTCTAATACAAATATATCTGAAGTAGCTGATATTTTAACTTCAAATATTGGAGTAACTGTTGCTATATGTAACACAAATACAGTCGTTAGATGTAGAAAGAATATCTATCTCCAAAAAGTTATTAACGGCTTTGACATTAAAACACCTGACGGATTTCCAATTGCAAAATCATTATCTATTTTTAATAAAAAAAAACAAGCTCGAGTTGATGGATATAAGGTTTTTTTAGAAACTATTGAACAAGGATTAAGTAAAAAGACTTCACATTACTTTTTTGGAAGTAATAATACGACAACAGATTTAATGATAAAAAAACTTCAAACAATATATCCTGAAATAATTATTTTAGGAAAGAAATGTCCTGAGTTTATGACACATCATGAGCTTGCTATAAAATATCACAAACACCTATCTCAAATTGATGCTGATATAATTTGGGTTTCACTTGGTTTTCCTAAACAAGAACTATTTATTGATGAAATTAATCAAATCTCCAGACTACATCAAAACCTTGTAGGTGTAGGTGCAGTGTTTGAATGGGTTGCTGAAACAAAAGTTAAAGCTCCAGAGTGGCTTGCTAATCTTGGAATTGAATGGGTATTTAGATTAGTACAAGAACCTAGAAGGTTATTTAAACGGTATTTAATAGATAATACTCTTTTTGTTTATTATTTTTTAAATCAGATTTTCAGAAAATCCCAAGAATCTGAGAAAGAATAACTTATTCATAACTAATTTTAATTGGGACTAGAAGCTATCATTCTTTTCCCCAGTATTAGTAAGTTGAAATTTATTTATAAACTCAACAATTGAAAGAGCGTCAATTGTTTCTGAATGATAAAATTTTATGATGAAGTTAAAATATTATTTTTTTAAAAACCCACTTTTTAAGAATGGAATTTATTTTAATTTTTTATTAATTTTTTATTTAAGTTCACTCTTTTTTGTAAAGGAAATGATTTTTCTTTTTTATAATTCTTCAGATAGCCCAGATTTTATAAGGTATTTTACTTTTTTAGAGTCTAATTATGATGTGATAAGCTATCCTAAAAGTGAACAAGGATTAATTTTTTATGATTTTCATTCTTACTATTTCTATATTAGAAACTTTGATTTTACTTCAGAAAACTTTTTTATTTTTATATCTAAAAGCATCCAAGAATTAAATTTTATTTTTTTTTCGATAGGATCGTTAGGAGTTTATAAATTACTTAATTTATTCAAATACAATAAAATACAAATATTAACATCATTAATTCTTATAAATTTTTTACCTATAAGTGTTGCTCAAAGAATGATTTTTAAACCAGAAATATTTGCTTTTGCGTTACTTCCTTGGCTCATTTTTGCATTAGAAAAATTTCTAATTACAAAAAATATAAAATATTTAATTATTTCAGTACCATTTTATGTTTCCTTAGCTACCCAAAAGGGATCAATTTTTGCAATGTTGACACTTTTTATACTTATATTTTATTTTTTTAAAATTTATTATTATTTTTTAAAAAACAATTTTAAAATATTTTTAATAGTTTTATTTGTTATTTTTTCAGCTTTTCTTTTTACAACCATTGAAAACAATAGTTTAACCAATAAAGCAATATTTGACTTAGTAAGTGGCTCACAAACAGAAAACAAATATGACAATAAGGGAAGTATAAGTCTAATATATAAAATTAATCCTGAAAAAATGTATTTTTACCCCTACAAGCATCTCCATAATCAATCTGCAATTCATATTACACTACTTGACTCATTTGGCGATTATTTTGATTTATATTGGGATAATGATGCTTCTAATTTTTATAAGTCTAGACATGAGTTATTTGTTTTTGAAAAATCTGACTCTATAAAGTTACCTAATTTAAATTTTGAAAAAAAAGAAATAACAATATTCGTTCAAGACGATAACCCAACATATTATATAAGAAAAACAGTTTCGGTAATAATTGCAACAGTATTTTTTATTTATTTCTTGTTATTTTTTCACAAAGTCGAGAGAAAAAAGAAAAAATTTTTTATAATGCCGTATATAGGATACACTTTACTTTTAGTTCATATAATTAGCGGTTTTCCAGAGAATAATTTTGATCCAAGTGTTGGAGATACATTAAAACCTTTTTACTATTCATTTTTTATTGTTATTGCTTTTGCATTTACAGTTTCCGAATTAATTAAAAATAAAATTAGTAGTATTTTGTTTTTAACTTTGATAATTCCTATATTTCTATATATTTTTGGTTTTCCAAGGAATTCAGAAAATTTCATATCAACTAGTGTTATAGAAACTAATCTTTATTCTGATTTTTGCACTACTAATAGTTATATATTTAACCTTGATATGAAATCTGATTGTAAAAAAATAGACAAAGCCATTAATAAATTTGATGATTATCAAAATTTTATCAACTTTACTCAAAAACCCAATTTTCATTTTTTTAATTTTTTATTAATTGTTTTAGATCTTATTGGAATAAGTTATTTACAAATTTATAAATTTAATTTATTAAAAAATTTTGATGTCAGTATTTTGAATAAGAGAAAGTAAATTAAAAACACCGGAAAATAGTTTAAAGAATCAGTAAAAGAAAAGTTAATTGACAAAATAAAAAATAAAAGAGTTTGTTTTATATCAAATAAATTTAACTTTAAAAAGTAAATGAAAATAATAAATATAATAAGTATTCCTATTAAACCAAAAAATAAAAGTACAGAAGTTAAAAATAAATGTTGATTTATGATTTGCTCGTAATTTGATTCGTAGTAAAGTTGATTAAAGTTTAATGGCCCACTGCCTATTATGAGTTCTAATAGAGAAGGATTATAAATCTTGAAAAAATCAATTGTTAATTTAAATTTTAATTTAAAAATATCTATATAGTTAAATAAATTTGTAATCTCATAAAAAATAATTCCAATGGGTAAATAGTCAACTCTATCTATTGACTTGGTAATCACAATTTTAAAAATGAAAAAAAATAAAAATAAAAATAAAATTCTTTCGTCAATTTTAAAAATATTAAAGATTTCATAATATATAATATTATTTATATTCTGTTGAGTAAAAAAATTTTTAAAGAAGTAAATAATATTTGATTTCTGTTCAAATAAATTTAAAAAGATTTTTATAAAAATTACTAAAGAGAAATTATTCATAAATATTTTATACGAAAAAAACTCTAAATTATCTTTAATAAATTTACTAATACCAAATATTGTCAAGATAAAAAATATTGAGTAAAAAAATATTGAGTAAAAATCATATGAAGTACCTGAAAATCCAGGGTAAATATTCTGCGGTATAGTATATGTATTTCTTGCATTTAAAGCCCATAAACAATTAAATAATAGAAATATATTAAAAAATTTAGTAAATTTATAATTTAATTTTCTAGTTTCAATGCCTAAGTAAATAATAAAAATTAAAAAAATATTTAAATTTGCAACTATACCTGAAAAAAGAAAAAGGTATGGAGTTAAATTAATAAGAAGCTTTTTTTTATTGTTATAAATCTCAATTAAAAAAATCGATATTGAAAATAAAAAAATAAAAATTATTATGTATGTTCTTATTTTAAAAGGGTCTAAAAAATAGAACTTTGTTACATAAAATTTACGATCTGAAAAAATTAGTAATGTAAATAATAAGCTTGTATAAAAACTATTTTTATAGTTAGGTTCTTTATAAACATTCCTTACTTTCTTTTTATCACTAAATAAAATAACAATGATAATCAAATAAAGAATGGAACTTATAAAAAAATTAGTACCTATTAAGATTGTTTTATTCTCTTTTATTTGTGAGACTCTACCAAAACAGAGAATTGAAGAGAAATCATCACTTTCTATTTTAAGCTTAGAAAACTCTTGATTGTTAAAAACAAATTCAAATAAAGAAATTTTACAAGGATTAATTTCATAGAATGTAAAATTTACATTATTTTCTGGCTTAATATTATCAAAATAATTTGAATTAAACCATGGTGCAAGAATTATAAATATTATTAAAAAATATTTTTTTATAAATTTACTTTTCATAATCTTAAATAGAAAAATATTTTCTTTTTAGAATTACAATTACTATTAAAATTAATAAAAAGTATTGAGAAAAATGTTCAACATTCATACTTTCACTTCTATTCCAACCACCAAGTACATAATGTTCACATTCTTCGAAAGAATTAACTGTGATTGTTCTATTGAATCTATCAGTTAATTTTACTTTTTGATAACTCGCATCATTATCAAAAATATAAGAACCATCTGTATTAATTTTTTTAAAGCTTTCGTCTGTTAATTTAATTCCACATAATTCTTTTACTGAAGACATATTTATGATTATATTAAAAAATTTTATAATAATTTTTTAATTTCAAAATAGATAAATAAACTTTAAAGTTAATTTCTGTCATTATCCTTAAAAATATAACAACTAATATATATATTTAAATTGAAATTCAAGATATATTAATAAAAAAAATTAACAAATTGAAGTTAAATAATGAGCTGAAGAAATAAAACTTAATATAATTGTTATAATGTTGTTCTTATTTTTAAAAAAACTTAAATTATGTTATTAGTTAAATTAAATGATAAAAAATAAAAATTTTTTTCTTTTTTTCACACTTTTATTTGTAGTTTATTGTGTACATAATTGGATAAATTTTTTTTATATTGTTTCTAACAATGTTGATTTTGCTAAATATTATAAATCCGTCTACTATTTTTTAGGACTAAGTACAAATTTCGACTACGGTCATGGAACCTTATATTATTATTTAGTTTCAGTATTTTTAATTAGAAAAATTGATTTGATTGACTCGGTGAATATAAATTTTGTTTTTAATTCTTCTGTTCACGAACTTAATTTATTTTTATTTTTAATAGGTTTGTGGGGACTTTATAAATTACTTGAAATCAATAAATACAATAAGAAAGTTATTTTGATTTGTTTAATTCTATTAAACTTTTTTCCACAGACTATTTATTTAAGATCTGTAATGAAACCAGAAATTCTCGCTTTTTCTTTATTTCCCTGGTGCCTATTTTTTATTGAAATGTTTTTAAAAAGCAAAAACGTTAAGTATCTTTATTTATCATTTCCAGCTTTAATTTTAATTTTAAATAGCAAACCTTCTGTCACTGGAATGACAATAATCTATTTATTAGTTTTTTATATTAAAGTATTTAAATCAATTAAGATTAAAAATTTAATAATTGTTACTGTATTGTTTTTGTCTTTATTATCTGTAGTCCAAATAGAGAATTTTCAAATTACTCAACTTTACCCATTTGATAGAGTGTATGAAGAAGAGTTTGACTATAGAGCTAATCCGAACATTTTATTTAAAGTTAATTTTAGAGAAATATTTAAAAATCCATTTTTCAAATATGAATATCAAGATGAATTCTATAGCGTTCATGCTAAATCAATATTAAATCTAGTAATTTTGGATACTTTTGGAGATCATTTTAATCAATTATTTGATAATCAACTTAATTATTTTTCTAAAAATAGAAAAAATTTATTTATCTCAGAATCTGATTCATTTATAAACAAGGAAAGGCAAATTAAATACAATGGTCCATTTGCAGGTTTTTTGGTTAATGAACTTGATTATCTAAGGAAAATAATTGCATCAATTTTGAGCATAATTTTTTATATATCTATAATTTATTTTTCAAATGTTAGTAAAGATAAAAGAAAATATTTATGGGCGCCATTTGTAGGAATATTAGTTCTTTATCTTAACTCACTAGGATTTCCATCTAATAACTTCAATCCATTTAAAGGTGACACATTTAAATCTTTTTACTACTCCTTTTTATTGGTAATTGCATTTGTTTTTGTTTCAGCTGAAATTATTAGAAAAAATAAAAAAATTTTCAATTTTCTAATAATCTTTATATTTTGTTTTTCTATAGTATTTATTTCTGGCCATCCAAAGTCTAATGACCAAATGACTTCTGAAAGAATTGTTTTTATGAATGAATATAGTATTTTTTGTGAAATCAATAATAAATTATTAATAGAAAATAATATTTTAAAAAAAATCCATCCTTCAGGGAATATAAACAACCAGATATCTAATTGTAAAAATTATTTTACAAATGAAAACTTTATCAATCAGACTTCAAGTGAATACAAAAATGAAAATAATGATGCCTGTTTCGATGAAACTATGTCGATAAAAGCTAACTCTAATTATGCAGAATGTAATATAATGTGGATAAAAAAAATACAAGAATTAGAAAAAAATGAAAATCGAAAGCCATTTTTTTCAATTATTTTATTTTTAAGTATGATTTTTATTTTTGTGTCATATAAAAAGATAAATTTCTAGTTACTTTCTAAATAAAAGTCTTTGATGTTTCAATTTATTTTGTTCATTAAGTTTAAAGTAGAAATGAAACTAAAATATTAATGTATGAAATTCAAAATAAATAGATTAAAAAAAAATATTAAAAATTACTTTTCATCAATTAAAAAAGCAAAAAAACCTATTGGACAACTTACAAACGAGACAGAATCAGGTCAAATTATTTCTAACTTTATCCAAAACTACAAACTTAAAAATATTCTTGAAATTGGTACATGGAATGGACTAGGTTCAACTTTAACAATAATTAATGCGTTAAATAAAGTATCAGAAAATTATAATTTTATCTCTATAGAGTCAGATAAGATTTTCTACAAACAAGCGTTAAAAAATTTAAAAAATTATTTAGGGGATAATGTCTCACTAAGATTAGGTAGGCTTTTTGAGCTAGATGAACTACCAAATGTTGATGAGTTAGATTTAGAATTATTTGGATTACATAAAAATAATTATGAGTGGTTTGTTCAAGATTTAAGAAGGTATAAGAAGATAAAAAATATTTATCCTACTATTCCAACAAATTTTGACTTTATTTTATTTGATGGTGGAGAGTTCTCTACGTATCCAGAATTTATAAAGTTATTTTATAAAACACAATTTTTTGCTTTAGATGACACGGATAAATATAAACAATTTGAAGTTTTAAATTATATTAATTTAAATAAAGATCAATTTAAATTATGTATTGAAATTCCAGGTTTTGCTATTTATGAATACCTGAATTTTTAAGTTTTTTAATTAGTTTTTTAAACTTAAATTTAATTTTCATATCATTTAATCCATTTCCAAGTAATGAAATTTTGTTATCTAAATAACTTAAATTGTTATTATTAAATGAATTTAATTCAAAATGTTTAACTTTTACACTTGTTAAATAAAACCAAGCTATATCCATATCTAAAGTTCCAACATCAACCGTTTCCCAGTCAAAAACTTCATATCCAAAGTTAGTTTTTGAAATATTCCAAAATGCAAGATCTCCGTGGATTAAATTTTTATCTTTAAGATAACTATCATAAAAAATTTTATAATCTTTTAAAAATGAATTGAATTCTTTTTTTGGTTTCATTATCTTAAAATTATTAATTTTTAATTTAATTAAGTCATATTTTTGACTTTCAGTTGAAATAATAACTTTTGGTAAATCAATTCTTGAGTTTTTAGAAATTTTAATATTATTAAGGGTATTTATTTCATTCTTAAAACTTTTTTTATCTTTAATAAAAAGTTTGTATACAAAAAATGATTTGTTGTTTGAAATTAAGAATACCGTTCTGTCAATGTTATTTCTTTTTAGTAAAATTATTTCATCATCTTTATCCAATTTAAAATCATCAAAATGTATTGTTATTTTGTTAAATAAAAATAGTTTAATATTTAACAAAATAATAGATATTAAATATCTTACATATCCCCTATTAGGGTGGATATAAAAAAGGGTTTTATAAAAATTAAAAGTGTGTTTATGGAAGTATAGGTTCTCCGTTAGCGGAATTCTAGTTATTTTTATTTTCAATTTTATCTTTTACTATGTTTGCTAGTTTTTCTATTGATTGTGTTGCATCTAAATAATATAAATTTTTTAAATTTAATTCTTCTATTTTTAAATATTCATTTTTTATTTGATTTATTGTTAATTCATTTTTTCGTTTTATAATTTCTTCAGGTAAAAGATTCAAACAAAATACAAAATCTGGCTGTTTAATTAATTTTGTAACTATAATTTTCGCAATCTGTTCTGAAAAAAAATATTTTACAGAACTAGGTTGTATATAATAACCATATATATATCGATCTCCTATTGTAACTCGATTTTTAAATGGATAAATCCGAAAGAAATACAATATATTAACTTGGAATATTTTGTATATTATTCTTAATAAGCTAAAAAAACTATCAAATCTTTTTTTTTCAGCAATTAATCTTTTGTTAAATGAGTAAACATTATTTAAATTATTAGTAGTTGGAATAAAATGAAAATATAAAACATTTTTAAAAACTTTATTTAATTCAAGGGCTAAGCTAGTTTTTCCTACTCCATCAGGACCAATTAATACAATAAACATTTATTTATGTAGATTAAGATATTCTTTTATTTGTTCTGAAGTTATATTAATTAATTCATCAATAAATGTATTCTTTTTTTCACTATTTATTACTAAAAAAATGTAATTTTTATAGTAATAAAATAATTTCCATAAAAATTTTGAAAATAAAAATTTATTAATACATATTTCCAATTTGTAAGTTTCTATATCGTTAAAATTTAAATTATTTAACTCAATTAATATCCCTTTAAATATAAATTTTTTCATCTTAATTTTTTGATAATACATAAATACAATTTTATATAATTTATTTGAAACTAAATTTAAGATGACTAAATAGTTACTGAAGTATTTTTTATATTTAAAGTATTTTTTAAATTGATATTTTTTTTTAAAAATAGTTTTTATTTCTTTAAATGATTCAAAATTAAGAATTCCATCTTTAAATAAATTTGATTTTAAGCAATAAAAACCACTTCCATCTAAATCATAAAATACATCGATCCAGTACGATTTTTTAGTTTCAAAAGAATAAAATAAGATTTGATAACTATCAGAGTCATCTTCTTTAATAAATCTAATTGGAAATAATTTCTCTTTGTTGTAGTTCAATAATTTTTGCAATACTAACTTTGGTTCAAATTTGCATAAAAAATCATAATCTATTGAATCAATTTTAGGTTCATGTAGAAGTTCTAATTCATTGATTGAAAATACATATTGTATAAATTTATCCATTTTTTAAGTATATTTAATGTTTTTATATCTATGTGTAATTAAAAGTTTATTAATTGATATTAAAGTTATTAATAATTATATAGAAATTATCCAAGACCACTTCTTTTAGTTAAATTATTAAAATAACTTGTGTCTGTTTTTATATTGTTGATGTTGTAATTAAAACTTTTTTTACTTTTCCAAGGGTATCTTTGTAAGTAACCTTTTTTTTGTTTAAACAACATTCCAGGTTCACCAAAAGCTATACAACTAAATTCTTTATTTAAATAATTAATCTGCTCATTTGTTATGTAACGTCGCATTCCAAAAGGGATGGCAAAAGTATTTGGATAAATATTATATTTATTAAGTATAGATATATTTTTTTCCAAGTCCTTTTTAAACTCTTTTAGTGTCAATTTAGATAAAGTAAAATGTCCATGCGTATGCGCTCCAATTTCATGCCCACTTTTTATGAGCTGCGCTAACCCATGAATATCTAATAGTTTATCTTTTTCGTAAAAATCAATATTTTTAAGAAATATAAAGATTGGCTCTTGAGTTAGAAATATGGTATTTAAAAAAAAAGTCACTTTAATATTATGTTTTTGAAATAATTTTAATGTATCTACCCAACTAGAAAATCCATCATCGAAAGTGAGAGATATTAATTTTTCATTTGTCTCAAGATTGTTATTTAAATCGTTGAAATTAACAAACCTAAATCCATTTTTTTTAAAATATAAAATTATTTTTTCCAAGTCATTTTTTTCTTTATCTTTTAAATCATGAAAGTAAATACATATCTTATTAGGGAGATCTTTTTTAAGAATACTTATATGAAATAACCTAAGTAATTTTTGGAGAAACTTTTTTAGGATAATCAAATTAAATCCTTTGGGTTAATTTTTTTCTTTACACAATAGGCATAAAATTGTTGCTCTTTCTTATTTTTTAAGGAAATGTTGCCTTGCAAGTTTAAACTGTAGAGAGGCTCTTTTAATATTTTTATTTTAAATTTGTTATTTATAAGGTCACTCATTAGTTTGAAGTCTTGTGAATAATAAAAGTTTTCATCGTACTGTCCAACTTTATTAAAAACACTTTTTTTAATGATTAGTGTTCCATGTATAAATGGGTTTTTAATTTTCATAACAAAACTTTTTGGTAAGTAAAAAGATTTAGCTGGAGTTATTTTTTTTGTATTCATTACATAAGCACGTGTACAACATGCATCTAAATTATAATTTTTTATAAATTCTAATTGGCTTGAGATTCTTAATTGAGAACTAAAATCATCTGCATCTTGTCTTGCTAAATAGTATCCTTCAGAATAATTTGCAAGAATATTTAAAGATTTTGTAAGTCCTAAATTTTTTTTATTTCTAAATAGTTTTACATTTTCATATAATTTTGTATATCTTTCACAAATTTCAAAGGTCTTATCCTCCGAACAGTCATCCAGCAATAAAAGTTCAATATTTTTGTAGTCTTGATTTAAAATACTATCTATAGATTTTTCTATTGTTTTTTCACCATTATATACACTCATGATGACTGAAACTAATTTATGACTCATAATATATTTCTAAAATAATACTCTAATAGTAGCTCTTATTTACTTAGTAAAATTTTATTAAGCTCTTAATTTTGATATACCAATATATTTAGTATCTAAAAATTTATTTGGATCTTGAAAAGAGATTATCGTATATTCATAGTTATTTTCTTTTACAAATGTTGAGTATGAAGAATTTTCATTACTGTTATCAGAAATAATATATTTTGGATAAATATTATTTTTTTCTAGATATTCAAACAAGAAATGCTCACTCATTAATTCATGTGTTGAGCTAATTATCAAAGATTCTTGGAAATCTTTTTTTGAAGTTTTTAAGATATAAGATTGTAAACTTTCATAATAGATTTTTATATTATTATTATTTAGATTTTGTAATAAGATTCCTTTTCTTAAATTTTTTTCTACTCCTATATAACTAAAATTAGAATTAATGTTTTCTTTATTGTAATAATTTAATAGGTAACCAATACGTCCTTGGTCGATTCCAAATTCAAAAATTTTTTTGACTTTGTTATTTTTTAGTAAAATATATGGGATTATTCTATAGTCCCATTTAGGTGAATAATCTAAATCAATTTTTTTACTAAAATTCTTAAATTGTTTATCTATTTTTAGATTTTGTAAATTATTTATTTCATTAAATGTTGAACTATAGTCAATTTCATAAAAATTAGCTAAAACGTAAGAAATAATACTTTTTTGTTGGAAATTTAAAAAATATGAAAAATTAGTGTGTTCTTTTGATGTAAAAAGCCAAACAAAACCTCTTAAAAAAAATTTTGATACATTTGAAATCAAAAATAATATTCTTTTAATAGGTATAAATATAATTTTAAAAAAATTAATTTTATACATTACAAATAGAGTTTACATTAAAATTTTAAACCAAAAATGATTATTACAACTTACTTTGTAAAGTTTAGATAACTCAAAAATTATATATTATTAAAATATCAATGTGGATATTAAAAAAGCTGCTACAACAAGGTTTATAAGTTATATTTTTAGTTTTTTAATTCAAATTGGAACAATATTTTTATTAACAATAAAACTTGAAATTTATCAATTTAGTGTCTGGGGAATTTTTATGTCCCTACTATTTTTATTATCGACAATTTTTCAGCTTTCTTATGTTCAGTCAATAGAAAAGTATTTTCCAAACTTTAATATAAATAAAAGACAATATTTATTTACTAAATATTTAAAAACTATTATTTTTTGTTTTCCAGTAATTCTTTTGTTTTTGGTTTTAATAAATTATTTTGGTTATTTTGAAAAATTTAACATCGAAAATATATTTTATCTTTTAATTATGCTGAGTTCGCTTACAATAATCGAAAGTTGCTTAGCAATTTCTGATGTTTACTTTGTTTCAACAAAGAATAGTGAGGTGTTTGATAAATTTGATTTATTAATTTCTAAAATACCAAAAATTGCAATCTTTTATTTTCTTTTAATAAACAATTACAGTGTTTTTTACTTAATTTTTGTAATACTTATATTGAGGTTGTTTTTCTTGATTTTTATTGTTAGGAAAGAATTTAATAGTTTAACTAAATTTTTATATAGTTTTTTTAAAAATCCAATATTAAAGGATAATTTTTTAAATACAAAATACAACGTAATTGCATTTGCAAATAAAACAATATACTTATCTTTAATTAATATTTTATTTTTACTAACAAGTAATTTTTTATTAAATATTGATATTGCACACTATTCAATAATGGTATTAATTTTAAATAGCTTAAGACCTATTATGAACACTATACCTATCTTACTTTCACCTATTATAGCTAATTCAATTAAAGATAAGTTGAATATAAATATTGAACTTCAAAACTTTGCAATAATTAACCAAATAATAATTGCTATTTCTTTATTTACGGTTCTGTTAGTTGTAAAATTTAACTATTTAATTGAATTTCTTTTTATAAATTATTTTGAAGGAATATATGATTTAATTTTGTTGTCATTTTTAGCATCTACTTTAAATTCAATTTACCAAGCGAAATATTTACAACAGCTATTTAATAATGAGGAAGTAAATATTTTAAAATTTAATATATTAAATTACGGATTATCAATTACATTTTATTTTGTAATATTTTACTATTTTTATTTAATTAATTTTATTTATATATATATGCTTTATGAGTTTTTATATTTTTTATACATTACTTACTTAGGTAATCAAAGAAAAAATTTTAATATTAATAAAAGAGAAATTTCTATCACATATTCATTATCTTTGTTTATGGTAATTTTAAATATTATAAATTTAGAATATTTATATTATTTTTTGTTTGTTCCAGTGTTTTTATATTTTGACTTTAAGAGAACTTCTTTAAGTTGGTAATTTAGATTATTTTTTATTCTTTATGAAAATATTAATTAAAATGAAGATGCTATATTGTTTAATTAACAATTTAAGGATAAATAAATGAAATTTAATATGTTAAAAATTAAATCTAATAATTATCTAGAGGCAATAAATTCAAATATTTTTTTAAAAAATATATTAACATTTTGTGATAAAAAATATGAATAGGCAATTAATAACAGGAGGTAATTTTGCAAAGAATTCTAATTTTGTATTTTCTCAAGAAATTACTTTCGGAGATTTTAAAAATTTAAATAGTGACAATCTATTTGTTGTAAGTAAAAATCAAGATTACGTCTGCTATATAAATAGAAATTTAAAAATAGAAGAAAATGATATGGTTTTTTGTAAAACTGATTATGTAAATTTACTATTTAAATATTTAAAAAAAGTTGAAAACTTGAAAAATATTAAATTAATAACTTCTCAATCTGATCTTCCAATAAATAAAAAGTTGTTTTCAAGAAAACCTAATTGTATTTCTAAGTGGTATTCAACTAATGTCCAATATTCAAATGAAAATTTAATTTCTATTCCACTTGGTTTAGCAAATGAATTTTCAAAAAAAAATTTAAACCAATTTGATTTTAATGATTTTACTTCTTTTGAAGATTTGAATAATAAAGAAAATAAAATATATGTTAACTTCAACGTTAATACTAATTACTTATATAGAAGCAAACTAATCTCAAAAATAAAAAAAGACAGACTATTTGTTATCACAAATAATACACTAAGTCTTAAAGAGTATAAAAATAATTTATCTAAATATAAATTTGTTCTTTGTCCACCAGGAAATGGTGTTGACACTCATCGTATTTGGGAAACATTGTATTCTAACTCAATACCAATAATTTTTGATGAATTCTATTTAGATTATTTCAAAGAGCTACCAATAATTGCAATTAATAAGGTTGAAGAAGTAGTAAATATTGATTTTAATACAAATAAGTTAGCGATTAATCAAGACGTATTTTTTTTAAAATGGTGGTTAAAGTTAATTCAAGAAAAAACTATTGATTCGAATAATAGTATAAACATTGAAATATTAAATCATGATGTTGTACGTTATTTTAATTTAATCAAATTTAAAATAAAATATTTAAAATTGATAAAAAAAATTAAAACAATATCAACCAAATTTTATAGGAAAATAAAATTTGAAAATTTATAAAAATTTAAAACATTTTAAATACGAAAAAGAAATTATTTTAATACATCATTTAGGTTTAGGAGATGCAATTGTCTGTAATGGGATGGTAAATTATTTGTCAGAAAAGTTTGATGTTATTAATTTGGTTGTTCACAAAAGATATTATGAACAAATTAAATTCCTATATAGTGAGAATCATAAAATAAAATTATTTATTATAAATACACAACCTCATGAAGTAAACATTGATTATGAAATATCAAAAATATTTAGTGAAAAAAATATAAAAATACTCAAAGTTGGCTTTGAAAATAGAAAAAAAGGTCCATTTAATACTGCACTATACAAACAACTAAATTTGGATTATCAGACTTCCTTTAGCTATTTTCACTGTCCAGTAAATTATGAAAATTCAAATAAACTTAGTAAACACTTAATAGATTTTTATCGTATTAAAGGTGATTATATTTTGGTTCACGACCAAACTGATGAAAAACATTACAAATTAAATACAGGTAATGAAAAAAATATAATCAAAATTGAAAAAGAAACTGATTTATATAAAAATATTTTTTTATACATACCATTGATAAAGAATGCTAAGGAGATTCATTGTGTTGACAGTAGTTTTATACATTTAGTTGAACGTATACAAACAAAATCAAAGCTTTATTATCATACAAATAGAGGATCTAATATATTTTTGACAAAAGATTGGACAAGGAAAAATTATGAATCTTGAAGTAAATGTATCTATTGGAGAATTTATTGACAAAATTACAATTTTAAAAATAAAAATCAACAAAATTAAAGATAAAGAAAAATTAAAAAATTTAAAATTTGAAAAAAATTTACTTGATTCAAAATTAAAAAAGTTAGATATAAAAAATAAAAAAAAATTTAATGATCTTATGATTCAACTTTTAGAGATAAATAATTCTTTGTGGGAAATTGAAGATCAAATTAGAGTATTTGAAAAAAACAATAAATTTAATGAAGATTTTGTAAATCTTGCGAGATCTGTTTACAAAACTAACGATAAAAGATTTGAAGTTAAAGATGAGATAAATAGACTTTTTAATTCTTCAATTAAAGAAGTTAAAAGTTATGAAAAATATTAATATACTTTAATTAAATATAATTTCTTCTAATTTTTTGAAGAAACTTTCAACCGAATAAAACTTACTAAGTTTTAATTTTTGATTTGAATTTAATTTAAATTTATCTGTATTTTTTAAAATTTTATATATTTCTTCTTCCCATTCATTTAAATTATTAGAATTAACAAAATTGATTTTGAAATCTTTTATAAAACTTTCATCACTAAAGAATCCATGTGTCTTTGAAATTAAAATTGGTGTTCCACAATTTAAGGATTGTAAAGCTACACTTTGTCCAGAAGGTTGATAGCTATCAATCAAAGGAATTATTGTAAGCTCAGAATTAGAATAAATAGTTCTTAACATCTCGTCTGATAAATTCTGCTTAGACCAATTACCATTAATCAATTCCAAATTTTGAGTCCTAGTTTCAATCTTGTGACTTGTAATTACAGTAAATTTAATGTTTTTTAATTTTTTAATTATTTTTTCTAATAATTCAAAATCTCTTTTCCCATCATTTCCAACAAATAAAACTCCTTTTCTTTCTTGTGATTCAAAATTTGTCCAAAAAGCAACGTCAACTCCAAATGGAACATAATTAAATTTCGACTTATATTTAGCATGTTTCAATAATGCAAAATTGTATTCACCTAATCCAAGGAAGATGAATTTATCTGCACTATACAAATATATTTTTTGATATATTTTATTGAATATTTTTCTTAAAAAAGTATTTGAGCTTTTTCCAAATAAGCCCATAGTAATGACATAATTTTTAATATTTCTTCTTTTTAATTTGTTTAAAAAAACTATAGGTAAAAGTGATAAGAATAATGCATCAGATGTGTAAACCACATTTTCTGAATTTTTTATTATTTTAAGATTTTTTTTAAAGTAAAGTTCAATACAGTAACTTGGGTAACTTGTTAATTTCATAACAAGACGGTCATAAAAATATAAAATTTTTCGAATACCATGCTTATTTGTTTCATTTTTATTCACTTCAATTATCTCAGTAATGTATTTATCTGAAAAATATTTATAACCATAAAAAAAATCATGCGGATTTATTGAACTATTTTTTATTTTTTCTACTCTTCCTGGACCAAAAATATAGAGTATTTTGTTTTTTTTCATTTCAATATTTCATGATTGATTATATTTTTTTTCATTATATGTAGTATTTAAATTCAGTATAATTTCTGAAATATATCGTTCTTTATATGCATTTAAATAATCTTTCGAGTACCTTTTAATATTGCTATTTAGACCAAACAAATCAAAACCAAATTGATTTTCATTTAAATTTTTTAATTTATTTTGAATAAATATTGGATGTTTATCTATATTTGTTTTAAAAACATGTTTTGAAAATCTATCTGAAATCATTTTAAACCATGCTTCAAAAGCTTGTTCAGGTTCTGCTCCACCTCTATTACCAAAATTTCCATAAGTTCTAAACCAAGCCCTTGCAAACCTCGCTCTGTCTCTGGAGATTACTTCTTTTGTTTTAAATGTTGAATCATAATTCCAAAATGGAATTCTTAATCTGGGAGTATTTTTTTCATTGAGATGAACTCCATTAATAGTTGGATCACAACCGTCACCCCCACCGTTAAATTTTATATTTTTATATTTTTTTTTGTTTAAGACCATACACATTCTTGATTTTGTATGGAATCTGTATGGCGTAAAAAATTGAAATTTTCTAAGTGATAAAGCTCCATATTCATCAAATTTCTTTATTGATGCAATTAATGATTCGAAATCATTTTCATGGATAAGAGTGTCTATGTCCATTTTAATAACCCAGTCTCCTGTTGCTTTTTCAAAACCTTCATCAAACATCAAACCAATTTCAGAAAAATTAAATTCTTGTTTAAAATTTTGCCCAACAATTATTACTTCATCAGCTAAAGATTCATAGCATTTAATGGATTCTTGCCACGGATCCATTCTTTCTTCAGGATTTGTATAAGATGTTATAATTGATAATTTCACTATTAATTTATCTCCAAGTCTCTAAAAAATTAAAATTCTACTAATGAAATTGTAACAATTAATTTTAAAAAACTTTATTGGTAAAGTTAATTTTATAAATTTTTAATTTATAATTAAAAACATATCTAAAATTTTAACTATGAAAGAGTCATTAAGCTTACCAAATTTTTTAATTCCGTTTCATTCAAATAACTTAATAAGAATTGGATCAACATCAGATGGTTCATATTTGGTTGATAAAAATTCAGTACTTGAATCAGATTTTCTTATTTCAATAGGGGTAGGTACAGTTTTTGAGTTTGAAAAAAAATTTTTAAAACTAAAAAAAGTTCCTATCTTAGCTTTTGATGGTTCTGCTGGCATAATTACTCAATTAAAAAAAATTAAGTGGCGCTTAAGACAAATTTTTTATTTAAGACAAAAAGAATATTTTTTAGATTCTTTCCAATACTTTTTTGCACCTTTCCGTTTTTATACTTTCTTTAAAAATTTTAGAAATAAGAAATTAAATAACAATTACAGAAAATTTGTTAAAAAAAATGTTGGAAAGGACAAAAATTTTATTTCTTTAAAAAATATTTTGGATAAATATATTATCCCTGAAAGTTATAAAAAAATATTTTTTCAAATAGATATTGAAGGTGGCGAATATAAAATTCTTGATGAATTAATAGAAATTCAAGATTTTATATCAGGACTAGTTATTGAATTTCATGATGTATCAAATAATTTAAGAGAAATTGATTCATTTATTAGTAAATTTAGTTTAAAGCTTGTTCATAATCATATAAATAACATCGGAGGTTTAACCGCTAATAAATTACCAAATGTAATTGAGTGTACTTTTTCTAATTATAGTGAATTAGAAAAAGTTGAATATTTACCACATATACTTGATATTTCTAATTCAAAAAAATACTTTGAGTATACTTTTGTTAGGAATAATTTTTAAATTATTTAACTATTGAGTATCAAAATCTTTCAAAATCAAATTTGTTTGTAGATTTGAAATGTCCTTTAATTTTTAATTTTATCTTTGCTAAAATTCCTGCATTTATAGAAATTGGGTTCAATTTTGAATTTAGAAATATATTTCGAAAAAAATTATTTTTAATTATTAAGTCATGAGAACAATGTTTGTACTCTAACTTATCAAACAAATTTATTTTTATGTTTTTATGGTTTAATATTATTCCTTGCACAGTATGATCACCCCATCTGTTAATAATTTGCTCATCACTCATGGCTACTATTTTTAAAATACTTTGTACTTCATCATCAAGCCAAAATTTGACCTCACTTGCATATAAATTAGTGTAAGGATTTCTATGATTATATATTTTTTCAACAAATAAATTGGTATTGTTTTTTAAAAAATACGGAAGAGTTCGGTTTGTAAGCCTATGAGTTTCTTTTGTAAACCTACCAGTCATATAAATCCAATTTTTAGATTTCATATATTCAAATAACAGTGGATTGCAATTTAAAATTTCTATGTCTTCATCAATTCTAAATATATAATCGTATTCACTTATTTCATTCCAAATATGAAACATATTAAATCTGCACATTTGTCTATAACCAATTGAAAATTTTTCTTCTCCATCTAAATTAAAATTTATTTTTTGAAAGTATTTTGAAACATTTTTAAAAATTATTTTTTTTGGATAAAAAGAGTTTATATAATCTTGGTCACTCTTAGAAATATTTCCTTCGTGAAACAAAATTAAATCTGTTTGTTTGTTTCTCAAATTTATAATATTCTTAAAAATAGAGTCATTTCGTTTTATAAGATCTGAGTATAATGACCTATTGTTTGGATAACCTCTTGTTAAGGCTACTATTGCTGTTTTCATTTTTTTATTCTATTAAGTATATAATTTTAGAAAAACATTTAACTACATTAAAAGTTAAGAAAAAGTCTTTTAAAATTCATCGTTTAATTTTTGATAATAAGTAGAAGGGTTTAATTCAACTCCGGTTTTACTCCAAGGTTTAATTTTTCCTGCATAATGAATTATGTCTATTTTTTTTTCTGAAAGGTTTTCAGGATAATAAATATCTATAAGAAAATTAAGTTCTGGAGGTAGTTCATAATATTTACCATTAATAACTGAGTTTAAAACATCTTGATCCCAAAATTTTATTTTTGTGTTCAAAATTGACACTTTTTCCACCAGAATTTGAGAAACGTTTTCTTTTTTCCATTTTTTTAGATTTACCACCATAACTCCAGCATTAAAATATTTTTCTTTAATATTTAATCTTTTAAAAACTTCAAAACTTTGTGAATTATTTGAATCAATTTCAGTTTTAGCTGCCAATAATATATTATTTGTATATAGCTTATTAATAATATTTGAAAGCTTTAGAGTTACATCGTTTATAAAATAGGCATCTGCATCAATATAAGTTATAAAATCACTTGGGTTCTCTAAGTGATCTTCTATGAACATTCTATAATAAGTTGCTTCTGATACATGAGCTCTTTTTAAATTTGGATAAGATTTAATATTGTACTTAAATTTTATTACTTTAATATTAATTTCAGGAAAAACTGTATTTAGTTTAGTCAAGAATTTAGTAAAGCTCTTTGGTTTTTTATGAATAATATGGATTTGAAAATTGCTATAAGGAGTTGTTTTACATAATGATGCAATTGAAAGATAAGCTTGTTTGTTAAAATTTTTATCGATACAGTATACAAAATCACATAAGTAAAGATTTTTTTTAATATTTTTTTTCATTGAAGTATTATAAATAATTCTTCAGAATAATTTTTTTATTTTACAAACTCTATCATTTTCTCTTTCAAACCTAAACTATAAAGACTATCTATAATTATTCTAAAAAAAATTATTTTTTGTTTTCATGTACAATTTTAATATGAAAATTTTACTTTTTGGTAGTAATGGTCTGGTGGGTTCTGCTTGTAAGGATATATTCGAAAAATCAAGTAAAACTTCAGAACTTCTATGTTCAACAAGAGAAGATACGAACCTTTTCAATTTTACCGATACCAAAAAAACGATAGATAGTTTTAAGCCTGATTTAATTATTAATGCAGCTGCAAAAGTAGGTGGTATTTTAGCTAACAATACTTACAGAGTGGAGTTTCTTCTTGAGAATCTTAAAATTAACATGAATATATTAGAGTCTATTATTGGAAATCCTAAAATTAAATTGATTAATCTCGGCAGTAGTTGTATTTATCCTCTAGGAGTTAATAATCCTATCCAAGAAAGCTCATTTATGACAGGTAAACTAGAACCAACTAATTCACCATACGCACTTGCTAAAATTGCTGCAATCGAATTAGGAAATTCTATTTCTAAACAATTTGGAAATAAAGTAATTAATCTCATGCCCACTAATTTATATGGTCCCAATGATAATTTTTCAGAAACTTCAAGTCATGTTATTCCAGGACTTATCAAAAGAATGCACGAAGCAAAATTAAATCAAAAGCATACTTTTGAAATATGGGGATCAGGAAAGCCATTAAGAGAATTTCTTCATGTTCAGGATTTAGCAAATTGTATAGAATTTATTTCTGATTTAGATATTCAACATTCACTATTAAATGTAGGTTCGGGAAATGAAGTTACTATTTTAGAATTAGCAAACTTGATAAAGGAAGTTGTAGAATTTAAAGGTGAACTAATTTTTGATTCCTCAAAGCCTGATGGCAATCCTAGAAAGCTTTTAGATTCATCTAAAATAAATTCAATTGGTTGGAAACCAGAAATAACTTTAGAAGAAGGGCTCAAAAGTACATATAACTGGTTTAGAAAAAACGTTTAAAAATAAATTAAATAACTTTATAGGTTATAAAGAATGTTCCCAAGTTGGTTCTATTAGTTTTCTTTCAATCAAAACTTTTTCCTGTTTTGCAAGTTCAATATCTTCATCTACCATTAGCTGAACTAGTTCTTTAAAACTTAGCTTAGGTTTCCAATCTAATTTTTCACGAGCTTTTGATGAGTCGCCTTTAAGGAAGTTAACTTCATTAGGTCTATCATATTTTGAGTTTGTAATCACATAATCTTCCCAATTTAAGTTTACATGTGAAAAAGCAGTTACTAAAAAATCTTTAACAGAATAAGTTTCTCCTGTAGCTAACACCCAATCATCTGGTATTGAATATTGCATCATTTTAATCATTCCTTCAACAAAATCTCCTGCATAACCCCAGTCTCTTTTTGCTTCTAAGTTTCCTAGAGTCAATTTACTTTGGAGTTCTGTAACAATTCTCCCAACAGCTCTTGTTATTTTTCGAGTGACAAAAGTTTCACCCCTGAGAGGAGATTCGTGATTGAATAATATCCCATTTACACAAAACATACCATAAGATTCTCTATATATTCTGGTCATATGGTGAGCAAAAACTTTTGAAGCTGCGTAAGGACTTTTTGGTGACAAAGTAGAATTTTCATTAAGAAGTTCATCAAATTCTCCACCAAACATTTCTGAAGAAGAAGCTTGATAAAATTTAATAAATTTATTTGTACTTCTTATAGCTTCTAAAACAGAAAGTGAACCTAGTGTACCAACTTGAGTAGTATAAACTGGGTTTTTAAATGAAACCGCTACATGAGATTGAGCTGCTAAGTTATAAACTTCATCTGGTGAAATAGATGAAATTAAATTTGAAATTGACGATGAATCGGTTAAATCAGCATAATGAAGCTTAATAAAACTATTAGCGCCATATTTTGCAATTAACTCATCAATTCTAAATGTATTTATTGATGAAGTTCTTCTGATAGTACCATGAACCTTATGACCACTTTCTAAAAAAGATTTTGCTAAATAGTAGCCATCTTGACCAGTGATACCAGTTATTAAAATTGTTTTTTCCATATAAAAACTTTCTATGTATATATTAATATTTTAAAAATCTATTAATACAAAAAATTAATGTTTTAGATACAAGCTTAAACAAAACAATTTCCAAATTCTAATAGAGTTTATTCTTGTGTTTGCTTTTAAAAGTAAGTTAACTTTGGATAAATCAAAATCTTTGTTTAATCTTGATGAATAAATAGATTCAAAAATTTCATTTTGATTTAAATTCACTACAGATTTTATATCTATAGAAAAACCCATTTTTTTTCTTTCTAAAAAATCATTTTGAAAATCGCTTGATAAATAATTCTTTATTATTTTTTTTGGAGTAAATATATCTCCTTCATTAAAATTTGAATGACTCATAATATATTCAAAAAGTCTATAATCTACAAACGGAGATCTAATTTCTAATGAATTCAACATTGAGGATCTATCAATTTTTTTTAGCATCATTTCATTCAAAAAAAACTCATAATCAGTTATACCAATTGACTTCCAATCTTTTTCTTTTTTTTCTAAATAAATATCTTCAAATGTATTAAAAGAAGTAATTCCCAATAATTTCATAAACTGCTTATCTCCATAATAAGAAGCAAAAGCTGTTTTCCAGTCGGTTGAATATTTAACAAAGTTGTTACCTGTACCTAGATAACTGGGATAGATATTAAATATAGAATTGACTAATTTGCTAGGAATTTTTTTTGTTTTAAAAAAATTTATATAATGATCATAACCAGAAAGCAATTCATCACCTCCATCGCCTGAAATTGCAACTTTGTAATATTTAGAAATTTTATTAGACAAAATAAAAGTGGGAATAATTGAAGGATCGGATATGATGTCGTCATACATACAAAGAATATTTTTAAGTTCTGAAAATTTAATTTTTGAGCTTATTTTTTCAACTTTATGATTAGTTTTATATTTACTAACAACTTTATCCATAAATTCTGTTTCATTATAAGATTTTGAGTCAGTAATCATAGAAAAAGTATTTATATTAGAATTTTTTTTGCTAGTTGCTTTAATTATTGAAGTTGAATCTAGTCCTCCAGATAAAAAATTTGAAATTGGAACATCGCTTTCTAATCTTATTTCAACACTGTCTTCAAATAAATTTATAAATTCATCTTGGTTGAACTTTTTATCATCAATAAAATTTGAGATATTCCAATATCTTTTATTATTTTTAATAAATCGATTATTTTTTGTTGATATTTTTAAATACTCTCCTGGTTGAACTGTTGAAATATCTTCATAAAAGGAGTCAGGTGAAATTGAAGTACCAAAGTTTAAATAATTAATTATTTGTCTATTGTTTATATTATTTTTTTGTGATAAATTTTTTACGGATTGTAAATCAGAACCAAAGTATAAATTCTTGTTATTAATATGATAATATAATGGTTTTTGTCCAGCTCTATCTCTAATTAGGTAAAAATCATTATTTATAGAATCAACAAAAAAAATAGCAAATTGACCGTTTATTTCATTCAAAAAATTCATTCCATAAAAAGAAAGTCCATTTAAAAGTACTTCTGTATCAGAGTGAGATGTAAAAAATTTGACTTTTTTCTTTTCAAGCTTATTTCTTAATTCTCTATGGTTAAAAATTTCTCCATTAAACATTATTAAGCTTCTATATTTTTTTGAAAGCATCGGTTGGGATGCTTCTTGAGATAAATCAATTATTGATAAGCGATTAAATGCTAAATTATAAAACAATTTATCCGATTCATAGTATTTATTAATAATAAATTTTTTTTCATCGGGGCCTCTGCATTCTATTCTTTTATTGCACTCTTTAAATGCAACTTCAGAAATCTTTTCAGTTGTTATTGACCCTAAAAAACCACACATTTTTATTTACTTTTTTCTTTGCTTAGTCTTATTTTTCTTAATTTAAAAATGATTTTTGAAATGAAAATTCTTAAATATTTAATAACATTTAATTTGAAAAGTATTTTATAAAAATAAAAATAAAAATTTGTTTTCTTTTTTGATTTTTGTTGATATAAAAATCTAAAAGTTTTTAAATATTCTTCACACATAGAATTTGAAGTAAAGTTAAATTTTTTATTTCTTTCAAAGTAAAAAGTAAAGTTATTGTAAATTTTTTCTAAAGTATTTTCTAAGTTTTGTAATTGAAATTCTATACCAAAACTTTTTTGATATTCTGGAATTCCACCACTGTCTAAGTAAAGCACCGGTAAGCCACACAAAGAGGCTTCAATTTGATGGTTACCAGAGGGTTCATTAATTGAACCTGTTATATATAAATTATTTTCTTTTAATTTATTTGCTAAGTTACTTCCATTTAATGGTTTAAAGTAATTTGCATTTAAAAAACTAAAATTTTTTGGTAGATTACCAATGTAATTAAATTCAAATTTATTTTTAAACTCCTTATTTTCTAATAATTTATCCAAGTAAATATAGGTATCAAATCCTTTGTTCCAATTAGCTCCCCAGTGATGAGTTACAATTTTTAATTTTGATTTTTGATCCCAAGTTTTTTTATTTTTGTTGTTGAATATTTCAATATCTGAACCTGACATTATAACTTTTGAATTTTTTGTTTTAATACCTTCTCTTTTATATAAATCACTTAACCATGAACTTACAAAAACTGTGAAGTCTGCATATTTACTAACTTTTTTCATTTTTTTATTTACGTAGCTAGTATTTTTTCGCTCATCACATTCATTAATTCTGTGAACGATTTTTACATTCTTGTTTATAAAAGTTTTATATAATCTAGCTTCAGAAATTGAAATTGTTGATGTTACAGATTCAACTCTTGGTTCTGTAAGTAGTATTATATCTATGTCAGGGTCGACTAGATTATTAATAACTTTGATATTTTTTTCAATTAAGTACTTTTTTAAATTTATAACAAATAAGTTACCTCCACCCCAAGGACCATTAAATATTTCAGAACCAATTGCAACTTTCATCTATCTATATAGTTTATAGAATAAAATTTAATATCATATATATTGATACTTTCTTAAAAAATTGATTTTTTATTTTGTTAAAATTAAACGATGCATATCATATATTTTTTTACATACGGTTATTCACTTAAAGTATGGAAAGATTCAGGTCAACTCGCCAGAGAAATTAAGCATTTTGATTACTGGAATAAAACAAATAACGATCTAAAAATTACTCTTGTTACCTATGGGGACGAAACGGAAATTGAATTAATTAATAAAAATTATATTAAAGTAATACCAATTTATAAATATATTAAAAAATCTAAGTACAAATTTTATAATTTAGTCAATTCTTTTTTTGTATCAGGTCCAATAAAAAAATTAATTAAAAAGGAAAAAGATTTATTAATTATTCAAAATCAATTATTGGGATTTTGGGTTTCGTTTTTATTAAAAGTTAGATTAAATATCCCAATGATTACGAGAACTGGTTACGATATGTATAAATTTTCAATATATCAAAATAAAAGCAAATTGAAAATATATCTTTATAGATTTTTAACACATTTTAGTTTAAAGTTTTCAGACTTGTATACAGTTACTAGCAATGCTGATATTAAATTTTTAAAACTAAAATTTGGTAACAAATATTTAGAAAAAATAAAAATTAGAAGGAATTGGAGTTTTTTTGAAGACAGTTCAAACTTTAAAGAGTTCTCAGCTAGAAAGCTAAATACAATAGTTTGTGTTGGAAGACTTGAAAAACAAAAAAATTATGAATTAATAATTAAATCTTTAGAAGGTTCTGAATTTTGCTTAGAAATTTATGGAGCAGGTTCTCAAAAAAAATATTTATCAGAGTTAGCTAAAAAACTAAATGTTAAAGTTAAATTCAATGGTGTTGTAGATAACGAAATCCTTTTAAATTTATTAGAAAACTATAAGTATTTTGTAACAGCGTCTATTTATGAGGGAAATCCTAAAAGTGTCTTAGATGCAATGAGTAGAGGTTGTTTAATTATTGCTAGCAAAATTGAAAATCATATAGAGTTTTTAAATGAAAATAATTCGCTTCTATTTAATAATGAAGATAGTTCACTTAAAGATATATTTATAAATTTGAATAGTAAACAAAATGAATATTTAAATTTAATTAATAATTCTTTTCAAACTGTACAAAAATTTAATAATTTAGACACCCTAGTAAAAAGTGAATTAGAAGATTTTAAATTATTAACTCTCTAAAAAATTTTTGTCTAACTTAAATATTAGTGTTATACCCGTATAAAAAATTAGTGGAAATCTAACACTTTCCATTGAAGCATCGAAAAAAGAAGTCATATACAAAGGCACAGCAAAAACAAAAAATAGTTTTTTCATTTCTTTATTCTTAATTTCATAAAACATAGCGAATATAAATAATAAAATTAAACTTAATTGAAATAAACCACCTCTTGCTAAAACATTAAAAAAATAGTTGTGAACATTTTCATTAGTTCCATCAGTTCCCATTCTTTCAACACTATTCATTATGGGAATCATATCATTGTATCCATAGCCAAAAAAAAGTTTGTTTTTACTATAAAGATCTGAAATTATATCTTGCCAAATTTGTAATCTCCAATCCAACATTATATCGGTTGAATAAAGTCGGTTACTACCTGTATATTTTGCAAAATACAAAGAAGCAAATATCTTGCCAGTGTCTTTGTTTTCTGACAGTTCGAGTACGCCTCTTTTTAGACTGTCGAATCCAAAACTAGAATTTTCAATTTGATCTAAATTAAAAGTTCCTTTTTCAAAATTTAAATTACCATAAACCTCAAAAGTAGATGCAGTAAATAAAAAAATTGAAGTAATTAAAATTGCTATAGTTTTTAAAGTTTCTTTTTTAAACAAATCAATATAAAAATATAAAAATAAAACTGAATAAAATATTGCTGGAAAAAATGCTCCTTTACTCATAAAAAGAAACAGCGGTAATAAAATTGATGAACTAAAAACAAGATATGTAAATGAGTTTATTTTATTTTTAAATAATAAGTAATTTAAAGTATTAGTTAAAACGAATCCAAGAAACAAATCTGAAGCTTTTATGAAATCCCATTTATCTGAATAACTTTTAAAAAAGGTAATAAAAAAAATTGGATAATGGATTGTACTAAAAAAGTATGCAACAGGAAGAGAAATTGAAAAAGCATATAAATATTTATTACTAAATTTTGAAGAAAAAATTAAATAATATGACAAAAATAAAGTAGGTATTGTCCAAATATAAGAACTACTTTTAAAAGTGTAGGTATTTGAAAAATTTCCTCCATTGACAAAAAATGATAATAAAAACAAGAAAATTAGAACAAAAAACAATTTTATTTGTAAATCGAAACCTTTAATATTCAATTTTTTAAATAAAAATTGAGCAATTGTAATTATTGACCAAAACAGTAAAAATCCGATAATTAATTCAGCAAGTCTAAAGTCAAATATATACAATCCTGATATTGAGCGTCCAAAAATTATATATAAGCATATAAACAAAATATAAATTGTCGCACCATATTTTAAGAGAATATTTTTTAATATCATAATGAAATTTTATCGTTAATAAATAATCATAATAGTCACTACTAATTATTTATTCTTATTAATTAAGTTTTAAATATTAAAATTTAGCAAGAAATATTTTTGTTGCTTACTAAAAAGTTTAACTTTAAAATTTTTTAATTTATTAACATATAACTGTGGTTAATTTTATAAAAATCTATAAAGATATTTTGTATGTTTCAAAAAAAACTGGAACAAATAAGAAAAAAATTATCATAATTTTTTCAGTACTACTATCAAACTTAACTGCAGCAAGTGATATAGCAATAATTGTTATATTTTCGAAATTTTTTGCACAATCATCAACTTATGAATTAAAGCTTGAATTAATAATTAGTTATATTATTGAGTCTAGTTATTTATTACCAGCATTAATCATTGCTAGATTTGTATTTGTTTATTTTCAAAGCTATATACTTAAAGTTCTAGAGTTGCGTGTTCAGACAAATTTAAAGTCGTATTTATTGGAAGAAGTTTTTGATAAAAGTAATTATTCAATGGCTGATGCTTATTTTTATATAAATACTCTTACAGGACACATTGGTTATTTTTATTCAGCCTTAGCTAGTTTTTTAAATTACTTTTTACAAACCTGTGCCTATTTAATTTTTCTTATTTATTCTGACAATAAAACAGTTGTAACTTTTGGTATAGGTTTAATATTGTTATTTTTTCCTTCAAAGTATTTTTTAACTAAAGCAAGGAAGTTTATGCATAAATCTTATGTAATGGATCAAAAATCAAATTTTGAAATACAAAATATTATAGAAAATATGTTTGTTATTAAGATACTAAATAAAACTTCTGAGGAATTAAAAAAATTTGCAGAAACTTTAGAAAACTATAAATTGAACCAAATCAAAAATCATATATTTGGGTCTTTCACCTCATTTCTTCCTAGTTTTGTAACTCTTTTTATATTTTCAGTTTTAATGACTACATTTAATTTGGCTAAATCTATTTCACTTGACTTTATAGCAGTAACACTGAGACTTTTTCAAACCCTTGGTGGTGCCACAACTGCAATTAATAAAATTGTAAACTCTCACGTACATATTGAACAGTTTTATCTAATTGATAACAATAAATTTTTAGCTAAAAAAGAAAATTACTCATATAGTTCAAAAAAATCAAAATACTCAATATCTGTTGAAAATGTAAATTTCAAATACTTTAATAGTGAGAATTATATTTTTAAAAATTTAAATCTTGATATACAAAAAAATTCACATAATGTTATTGTTGGGTCAAATGGTTCAGGTAAAAGTACTTTACTTGGATTAATTGCTGGTGTTTTATACCCTGAAAGTGGAAATATAATTTCCTTTGAAAGAACATATGGTTATATTGGTCCTACACCTCTTATATTTAATGATTCTCTAAAAAATAACTTAATTTACGGTAATAAAAATAAGATAAATGAAAATAAATTAATTAAAATTTGTGAAGAATTTGATCTTTTTACTGACTTAAATGAAGATAATTTAAATTTAAATATCAATAATAAAAATTTATCTTCAGGACAAATGCAAAAAATTTCTTTTATTAGAGCTATACTATTAAATCCCAGAGTACTTCTTTTAGATGAAGCAACCTCAAATCTTGATACTTTATCCAAAGAAAAAGTATTTGATATTCTAAAAGAAAATGACATAACAATAATAAATTGCACACATGATCCTAGCTCATTTAAATCTGTGAATAATTATTTTAAAATATATATAGAAGAAAAAGAAAGAACTATAAAAATTCTTTAAAAATTTTATTTATCATATAAAATTTTAAAAATTTAATCATAATATATTTATTAAAACATAATAATGAAAAAAATATTAATAATACATAATAAATATAGACTTCCAGGTGGAGAAGATATTGCAGTTTCAACTGAAGAAAAAATATTAAATAAATATTTCAATACAAAATTAATTTATTTTGAAAATACAATTGATAATTTTGTACTTCAATTTTTTTATTTTTTAATCAATAAAAATTTTTCAAGTATTAAAAAAATAAAGAAAGTTATTAGCGAATTTAATCCCGATGCAGTATATATACATAATACATGGTTTAAAGTTTCGCCTGGTATTTTCAATGAACTTTTTAAGTTGGATATACCAGTTTTTTTAAAGTTGCATAATTACAGATTTTTTTGTACAAAAGATTTCATGAAAAAAAACCATTTTGGAAGCTTAGAATTTTGTAAAGGTTGTGGACTTTATAGAAATGAATTAGGTTGGTTTAATAAATATTTTATCGATTCATATTTAAGATCTTTTTTGATAGCTATCTATGGTCATAAATACTATAAAATATTAAAAAATTCTAAATTAAAAATATTTTGTTTAACCAATTTTCAAAAAGAATTTTTAATTAGACATGGGTTTGATTCTAAAAAAATTTTTGTACATAGAAATTATATTCAACCGGAAAGTAGAGAACAAAAATCTACTAAATTAGAAAAAGAGTACATTGTCTATGCAGGAAGAATTTCAAAAGAAAAAGGGATTCAATTTCTTTTAGACTCATATCTTCAATCAGATTTAAAATTTAAATATAATTTTAAATTAATTGGAGATGGTCCAGAATTAAAAAAATTAAAGAAAAGTTATAAACAAAATGGGATTGAATTTCTGGGACAAATTGACAATCTTACCTCAGTTGGTTTTATAAAAAATTCTAGTTTAGTAGTAACAGCATCTCAATTATATGAATGCCAACCAACACTTTTGTGCGAAGCATCATCTTTAGGTATTCCCTCGTTATTTCCTTCAAATGATGGTATACAAGAATTTTTTCCAAAAAATTATAAACTAGTATTTGATCAAAATGACAAAGGGAGTCTAGTGAAAGTTTTTGATGAAATTTTAGAAAGAGATGATTTAGACATAATTGGCAAAGAAAATAAAGTATTTCTAAAAAAGTTATTAAATATTGAAAACTATTTATATAATTTTCAAAATATAACTAGGATTTGAAACTGGTATTAAGAATTTGATAAAATCACATCACAATTTTTTACTTTATACTAAATATACAAATAGTTAATTGTGTTATTAAATTTCTTACTTATTTTAAAATTTGTGGAATATTATTACATAATTTTTAAATTTAAAATGAAATAACTTAATAATTTTTTAATAATACTTATAATATATACCAATGTTTAAATTGAATCCTAAATTCTACTATTTACGTCATGAGTTTGAAATTCAAAGATTTGTTAGTACTAAATCTGAATGGGTTCATTTAATTAATAATCAAAATTCATTTGCAAGTTTTACTAGTTATCCTGAAAAACTTTTTAAATTAGATTTAAATGAAGATATTGCAGCTCAATTAACTTTATTAAAAAAGAATAAATACGACTTAATTGTCATAACTGATATTTTCGAATTGACTGATGATATTTTTAAGTTTTTAGAAAGCCTTAATGAATTGTTAACAAATAATGGAAAAATTCTTATAAATTCTATCAATACAAAATGGAATTTTATACTTCTATTATCTGAAATGTTTAAATTTAAAAAAATTTCTCGTCCTAGGTCTTACATTCATTTAAAAAAAATAAATTCAATTTCAGAGGCTGCAGGGTTTAGAATTTTAAAAAGTTATACAAGGCAAATTTTCCCATTTAAACTTCTTAATTTAGGTAGTTTTACTAATTGTTTGTTAGAAGTTATTTTTTATAAACTCAATCTAGGAATTAACAATTACTTATTACTGACTAAAAATATAATTAATAAACAATCTTATACCAAGACAATAATCGTACCAGCTAAGAATGAAGAAAAAAATATCGAACCTTTAATTTTACGAATACCAAAGTTCAATGCAGAATATGAAATTATTATTGTATGTGGTAACTCTAACGATGATACTTTAAAAGTTGCTAATAGAGTAAAAGACAAAAATCCAAGTTTGCCTATAAAAGTTATAAAACAACACTCTAATGGAAAGGGTCCTGGCGTTATGGAAGCTTTATCTATTGCTAAATATGACTTAATAACTATATTAGACTCAGATTTAAGCATAGATCCTGAAACATTAATTCATTTTTTTAATATTGTAGAAGAAGGAAGAGCAGATTTCATAAACGGAACTAGATTTATTTATAAAATGCAAACTGGTGCAATGCGTAAACTAAATAATTTAGGAAATTTATTTTTTCAATCAATTATTTCCATAGTAATTTCTCAAAAGTTAACAGATTCTTTATGCGGGACAAAGGTTTTTAAAAAAGATTTAGTTGAAAAAATAATAATCTGGAAAAAAACTTTAAACATAAAAGACCCTTTTGGTGATTTTGATCTTATTTTTAGTGCTGGATATTATGGGAATAAAATATTAGAGTATCCTGTTCACTATAAAGCAAGAGTTTATGGTACTACTCAAATTTCAAGATTTAGTGATGGATTAAAATTACTATTATATTTTATTAATTCTTTAATTACTTTTAACAGCTCTAAAACATTTATTAAGTATAAGTAATTTTTAACTCATTATTTTATTGATATGTTTTCAGCATTTAATAAATTTATAAAAAGGGTTTAAATTAAAAATAATTGAATCAATTTCTATCTCTTATTTTGTTTAAATATTTATTTTTAATATTGAATTTGCAAATTTAAAAAAATATTTTTAAGTTTTAAAAAGGTATCTATAGAAACCTTTGTAGGCGCTAGAGGATTTGAACCTCTGACATCTTCTTTGTAGTGGAAGAACCTTTTTTAAATAACATCAAAAAATAAAAGTAAATTTGTGTTTATAAATTTATAATTTATATATGGACGCTGTAGTAATTCCAGTTTTTAATGAAGAAAAAACTGTTAAAAAAATAATAGAAAGTGTTTCTAACCATTTCGACATAGTAATTGTTGTAAATGATGCTTCAACGGACAATACACCAAAAATACTTAATCATATTAGAAATAATAAGTTAGTCATTTTAAATAATAAAAAAAATCTTGGAATAGGTGGTGCAACAAAAAAAGGGATCTTAAAAGCTCAGGAGTTGGGAGCAGCATTTATTATCAAATTTGATGGAGATGGGCAACATCTAGAATCCGACATTCCCCAACTTTTACAATTATTAAAAAACAATAAATTTGATTATGTAAAAGGTAATAGATTTATTGGCTCTTATTCTGATATGCCGATGATAAGAGTATTTGCAAATTTAATAACTACTAATTTGCAAAAGATTGTTACAGGAAATTATAAAATATCCGATCCAAATAATGGTCTGGTCGGATTTAATTCAATTATATTAGATAGAATTAATATTAAATATTTAAGAAATGACTATTTCTTTGAGAACTCGTTTCTTCTAATTGCAAATATTTTTAAACTAAAAATTGCTGAATTTTCAATGAAAACAATCTATGGCGATGAAAAGAGCAGTGTTTCTCTGATAAGAGGTTCTTTGAAGGTTATCCCAGTATTTATAAAAATGTTATATTTAAAAAACTACCTGAATGCAAAACACAACCTTTCAATGTCAAGTCTTATATTTTATGTCATCAACATCTTGACAGTTTTAAAAGTAACTAATCTTTATGACTTAGAATTGATTGTAATTATTTTTTCTATCTGCATTTACTTTATTATTGATATTCTAAATTTTTTAAATGAGTAATTCAAAAGATTATATTCCATTTACTATTGCGGTTCCATTTTTACTAAACTTTTTTTTAAATTTTAATTCATTGTCACATATTTACTTAAAAACTTTGCTTATATCTCTTTTGTGTTTTTTATTTTTATATTTTGTTGGTTACGAAATTAACAAGTTGTTTAAATTTAATTCAGTCGCATTATCAATTGCTGTTTACTTGGTAAGCTTTTTTGCAATTAATTTTCTTATACTTCCATTAGACAAACAATATTTTTCTTTTAAAGATATTTTTATTTATTCGAATACCTTACTTTTAGTTTTTTATATTTACAAACAAAGAAATTTTAAGAAGCCATTCTTGATAATTATTTCATTATTAGTAATAAGACTAGTTACTAGTAACTACTCTTTTTTTGATTTTAATTATATTCAATATAGCAGTGATGTTATGAAATTTTGGCAACCAATGACAGAGAAAATTTATAATAAAGATCTTTATTTTGCATATACATTAAATATATTTGAAGGATATTCATTAATGATAAATCATATTTTTGCCACTCTAAATTTACTATTTATTGGTAAGCAATTTTTTAATTTTTCTTTGGTTATACCAAATATTTTTTTATTTTTAAACTTGCTTTTAATTTCAGAACTAAAAATCAATAAAAATATAAAAATTTCAATTTTGCTTATTTATATTTCGATTCTTTTAAATAGCGATTGGACAAGTTATATTTTTTTTAATTCATTAATGGGTGAAGTAATAGTTAATTTTCTTTTTAGTACATTTGCATATAATGTTTTTATTAATTCTGATATCATGAAAAAAAGTTTTCTATTGATTAATATTGGATTTCTATATTTTCTGAAACCTTTCGCTTCAGTATTGTTTTTATTGTTAGCTATAAGTTTATATTTAAAATATAAAAAATTAATTCATTTTGCATATCCACTTATTGGATTCCTATTAAGCAATTTATATCTTAATTTTGTAATTTTTAATAAACAAGCATCCAATGATTCGGGAATTGAAAATGTATATTTAGAAATATTTTTACAAAATGGTGAAAAATTTTTTGATTTTAATTTTTTTAAAGTTGTTTCTATATTTTCAGACTCTTTGCTTTTAGATCGCGTTATGACACTTTTCATATTTATTTTTATAGTTATTAAATTGATAAATATTAAATCTAGGAAAAATTTAAATTTACTAACACTTTTATTAGTAATTAATTTAATTTTAGTTTTGTATCTATATTCAACTGTTTGGAAAAACATTGAAGTTGGTTCAGCTTACAGGTACGTATATTCATTTGTAAATCTTTTCTTTATAGATTTTGCGCATTCTTTAGATGACTTATATAAATATAAAAAAGTTAAAAACAAAAAATAATCTCTAAATTAAAAGCTGATTAAATTAACGGTATTATCGATTTCTAGAAGAAAATTCAGCAAAAATAGATCCAATAAATAAAAAAATAGAAATTCTCATTAGCTGATTTGGTTCTACGACAATTGGACTATTCCAGTGATTAAGTATTATAAAGTAAAATAAATAACCTGAGATAAACAGTGATTGTGAAATATTATTTTGTAAATTAAAAAAAATTAAAATTGAAATAAATATTACTAAATTCCCAAATCCATAATATGAAAACCTGATTGGTGGATACCAACCAATAAACAACCAAAACAAGTTTATAATAAGAGTGAAAACAATAGACGAACCTAGAACTTTATTAAGTGGTTTGCTAAATGTTTTAAAGTTTATAAATATATAAGCTAAACAGGCTAAAGCTGGAGTTGCTAAATATTTTGCCAGCATTGCTAAGTCATTTGTATAACATTTAAGTGCCAATATTGGGGTTTGGCAAAAGTAACCACTTTGCAGAGTTTCTTTTCCTTGCAAGAAGTCTAATATCCATATAAATTGTCTCCAATCTTCAGCCTGGTGATCATAAAAGCCAGAGAATATGAAAATAGAAGTGTAATAAAATATAACTGGAATAAAAAAATATACAATACTTAGTATTTTTTCTTTTTCTATAGATTTATAAATAACACCATTAATAACAAAAAATACTAAAATTAGTAAAGCCGATCTGTGAATTAAAAATAACAGACCAACACACAAAAAATAAATAGGTAAATTTATATATTTATTATTAATAAATATATAAATTCCAATAAGAAATATAAAAAATGTAAATGTCATAGAAGTAGACTCAAAAATATGCCATTTAAACATAGGAGATACTGAAACTAAAAGTGGAAGGAAGAGATATTTATTTTTAATATCTATATCTATAAAATTAAATATCTTGAGTAAGTAAATACAAATTAAAGTTGTTAAAAAAAGTTGTCCAAGGAAAAAGCTAATTTTTAATATAGAAAGGGTACTTAATGATGAAAAGGTCAATAGTTTTATGAAATTAAAAAATGCTGCGATATATAAAATAAAGAGTGGTCTATCTAAGTAAACAAATTCTGTTAATTCATAATAAGAACCTAAATTGACTATTCCTAATGCGTAGGGTTCTAAATCACAACTTTCTGGATAAATTAGATCTATGTTTTTAGAAAAAAAACTGTATGAATAAGTTTCTAAACTTGTACACAGAAAATAATCTACTTTTTCTTTATTAAAATAAAATTGAATAATGTAAATTAACAAATTGCTTAAAAAAGTAAGTAATGAAAGTTTTAAAAAGCTTGATTTTAAATTTATCTTGTCATTCATTTACAAGTCCAAGATTACAGTATGTTTTAATATTGGTCATTAAACTAAATAATAATTTGATAACCAATATTATTTAAAAATTGCTTCAAAAATTTTTACATAATCCACACTTTTTGTTTGAATTATAAAGATTTGAATTTAAAGTAAGTGATAGTGTATATATTTATTTATAACATACAAAGAGCTTATATAAAGTTTTTAAAGATTTTGAGTAATACATATTACAAACACAAACATTATTTAAAAACTTCTCCAAATGATGTCTATAGCAGATTTGAAAGTGATGAAATAAATGAATCTTATAATTATTTTAAGAAACATTTCTATACTTCTATATTTATTTCCGACGATAAAATAAGAGAGTACTCTATTAAAAAATCTTTAGAACTAAACAAAAACCTTGACCAAAATAATGAAATATTTTATTTAGAGTTCGGTGTTCATAAAGGCATTTCAATAAACTATTTTTCAAAATTTGTAGAAAAGATTCATGGTTTTGATTCCTTTAAAGGTTTATCAGAAGATTGGCTAGGTTTCTACAGATCACAAGGAGCATATAACTTGAATGGGAAAGTTCCTTTCTTGAAAAAAAATGTTGAAATTCATGTTGGACTTGTTCAGGAAACCCTAGACCCCTTCTTAAATTTACAAAACCCGCAAATAGGCTTTGTACACATGGACTTAGACACATACCCAAGTACTAAATTTGTTTTAGAAAGATTAAAGCCATTTTTATTAAAAAACTCAGTAATTTTATTTGATCAACTTTATAACTACAGCGGTTGGAAAAATGGAGAGCATAAAGCACTTGAGGAGGTATTTCAAGTTGATGATTTTGAATACCTTGCATTTAGTAAAGATGGCAAAAGAGTATGTGTGAAAATATTATAAAATTAATTGCTTAAGTAAATCACTCCAATATTGTGCAGAAAAATGAATGACAATATAATTATATTTTTTTGATAAAAACTTGGATATTTTTTATAAATGGTCATAGAAGCCAGCCCTCCTAATAGTGGAAATAAATTAACTAACTGCAACATATAGACTGGAGAGACCCCGCTTATAGTTTCATTATAAAAATTGTAGATAACAATCCACGAACAATAAAAGAACCATGTAGTTATAACATTGAAAAAAATAACTTTTTGTGTAATTGAAATTAAATCTATCTTTTTAGAAACAAAATCGATTGATAATTTTACTAATCCATAAAGAATCAAAGCAGTTGGGTAAACTGATATAAGCGCAACCCTTCCTAAATAATTTTCAAATCTTAAATTTCTTCCGGTAAACTGATAATCTAGATAAGAAAAGTACATATTATAATCACCCCATAAATCAGCATAAAAAACTGGAAATAGTCCGCTTAATGTAGAGTTTTTAGTGGGATTTGTAAATAACTCATCAATGTTTATGTTTATATACATAATTCTTATTAAATCTAATATTGAGAAATTATTTGGCTCAAGATTAAACTTAGCAAAAGATCCATATTGATTATAAAGACCCAAATAAAACCAACCTGATATTATAAAACCAACAATTGAAGAGATTGTAAAAAAACCAAAAAGTCTTTTAAATGAAAGTTTTTTTCTAGAAATTAATGTAAAAAAAACAACCGTAGGAAAAAACAAAAATCCCCATTGACGACTTAATGCAATTAGTCCAATAAGCAAACCAAAAAGTAATGAGTTTAAAAAGTTTAATTTGTATTCTTCTTGATAGAGTTGAATTAAAAAATAAATCATAACAGCAATAAGGAGTGTTACAAAAGGCTCACCTCTAAACATCATGAATGCTTTATAGTTTGGGGTTAAACAAATGAGCAAAATAAGAACAGTATTTCTAAATCTCGAATCCTTTGGAAGTAATTTATTTGCTATCTTTACGTACGTAAAGACTAAGCCAATGAACATTATCAATTGAAAAAATTGGGTAAAATTATCTTGATAAACATAACAATCGTTAACATAATTTGAAGAACTTATAATATTTCGACATAGAACTCCTACTAAAGAAGGAAAAATATAAGCCAAAGGTGGAGAAAAAAATTCGTAACTATCTCCCATTCCCGGCAATATGAAATTGTCGGGTAAATACATTGTGACAAATTTTATATATTCATAGTGTGCATCACCATCGTATCCATTTTTTGGGTCGTAAGAAAATATATTTAAGAAAAAAATAGTAATACTAACTACTACAAGCAGCCATGTAAAGCTATCTATTTTTTTTTTCATGATTTTAATTGTAAAAGATAAATTAAAATCATTTTCTTTTTATTAATATATGTGTCCCATTTTTCTAAGATTGTAAATATGGAAAAATTTAAAATTCAAAATAGAGCTTACTGGTTTTTGTTAATATTTGGAATTTATATTACTCAAAATTGGATAAACTTTTTCTACTTAGCTCCTACCAACCCTGATTTCGATAAGTATTACGATTATATAAATTATTTTATGGGACTAGATGTAGTCATAGATTATGGCCAAGGCACTTTTTATTATTATTTGATATCTCTATTTTTTCTAAGAAAAATTGATATCGTTGATGAGACCAATATTGATATACTTTTAAGTTATTCAGTTCAACAAGTTAATTTGATCTTTTATTTAATTGGAATCTCAGGAGCTTACAAGCTGCTTAAACTTAAAAGTTTTGAAAAAAGAGAAATATTATTGTCCCTATTGATACTGAGTATTTTTCCACAGGCGTTGTATATGAGGTCTGTCATGAAGCCTGAAATCGTTGCTTTCGCATTAATATTTTGGATAATCTTTTTTTTAGAAAAGTTTTTGAAAACAAATGATTTAAATAACCTATTTTTCTTAATACCATTTTTAGTTTTAATCATTAATACAAAAGCTTCTATTGCTGGAATGGTCATAGTATATTTGTTAACTTTTTACTTTAAAATTTTGAATAGAATAAAAATTAAAAAAATAATATCACTAATTTTATTAATATTGACTTGTCAACTAGCAATACAATTTGAAAATTATCAAATTACTAATCTTTCTCCATTTGAAAGAGTTTACGACGAAGAATATGATTATAAAGCAAGGGCAAGCACAATATTTCGATTCAATTTAAATGATTTATTTAAAGATCCATATTTTACTTATGATTTTGAAGAAAACTTTTACAGTATTCACGCTAATTCGATTATAAACATTACACTATTAGATACTTTTGGAGATCACTTTAAGCAATTATTTGACTCTAGGCCAAGTTATTTTTCCAAATTTAGAAAAGAAATCTTTGTAAATGATTCTGCAGTATTAATTACTCCCAACAGGGAGATAAACTATCGAGGACCGTTTGAAGAGCTATTGGTCAATGATCTTAATTATCTAAGAAAAGTAATTCCGGTTTTGTTTTCCATCTTTTTTTATTTTGGAATTTTGTATTATGGATATAAAAATAAAAAAAATAGAAAATTTTATTATGCTCCATTTTTTGGAATAATTATTTTATACATTAATTCATTAGGCATACCTTCAAATAATTTTAATCCATTCAAGGGGGACACCTACAAGCCGTTCTATTATAGTTTTTTGTTATCTTTATCTTTCGTGTTTTACTTAGCACAACTATTAAAAAAAATTAATGTATTTAAAGTATTGTTTATATTTCTGTTTGTATTTTCTATAATATTTGTAGCAGGACATCCTAAGTCAAATAGTCAAATTCTCTCTGAAAATATTGTAGCAATGAATGAATTCTCGAATTTTTGCGAAATTAATAACTTAATCTTTTTAGAAAATATTTTAATAAGAAACCTACATATATCTGGAAATATAAATGGTTATAAATCAGACTGTACAAACTACTCAACTCATAAATTTATGCAGTTGAATAGAAAACTTTCTAGTAATACTTATCATGAGATATGTGTAGATTCAAACGGTAAATTAAACTTAAATCTCTCAAATGATAAAAAATGCAGAATTCACGCAATTAACTTATTTAATTCAGCACAAACAAAAACTAAAGCCCCATATTTTTCAATACTTTTAGCTTTCAGTTGTTTATTTACGGTATTTAAAGATAGAATTAATTTGGTGAAAAAAGTTAATTAATTAACATTAAAAAAGTCTTATGAAAAATTTTTATAGTAAATTAAAGGAGATACTTTTTGTATCAAAAATAACTGAAATAAATAACAAAAAATTAATCGTAACTCTATCTCTTTTTTTAACAAATATTGGAGTTTTATCAGATATTTTAATTATCGTTATATTTGCTAGTTTTTTTAAAAGTGATTCTGTATCTATTAACCCTCTATTCAATTTTTTTATTGAGAAAAATTACTTGCTTCTACTAATTATAATTTTAAGATTTCTTAGTATTTATTTAGACAAGATGATACAGCAAAACTTACAACTTAAAGTTAGAGAAAGTCTTAGAAATAGAGTTTTGAGGGAAATATTCAAAAAAGGAAATTTCTCAGTCGCAGATTCAACATTTTTTGTAAATGAATTGACTATGCACGTTTCTTATTTTTACGGTGCTTTAACTTTAGCTATAAATTATATTGTCCAATTAATCTTGTATGGGAGTTTTTTGTTATACGAAAGCTTTGAGATAATTGGAATTTTTACTTTAGCTATTTTAATTTTATATTTTCCAACTATTCATTTTTTGCGATTAGGAAGGAAATATATTCATTTATCATTTAATAATTCACAAAACATTTCAGCTAAAATTCAGAGGATAGTAGACAACCTCTTTTTAATTAAGATTTTAAATACTCAGGATCTAGAGTTAAATAGATTCACTAAAGAATCAGAAAATTTTTTTGATGCACAGTATAAAAATTTTAAATATGGTGTAGTAAATAGTATTTTACCAAATTTTCTAACAACATTTATTTTTGCATTTATCATTGTTGCATTTAATTTTGCAAAATTAATTACATTAGAATTCTTAGGAGTAGTCTTGAGATTTGTTCAAGCATTGAGCAATTTAAATGGTTCTTTAAATGCATTAATTAATTCTCATGTTCATCTTGAAAAACTAGTTGAATTGGAAAAATACAATCCTCAGACACATAAAAGTACATATAAATTAGACGAGAAACTTAATTCAGCTATATTTTTAAAAGACGTTAGCTTTAAATATTTTGGTTCTGATGAGTATATATTTTATAAATTGAACTTAGAAATACCTCAAAATAAACATATTGTTATTACTGGACCAAATGGTACAGGAAAGAGCACGCTTATTGGATTGATGTCTGGAGTTCTTACTCCTGAAACAGGTGATATATTAATTAAGAGTAATAAGTTGGGTTACATTGGAGCAACACCTTTGATTTTCGAATCTTCTTTAAGAGATAACTTAATTTATAATTCAAAAAAAAGTTTTGATGATACCTACTTATATGAAAAATTAGATAAATTACAATTTAAAGATGATAAGAATATTAATCTTGATACAGTTATCTCAAATAAAAGCCTTTCATCTGGGCAAATGCAGAAAATAGCCTTCATTAGAGCATTAATTAATGATATTGAAATACTGTTTCTTGATGAGTCCACATCAAATCTCGATAATGAAGCAAAGAAAATAATTTCTGATTTATTGCAAACAGAAAAATTTACGATTATTAATTCAACTCACAGCTCTGAAGATTTTGATTTTGATATTAAAATAAATGTTTTTAAGGTTAAAAATAATAGCAGTATTACTTTAGAAGGCTAAAAAAGTCATCTTTATATTTTTTAGAAATAATATCAATTGAGTTGTTTTCTTTTATTGAATTAATTGCATTTTTTGATATCTCATCATATTTTATTTTGTTCTTGAAAATATCATTTAATGTATTTTCAATTTTTGAAAAATCTTTTAATAAAATACCATTTTTTTTGTTTTCAATTATGTCTCTATTATTTTGAATATCTTTAGCAACCACAACACAACCCGCAGCCATAGCTTCTAAAATAACTTTTGAGTTTCCTTCATAATCTGAAGAGGAAACAAATATTTCATATTTTTGGTATTCATTCACAAGAAAATCATTATCAACCATACCTAAAAAATTTACTTTAAGGTTCCTTGACTTTGTCAGAATTCTAAGGTAATTTTCCATTGAACCAGTTCCATATATATCGACTTCAATGGTATTGTTTGTCAAATTTTGAATTAATAAATCATAATTTTTCTGAGGTTCAAGCCTCCCAACACATATTATTTTATTTCTATATTTGTTAACTTCTATTTTTGTTGGTATGTTTACCCAGTTCTTTCTAATTTTTATATCGGTTTTACTTTTAAAGACCTCTTTTAAAAATTTAAAATCAGAACTGCTAGTTACTGTATATATATCAGAAAGCTTTAATGAAAGTGCAGTTAAAGTAAAATATAAAAATCTTTTGAATATATTTTTCTTTTCTTCGATACTAAATTTATACATATCATATCCGGTTCTTATTAAAAGCTTTTTTTTAGAAATTTGTTTTAAAATAATTGCTACCCAAGAACCAAGCAATTGGTTTTGTTTGATTACATCATATTCTTTATATTTTTTATTAAATATAAAAGGTAAATAGAAAGATTTAAGGTATCTAACAAATTTAAATTTTGAGAACTTAATTAATGAATAAATAGGAACAACTTTAATGTTTTCATTTTCAAAAAGATACTTATGCTCATCTTTTCCACCGTAGGTTAAAAAAGTAAATTTGAATCCATATTTGTCTATAAGTTCGTTATAAAAATGAAGTTCTCTGTTTAAGTAACCTGCTACATTCCAAGATTTTAAGGAATAATCAAAAGTAAATATTACTAATATCCGCATTAAACTAATAGTAATTGTACATTAATTAATATGGAAAAATTGTTGATAATTCATACTAGATATATTGAGCGTGGTGGAGAAGATATAGCTGTTGATAATGAAGTTAACTTTTTAAAAAAGTTTTACAATGTTGAAGTTCTTACTTTTCAAAATACAACGCCTCGCAAACTTTCAGATTTTTTAGGATTATTTATAAGTTACAATAATCAGAGTAAAAAGATACTGTCTGAAAAAATAAAAAGCTTTAAGCCAAAATATATTATCGTTAATAATTTATGGTTTAAAGGATCGCTTGGGATTTTAAGTTACTGTTTAAAAAATAACTTAAACACGTCAATTAAGCTACATAATTATAGATATTCTTGCACTAGGTACTATTCATCTATAAAACACCTCAAAGGTAATAAATTATGCCCAGCTTGTGGATTAGAAAAAACAAAGTGGAGAGTATTTAACAAGTATTATCAAGAATCAGTAATCAAATCACTAATTGCAATAAACTTTGCAAGAAAATTTAATAAACTTCTTGAAAATAAAAGTTTAAAAATACTGACTCTTACAAATCATCATAAAAATCATTTAATAGATTTAGGTATTGACACATCAAGAATATTTTTACAACCTAACCCTTTAAGTCAAGAAAATATAGCTTTAAATCAAAAATCAATAAGATTGAATCAAATTGTTTACGCAGGAAGAATTTCAACGGAAAAAGGATTAATAGAGTTAATCGAATGCTGGAATAAATTAGAAAACAATATATGTAAATTATTGTTGTTAGGTGATGGCCCGCTGCTAAAAAAATTAAAAAAAAATAAATTCAAAAATGTAGAAGTTAAAGGTTATATCAACAATGAAGAAGTTTTGAATATAATATCTCAATCAAAAGCAGTAGTAACAGCCACAAAATTATTAGAAGGACAACCAACGTTATTATGTGAAGCTTCTATATTGGAAACACCTTCGCTTTTTCCAGATTCAGGTGGAATAAAAGACTTTTTTCCAAACAACTATAAATATACTTTTAAACAATACGACTATGAAGATTTATTTGAAAAATTAAAAATTATTGCTGAAAATCCTTTTGATTTTAAACAAGGAAAAGAAAATAAGGAGCATTTATATAAATTGCTTGATAATAATGAACTACATTTATCATTAAATAAAGCTTTAAACAAATAAATATATGATATCTGTAATAATGTCGGTCTACAACGACGAATATAATGTAAAGTTAGCTATAGAAAGCATATTAAACCAAAGTTTTCGGGATTTTGAATTTTTAATAATGAACGACTGTTCGTCTGATAATACTTTTGAAATATGTAATGAGTACTCAAAACTAGACAATAGAATTAAAGTTTACCAAAATGATAAAAATATAGGATTAACAAAATCTTTAAACAAGCTTCTTTCCTTTGCAAAAGGAGATTTCATTGCAAGACAAGATTCTGATGATATAAGTTTATCTGAGAGATTTTTTAAACAAATTAATTTTATATCTGAAAACTCATTGGATGGTTCAACTACAAGAGCTATTATTAAAAACAGTTTAAAGGTAACTCCAAATAAATCTATTTACTTACCAAAAAAAATAATTATGAAAATAAAAAATCCGTTTATTCATGGGAGTCTTATATTAAGAAGAAATCTGTTAAATAAAATGGGAGGGTATGATGAAAAGTTTTATTATGCTCAAGATTTTAAATTGCTTAATGATTTAATTCAAAATGATTATAAATTAAAAATTTTGAAAGAAGCATTATATGTTTTGAATCAAAGTGATAACATTTCTACAAAATTTAAAGACAAGCAAAAGTTTTATGCTGATTGTGTAAAAAAAGGCATAAGTCCCATAAAAAATTTTAAATGAAAATAGCTATTGGTTCTAAATTTATAGAGTCACCTTGGGGTGGTGGAAATTTATTTATTAAAAATATAGTTAATTATTTTTTAGAAAACAATCATGAAGTTGTTTTTGATCTAACTTCAATGGATATAGATATTATTTTTATAATTGATCCAAGAAGTGATTCAGAACTAGTTACCTTTAATACTACTGAGATTAAACGCTACAAAAAATTTAATAATAATGTAAAAATTGTTCATAGAATAAACGAATGTGATGAAAGAAAAGGCACAAAAGGTTTAAATACTTTTTATATTAATGAGAACAAAATCGCTGATTTTACAGTTTTTGTTAGTGAGTGGTTAAAAAAAATATACAAAAAAAGTGGTATGAATGTGACAAATTCTCAAGTTATTATGTCAGGTGCAGATCCTAAAATTTTTAACAATCAAGGATTAAATACTTGGATTGATAATCAAAAGTTTAAAATAGTAACACATCACTGGGGGAATCACTGGAATAAAGGTTTTAAAACATATAAATATTTAGATGAACTTTTAGATGAGAAAGAATTTAGAGATCGTATAGAATTTACTTATATTGGTAATTTACCTAAAAATCTTAATTTGAAGAACACAAATATTATAAGTCCTTTGAGTGGAGAAAGACTAGCAAATGAACTTAAAAAAAACAATGCATATCTAACTGGAACTATAAATGAACCTTCTGGCAACCATCATATTGAAGCATCACAGTGTGGTTTACCGATTTTATATATTAATAGTGGTGGTGTAAAAGAGTTTTGTCAGAATTATGGAATTGAATTCACTAATAACAATCTTCAAAAAAAAATACTTTACTTGATGGATAATTATAAAAACTATTTTGAATTGATGAAAACTTATCCTTTCAACTCACAAAATATGTGTAAAGAATATGAGAATTTGTTTCTGCAACTGTTAAAAAAAAATATTTCCAAAACAAAAAGCAAAGACTTTTTAATACAAAAAATTATTTTTATTCTTATCCACAGGTTAAGATTAGTTTTGAAATTTAGAAAACTTTATTTAAAAAATATTATCAAAAAAGGTCTAAAGATTTGAAGATAGTTAACTCATTAAGAAACATATTTATTCATTTTTATTGTTTAGTTTTGGTTTTATCAATGTTATTTGGAAGGTCTTTTCAAGGGCTCTATGTTTATGAATATAGAATAGGTGAATATTTAGTATTAATTTGTTTAATTTTTACGATATTTATCTATCCAAATAAAATATTTCAAAAATTAAAAATTGATTTTTTATTTGATAAAAAAACTTTCATAGTATCGAAATTAATATTTTTAAACTTTATATTGATTGTTTTGTTAACAGATGGAAGTTTTACAAAATTATATACATACAAATCTAGTTCAATTATTTGGACAACAGCGTTTTTATTTATGGGCAGTTATATAATTTCTGAAGAAAAAATTAGTGAGAAATATTTTAATTTAATTCCACACGTACTTTTTTTAGTTTATATTTTAAGCACAATTCACTTTCCGGAAATTTTGATTTCTTTTTTCCAAAATTATTCAGATAAGTTCGATTTTGTAAAAGGTTCAGACACTCTGTTGGTTTACGTTATATGCTTGCTTGTTGCAAGAAACAAATTTAATAAAACTACTATTGGATATGGCTACTTTATTATTGCAAGTGGTTTATATATTCCATTAATGCTCTATAAAAGTAAAGGTGCTTTTTTCCCAGGTGTATTATTTTTCCTTTTTTCTTTCTCATTCTTTTTTGAATATTTTAGAAAAGAAAGATTAAAAAGTTTTTTAATATCGTTCATCTTTATTCCAATATTTCTTTTTTCAACTTTTAATTCTTATGGAAATTTCACATTTAAAAAAATTGGTCAAGATAGTTACTTCCAAGACGAACAATTTTCAGGCCAAACAATACAAAAATCTTTAAATGTAGTAATTAATGAAAAAAATACTACTTCAATATTTGCTTCTTTTTTTATAATCAACGGACGGCTATATTCGCAGGAACAAATGGCAAACTGGAGATTACAAATTTGGCAGGATGTAGTAAGAGATATATTTTGGCATGCTGAGTATTCAATGGATGAAAGGTTTCAATTGGTTAGGGCACAGGGTGAATTTAGAACTGATTTAGTTCTAAGCGGTTATGGATTCAATAAAATTTTGCCAGCTATGGATTACTGGGAGCGAAACGGTCAAGATGGTACAAATGAAAATCCTCATAATTATTTTATATATATTTTTGGTAGAGGGGCCTTCCCACTATTAATACTATTTTTATTATTTAATTATTTTATTATTCTAAATTGGAAACAAAGTCATGGTAATTATATGATTTTACTTTTTCTACTACCAGTTTATTTTACGATAAGTTTTGATGCAGCAATGGAAAGTGTAAGGTTTCCTTTAATTTTCTTCACTTTTATTTCATATTTTCAAAAGAAAAATATTTTAAAATGAAATCATGAACAATCTATTATAATTAATTAGTTCATGAAAACAGCATTAATTACAGGGATAACAGGTCAAGACGGATATTATTTGGCTACTTTGTTATTAGAAAAAGGATATCAGGTACATGGGACAATAAGACGATCTTCTTCTATTAATACAAACAGGATTGATTCACTAATTTCCAAATATTCAAGTGATGGTCAATTAAATCTTCATTATTCAGATTTGTTAGATTCAGCATCGCTCAGTTATCTTATTAATGAATTACAACCTGATGAAGTCTACAATTTAGCAGCACAATCTCATGTCGCTGTTTCTTTTAAAAATCCAGTTTTAACATCTCAGGTCGGAACTTTAGGTTCAATATCTCTATTGGAAGCAATAAGATCTGTTGAAAAAGATATTAAATTTTATCAAGCTTCTTCATCAGAGATGTATGGAGGTCAGTTTAAAACAAAATTAAATGAAGAATCACCCTTTGATCCAAAAAGTCCATATGCAGCTTCAAAAGTATTTGCTCATAATATAAATCAAATTTATAGAGATTCTTATGGTTTGTTTTGTGTAAATGGAATACTTTTTAATCACGAGTCACCTTTTAGAGGAGAGACTTTTGTTACTAGAAAAATAACACGTGCTGTATCAAGAATTTCTCTAGGATTGCAAAGTAAACTAACCCTAGGCAATCTAGAGGCATCAAGAGACTGGGGTTATGCGGGCGATTATGTAAAAGCTATGTTTCTTATGATGCAATATGAAAAACCTGATGACTGGGTTATTGCAACAGGAGAAACTCATACAGTAAAAGAGTTTTTGGAAATTGCATTTAATTATGTTGATTTAGATTTTGAAGAATTTGTTCAAACTTCAGATAAATATCTAAGGCCAAATGAAGTTGATTACCTTCTTGGAGACCCTAATAAAGCAAAAAAATACTTGGGATGGGAGCCTAAAACTTCATTTAAAGATTTAGTTGAGATGATGGTCAAAAGTGATTTAAAATTAGCTGAACAAGAAAAAGTTTTGTATGAAAAAGGCTTGATTGACTCTACTTGGGAGAATCCAACTTAACATTTTCAAGAAACCATCTATAAGTATTTTTTAGCCCCATGTCAAGATTTATTTTTGGCTTCCAACCTGTAGAGTATATACGTGAGCTATCAAGAAGTTTCCTGGGGTTTCCATCAGGTTTAGATGTGTCAAAGCTTAATTTTCCCTCAAAACCAACAATTTGTTTTATTTTTTTACCAAGTTCTAGAATAGAAACCTCTTCCCCGCTTCCTACATTGTATAAATCTTCATTTAATTCTTTAGTAATTAAATTTTCGATACAATAGGCTAAATCGTCTACATATAAAAATTCTCTTAAAGGTTTTCCAGATCCCCAAATTTCAAAAATTTTATCATTATTAATTTTAGCTTTATGCATCCTGAGCATAAGGGCTGGAATAACGTGGCTGTTTAATTCAGAAAAATAGTCATTTGGTCCATAAAGATTAGTAGGCATCAAGTTAATAACTGAATGGCCAAACTGAAAAGAAAGAGCCCTTCCGATTTCAATAGAAGTTAGTTTAGCCATAGCATAAGGGGAATTTGTTGGCTCGAGCTTACCATCCATAAACTCTTCTTCTTTAATAGGGTCTTGTGCATTTAGGGGATAAATACAACTGCTACCAAGGTTTATAATTTTTATTTTATTATTTATTGCACATGCTTCTAAAAGGTTCATATTTATTTTAAGGTTTTGCATAATGAATTCATAACGCATTGAGTTATTTGCATGAATACCACCAACTTTAGCTGCAGCAATTATAAGTACATCTGGCTCATTCAACTCTATAAGTTTTTTTGTTTCATCTAAATTAAATAAGTCAGTGTCTTCTCTGGTTGATGTAAGAAGCTCTGATACATACTTAGAATTTGCTAATATTTTTTTACAGGATGATCCAACTAGACCATTTGCTCCGACAATTAAAACTTTTGATTTATTTTTCACTATTTAAATTAAATAATATAGCTAATTTAAAATTAATTTTTTTAATTCTTTATAAAAGTATTCATTATTGAAATTATTTTTTATCAACTCATTACCACTCAAAATTAATTTTTCGTACAAAACTCGGTCTTTAAAAAGTTTATCTATTTTTTCAGACCAAAGTTGAATGCTGTTGTTACCTACAAAGATAATATTTTCCATATTTTTAAAAGATTCTTTATCCCAAAATCCATCTATTTTTGTGATTATAACCGGAGTTCCACAACTCATAGCCTGTAATGTCACACTTTGCCCTGAAGGCTGAATTGTATTCTTCAGAGGAAGAACCACTAAATCTGATTCGTGATATATTTTTCTTAAATCTTTATCATCGATTATCGAATTAGACCAACTACCAGAAATATGTGTTACATTACTTGGTAATAATTTATTAAACTTATATTTTGTTATGAACTTAAAGTTATATTGAGGTGACTTTTCAGATAAATCGACTAGAAATTCATAGTCTCTGTTACCATCATTTCCTACAAAAAGGATATTCTTTTTATTTATATTTTGATTTTCTTTCGACTTTAATTTCCAAAAATTTACATCAACACAAAAAGGAATATACTTGAATTTATTTTTGTATTTCGGAAATAATCTTTTTGCTTCCTCCAACTCGGATTTTCCAATAAATATAAAATTGTCGTGAATTTTTAAAAATATAATTAATAAACTTTTTTGAAAGAACTTTATAATTAGATTATTTTTAGGTTTACTAAACAAACCCATTATTAGAACACTTGAACTTGAGTTTGTGGCTATTTTTTTGTATATACTGATTGGCATGCATGAAATTGCTAATCTGTCATTTGTAAAAAAGATACTATTTGATTTTCTTAAAATATTAAAGTTACGGCTTGTTATTATTTCGGTCATAAAAAATGGAAGATTAGAAAGTTTTCTTAGAGATTTATCTAGAAATTTATAAACTTTCCTCCAACCTTCTGGAGTAAATATCTCTTCTTCCATTTCGACAATTTCTACTAAAAACTTATCATTAACAAAATTTTGATAAGAGTAGAAAAACTCTTTGGCAAACCCACTTCCTTCAAGTATTTTTTTACGTCTTCCATGGCCAAAAACATAAGTTATTTTATTCATAAAAATTTATTCATATTAGATAATAATAAACATTAAGCTTAATTTAACGATGTGTGGATTTATAGGTACAATTTCTCTAGACAAAAAAAATAGTAAATTACTTGAAAAAGCTAATAGATATATTGAGTGTAGAGGACCTGATTCAAAAGTACATACTGAAATTAACTTTAAGGATGTTTCTGACTCTACAAATAATATGTATTTTAATGGAATATTTAATAGGCTTTCCATATTAGATTTGTCTGATGTTGCTAATCAACCTATGTTTACCGAAGACAAATCAAGCCTAATTATGTTTAATGGTGAGATTTTTAATTTTTTAGAATTAAAAGAAATTTTACTAAAAAAAGGATATGAATTTAATACCAACAATTCTGACACTGAGGTTCTATTAAAACTTTTGAGTGTATATGGAATTGAATGCGTCGACATGTTAGTAGGACAATTTGCTTTTGTTTATATAGATTTTAAAAAAAATACTACTTACTTATGTCGAGATAGGTTAGGACAAAAGCCTTTATTTTTTTCAAGTACCGGTGAAGGTATTTCCTTTAGTTCAAATCTTAAATCTATTAGAGAAATTTCAGAATTCAGGGATATTGATGAGGATGGCTTGTTTGATTATATATCTCTTGGAGTGATACCTTCTCCTAGAACGATTTTCAAAAATATTTTTAAGCTAGAGCCCGGTTATTACGCTGAAATTAATTTAGATAATTTCGAAATATTAAAAAAACAATATTGGAATCCAGTGGATTTCGTTGATAATAAGGTGTTTGAGTACAGTAAATTTTATAATTTATTTAATGAGTCGGTAAATTATCGTTTAATATCAGACGTACCAGTTGCTTGCTATCTCTCTGGCGGCATTGATTCATCTTCTATAATTAAAAGTTTGTTTGAAAACAAAGTTCAAAATATAAATACCTTTGCAATGATTACTGATAATCAAAAATATGATGAATCAAAATGGTCAAGATTAGTTTCTCAAAAATATAATACAAATCATGTTGAGGAATATGTATCATCAGAAATTACAATGAATGAAATTTTTGAATCCATTGATATATTTGATGAACCATATTCTGATCCATCAACAGTTGTAAGTTATAAACTTGCTAAAGCTATTTCAAATAATTTTAAAGTTGCAATTTCCGGAGATGGTGGAGATGAACTATTGTTTGGTTATGAAAGATCCAATCAGTGGTTTTTAAAAAGAAAATTTAATAGTAAATTTATCACTTTTATTTTTTCACTTTATCCAACTTTTTTTGGAACCGGTCAAAACATTATGTCTAGAAGTAATAGTATTAAAGATTATTCTAAAACTTATTTTAGAGATACAAAATTGACAGACCTTTTTGGTTTAAAAAAAATTAATTTAAATATAAAAAATAATTTGAATATTACTGATTGCAAATACGTCTTTTTACAAGAATTTCAATTTTATTTATCTGAAATGATGATGTTAAAAGTGGATAGAACCTCAATGGCTAATTCTCTTGAAGTTAGATCACCGTTTGTTGATCACAGGCTCATAGAATATATATTATCCACTGAAACTAATTGGATAAGCTGCAAAGAACCAAAAAAGTTAATGAAGAATTATTTGAGCACAGATTTTGAACCAATTTTCTTAGAAAGAAAAAAGCAAGGCTTTGTATTTGAGCTTGAAGATTGGGTTTTTAAAAACAATAAATTTATTTATAAATACATAAAAGAAGGCCCCTTAATTGAATTCTTGGAATTAAAAAAATTAAAATATCTAACAATTTTTAAAACTAGAATAAATTCACAAAGAATTTGGAAATTATTTTTTTTGACCAGATATTTAAAAAGAGTTAATGATGGTGATTAAAAAAACTTTACAATATGGTATTAGGTATATCAATACTAAAACTTTTTTAAATTCACTACCTAATAAAATTTCAATTTATTTTCATGAAATTGAAAAAAATGATTTTGATGCTCTTATGAACATATTTCAATATTTTAAAATGCATGATTATGAATTTGTAAATATTAATGAATTTCAACAGTCTATAAATGATGATAACAAAATGATTGCCATAACATTTGATGACGGTTTTAAAAGCTGGATAGACACTATTCCGTTATTCAAAAAATTTAATGCAAAGGGCACTTTCTTTCTAAATTCTATATTTTTAGAAAGTGGCGATTTAAAAGTATTTAAAAAAAATATTAATGTATTTGATGAGTCAAGATTTATTGATAAAAGAGGAATTTTTGACCTAGTTAGTTCCGGTCAACTAATCGGTTCTCATACACATGAACATCACCAAATTTCAAGACTAAAAATGAATGAACTAATTGAAGAAATAGAAATAAATTTAAATTTCCTTAGTGAGTTTTCTGACAATATTAAACATTTTGCTATACCTTATGGAATGAGAAGATATGTAAATGATGATCAACTTGAATATCTTCATAAAGAGTTTATGTCGGTGAGCTTTGGTGAATCAGGAATGCAGTTTCGCCAATCTAAAAAGAGTATTCAAAGATATCCGTGGAACTCAAGTAAAAGCTTCCATTATAACTTAATTAATATTTCTACAGATACTTCTATTTTTAATAAGCTTACTTTACGAAGTGGATTGGGTTAAATTTAGGGCGATACTAACAAAGTTTGGTTTAATAAAGTTGGCCCTATCTATAAAAGGAAAAACTGAAATAGCATAATTATTTTTATTAACAAACTTAAAATAGTCTGAATCTGCACCAGCCTTATCAGAGATAATTAACTTTGGATAAATTTTATTTTTATCAAAAAAATCAAACAAAGCTTTCTCAGACTTATTGTCATGAGTTGAACTAATTATTAAAGAATTTTTAAGTTCGTCAAAATATTTAAAGGAACTTAAATATTGCTCAAGATCAATAAACTGTTTTTGAAAATGACTATTTTCTATATAGCTAAAGAAAGCACCTTTTCTCTTATTTATATCAATACCTACGTAAGAAACTTTCATATTGGTATTTTGATTAAAGTATTGATTAATTAAGTATGCAGTTCTACCTTGATTAAATCCAAGTTCATATACCTTAATTACACTATAAGCTTTCATAAAAATCACTGAAAGAATTCTATAATCCCACTTAGTTGCAAAATCTACATCTGAAAACTTAATAGATCTTTTTCTTTTAGGAATTTCGATAGTATTACATTCGTAAATTATTTTTAAAATTTCTTCATACGATAAATTTGTAAAATTTGAAATACTTCTTGCTAGAAAATTTTCACTATCTTTTGAAAGTTCAACAGAAAAGCTTGTATGTTCTTTAGAAAGGATTAGCCATGCAAAGCCACTTTTAATGTAGTCTTTTACACTTTGAATGAAAAAAATTAATCGTTTAAGTCTTAATGAAATTTTAAAAAAGAAAGCTTTCATCTTATATTTTTAGAAGAATTAAATATTATAAAAGAATTAATAAAATATAAAAGCAACCTGAAACCATCTTTAAACCGTGATATTTGTGTACTTCCATAAACTCTAGCTCTATAGTGTATTGGATATTCAACTATTTTATTTCCAGAAAAAGCTGCACTAAAGATAAAGTCAAAATCTCCAAAAGGGTCTTTTATTTTTAATAAATCTTGCCAATCTAGAATTTTTTTAATCTGACTATTTTTGAATACTTTAGTACCGCAAAGTGAGTCAGAAAGCTTTGTATTAATTACTAAGGAAATGATTGCCTGAAAAAAGATATTTCCAAGAGAATTTAAGTTTCTCATAGCACCATATTGTTTTTTATAAACAAACCGTGTTCCATTTACAAAATCGCCGTGTCCATATTCTAGTATTTCAAAGAAATCTTTAAGTGTTTCTGGATCTACACTTATATCAGAATCCAAGATAGCAATTAATTCGCCTTTAGTTGTTTTCAATGCCTCAAATACTGCACCACCCTTCCCTTTAGTTTTCTGAATCATTACTTGGATATCTAATTCGGAATACTTTGTTTTTATTTCATATGCTTTTTCTACTGTATTATCTTCAGATTTTGCACAAATTATTATAATTTCAAATTCACTCTCAAAATTGGGAATCCTTTTAATTAATGGCTCTAAATTTTTTTCTTCATTTTTAGCTGGAATAATTATTGATTTTGTTTGCATTTTATATTCAGTATCTTTAACTTTAAAAATGAAATAAGTATTTATTCCTAAGTTAAATTTGAAGCAAATAATTTCAAGAATTTTATTTATTAAATTTCCCACCCCAAATAATTTAAAAGGGAAAATTTGTCTAGAAAAAGAATTTATTAGCTCAAGCCCTATGCTTTCAGCCATGTTGCTTGCTTTTTTCGAATGAATATAAGATCTGGGTACTGTTTTATTTTTTAATTTAAGAATCTCAAAAATTAGAAGAAAAAAGTTCCACTTAGGGTTAATTGAAGTGATAATAACTTTTCCATCTTTATTAAGTTTTTGTTTAAGTTGCTTAAGCAGTCCATAAACATCATTAGTTAACTCAAATATATCTGTAATAATGATTAAGCTATAAAAATTATCATCTAATAGATCAATATTGTTATGAACGTCTGAATCTATCTGGATTGTAATATTTTTAACACCCGAATTATTAATTGATAAGTCAGCATTATCGCTGTAGATATTTAAAATACTTGAGTCGTTTATGATAAATCTTTTTAATTCTTCACTATGCCTAATTCTGAAAGTATTTGATTTAAGCTTAAGCATAAGTATGAAAACCCTATCTCGTATGTTTAGTTAATATTAATTAGTATATGAAACTTTTAATTAAATCAAATGAATAATTCTTATAAAATTGCTAACTTTTTTTGGAACGGAAATCTTACAATTTATGAAAAATCCAATCTTTTAAGTTTTTTAGAGAATGATTTTATTGTTAAAGTTTGGTCTTATCAAAATTTAGAACTTCCAAGTGGTGTAAAGCTTTGCAATGCTAAAGAAATTGTACCTAAAAAGATGCTTGAAAAGTTTACACAAAATTTTCAAAAGTCAAACATGTCCTCTTTTTCTAATCTATTCAGATATGAATTATTAGCAAGTAATGAAGGTTGGTGGTTTGACATGGATTGCATCAGCCTTATAAATTCAAAAGAATTCGAATTATTGACAGCAAACAAAGATTTTGTATTAGGTTTAGAAAATGAGAACTTAATTGGTAGTTCTGTAATGTTTTTTAATGACAAAAGTATTGTAGAACTTTTACTGAGTGAAATTTATAAAAAAATAGATGACAATAATTACAATTTTTATTGGGGAGAAATCGGACCATATTTAATTACCGATGTGTTTAAAAAGAATGATTTATTTAATAAGGCAATTGAAAAGAAATATTTTTATAAAATCGGTCCTGAAGAATTTGAAAAGTATTTTTTGCCACGTGAAGAAATAATGCAAAACATTTTGCAGGATTCTTTCGTAGCACATTTGTGGAACGAAATGTATCGTAAGTTTTTAATAGATAAAAATAAACTACCTCCAAAAGGAAGCTTTCTTTTTGAGCACATACAGTTAAATAAAGATCTTAAAAACCTAAAGCAATATAATTCATTCTTTTATTTTAGATTTAAACCAATTGTTAGAATATTTTATAAACTTTTATCTAGACTTATTTCATTATTCAATAACATAAGAGATTAGTTTGAAAAATTTTCAAGGATTGATAACGAAATGTTAAAAAAAGCCATATTCACTAGGTACGCTACAAGCTCTTTAGGTATTTTTTTTACAGCTATTAGTGTCTTTTTTGTAACTTTTTATTTGGATGTTAATGAGTTCGCAGTTTGGGGTATAGCAAATTCTTTAATTTATTTTTTGACTCAAATCGGTCAATTAACCTATGTTCAGTATGTAGAAAAATACTTTCCAATTCTTGAACATAATGAAATGTTTTCTAAATTAATAAAATTTATTAAAACAGTCATATTATTTCTTCCTTTCTGGTTTTTAATTTTAATTTGTTTAAATTATTTTGATTATTTTGAAAAATACAAGATTGAAAATATAGAGATATTGTTTCTTCTAATTTCTTTATCAATCTTTATTGAATCTACCAACGAAATTGTAAGTAAATATATATTATCAATTGAAAAAACAACGAAATACGACAAAATTGACTTTACTTTTAACAAATTATTTAAACTTATAATTTTCTTAATACTTTTAGTCAACAATTTCAGCATTTATCATTTACTGTTTACCAATTTAGTAATAAAGTGCTTATACGTATTAACAGTAATTTTTCAAAATGGTCAAAATTTTAAATCTATTATTTCTGAGTTTGTTAATACAAAGGTATTTAAGGATAATTTTTTAAGCTTATCTTATTCGTCCTCTGCATTCTTAATTAAAACACTTCATGTTTCGTTTTTAAATATAGTATTTTTAATTTTTACACCTTTTGTTTCGAGTAATGAAGTTGCTACTTACTCATTATGTATTTTTATAGTAAATAATTTAAGACCAATTGCTTCTTCAGTATCTGTGCTGTTAATTCCTAAGATTTCAAGAAATATACTATTGAAAAACAATGATACCAAATTATTAAATTTCATAACAAATTTAAGTGCAATGGTAGGCTCTCTTTTAGTTTTGGCATCTATGTTTTTATTTTTTTTAAGAGACTTATATATTTTATATTTTGATGATTATTTAGATAATTTTTATTTTCTAATAGTACTTTCAATATATGCTTCAACTATTAATTCGCTTTATGCACCAAAATTTTATCACATAAAATTTTCCAACGAAGAAAGTAAAATTCTTATGCTTACTTTGATAAATTATTTTTCTTTAGTAACTTTAAACGCTTATTTTGAAGGAACTTTAAATATAATTCTGATTTATATCATATTTGAGATTATTAATTTTTTAATAGTTCAATTACTGTATTATCTAAGAAAATATCAAGGAAATAAAATTATTAACTCCCTTTCATATATTTTTGCAACTATTTCAACCACACTTATCTATTTTGAGATTTACTTAAATATACATTTAATTATTTTGATTTTATTAATAACACTTTTAATAGAGGTTGTAAATATTTCGAAAGAATATAAAAAATATATGGATATAAGTTGAATTATCTTTATTGTTTTGATGAAAATTATAATATACAGGCTTATAATTCAATTTCATCACTTTTGTCTAAACTTGAAAATCCATCAGATGTGAGTATTTATATAATTCATAAAAATCCTAGAAGTTTTCGAAAGTATTTAAAAAAATTGAGTAAATGGAATTCCAGTATTACAATTTATGAGTTTCAAAAAAGTGACTTTGATTTCCCCAATTTAGAATCAAAACACATCTCTGAGGCAACATATTACAGGCTGTTTATAGATAAGTACTTACCGAGTGAAATAGAGTTTATTATTTATTTGGATGCAGATATTTATTGTTTAAATGACCCTACAAAAAAATATTATGATACAAAATCATCTTTACTTAGTTCAAGTTATGATATTGCTGCTTGTTCAGAGTTGTATGAAAGTAATTATCATTCAGATAGATTAAAACTTGAAAGTAAAAAATATTTTAATGCAGGATTAATCTGTATTGATTATCAAAAATGGCAAAAAAAATATACTTCAAACAAATTGCTAGAAAATATGGAAAAAATAAGAAAAGACGTTTTATGGTGGGATCAAGATGTTCTTAATTTTTCAATAGATGGAAATTATTTAGAATTAAATATCACTATGAATTATTTATATAACCAAGTAAGAAACTACGATAAAGATTCACAATATATTCTATCCGAAGTTTACTTTCTTCATTACCTAGGAAAAAGTAAGCCTTGGTCAATATTTGGAATTTTAGAAGAATACTCTGAAATTTATCAAAATATTCATAGACAACATAACTCGTCTTTTTATCATATTGATTTAAATCCTCGAACAGATTTTGTTTTAACCAATTTAAAAACTCTTTTAAGTATTAAAAATTTACTTAAGGTTCAAAGGATGCTCACATTTTTAAGCAGAGGCTTGATAAGCATAGCTAAATTAATAAAATCAAAAAATAAAAAACAAACCAACTAGTGATACAACAATTAGTATACAAATTGATATAAGTACAATTTTTATTTCAATTAAATCATAAGAGTTTTTATCTATATTATTAATTTTTAAATCGATACTTTTATAAATTAAAATATAAATGGGTATAAAAAGCAAAATAGTAAATCTAACACTATCAGCTATGTAGGAGTACCAAAAACTAGTTAACAATAAAAATGAAAGCAAAAAGTATATATATTTAATTTCAAATTTTATATTTTTATTATTTCTTTTATTTCTATTTTTAAAAATAAAATAATTTAAAAGACTTACTAAAACAATTGAAAGAAAAAAGACAAAACCATTAGAACCTGGAATAAGGTATTGCTCTAAAAATGACTTAATACCAAAAAACAATCTTTCAATTATTTCATTAACTGTGTGAGATTGTAAATATTTTGAAGCACTTGGAATTAGTGAATCATCTACATCTGGCCATCCAACTCTGTCTCCGTATTTTTTTGTTCCACTTTCTACCTGTTCCCACGAGTCATACCAAACATAAAATGTGGTATTGACATTATAAAAAATATTTTTGTTGAATTTTATATAATTTTCAATCAAATAAGGGGATGTTGTTGCAAAGAAAGTTGATAAACTATAGAAAATATTTTTTATATTATTTCTATTAGGACTTCTAACCAAAAGATAGAATATTGAGATTATGAAAATTAACAATCCAGTTGCTTTAAAGAAATACAATATAGCAGCTATAATTCCAAGGATAATGAAATATCTTGGTTCATGTCTATCTTTAATATTAAAAAAAACTAGTAAAAATATACTAAAAAATGCATAGTATGTTGATTCGACAACAACTTCACCAATAAACGCACTTAAAGGTAGGAATAAAATAAATGTGTTCGTAATCAAAGCAAGCAACGTGCTTGAAAAATACTTTTTCAATAAATAAAAAAAAGTCGAGTTTATTAATATTGTTAAGATAATATTTGCAAGCTGAAGTCTTTCGTACAAGGATTGTTCATCAAGTGTAGAATCATAAAATAAAAAAAGTAAATAATTAAACAAAGGCATTCGATTTCTATCGCCCAAATACCAAAAATTGTCTGATAATCCAATTGTTTTGACATGGTCTATATAAGCTAATTCATCATAAATTGGATAAACATGAACAATAAAACCTAGATAATATGAAAATCCAAAAAAAATAAAATATTTTATACAGAGTACCAAATAAATTTTATTCTCTATAAAATGTTTTAATTTAACCACTTGATTGATATCATACATATTGTTTAATAAGAGTACATGTAGTTTTGGAAATTTTAGGTAATTAAATTATGTATTGTTTATGTATATTAGCTTATAACGAAGAAGACTCATTAAAAATTATTGTAGACAAGTACTTAGATCATTTTGAATTAATAATAATTGTAAATGACGGAAGTCAAGATAAAACATCTGAAATTTTAAATAAACTACAATATGAACACAAAAAAATCAAAATTATTACAAATAGTAAAAATAGTGGAGCAGGTTATTCGCTACAAAAAGCATTAGATTATTTTAATGAAACAGACTTAAATTATTTGATAAAAATTGATGGAGATAATCAATTTGAAGAAAGTGATGTCGTAGAGCTCATTAAATATAGTAAAAATTATGATTTTATTAAATGTGATAGGTTTTGGGAAAAGGGAATTAAAGGAACGATACCGCAAACTAGATATTTTGGAAATGCGTTTGCATCTCTTTTATTAAAAATATCAACTGGAAATTGGAGAATTAACGATCCATTAAATGGTTTGTTTTTATTTTCAAGTAAAATAACAAAAAAAATTAATATTCCAAATAACTTTAAAAGATACGGCTATCCTTTTTATCTAACAAATTATATTTCCCATTTATCTCTCAGCGAAGATTTAAAAATTGGTCAAATGAAAAATACTATAGAATACTTTAGTAATAAAAAAACAATTAATATTTTTGTTATGTTTTTTAAGTTAATCTCATATACCTTAAAAAGTTTTATTAAAAAAATTTCGATCAAATTTAAGAATTCAAAACTACAACTTTCAGGTTTTTATGATATCTTTTTCTTAGTTAATCTATGCATATCCTTATTTTCAATTTACAAAGTTATAACTGTTAGATATTTTGATCTACCAGGGCAGCAAGGCACATGGACTTTAGTATTTTTATTTTTTATATTTCTTTCAGGATTGTTTTTCAATGTATCGCAAAAACATCAAACAAATTTTTTATCAAGTAAATTTGAAAATATTAATTAAATTATGATCATTAAAGTTTTTTTTACGAATTTTGTTTTATTTATATTTTTAATTAATTTAAATTTATTCAATACTTATTTTTATGAAGGAATATTTTGTTTACTGATTTCATCCTTTTTATCCTTTCTTGTTTATAAAAAAAGTGAGAATTTAAAGTATATATTGCTTATATTATTGACATCTTTTTCAATTAATTTATCTTTCTTTGTTCTCTTTCCAGTTGCTTTAGAAAGATCTATATCTGTAAATATGCTTCGTGAAATTAATCTTAAATATGGTGAAAGCGAATTTAATTTTAACCAAGTATTAGAAATTAATAATAGCTTTACAAACTCTAGTGAATTTACAAATAAAAGAATAGATGAGCAAATTGTATCTGGAAATATTGTGATGAATGAAATGGGAAATTATAGTATGTCAAAATTAGGTAAATTAACATTAAAACTTTTTGATCTAGTTTCATTAATTTATGATATAAAATAGTAGTAATTTATAAATAGGAATATTAATGATTGGTGTAAGAACCCCTTTTAGAGTTTCGTTTTCTGGAGGCTCAACAGATATCCCTATTTTTTATAAAAAATATGGTGGCAAAGTTATCTCAACTTCAATTGATAAGTATATGTATCACTTCATTCATAAATTTGATAAACGAAAAATACAGATTAAATACTCTGAAACAGAAGAAGTAAATAGCCCAAAAGATATTAAGCATCCTATTGTAAAAGAAGTTTCAAATTTATATAACTTAAAAGGTTTAGACATTAACTCAATTGCTGACATTCCAAAAGGAAGTGGGCTTGGTTCATCTAGCTCTTACACAGTAGGTTTAGTTAATGGCTTATCTTTTTATGAAAATAAAACACTTGATAAATCTTCTCTTGCAAGAATTAGTGCAGAAATAGAAATTAACTATTTAAAAGAACCTATAGGAAAACAAGACCATTACGCAGCGGCATATGGTGGTTTAAATATTTTCACATTTAATAAGGACGACTCTGTTGATGTTGAACCAATAAATTTAGATAAGCAAGGAGAGTATTTTATAAATTCATCAATGGTTTTAATCAAGGTTGGAAAATCAAGAAGTGCATCAACAATATTGGAAAAACAAGGAAAAAATCTTCAGTCTGGTAAAAACGATGAAAATAATCTAAAAATTTTACAACTGGTAGACCCAATGATTTCTGCAATACAAAATTATGAAATCAAAGAAATAGGTAGCATACTTACTGAGAATTGGGAATTAAAAAAATCTTTACAAGAGGAAATAAGTAATAAACATATTCAAAATCTAATTGATGATTTTGTAAGTATGCCAGGAATATATGGAGCAAAGCTTTTAGGTGCAGGTGGTGGAGGTTATGTCCTTCTTGTTGGAGAACCAAAAGCTTTGTTTAGCATAAAAAATAAAAATGTAGTATATTTTCAATTTGAAAGTTCTGGATCAAGTATTATTTTTAACGATAATTAACTTTTATTTATTTTTAATTTCTTCAACAACTTTTATTAGTGATTCGTATGATGAATACCTTGGGCTAAATCCAAGATAAAGCATTTTTTCATAGTTGTACGAGTATCTTGGTACATCTCCAAACCAACCATAGTCAGTTTCTTGGTATTCTGGTTTAGTTTTGGGACTAAGTTGCTTAATACATTCATTTGCAATTTCTTTTACTGTAATACCTTCATCTAAAGGAGATAGATTGATTACTCTATTTTCAAAATTTTTATTTTGAAAATAGAGTAAACCATCAACTACATCATCAATATATAGATACGGTTTTTTTTGGTTACCATTGCCTAAAACATTTAAAATTTCTGGTTCATTTTTTAGTTTATTTACAAAATCATAAATAACTCCATGGGTAGTTTTTGGTCCAATCACATTTGGAAAACGAACAATTGTATATTTTTCTAAAAAATAGCTTGTTAAAGACGACAAATATCCTTCTGATGCTAATTTCATTGATCCATAATATGAATTGGGTAAAGCAGGACCGTAGTTTTCTGAAATTGCAATATCGGTATTTCCTATCGCTGCAGATGAAGAAGAAAAAACAATTTCATTAATTCCTAAACTTTCCATAATCATTCCGGTATTAATAGTTGTCATAAATGTATTGTTAAAATCTACCTTAAGTCCATTTTCATAACCTCTAATATCTGAATTAGCAGCAAGATGCCAAACTATGTCAAAATTAAAAATGCTCAACTTTTTGATTAAATTTGGTATTTTTTTTTCAATTGATAAATCATACTCAATAAAATTAAAATTCTCGTACTTGTTTTTTAGAAGATTTATAGACTCTTTATTTCCTAATAGAAAATTATCAATGCCAACAACATTATCACCTCTTGATAAAATCTTTTCACTTAAAGCACTACCAATAAACCCTGCAGCTCCTGTAATTAGATGTGTTCTCATATTTTAATTATATGATTCTGCTAGTTCCTTGGCCAACTCAATAGCTTTATCTGAATTTATATACTCAAAAGTACCAAATCTTCCAAGAGGTATAATATTAATGCTTTTTAAATAATTTAAAACAATATCTGTGTTCCTCCTGTGGTTAGTGTCATATATAACGTATGCATATTCGAAAGTTTTAGTTTCTATACTTTCAATATTATCAACCTCAATTAAATTAGTTTTTTCAAGATCATTGATTATTTGTTTATGTAGATTTTCATGACTGAGATCTTCTTTAAGGCCTTTTCTAAAAGTTACTTCAACCATTAAGTATGTATATCCATCTTTATAGTAATTTTTACCAAGAAAATTTAATTTTGACATTCTGTGAAATATTACATTAGGGTCAGCAATTGTAATAGCAAAATTATCACCAAGGTAGTCACCTTTTACTTTAATATATGTAATATGTATCGAATTATACTTTAGCAAATTTAAAGCTTTTGATACCTCAGTTGGGATATCAGTTTTTAAAATTTTAAATGTTTCATGTATTGGTATTGTAGAAATAGTATTTTTAAATTCTCCAGAAAAATTATCAGTGATAATTTCAACACTATTCTTTTTAGGAATAATTTCTTTTATTTCTTGATTAAGGTGGAATTCAGTTTTATGTTCAACTTTTTCAGTGAGAGAATCGACTATAGTTTGAAAACCACCTTTATCAGGATAATGAAAATAAAGTTGGTGTAAATAACCTTCAGTACTCTTACCTTTTGCACTTTCAATTATGTCTTCTGGGGGTGGTTTTGGAATTCTTTCAACCATTTGCATATCCATGAAGGATGGTTCGTATTTCCATATTTTTCTATTGTAGGGTTCGAGGAATAATCTTGTAATTCCCTCACCAAAAGTATTATAAAAAAATTCAAGCATGTTAGATGATTTATAATTTTCATATGGATTATCAAGAAATGTATTTAAGCAGTAAGAGTTGTCAGTTTCTGATAAAGAGTACAAATCATTTTCAAAAGGGTATTTTATAAATCTTCCATCATGAAATATTCTATTTGAACGTTTAAGTTCATTCATCGGAGTGAGGCTAATTATAAAATCTAAAATTTCTTTATTTTTTGAAAATGTAATGTGAGGACCGATATCCCAAGCAATTCCATCCTCATCTTTAAAAGACCTACATAGTCCACCAAGAGTTGAAGATTTTTCAAACACAATACCTTCACTATTTAAAAAGTATAAAAATGCTAAAGAGGAAATTCCGCCTCCGAGTATACAAAATTTATTTTCCATAATTCCTTATCTGCTTCCTAATAAAAAAAGAATTTTTTATAGTACTTGTAATAACTTTTGGAATAATTCTTAAAGGCAAGCCTCTAGATTTACCTTTTCTATTTATATATTTTATCTTGACTTCAGAATATGAAGCTTTTTTGGAAATACATTTTATAGTAAATTCAGAATTTAACAAATGAGAATTATAAATAGGCTCATCTATTATTTCTTTAATCAATTTCTTTTTATAAATTCTGAATCCTGCATCAGGATCGGAAGAGTCAATGTTATAAAATATTTTGATATATTTTGAATACAATAATGTAAGTAATCTTCTGTATATTGGATCGGTACGATTTACCCTTACACCAAGAACAAAATCACTATTAGGAATTTTTTCAATTAATTTATTTATATCATCCCAATTAAATTTACCACCTAAGTCAGAAAAAAAAATAAATTCTGAACTTGCAATGTTTATACCTGTTAACAAAGCTTTTGAATAACCTCTTCTATTCTTTGATTGTGATAATTTAAAATTATAAACTTTCTCCAATTCTCTTAATTTTTCAGAGGTTCCATCTGAACTTCCATCTTCAACAATAATTACATTTTTTATATTTTTATTTGAATTTTTGATCCTAAAAATTTCATTTAAATCTTTTTCAATAGATTCTATTTCATTGTAAGCATTTAAAACTAAATCTATTTTTGTGGTCATTTTAAACTTCTGAGATATCTTCTTTTATAAAATGTGCATAAAGATGAAAAACTGACATATGTAAATCTTCAATTGGTCCATAATAGTTTTTTTCAGATGAGAAATGAATAGCATATTTTGAAGCTTTTTTGGCCTTACCACCATCAAAACCAACTAAACTAAATGTGTCTACGTTTAATTTATTACAATAATCAATCAATTCCAATATATTTTGACTATTACCAGATGATGATATGCAGATTAAAATATCATCTTTGTTTGGATTGTAATTTTTAATGATATTTACAAGAGCATTTTCATATCCGTAATCATTTGATTGGGCAGTTAATAAAGAAATATTTGAACCAATTTGTATTGGTAATAAAGTTTTGTTCTTATGAGTTAATTTTGATAAGTCTGTTGCTGCGTGTGAGGCAACAGCATAACTTCCACCATTTCCCGCTATAAAAACTCTTCCGTTGGTTTCAAAAAGTTTATCCAAGCTTTTAAAAAGTGTGTCTAAATTATCTAGTTCAGAAGAATCATAAATATTTAACATTAAATTTAGATAATTTTTCATTCTTGTTTGTATGTTCATTTATTAAATTATAACCCAGTAGAATTCGTTTATGGCTTATCAAGTTGTAATAATTGCTGGGGGGAAGGGAGAACGTTTAAAAAAAACAATTGGTTCACTTCCAAAAGCATTAGCTCCAATTAATGGAAGAACAATATTAGATTATCAGTTAGAAAATATCAGTAAATATTCTTTTGAATCCATTCATTTTTGTTTAGGTAAAGGAAGTGAAGAGATTCTGAAGCATTTAAATACAAATTACAGTCGGTTGAATTTTACTCATAAAACTGAAGAAGAACCTCTTGGAACATTTGGAGCTCTTAAGTTTTCAGAAGAGTTTCTTAAAGAAGATTTTTTCGTATTACTTGGCGATGTAATTACTGATATAAATATTGATTTTTTTTATAAGAAGTTTAAAAAAAATTATAGTGACATACATTTAATTTCAAGATACACAGACCATCCAGATGACAGTGATATACTTGTTGAATCTAACGAAAGCATTGTTAAGAGAATAGATTCTTCTAAAAATTTAGATTTTCCTTACAAACCTGTTGGCAACACAGGCTTGTTTTTTTCAAAAAAGTTTGTTATTGAAAATTCTGATCTGCATAAAGGTGATTTTTTTAAAAACTTTTTAAGTAGTGATAAATTCGATACGTTAAAAGTTACTTCTTCTAAATCTATTGCTTTCATTAAAGACTTTGGAACAAAAGAAAGATATTCAACTGGGATAAAGCAATTAAAAAATATTGACAAAAATAAGAAGATTATAATTTTCTTTGATAGGGATGGTACTGTTACAGAGAATTATGGGGAAAATCTAGATTTTAAATTTAAGTTGAAAAATAAATTTCTCGATTTAGCGTTATATTTACAAATTAAAAATATTCCTAAAATCTTAATCACTAATCAACCTGGCTTAGCAAAAGGATTCTTTTCATTTGATGATTTAGATAAGTTTCATAATTTATTACAACACAAGCTTATTAATAATGGGATAAAACCTTTTGATGAGATTTATGTTTGTCCTCATCATCCAGAGAGTGGTCATGATGGGGAAGTTAAAAACCTAAAAAAAATTTGTGATTGTAGAAAGCCAGAAAATGGATTGGTTGAAAAAGCAAAAAATGAGTTTTACTTAAAAAATTATGAGTTTATATTTATTGGAGATTCAAAAAATGATTATGAGCTCTCCTTGAAATACAATTCAAAGTTTTATTTAGTTGAAAGTGAAGTGACACAAATTGATTACTTTTCTAAAAGAAAGATTAAAATTTTTAAGTCTTTAAAAAACATACAAGAACAAATAGATTTAGATTATTTCTAATTTAAATCTTTAAAAAAGTGATTGTAATATTTTTCCCCAAGTTTACTTATTTGATAATTGGAGCCTAATTCATATGCATTTTTCTCAATTAATGCTCTTTTACTTGAATCTAAACTTGAAATCTCTTTTATTTTTATAACTAATTCATCTTCATTATTTGAATTAAATAAAAATCCGTTTATTCCATTTATAATAATCTCACCTGCATTACTCTTATTGCTTGCTAATACTAATTTTCTCCTAATCAAACTTTCTAAAATGACTACAGGTAGACCTTCGGAATCACCATCCTTTGAAATTATAGATGGAATTACTATAAGGTCAGAATTTGATATTAAGTCGTCTTTTTTATCTCCATTGACATATCCAACGAAGTTTATATTATTTTCAGATATGCTCTTTAAATATTTATCTTCAGGACCTTCACCTGCAATAGTTAAACCAATATTTAAATCATTGATTTGATTAAAAGCACGAATTAGTAGCTCTACTCCTTTTTTTTCTACTAAGCGACCAATGAATAATATTTCAAAAATTTTATTATTTCTATTTTTTTTCTTTGGTTTGTAGTTTGGTACTGCCATGGGCAAAACCATATTTTTACTTTCAATCCAATTTTTTTTATTTACGCAACTCTTTAATTTTAAGTTTGTTGATGTTGATACAGATGAGTTTGCATGAGATCTCTTAACTATCTTGTTTATTAAAATTTTTCCAAAAATTGGAAATTTAGTTAAAATTACAACATCTTGTGAGTGGGAAGTAAATCCAAAAGGAATTTTCAACATCAAGCTAATAAAATAAGCAATTATTGCTTGGGGAGTAAACCAATGTACATATATGTAATCAGGTTTAAAGTTTTTACAAATTTTTACAGTTTTAATTAATTGAGAAATTATCAAAAGTGGGATTTTAAAAACATTCAGAAAGTTCTTTTTAACTGATGGCAAAATACCAATTTCATTTAGAGTCTGGTATCTTTTTGGCCAAAAGTAATTAAATGTAATTAACTCATATGAGTCTGTTTCCTCACGTTCAATATTTTGAGATATATTGGGGGAAAGTATTTTGAAATGTAAATTTGGATACTGATTTTTCAATCCTTTAATTTGTATTTTAACAAAGTCTGGAACATTGTGATTATTATTAAATGGAAATGTTGAGGTTAAAACAAGAATTTTTTTCATATCTTAAATATGCACACTAATTTATTTAGCTTTGTTAAATTCATAATTAATTATATTCTTTAATACATTTTCACTAATACAAATATTGTCGATAAAATTTCTTGCATGATTCAAATTATCAATATGAGGAATGATTTTGTTTTCATCTATATCATTAGGTTCTATAGTTGATCCTAAAATTTTTTTCATATCGTCTTCAATTAAACTTAAATTTTTTTCTACAAGAGTTAAATTTCTTTTTCTTTTTTTTGGAACATTAATAAAAAGCACAGGTCTTTCTGTCAAGAAATAATATTCTAAAGCTATCCCCGAACAGTCAGTTACTAGAAACTTATAGTCTTGCAAATTTTTTAAATCAAGATTCAAGTCAATTTCACAATTATTTAAATCAAAACTTTTATCATCAAAAACATCAATATTCATTGGATGTGGACGAAAAACTGCATCAAGGTTATTAGTATTTATACTCTTAATAATTTTCTGTATTAGTAATAAATTTTTTGATATACCTTGATCACCCCAGCTTGGAGCAATAAGTACTTTTTCCTTATAGTTTTTAAAACTATAAGCTTCTAAATTATCAAAAAGTAAATAACCAAAATTTAAGATTTTTGTTTTTTTCCCAACTAAAAATTTTAATTGTTCACCTACAGTTTCTGAAGGGCTTATAATGTAGTCAAAATTATAAAAAGAATTTTTAGAATACATTTCATTCGGGCTTACTAAGGAATGAAATAAGTAGATATATTGTGGTCTTTCATTTTTTGGAAATATTTTTGATTTTGGAAAAGATGAGCTATTTAACCCTGGTGTAGTTGTAAAAAAAAGATCACACTTTAGATTTAATAATGATGAAATCAATTCTTTTGATTGACCGATTACATTTAAAGTTATATTTTTATGATTATTTAAATGTGATAAAGGTTCTAAAGAAATTATTCTTAACTTATTTTCTTTATATAGCTCTTCTATAAGTTTAGAAACAAATCTGTAATGTGAATCGTTTTCAATAAAAATTGTTATGTGTTTATTTTTCATATAATCTTGTTTATAACTTTTAAATATATAATAATGCTTTATGGAAAAAATTGTATACGTAGGAATGAGTGCAGATATAATACATCCAGGTCACATAAATATATTAAAAGAAGCAAGTAAATTAGGAAAAGTTACCGTTGGTTTATTGAACGACAACGCAATTTCATCATATAAAAAAATACCATATATGTCCTTCGAGCAAAGACGTGCAGTAATTGAGGGAATTAAGTATGTTTCAGAAACAGTTGAGCAAAAAACTCTTGACTATACCGATAATTTAAAACTTATTAAACCCCATTATGTAGTTCATGGCGATGACTGGAAAATCGGCATTCAGAGTCCAATAAGACAAAAAGTTATAAATGTACTAAAGGATTGGGGTGGAGAACTTATTGAAATTCCATATACCGAAGGGATATCTTCAACGGGAATTAAAAATAATATTAAAGAGAATATTACTACAGAACAAAGAAGAGGAATGTTGCGTCGTCTTCTAAATTCCAAAAATACTCTTAGGTTTTTAGATATACACAATGCTCTTTCTGGAATTGTGATAGAAAATGCATTTTTTAACGAAGGAGGTAAAACATTAGAATTTGATGGAATGTGGGGGAGTAGCTTAACTGATTCTACTGCCAAAGGAAAACCTGATATTGAAGCTGTTGATACTACATCAAGGCTGATAACTTTGAATGAGATTCTTGAGGTAACTACAAAACCAATAATTTATGATGGTGATACAGGTGGTAAACCGGAACATCTTGTTTTTACAGTAAAGAATTTAGAAAGAATTGGAGTTTCAGCAATAGTAATTGAAGATAAAAAAGGTCTGAAAAAAAATTCATTATTTGGCAACGATGTTTTTCAAGAACAAGAAGACATAGAAGTATTTAGTAAAAAAATTTCTGATGCTGTAAATGCAAAAAAAACTGAAGATTTTTTTGTAATCGCGAGAATAGAAAGCCTGATACTTGATAAAGGTATTGATGATGCCTTAATTAGAGCAGAGTCATATTTGAAAGCTGGATCAGATGGGATATTAATTCATTCAAAATCAAAATCTGAAAAAGAAATTTTTAAATTTATAGAAAAGTACAAAACTTTTAGCAACAAACCTATAGTAGTTGTACCTACAACATATAATCATATTTCTTTTAATGAATTTGAAAGTATAGGAGCTAATATTGTTATTTACGCAAATCATTTATTAAGAAGCTCATATCCAGCAATGTCTGAAACTGCAAAGAAAATATTAAAGCACGGACGTACTAGTGAAATTGAGAATGATTTAATGACAATAAAAGATATTATAAATTTTATACCCTAATGTTTAAAGCTAGTTATTTTATTAAATATCTAATCGATAATGAGTACGAAAGTTTTTACGGGGTTCCAGATTCATTACTATCTAGCTTTAGTAAATCTCTTTATTTTGATTACAAAGAAGTTGACAACTTTATAACTGCTAATGAAGGCAGTGCATTATCAATGGCGATGGGATATAACCTTTCAACTAAAAAAGTAGCAGTAGTTTACATGCAAAATTCTGGACTAGGTAATATCATAAATCCGTACAGCTCATTATTAAATGAAAATATTTATAACATACCATTTTTACTAATTATTGGTTGGAGAGGTGAGCCTGGAAATAAAGATGAACCTCAGCATATTTTTCAAGGAGAAAAAACTCTAGAACAATTAGAACTCTTAAATATTAAATATTCAATTCTAGACTCAGACACAGATATAGATAAGGTTATTAATTTAGCAACTAAAGAAAATTTAAATAATAAACCCTATTCATTTGTAGTAAAAAAAGATTTCTTTCAAAAAGATGAAAGAGTATTTCCTGGGAGAAATACTATTACAAGCAGAAAAGAGGCATTAAAAAAAATAGTTCGCTCAATAAAAGAAGATTCAGTACTAATTAGTACAACAGGAAAGCTTTCTAGGGAACTTTACGAGTATAGGATTAATGAAAATGAAAAAAATGACGATCTTTATTTAGTTGGTGGTATGGGGCATACCTTTTCAGTAGCTTTTTCAGTTGCTTATCAATTACCTAATAAGGATATTTACTGTCTTGATGGTGATGGCTCGATAATTATGCATATGGGTTCATTGGGATTAAATAATCTATACCCTTTAAAGAACTTTACACATATCGTTTTTAATAATTCTTCACACGAATCAGTTGGTGGTCAACAAAACTATTTTGATAAGATCGATGTAGAGAATCTAACTAAATCTCTAGGTTATAAAACCTATAGAAAAATTTTAGAAATTGACAAATTAGACGACTCAATTTTTGAAGAAGAAAAACCATTATTTATTGATGTGCACATTAACAATAATTCAGACAGTGATTTAATGAGACCAAAGTCGAGCCCCGAGGAGAACAAAAAAAACTTTATAAAAAAGTTATTCTCATAATGAAGCAAGAAATACATATCAATGAAATAAGTGAAGATTTTCTGATTACATCTTATAATAATGTACTTATTTTTACATCAAATGGACATGTTCAAAGAGGGAATATAGATAAACTAGTCAATACTTTTAAGATTCAAAAATTCACATTAGAAACATTATTTCCATTTCCAACATTAAATCATATTAGATCTATTCGAGAAAAACATCATAAGAATAAGTTCGATTTAATTATTTCACTTGGAGGAGGAAGTATTATTGATGTAGCTAAATCTCTTTCAGTCTTACTAGTAAATGAATTTATATTTAATAATTTATTCAATTCAAAAAATATTGGCCAAATCAAGGAAATTGAAAATGTAGAATTCATTAAGCATTTAGCAATTCCAACCACTTCTGGGAGTGGGGCTGAAGCAACTTCTTTTGCTACAATATGGGATTTTGAGTTAAAACAAAAATATTCACTTGAAAATATCTCAATAATGCCGTCCGAAGTTTTGCTTGATAGCTCGTTTTTGCTCTCATTAAACTATGAAAACACACTCTATCCCGGATTAGATGCAATTTGTCACAGTATTGACACCTTATTAAATAAATTTAGTACAAAACAATCAATTTCTTACTCAATTAATTCACTGGAAACTTTTAATTGTTATTTTTTTGATTTATTGCAAAATTTGAAATCTTATAAACTTAGAGAGAAAATTCACTATGCAAGTTATCTAGGTGGTTGTTCAATTAATATTAATAAAACATCTATTACACACGCATTATCATATCCTTTAACACTAAATTACAACGTTCCTCACGGCTTAGCCTGTGCAATACTTATTAAACCTGTCTTTGATGAATATTTTGAAATGTTAGAAAATGAAGAGAGTTTTAAAATAATTTCAGAACTCGTAGAAAATATGGAAAAATTAGATTTAGTTACTAATTTTAAATCATATACAAAAAAAATAGATACCAATATTTACAATAAAGAATTTATTAATCAAAGATTAAATAATTTCAAATATAGTATGGATGACTTATCAATTTCTAGAATAATTGAAAAAATAAATCTATAAATCTAACAATTTTTTTATTTTGTAGTAATTATTTAACAAAAAGTCTTTGACATTTCGAAAATATATTCCAACTGTAATTCCTGCAGCCAGAATTACTTGCATCAAATAAGATCCCGTTCCCGGGTCAAGATAGTTAAAGCTTTTATCAATTATGTCAAACATCTTTAATTAGTTTACATTCAAGATTTCATTTAATTGCATAGTAATTTGAATTATTTTATTAAACCCATAATTTATCTCTCCAGTTTTAGCACCATAGCTTGCATAAAATGATTTAATTTCTAGTAAGTCATATTTACTAGTTTCACTTAAACAATTAAAAATAATTCTAAAAGTGTTAACACCAAAAAGATTTTTGTTATCTATATTAGGACATATATTTTCTATATTTTTTGAAGAAGAAAAGGTAAGGAATCTATTTATAATATCATCAGTACTTAAATTTTCATATTCATAAATTGGTTCTTTATAAAATGGACCATGATCTGATTGAGCGACAATAATAGTATTTTTATTTGTATTTTTAGAAAGATAAATTAATTCACTTATATTGCAGAGGTTTGTATCAATAAATTCTTTTTTATTAAAATATGAATATCCAAATTTAGTTTCATTTAGAGTTTTACAATTTCTATCAATCCTAAATGGAAAATGAGAATTCATATTGTGTATTAAAATAAAATTTGGCTTTGAATTATCCTCGTTAGATACAATAAAATTTTGTATTTCACTAAAACTGATTTCTCTGCAGTCAGGACTACAGTCTATATTTAATAATTTGTTTATTGATTTATAAAAATTTGGAAATTTATCTCTATTATTTACAAGTATCGAATAAGGAGTATTAATTAACAAATTATATAAAAAAGTATCCCCTGAATTATGCTTTATACAGTGATGAATTTCTGGATTACAGGGAAAATCTTCTCCAGTTATAAAAAATTCATAATTATTTTTATAAAAAGTATTATAGACTAATGAATTTTCTGATAGATATTCTTCAAGTAATTGCTTTCTAAAGTTGAATGAAACTTCTCCTTCTGGAAAAACATAATTTAAATTAAGAATACTTGCAATAGTTGGTCTTGACTGACCATATGCTGACACACTATTTTTATTTATAATATATCCACTATTCTCGAGTTCATCATAGGATGTTGAAATATTATAATCATAATAATCTTTAAGCGTTCTATAATTTGCCATACCATCAAAAATTATAAAGTAAACATCTGGAGTTGATTTAAAATCCACCAGTTCATTTTGGTTTTTTACAGATATTTCCAGGCTATTTTCAGAAGTTTCAATAATAAAAGTATAAATAGGTGATATTAATGACAAGCCGACAAACAGAATAAAGAATAATTGAAAAGCATTTACCTCAAAAAGCTTTAAGGAAACTACAAAAATTAAAAAAAAGCATATAACGTAGAAATAAAAAGCATAATTTTCAAATTTTGTAATATTTGGAGGAAAATTTGAATATGCAAAATCTGTAATCGATAAATAATTAAATAATAAAAAAATTAATACTGAAAAATATTTTAATTTTAAATATTTGATCCGAATTTCGAAGGAAGTTATTACTAAAGAAATTGCTATAATTGCAACAATTGAGAAAAGCAGCTTAGTTTTTTCTACATTCGTTAATTTAAAGTAATTTTTTAAAAAGAGATTTACTAATGGAAGTGTACAAAAAACTATAAGCGATAGATTGAATATACTTTTTTTACTCATTGGTATAATATTTATGCCAGATGATTAAAAGTATAGCGCTTCTAGATATTTTTTATATTCTTCATTTTGTAAATAAATTTTTAATAAATAGGTACCAAATAACTCCTGAGGAGTTGAGTTCATTAATATTTTATGCGATTACATTTATTATTTTAGTTTCACTTATTTCAATAATTTTTAATAGATTTGTTACAGCTGATTTAAAACTACTAATTATTATTAATCTATTTTTCTATCTTTGTCTTAATTACAGTAAATTAACAATTTACTTTTATTTCAACAATTCTAATTTCATCAAAAGCTTTCCAAACTATGCTTTTGTTTCATTTATATTGTTTTTTATTATTTCTAGTTTTTTATTGATAAAAATTGATGCAGAAAAAATTCTTAAACCTTTGATAATTTTTAATTTGATTACAATTTTATTAATTAATTTTCAATTTACTTTTACAAATGAAGATTCTTATATTTCTGAAGAAGTACTCTCTGATAAATACACACTATTAGAAAAACCTGATATTTACTATATTGTTTTTGATGGATATCCTAATCTCGACGTTGCGCAAGAACTCTATGATTATGATTCAGAAAATATTAGGTCAATTTTTCAAAAAAATAAATTAACCATTAATGACCAATCAACTTCACCATACGGAAGGACGACTTATACCTTCGCCTCTATATTTGAAGGAAAATATTTATTTAACCCACCAGAAGTTAGCTTTGTTGACAGAAAAAAGATATTAGAAAATTATAAGTCTGGAAACACTTTTATAGAAAATATTTTGAGAGAAAATGGTTACAACATATTTAAATATGGAAATAAGTCATATTGTTCGGATACAGATATTTGTATAAATGAATTGGTAAAAAATATAAACACGAACAATAGTGTAGTTTATGACTTAATGATGGAAACCCCATTGAAAGTTGTAATTGAGAAGGGCTGGATTAGCTTTAATGATATTTTCAAACTTAGCTGTAGCGCATCATGCGAATTTAATAGATCAAAAGATGAAAAATTTGAAAGTTTATTTAATTTTGTGAATGAAAATACAAATAGCCCAAAATTTGTATTTTTTCATCTTATGAACACACATGAACCTTATGTATTTGATGAAAACTGTGAATATCTAAAAAACCCAAGTTTCCTTCTAGCTAAGGACAATAAGCGAGGCTTTTTTTCAACACTTAACTGTGCGAACAATGAAATAAATTTTCTAATTAATAATATAAATTTAAATAATACTATTTTATTCATTCAATCTGATCATGGACCAAATTTTGAAGAACAAGTATCTAGTAGTAACGATCTGACGAATAATCAACTTATGAGTAGGTACTATACTTTATCTGTTTCAAATTTTAATAACTATTGCCAAAAAGATGAAAAAATATCAGGTGTAAATACATTTAGAGTACTAATTGAATGTTTGTCAGGAAAATCAATTATTAAGCATGAAGAGAAAAACTATCTCATTTACGGCAGCAGTGAACCAAGCATTTTTGATATTACAGAAGATGTAATAGCTACTATTAAACCTTAAATCTATTTCTTTTTGTAATAGCAAAAATTTTCAACACAGTAAGTTAATACAAGTTCGTTAATAAAGAAGTCGTATAAGACACTATTTTTAAATTCAGTATTCATTTTGGTCATTATATATACTGTTGGGTTTTCACTATTAAAATCATTCATAAAATTTTTATAAATTAATTTTTTATCTATTGGAAATCTACTTTCACTAAACTCTTTTCGATGATAAATAGGATTCCAAACCCTTGTAGATGGAATAATATTTAATTCATTAAATATAAAATCGTAATCTTTGGTATTTGCTAAAACTAGACCTACCTTTTTAATGCCTTCAGGTTTAATTTCGACAAGCGTATTTATTCTTGGATCACTTATATGATTCAATGGAGATAAGTTGTTATAAAAATTACTTGTATCAAATGTATAATCCAATGGTCTTTCGCTAGTGTAGTTTTTGGGTAATATTCCATAATTACTTAAAAAAGTTGGAATTAGCAGTGAAACAAGAATAAAGTAAATTCCAATTTTTTTGTTTGTTAAATCTATTTCTACTAAAAAAATTAAACTAAGTATATATAAAGCTGGAATAATTAATACGTTATATTGATAAAATCTTGGACCTGTAACAATTAAATGAATCAATTCTGATAAAAATAGAAAAACTACCAGAGTTTTGTAATTTAAAAATTTATATTCACTTCGATTAAAAAATTTAAATATTAAAAGAGCAGCGGGAATAATAAAAAAATAGTTATCGAAAAATATTTTAATTATATTTAAATCAAAATAGTTACCACCAAGTCCAGCGTTATATCTAATATTGTTCAGATAATAACTTTCAAATTGATTTGTAAATAACAACCAAATAGTATGACATAATATTAGAAGCGAGTATATTGAGAAATTATTAAAAATAACTTTTTTATCAATTGACTTAAAAATAAATAAGAAAAAGTGAAATAATAAAAAAACTAAAATATTGCTAACAAGATTTAAGTAATTTAAAAAAAATATAAAAACTGAAATTTTATATTTTGAGTTCAAAAAAAAGTAAATTGCAACAATGTTTAAGGTTGTCGTAATAAATCTTGTATCGAAAGTCGAATATGCAGCTGTGTTTTGATTTACAATATCAATCACAATCAGTAGACAAGTTAAAAAAATAAAAAATCCATGTTCATTATTGAAATAATTTTTTAGATTTCTGTTTATTAAAAATATGCTTAAGAATATGAGAAAAAAGTAAAAGAATGCAATTCTGTACCAAGGATTCTCAAAAAAATGAACTTTTATAATATGCATGTAAAGGTTCGAAATTAATGGGCCTTTGTGATCCCAATTGATTTCGAATGTAAAGCCATTAAACAAATCTAGTCTATATGCATTAATTAGAAATAATTGAATGTCTGTATTTGCTTTTAAAATATAAGCTTGTGTTTCAAATTTCAGTACCATATAAATTAAAGTTGAAAAATAAAGCAGATAATTAGAGATATCAGATTTTAAATAGTTATATCTTTGTATAAGCTCAACAATAGATAATGTAAAGATAAAAATTATCAACTTCCAAAAGACAATCAAATTTATTGAAATACTCAATACTAGAAATAGAAAATACAAAATATAGTTGAGTCTATTTTTTGTATACATGAGTATTATAAAAAAAGCGGTTACAAGAATAAGATCTTCACTTAAAAAATAAGAAATAAATATTAATATTGACTGAAATGTTATATTAAAAATTATTTTTGCAATGTTTTTGTCTATTAAATTATTTGAAGAACTTCCCATACAATATCACTTCAAATTTTTATTATTTTTTGAACTTAAATTAATAAGATAGTAATTAATAGAAAAAATTAATACGAAAAAAACTATCAATGATATTAGGTTAATTTTTTCTATGTTTTGAATTAGATTTATTAAATCTTCGTTATCTGAAGGTAAACCAAATTTACTGAACTGAAAAAGTAATTTTTCTGAATTAAGAAAAAATAACAAAAACTTTATAAAGTAGACAAATAGAAAGCTCGTAGAAAATATTATTTGGTAACTTGTAAATGAAATCAAAGATAGTAGGTAACCGCTTAGATAATTTTTTTGAGAATATGTATTGTATTGCCCCCATGAATTTAATGCAGGTTCAAGAGATAGCTGTGTCAAAGGGTGGGTTTCAAAGAATAATGTTCCACCAATAGAAAACAAACATAATAATATTACGACCTTTAAATTTATTTTAAATTTTTTATAAAAATCAAAGAAAATAATTAGCGAAATTGGTGTTAAGCAAAAAGAGTATCTGAATCCGTAAGATGAAGCTGTAGATTCCCAAAGGTGTATGATATAAAATATCGAAAGATAACCAATAAAAAAACAACTATAACCAATAAATTTTTCAATTTCTTTTTTAAATACACTTCTAATAATAAAGAAAAAGAGCATCATAAAACCAATAGAATTTATCGTTGAAAACCAAGTCAATCCAAATTCTGAACTAAATAAAATAATTAATATACTTTTGCCAAAGCTTGTAATTTCATTAATTAAATTAAAATTAGCTAAGACATATTTATTTATTATGTCAACTGCGTCTACTTCATAACTAGTTCCAGGATTGATAGTAAAAACACCATAAAGCATTTTGGTATGTAAAAAAAATATAAAAATAGATAGTGCTGTTGAAAGCAAAAAGTATATATTATTTCTTAGTTTTACTCTTTTCTCTGTAAAATATATCAGATTGATAGAAATTGGAATTATAAATAAATAATAATTCGTCCATTTAACTAAAACTCCTAAAAGAACGGTTAAAGGAATTAGAGCAGCAAATTTTTTTTCTCCTTTTTCAAAAAATTTAAAACTAGTAAATATTACTAATGCAGTTGTAAATATTTCAAAAATATGAGAAATTGAATACCTCTCAAAAACATAATACGATACCCCAGAACTTAAAATTAAAATGCAAATAACTAGATTATTTAAATTTACTTTAAAAATACTTTTTAAAGAAAAACAAATAGCAAGAGTAAGAATCAAGTAAAAATACCCTGATAAAGAGTAGAATAAAATTACAAAATTAAAAATTATTTGTTCATTGTTTGTAATTGAATTTAATAAATTTCCAAAAGCAACGAACGGTGAGGAAAGAAAACCAGAACCTATGAAAGCAGTCGGTGCAATTTTTCCATTTCCATCATACCTTATATCTTCGACCCCCTTTAGTTGGTTGGTGTAATCTAAATCAAAATCTATCCCTATTGTTGCAGCATGTAAATAATTGTCACCATCATCTGCGCCTGGATAAATTGTTTCAATCATTCTATAATCAGTTTTTAGAAAAAATAATGCTACTAAAGTTAATAGAAAAGTTATTACAAATTTATTTTTGATTTTCATTTCTTAAAAATTTTTTTTAATAATAAATATGTGAAAGATGTACCATATGATCCAATTCTAGAAACAATTGTTGCTGATAATATATCTGAAGTAGTTAATCCTAGGACATTTTTCACTGAAATTAATACTATTTCTAGAAAACCAAGATTTCCAGGTGTCAACTTAACTAAATTTGTTACAGTACCGATATTTGTGTACATAAATGCAGAATCAAATAATGCTGGAATCTTTAATGCTTTAAAGATTGTGAAATAAATTAATGAATTTAGAAGTATTTGTAAAACTATAAGTAGAAACATTGAAAAAAAGTTCATACCATTTGTATTATTGATCAATTTTGTAAAAAATATAATTATGTTTTCAATAGGAAAAATATTTTTAACCCAGCTTACAATTTTGTGCCTAAATAATACAGAAACTACAGCAAGTATGAGAAACGGTAATAGGTAGATAATAAAATTTATATCCAAAAAAACAAAAATAAAAATTAAGCTAGTAAGAGCACTTACAATTGAAAACACAAAATTAATAGAAAAAAATTCTGAAAAATTTAATTTGTGTTTTTCGTTAAGATAAGAAAATTTGTAACCGGCCCCTAGACTCAGCGGTCCAAGGTTGTTTCCCACAGAATTAATAAAAACTAAATCTAATGTTTCCAACATTTTTAATCTTATGTCAATCAAGTTATATAATTTAACGTTAGTTATTGCTTTTAAGAGTTGCCCTGTAAAAATCAACACAAATAATAAAAATAAATCAGATAATGTAATTTTTTCAATTGCAAGAAATATTTTTTCATAATTACTAAAAATAAATGTACCAAAAACAAACATGAAACCAACTACTAGTAAGGTTCTCAGTTTGTTTCTAATTAAAGTAAATAATTTTTTAAGCAAAATAATCTCGTTATTTACAAGCTTAATAAGAATAGTTGTAATTTTTTAAACTTTTTTAATAGCTTTTTGAAAAATTTTATCTTTACTAATTAATTTTTTGGCTATTTCAAAATCTTCTTTTGAATCAACAGACACTAAATTTTTAGTATCAACTTTTAAAGCAAAAACATTCAGATCTAATTCTAAAGATCTTATTAATTCGATACTTTCACATCTTTCGTTAAACGTAGATTTTTGTTCAATGACTGCATCTAAAATATTTTTCTTAAATAAGAACATACCGATATGTACCTTTTTAGTTTGATTTTTATTTTTAGATACATCGTATGGAATATCGTATCTACTAATATAAAGAACTTTATTTAAAGAATTTGTTACTAATTTTGTTTCATTAATATTATTACTAGTAAATTTCTCTCCATAAAGAGTTACTATGTCAGCACTTTTATTTTGCTTATAGAAATCTATCATAGTTTTTATAAACGTTGGGTTGTACAAAACTTCATCACCTTGTACATTAATTACCAAGTCATTATTGTTAAGTCTTAATTTATTAGCAGCTTCTGCGCAACGTTCTGTACCATTTTGATGATTTTTTTTGGTTTTTATATAAGGAATATCAAGCTCTATGCATTTATTTATAATTTCTTTATCACCAGAACAGATATAGATTTCGTCTAAACTACTCAATTTTGTTCTGATAAAAACATGATAAAAAAGCGGAAAACCCTCAATTTCCTTCAACAGCTTACCCTCAAGTCTCGAGCTGTTAACTCTACAGGGTATTAAAGCTACAGTTTTCATCATTAAAGGTTTTTATAATTAAAAGTTACAATATCATCAATTATTTTTTCAAAATCTGAAAGCCTTACAGAATTAGGACCATCGCTGGGAGAATTGTCTGGATCTGGATGAACTTCTAGAAAAAAATTTTGAACACCTAAAGCACTACCTGCACGAGATAATCCAGGAACGTAGTCTCTATTCCCTCCACTTGATGTGCCACTACCACCGGGTTTTTGAACTGAATGTGTTACATCAAAAAATATGGATACATCATAGTTTTTCAACATGTAATCTAATCCAGTAAAGTCCACTACTAAATTATTGTATCCAAAAGAAGACCCTCTCTCAGTTATCCAAACCTCCTTAGCATCTTCACATTTAGATAATACGTTTGAGATATCTGAAGGTGAGAGGAATTGACCTTTTTTAATGTTAACAATTTTACCTGATTTACACGCTTCAATAATTAAGTCAGTTTGTCGGGATAAAAATGCTGGTATTTGCAAAACATCAACTACATCTAAAACTTTAGAAACTTGATATGTTTCATGAACGTCAGTTAAAGTTTTAAAACCATGTTTATTTCTTAATATATCAAAGTCTTCTAGCCAAATGTCAAAACTTATTCCTCGTTTAGAATCTATATGACTTCTGTTAGCTTTGTCAAAACTTGATTTAAATATATATTCAACATCATATTTTTCACAGACACTTTTACATATTTCTGCTATTTCTAAACTTAAGTCAAAATTTTCATGTTGACATGGTCCTGCGATTATTTTCATATATTTTTAAACATAATTATAAAATATTTAATCAACCTTTGAGCCAGGCTTTCGTCTCTCAATATCATCATGATTAAACTCACCCCAATACACTTCAAACGCTACACCATCTTCTAAACCTTCAAATTGATGATACCTTCCAGGTTCAACTTTTTTAAAGTCACCAGATTCTAAAATAAATTCATTATAGTCTTCAAGATCTGATATTGAATTCCAGACTCGGACTATCATTTTTCCGGACTCAATGTAAAAAGCATTCCATTTATATTTGTGAATATGTTCTGAACAATTAAAACCTTTTTTATATTCGAGCCTATGAAACTCAAAGAGCCTGTTTGCAAAAATTTTTTCCGTATAACCCCAAATTTTCTCTTCTTTCATAATTTAATTATAAATGTTTGATTTAATGAGCAAATCCAAATAATTTAAATTAAATGTACCACTCATTGTGTTCCTTCATTTTTTGCTCCTTCAACTCTCCTAAAACATAGTTAAAGTGAATTATTGTTGGATTTAATGTTTGATAATTATTATAAAAATGAATTCCATTAGGGTATTCATCTTGAGGCAATTTGTCATAATTAAATTTTCTTTTAATTTTGTTTAAATATGTTTGGTCGTGGTTTCCTTTGTAAAGTCTTTTTTGTGAGATGTTTTCAGGATTAAAATACTTTAACGTTTTTTCATTGCTTTTAATAAACATGAAACCCGCACACAAAATTTCTTTTTTTGGTTTATTAGGGTTTTTATCATTTTGAAATAATATATCTAAATCTCCTATTGAACGCATTAAGTAATCCGCTGGGTTCTTTTTAAAAACTACATCTCCATCAACATAAAGAACATATTCATTTTTAAGTAATGATGTATAAATAATTTCAAGTTTTTTGTACATCAATTCTGCAAATATATGTTCATCTTGTTTTATAAATTCTGTTATCCTAAAATCTTCATCTTTATAAAGTACAACATTGTCTGAAATTTTTGAAAGTTGTTCATAAGACATATCATCTAACGCAAAAATTTTTAAATTAATGTTTACTTCATTTTTTTTTATTGAACCAATAAGATTTTTAGTAAAACTTAAATACCCAAAATTTGTAAATGTAATTGTTTCAAACAAAGTAAACTTATTGTAATTTGTTTATGTAATAAATTGATAATATGAGAAATAATTTAAGTAAGTTTCCAGTTTTGCTTATCCTTTTTGATAGAACAGAATTTTTAGAAGAACTTTTCTTATCTTTAGCTGCATATGAACCAAAAAGATTATATGTATCTATTGATGGTCCAAGAGATTCTAATTTTGAAATAGATGAGAAAAATCTAAATCTTGTAAAATCGTTAATCAAAGAAAAGATTACTTGGGAATGCGAGACTTTTACAAACTTCTCGAATAAGAATTATGGACCAGGTGAGGGGCCAAGAAAATCTATAAATTGGTTTTTTGAAAAAGAAGAAGCTGGGATTATTTTAGAAGATGATTGCATACCAAATTATTCTTTTTTTGTATATTGTTCTTATCTTTTAGAAAAGTATAAAAATGAGAAATCTATTTTTTTGATTTCAGGTGATAATGGCGGTCCACTTATTGAATATAGTGATTTTGATTATTCTTATGATTTTGTAACTTTACCACTAATTTGGGGGTGGGCAACATGGAGAGATAGGTGGGACCAATATACTTTAGAAACAGAAGTTTGGAAAAATGGTTTTAGTTCGAATAAAAAGTATTTGAGAAGCTATGGACACCCCGAAAAACTTATTGTTAATAAATTATTTAGAAATTTTTCAAATATCAAAAATAAAAATTATAAATATTGGGATTTTCAATTATTTTCTACAGTATTAATAAAAGAAAAATTATGCATAATTCCAAAATATAATCTAATTTCAAATAAAGGATTTGGTAAAAATTCAACTAATAACTTACTAGAAAACTACAGGAGTAATTATCCAACGACTGAAATACAAGAAATAAAATTTCCCACAACAATCTCGTTAAATAAAAAAATTAACAATAAGCTGCTGTTGAAAGTACATACAAATTTTTATGAGAAGAAATATTTAAAAGAAAATAATTTTTTTAAATATATTTATTTTTACTTTTTAAAAGTAAAAAATTTTTACAGTAAGATTTTTAACTTTTTCATTTGGAGATTTAAGAGTCAGTTTTAAAGTAAATTAATATATCTTTATTCTTTTCATAATAATGTAAGAATTCTTGATTATAGTTAATTACCTCTAGGATCTTATATTTTGTATTGATAATGTTATTATTTTTACAGTCAAATGAGTACTTTGAAGAGCTACAAATTATATAATCCGGATATGTTTTAATCATTTCCACTGTATCAACAAGTTTTAAATTTTTAAATTCTTCTAAAATAAATTTTTCCTCATACAAATTAGGATGCAAAAAATAACCCAACCTTTCACTTTTGGAATAAAAATATACAAGCGTATTATCAAAGGATATTAATTTAGAGTTTTCATCAATCTGTAATTCTTGAACAATATTATTTACAGGGAAGTTTTTATTTAATTCATTAAAATTTTTTAAATTGTTTATTGAAGCAGAACTGTGATAATTTACAATTGAAAACGTTGAGATGATTACTATTACAACTAGAGCTCTTAAGCTCAGTTCATTTCTTATAGTCAGTGGTACAAGGCTTAAAAAACACAAGAAATAAATTAGTTGATGGTCGTATGCGGTGCCTGCCAAAATATAGATCAACAATCCAATAATTGCAAACATATTTTCATTTGAGATAGTTTTATTTTTTAATAAGGTTGCAAACATTGTCGAAAAAAGAAATATTATCAAAATATAAATTGAGGTTGTGTAGTTATAGAAACTTTCAGCTGTAATGATAAGCTCACTAAACATTTCAGCTAAAGATTTGTTTCCTTGTCTGTACTTTAAAGGAATTATAAAAACACTTTTTATATAGATATCAAGCAGGCTATTTACAAAATAAATAGTTAAAACAACAAGATGCACAATAAATGCGCCTACTAAAAATTTTATAAACAAATAAATTTTTTTATAAAAATAAAAATACAACATAAAGGCAATTGTAAAAATAATCGAACCAAAATTTGTTAAAGTTGCTAAGCCAAAAAGCACCCCCCCTTTAATAGGATTATTCATTGTTAAACTATTGAGACTCAAAACTAAAAAAATACAAGCATAGATTTCACTAAAGCCAGGGTGAAACCAATCTTTACTCATAAGCAAAATAAAAATAAATGTATTTAAGATAGGTATTAGATTGTTTTTAGAATTTTTTTTAGAAAATTTATAAATTAAAAAAGATAATACTAAAAGCGCTAAATCATTTAATATTTTTAAAATTAATAAATTAGAGTTACTAAAAAATACAATTACAGCATAAATTAAAAATAATATTGGCCCTTTATTTTCATAGGAATTTTCATAAGGCAAAGTTTTATTTAATAAAATATCCTGCCCACCATTTATAAAAGAGTTTATATCCCAGTTCATTGTTTCATAATTATGTGTTGAGAATTGTGTAATTAAAATCAGAAAGAAAAAAAAGAAATACCAAATGTATTTTATATCTAAAAATTTAAAATACATCTTTTTGAATTTAAAGGGATCGTGATATGAAAAACTGCAAAAAACAAAAATTAATACAATGTTGTAGGTCAAAATATTAAATGAAAAATTTAAATTTAAATATACTAAAAATATTGTTAAGAAAAACTTTAAATAAAATAATTTATTTCCAAAAAATAAAAACAAAGAATAAATAAATAATATACCTATGACAAAAAAGTTAATAAATTTTGAATTTGTTCCAACATAAATAAAATTATTATCTTCAATATGCAAAGCTTTATTTAAGCAAAGTAAATTATTGAGTTCAGGAAAAATGTATATATCTTTGTTTATAAACTCACCACCAAAGCTCGATAACATCTGGTTAATAAAAACACCACATTCTTTTATTGTGTTTGCACCATCAAGGTTGGTTTCAAGATTTAATATATTAACAATTGATAAAATTAATAAAATTAAAATAATAAACAAAGTTGAATAATTTAACAGTTTTTTCAAAGTTATCATCATTAATAACAATAACTAAAAATCTTTATATTATTGCACAAATAAATTACAAAATTAAAAAATGAATTAAATCTTATCAATTGTTTAAAATAGTTTTAAATGAGACTTGATAAAAAAAACCCACTGCACTACTTAATTTTTTTTCAGATTTTAATAAACGCAATTGTTTTAAGAATTTTTTATATATTTTTAAAAAAGCCTAAAAGTGAAAATATTAGTATTACATTTTTTGGACAAAAGTTGAACGGTAACATTGAAATTCTATTTCAGCAATTAGAAAATTTTAATTTACAATATGCGACATTAAATCGTCAAGAATACAAACTCCTTCTCACTAAATATCAAAATGAGAACAACAAAACGATACTGTATTACCCAAATTTAACTCATTTTTTTAAAGCATTTAATTCTTCAATATTGATGACATCTCATGGAATTTTTTTTAATAGATATTTAAAGAATGTTCTTAATTACAAGTCTATTTATGTTGGAAATGCACTTTCTGGTATGATAATACAAAATAAATATTTGAAAAGTCTCTATGTGCATGACAATGTATTCTTATTTTCTAATTATGAATTAGATATGTATAAAAATGAGTTTAAATATAAAAAAAATAATATTGAAGTTACTGGCTATCCGAGAATAAAACACTTAATTGATAATCAAAATAAAAAATCTCGACTCGTTAACAAGAATAATTTTAAAAATAATATTGTATTAATTGCTCCCACTGATGATCGAAAAAATAGGATTTATAAATCTTCACAATTTTTTGTATTTAATGAAAATTTTTTAAATAATTTAGAAACCTTAGGAAATAAAAAAGAAATCAGTTTTATTATTAAGCCTCACAATAAAACAATTATAAGTAATGAAATTAAACAAATTATTAGTATGAAGTCTTCCTTGGTGCTATCAGAAAATATTGATTTCGAAACAGATTACGACTTATTAATTATGAGCGATATGTTGATTACCGATTGGTCAACTATTTATATTGATTACCTTTGTCTAGACAAACCTATTATTTTTCTAGATACTCCAAATCCTAATAAATTTCCTAATTCTTCCGTAATTGAAACATTAAATAATAAAAGATCAAAAAATTATGAATTATTAAATAATGAAATTGAACAAAAGCTTTTTAATCAATATGATGACAGTTTATTAAATGAACTAAAAGATAAATTTTATGGGGATGTAAATCACTCTAAATCAATTAATAAAATTAACTATATTTTAAAAAATATTAATAATTAAAGTTTAAATGAAAATTAAGTATAATTTTTTTATGATTAGTGAGTTCTTACTTAGTTCAAAATTCAGGTATTCTTTTTCACTTTTATTTAAATGAAAATTTCCGTTTACACACATATGACAAATCCAGAACAAAGGATGGACCCATGGCAAGAGGCTATTTCATGTTATGAAGATATTGGAGATGAATTAATTACTGTTGGCGAGGATTGGCCAGAAGAATTTAAGTGGGATCATATTGGAAAAACTTTCACAGAAGGTTTTAATAAGTGCACTGGAGATTGGGTTCTTAATCTAGCATTAGATATGTTTATTCATGAAAAACAAATTTCAAAAATGAAAGAGTATTTTAACAAATACTCAAATGCGCCAGCGCTAGCTTTTCCAAAGTATAAATTTTTTACTCCAAGAAAGTACGAAATTAAATCATTTGATGTATGGGCTATAAATAAAAAAAAGTTTCCAAATATACAATTTGATGGTGGAGGGGACCTATGTTTACCAACATTAAAAGGTGAAATTCTTAATCAAAACAATGTTCCTATTGTTCCTATTGCACTGTGGAATTACGATTCTACATTTAGAACAAAAGAAGTTATTGCAAAAGATAGAGGAAGGTTCGCAAGAGCATGGTTTAGAGAATTTAATTCTTGGGATGACAGAGGTGGTTCAACCGATGAGGAAGCTTACAATGCTTGGTTTAAAATGGTTAAAAGTAGATTAAAAAAACAAGTAAATAAAAAAAAACTTGACCAACACCCAAAGTATATAAAACAAAAACTCTTTGATTTAGAAAGAGATAGGTTTGGATTTGATTGTTTTGGTGAAATGAAAAATACTAAACATACTCTAATTGATTACGTTGACAATTATAAAATAAGAATAAAGTACAAAATATAAACAATTTATTAAAAAAAAACAGTATATAATTTTTTTGTGAAAACATATTGCTTTGATATCGATGGAACTATATGCACACAAAATGGCACAGACTATGATTCAGCAACCCCTTATTTAGATAGAGTCGAAAAAATAAATAATTTATATGCAGAAGGAAATGTGATTATTTTATATACAGCTAGAGGCTTTGTGACCGGGATTGATTGGGAAAAAGTTACAAAAAATCAATTAAAAAAATGGAATGTAAAATATCACGAATTACACTTTGGGAAGCCTGCTGCAGATATATATGTTGATGACAAGCATAAAGATATATTTAAATGGTTTAATTAAAAGACTTTACAATAGATTTTAAAAAATTATGAATTTAATTTTATAAAAACGCTCATTTCTTTATAGGGGTCTTTGTAAAAGTCAAGATACTTGCTATTCAAAAATTCTTGGGTATCTATTTTTTTATAATTCTTTTTATAATCATCAATTGCACAATTGTAAAAGTCAACATCTTCAACTTTGCCTCTAATAATCATTCTTCCATTACATATAATAACTTCTGGTTCTTTTTCTATTAAGTAACTGATGTGGCTAAAGCTATTTGTTTTTATTTTATTTAAACGAATTAAATCATCTACAATATAATTTTCAAAATGGTTAGATGGATGAATGATGTAAGAAAAATTAGGTTTGTCTAAATAAAATAAAACTAGAACAGAATCAAGAGCCAAAATATCATAGTTAGCATCTTCAAAATTACTATTTATAGTTTTTGATAGTTTTTTTAGAGGATAATCATCATATAAATTGTTTAAGTTTGCTAAATTATTTAGTGAACTGCTTGCAGTGGTTATTGAAACGGAGACTGCGGCTATAAAGACATACAAACAGGTGACTTTAATATATTTTATTGAATTTATATTCACAAAATTTAATGAAATAAAGAATACAAAATAAAAAAGATGGTGATAGTAATTATGGCCAGCTAAAAAGTAAAAACCTAAACCGAATAGTAAATTTATCAGCTGCAACAATTTAAAGGGCATTTTATCATTATTGTTTTTTTTAATTAAGTCTATAAAAATAAATGTGGCTGTAGTTAATATTGTTAAATATAGAAAAACATCGTAATTAAAAAATGTTCTTAAAACTATCTTTAATTCATAAAAAGAACTTAAATTTTCCTGTATGTAATTTAGTGGTATTGTCACATATTGAGAAATGTAAACGTTAAGCAAACCTTTTAAGTAATAAAGTATTATAAAAAAAATATGTGGAATTGCTAATCCATAAAAGTAATGAATCAATTTTTTATAATGTTTAGAATCAAAAATATTGTAAAACTTAAAAATTGTATACGGAATTATGAATACCGCAGTTCCTTGATTTATTAAAGTAGATAAAGAAAATAATAAGCCAATTAATAAAATGTTATTATTTTTTTTACTTTCTAAAAAATATATTATTGATATAAGCACTAGACAATATATCTCGCTTAATTCACTAATAAACCACGAATAGCTTGTGATACTTAAAAAGAATAACGATGAGAAAAAGCCTAATATTTTATTTTTTGAAACATTTGAGACTGTGAGATAAATGAAAACAGACGTAGTGAATAGAATTAAATCATTAGTGATTTTAAAGTAAACAAGATTATTTAAGCTTAATTTACTTACTAGAAAATAAAGATATAAAAACAAAGGACCCTTTGATTCCCACTGTGTTTCTAACGGAACGTACCCTCGTCCAATCTCTTGCGAAGCAACTAAGTAAGATGAAACATCCCAAGAGATTGTCTCAATATTTAAATATCTATTTTGAGTAATAATTGTGAAGATTAATAATATAAATAAACCTAGTACGTGATTTTTTTTTAAAAAAATAACCAAACTTTTGTATATTGTAAAATTAATCTCAAAATCAAAAAACAAGTACTTAATTCCTACTAATAAAAATATTGAGATTAACAATGTTATGTACGTTGCATTGTTGTTTGAAGAAATTAAGTTATTAATGATATAAATGAAAATCGGAATTAATAAAACATAAAATTTTTTTAAATTAATCATTGAATCAAATACATTACAATTATACGCTTATTGAATAAAAAATATTAATAAATATTTACTATCATTCAAGAATGAACACTAGTGAATTCTGGGAAGATAGCATTCCTTTGGGTTTCTATGATCTTATCTCTAAAGAAGGAATTATAAACGGCAGAGGCCTTCAATCTTTTTGGCATCTTCAAACATACAAACAAGTTAGTAAATATGTAATGGATTCACAAATACATTTAGATTATGCCTGCGGATCTGGTTTTTTTATTAATTACTGTAAAAATAAAGATTCTATAGGTGTTGACATTTCAATTAATCAAATTAAATATGCAAAACAAACATATCCAGAGTACAGCTTCTATTCTTTATTAGAATTTGATATTTCTAACTTTGGGCCTTTTGATACTATCACAGTACTTGGTCTTTTAGAGTACCTAACAGACGATGAAATTCATAAGTTAGTTAAGATTTTATTATCAAACTTGAAGAAGGGAGGCAAAATTATTTTCACAACACCTAATTACAAAAACTCTATGAGATTTATTGAGTTTATTTCAAATATTTTTGGAGGATTAGATTATAGTGAGGTAAATATTAATAAACTTACCATGGAAAAAGTTAGAAATATTTTTAAAAAATATAATTCAGCAACTACAAATGTAAAAAAGATTCATAACTTTGGTGTTTTGTTTTCAATTATAAATCATAAAATTGCTAACAGTGTTGAACTTTTTATAGAGAAACTATTTAAAAATAGTTTCGGCTTTCTTTTATTGATTGAAATGGAAAAAAATGAATAAAGACAAAAATATTTCAATTATTCTACCGGTATTAAATGAATCTAAAAATTTAGAGTATTTAATTCCAGAATTTACTAATCTCTTATCTAACAATTTAAAAGTCTCGTACGAAATTATTGTAGTTGATGATGGTTCTACAGATGGAACTCAGGCAACTGTAAATAATTTTAGAAAATCAAATAAGAGTATTATATTAATAGAAAGAAATTCTCCTAAATCTCTCCCTCTTTCTATTTTTGATGGAATTAAAAATAGTAAATTCAATTCAGTCATGTGGTTAGATGCTGATGGATCAATGGATGTGGAATCCTCTAAAAGAATTATTCAAACTTATTTTTCAGAAAATTGTAACGCAGTTGTTGGTTCAAGATTCGTAGATGGAGGTGGTTATAAAGGTAAAACAAAAGAAAAGTTTAGCCTCAAAATTTTTGGAAATCTTTTTAAATCAGAAGACTCGCTAATTGCGGTATTTCTATCCAATATTTTAAACAGAATATTAAGTAGATTGTTGGCAGTTCCAATTAAAGATTTGACAAGTGGTTTTATAATTATTCAAAAAAATTATTTAAATTATGAAATGTTTAATGGGTTTAATTATGGTGAATATTTTATAAGCTTGATTCTTGAGTTAACTAAAAAAGGTGCAAAGATAATAGAAGTGGGATATGTTTGTAAACCAAGAAAATACGGACAGTCAAAAACTAGTACTAACTTTATAAAGCTTGTAAAACTTTCAATTCCATACTTGTTTTTAGCTATTAAAAGTAGGAAAATTTTATATGAAAATAATTGATTACAACCAGTTAACTATTGCATACATAGTAAGAAAAAAAGATATAAGTATAGGTAAAAAATTTCTAACCCATAATAGTGAAGAGATGCAATTTGCTTCTTTTAGTCTTGAGAAAAATGAAGTAATTAGAAATCATATTCACAACACTTCAAAAAGGGAAATAAATTCAACATCAGAAGGCATTGTTGTAATAGAGGGTGCTCTTAAAATAAAGCTATTTGATAATGAAAAAAATTTTATTTCAGACCATATTCTTAGCTCTGGAGATTCAATACTCCTATTAAGTGGGGGACACGGAATAGAGGTTGTAGAAGATACAAAATTTATTGAATTCAAACAAGGTCCTTATATTGAAGATTTAGATAAAGAAATATTTTAATGATTAGGGTATTTGAGCCAAGACTTTCATTCCAAAATAAATTAGACGTTTTTTTAACACTTAATAAAAATCAAATTTCTGGAACCAGCAAGCCTATTTCAGATTTTGAAGAAACTTCCAAAAAATATTTTGATAGAGATTATGGTGTAGCTTTGTCGAATGGGAGTGTGGCCTTAGAAGTTGCTTTAAAATTACTAAATCTGAAGGAAAATGATGAAGTAATTATGCCTTCGTTTACCATTATTTCTTGCCTAGCGGCAGTGATACGTGCTGGGGCTACTCCGGTATTTTGTGATGTAGATAAAAGATCTTGGAATATGTCGCTAAGCGATATAAAAAAAGTAAAGTCAAAAAATACAAAAGCAGTAATTATGGTTCATACATATGGTCTTGCTGCAAATGCAATTGAAATTTCCGAATTCTGTAAAAATAATAATATTTACTTAATTGAAGATGCTGCTGAGGCACATGGTCAAATTGTTGGTGGGCAAAAATGTGGTTCGTTTGGTGATATTTCCGTAATGAGTTTTTATGCAAATAAGCATATTACTTCTGGTGAAGGAGGAATGCTACTCACAAATTCTAAGGACTACTATGAAAAGACTTTAAGTATAAGAAATTTAGGTTTTAATCCTGATGAGAGGTTTAAACATGAAAATCTATATTGGAATTATAGGATGAGTGGAATACAAGCTTCACTTGGAACTTCCCAGTTTAAAAATTTAAACAAAACAATTTCACAAAAAATAAAACAAGGAAGATATTATCTCGAATTATTTTCTGAGCTTCAAAATGATATTCAACTTCCATTGTTTAAAAATGACTTTTCAATAAATCATTTTTGGGTGTTTGGGGTTGTATTAAAAAAAGATAATAAGCGTGATTCAGTTACAAAAAAATTATTAAAGTCAGGCATAGAGACCAGGCCTTTTTTTTGGCCACTTCATATGCAACCATTGTTGCAAAAATATAAATACCAAGTTAATTCTGATACTATTCAAAATTCAAAATATCTAGGTTTAAACGGTTTCTATATTCCGATAGGTCCCCATGTGAGTAAAAAACATCAGAGATTTATCTTTGAAGAAGTTAAAAAATGTTTAAAGGAAAAATAATTTAATTATGCCAAGTTTTTCGCGGTTGATTAACAACTAGATTTATATAAAACTGTATTCTTAGAATTTTCATTAGCAAGACCAAGCTCATAATCAGAATCTATCTCATATTGGGAAACCCCTTCTTCTAAATATAGTGAATAAAGATTGAATGGAGAATAAAAACCAGCAAATGAATCCTCGTAAAATTTACTGAATTCTTCATTAGAAGAATTTGGTTTAAGCTTTTCCTGTTTAATTAATATATTTAAAGTTTTATTAGATAAGTTATCAGGTATAATTTTAAATTCATCAGAACTAATACTGTTATTTTTATAATTTTCATTAGCTTCGTCAAAATCTTTTAGATTTAGTTGCATAAGCTTTTGATTTGAGACAGTTTCAGATTCCCACACTTCACATTGACTTGGCTACTTTGTAGCGCTTGAACTATTTTCGCTTTCTTCAGATTCAAAAAAAACATCATCAGGAGTTAGAAAACCAGTAGTAGTAGTCATTGAAGTCGAAGTAGTCGTTGAATTCGTAGTAGTTGTAGGTTCATCAGCAACTTAACCCCCACCACAATAAATTGTTAAAAATAATACTAAGATATTATGTTTTTCACAGAAATATTATCACATAAAATGTGTGGTTTTTTGTATTTTATTAGGGTTGATTTCTGAAAACCCTTGTGGGCGCTACAGGATTTGAACCTGTGACTTCTTCCTTGTAAGGGAAGCGCTCTGCCGGACTGAGCTAAGCGCCCTGATAATATAAACATCATAATAAATCAATTTTTTAATTTTGTTAATTTATTTTTTTAATTCATAAATTTTGTAGGTTAAAAAAACATTTAATTCTACTTGTGGATTGTAAATTGGTGAACATTTTATATTTTTCCAGCATTGTTCTCCCGACTGTGGACTATATCCATAACTTGACTGTTTCTTTATATAGCTTATGTTTTTAGCTTCATGAGAAATAACTTTAAGAGGCTCATTAATAAATTTTTTATAATTCTCAAGTCTAGGAACTAATAATATGGTTATAAAAATCATTGTCATTAAACCAATTTTTATAAAATTATTCTGGAAAGTAAAAAACTTAGTGTCATGTGATCCAACAGCTAATAATGCAACTGAAGTTGAAAATATAGATATTCCAAATCTTAAATCCGGGACACTAATAAGCCAAGATAAATTAAGCAAAATAATATAAAACAAAGAGAGCAGCTTAATTTGCAAATTATGTTTTTTTTGAACTAAAAAAATGTTTATAAGAAAGATAATAAAGAAAGATAGTAAAAAGTTTTTCACAATTGTGTCGTTGAATTCAAACCTTACACTCCATGTATTAAACCAGTCTAAAAGTGATCTATCAAAATTATACGATAATGAAGTATTCCTTAATATTTCAACTTCCTTTGATATAAAATTTTTATTACTCCACTTAAGATTCTCAACACAACTAAAAACAACTGGATATATCAAACATGAACTTATAACCAAATTCTTAATAACCCAAAAAATTCCAAGTAAACCTGGAAAGTAGAAGTGCTTTAAATTAAATTTCTCTCTATAAATTAGAAAAAGAAGCGGCAAGGCTAATATAAAACCTATTGGACGAAGTTGAATAGAAAATAAAACAAAAATAAGTAAAAAATCTTTTTCATTGTCATATTTAAACCCGTTGCTAATAGTATTGAAAATAATTACATTACTAAGAGTAAATAGAACAGCAAATACTGAGTCGAACTTGGTAATAGCTTCTATTTCTATTGACCCGTTTCTTCCTCCAGCAAATCCAAAATTATCTAAGAATATAAATATAAATAAAAAAATTGATGAAATTTTAAAAAAGTCATTTTCTAACTTTAAGACATGTATTGTTACAAATATAAAAAAGAATGAAATAAATATAAGGTTTACAAAATGTAAAAATAAAAAATTATTATTAAACCAAAAATTAGAATTTATATAATCGAATATTGAAGAAAAAGCCAATCTTGAATGAAAATTTCCAAGACCGAATATAATTTTTTCTAGTTTTATATAATTTTGAAAGTTTAAATGATAAAGGCCAGCATCATAAGAAAGTCCAGTTGTATACGATGAAATAGATAATACGAATAGATTTAGTAAGTTTATATAAAAAATCTTTTCGAATAATATATTTATTGGTTTTAATAAATTTAAAGGTAAAAGAAATAAAAAAACCATGTATATAAAAATTTCCGTTACTGGAACTAAGAAATTAAGCACTAGAGTTAGATTTCCAAGACCAAATAGAAAAATAATTGGATAATAAAAGTACAGTGGTACACCAAATATTGTTTGATCTTCTTCAAAGTTACTATTTTTAATTTTTGATATGACAATAAAAATTGATCTTCCGCTTAAAAATAAAATAAAGTAAAACGTTAGAAAAATAATAAAGTTAGTCATTTAACATTTCATTAAACATTGAAATGAAATATTCATTTCCCTTTAGAGAGCTAAAAAGTTTTGTATTTTTGTAGGCAATTTCTGTGTTAGGTTTTGCACTTTTAAAATTATTCATTTCAAAAATTGACTCTTTAGATAATATTTCACTTGCTACGCCCACGTCGGTAGAAATGATAGGTGTGTTTGTAATTCCGCATTCAAGTATAGCTTGTGGACCTCCTTCAATACGAGATGTAACAATATATAAATCTAGGCAATTGTATAGCTCGTTTAATGTTTTAAAATCTACCATTTCAATATATTTATACCTTATATTTTCCACTTCTAAATTATTAATCAAGTACTGCCTTCTATACCCTGCTAAAAGAACTATAAAATTTTCCTCTATTGAGTTGTAGTATTTAGCAATTTCAAGAAATCTATCTGGACCTTTTATAAGTTTTGGACTTTTAAGATCACTTCCCTCTGTATCTCTTTGAAATGATCCTATTACAAAATCTTTGTTCGATAAACCAAATTTATTTCGAAGTTCTTCTTTTTCTTTTATTTCGTAAAATATTTCTTCATTTATCCAAAACGGTATTGAAACAATTTTTTTACCTGTTAATTTTTGTAATTGTTTTTTTGATTTTTCAGAAATTGTATGGTATCCATTTACATAACTATCTCTTTTATAAAATTCTTTTAAATTTTCCCCCAGAAAGTCTTTCTCTTCTAGATGATGTATAGAACATAATACAATTTTGTTTTTTAAATGTTTTTTTGGAATCTTATGCCATAACCATGGTGCTATTATCCATATTACATCAGCTTCTTTAATACTATTTGTTACAATGTCTAAATTGTTTTTAGTGAATTCATCTTTCATTCTGTCAATAATCCATGATTCATTAATTTTAGATATATATATTTTCATACTTCCTAAACATGTTACCTGAAAAAAATTAGTAAAATTTACATGATGAATAATGTATTTATTTCTGGTATCAGCGGGCAAGATGGTATTTTTTTAACTTCTAAATTGTTAAAAAATAATCAAAATATAAAAATTTTTGGTACTACAAGAAACAGAGATAATTTATTTTATAAGAAGCTATATTTTATAGATAGCAAAGCTGATATTGCACGTGTCAATATATTACAAACAGACTTAACCAAATACAATAATGTTTTAGAAATATTCAATTTAGTTAAGCCAGCTATAATATTTAACTTATCAGGTCCAAGCTCGCCAAGTGAATCCATGTATATTGGTCAAAACTTTAAATTAATTATTAACCTAATTTTCGATAACTTAATAAATGCATCTAATTTACTTAAAAAAGATTTTGTTTTTTTTCAGCCTTCTTCATCAGAGACTTTTTCAAATAAAAATAAGGGCCCTTTAAATGAAGATTCTTTGATGGAACCAAGATCACCTTATGGCTCCGCTAAATATGAAATATATAAAAAGAGTCTAGAATTAAAAGAGAAAAAAGGAATCGATATTAGAAATGGAATTCTTTTTAATCATGAATCAGAGTTTAGAAATAGTAACTTTTTAATAATGAAGATTATAGAATCTGCAATAAAAATTAAATCAGGTAGTGAAACTAAATTTGAATTAGGAAGCCTAGATTATATAAGAGATTGGAGTCATGCATCTGACACAGTAAATGCTATTTTTAAGATTGTGCATGGTAGAGATAGTTCAAATTTCGTTGTTGGTTCTGGAATAGGACATAAAATAAAAGATATTGTAGAAATTGTGTTTGAAAATTATAAGTTAAACTACGAAGACTTCTTGTCAATTAATCCTAAATTATTAAGATTTAACGACCCTATTTCAATAATAAGCGATCCTTCAAAAATAAAATCAAAGTTAGATTGGAGTCCTAAAGTAAGTTTTGAAGAAACTATATTAAAGTGTATAAATTTTAAATCAAAAGCAAATAAGTAAATATGAAACAAAGCCTTACAGCAATTGTACCTTTTTTCAATGAAGAAAACACACTTTATCAATCAATAAAGCAACTTATACTAATTGAAGATATTGAATCAATTATTTTGGTAGATGATTGTTCATCAGATAATTCAATGATCATAGCTAGAAAAATAGAAAGTGAATTTAATTCTTTAAAACGTATTTTAATTTTGAAAAACGCAGTAAATAGTGGAAAAGGTAGTGCAGTAAATAAAGCCAAAGACTTTATTTCAACATCTCATGTTTTAATCCATGATGCTGATTTAGAATACTTTCCTGAAGACATCCCACCAATGTTTAAAATATCTAATGAATATCCAGAATCTCTAATATTAGGGTCAAGATTTATTGGTAAAAAGTCAAGAAATAATTTATATCTTAGAACATATTTAGCGAATAAATTCATGTCAGTGTTTTTTTCATTTGTAAATTTTTACTGGGTTACTGATGTAGCTACTTGCTATAAATTGTTCCCTTCGAGTTTTTTAGAAGAAACACATATTCGAGAAAAAGGTTTTTCGATTGAAATTGAACTTTTATCAAAATTTTTAAAAAAACACAAATCAATTAAAGAATATCCTATTTCATATGATGGAAGGTCCTATGAAGATGGTAAAAAGATAAAACTTATTGATGGTGTTTTATATTTAGTAAATACCATCAAATATAGATTTCTTGATTAACTACACCCTAAAGAATTTCCACAATTGAGACATTTATAACAAGATCCATTTCTTATTGTGATGTGACCACACTCATCACATGCAGGAGCGTCACCCATCATGTCACTAAGTACTTCTTGAACTGTTGAGACTGAATTCTCTACTTGTAAAACAGGAACAGACTCAGTTTTAGCAGCAGTTACAGTTTTTGTAACAGGTAATGAACTACAAGAACAGCTTCCTTCAGCACAGATACAAGAACTTTTATCTTTTATCAAATTTTCATTTGGTGGGACCTGAACAATGTCTGTTCTATTTAAGTATTCAAGACCCAAGGCTCTAAATACATAATCTATTATAGAATTGCTCATCTTTATATTTTCATGCCCTTCAACCATACCCCTTGGTTCAAATGTTTGGAAAGTAAAAGTATCAACAAACTCTTCCAAAGGAACACCGTACTGGAGTCCTTTAGAAACAGCTATAGCAAAACATCCTAGAACACCTTTAAGAGTAGCTCCTTCTTTAGCTATATCGATAAATACTTCTCCTAAGGTACCATCAGGATATTCTCCAGTTCTTAAGTAAACTTTATGACCAGCAACTCTTGCTTCCTGCGTCCATCCTTGTCTTCTTTCTGGTAATAAGAATCTAGGTCTATTAACTCCTGCATAAGCTTTACTTGGACTTGTACCATGAGAAAAGTTTCCTTGAATTAGTATGGCTTCATCATCAAGGATTCTATTTACTTTTGGATCAGATTCTTCAGAGTCTCCATCATCAGACTTGGATGAAAGTGGTTGAGAGGCTTTTGAACCATCCCTGTAAATGGCTATTGCTTTTACCCCAATTTTTGCAGATTCGAAGTAGCAGTCTTCTATGTCTTTTACTGTAGCTTCATGAGGCATATTTACTGTTTTTGATATAGCACCAGAAATAAAAGGTTGTGCTGCAGCCATCATTCTTACATGTCCCATGTAGTGAATAAATCTTTCGCCATCTTTTCCACATTTATTTGCACAGTCAAAAACTTCTAAATGTTGTTTCTTAAGGTAAGGTGCTCCTTCAATTTTTTGTGTTCCACAAATTGCTAAATTCGCTTTCGCAATTTCATTTTTTGAGAAACCTAATCGTTGCAATAAGTTGAAATCAAAGGAAGTATACTCATCTTCACTAATTCCAAGTTGTTTTAACGCTTCCTCTCCAAGAGTGAAGACATTGAATGCATGCTGAATTTCAAAAGCTCCAGGTAAAGCATTTTCAATATTTTGAATATCTTCTAATGTTAATCCTTTTTCTAAGAGTGATTGTTTATTAATATATGGCGAGTTTTCTAAACTCATAGACCCAATAACATACTCAATTATCTCTTTTACTTGCTCAACTTCATAACCTAAAGCTGTTAGCGCTGGTCCAATAGATTGGTTAGCAATTTTCATATAACCACCACCGGCAAGTTTTTTAAATTTCATTAAGGCAAAATCTGGTTCAACACCTGTAGTATCACAGTCCATTAAAAGTCCAATGGTACCAGTAGGTGCAAGTACTGTTGCTTGAGCATTTCTATAACCATGTTGTTCACCAAGAGAAACAGCTTCATCCCAAGAAGCATGAGCTGCTTCAAGCAAATCTGAAGGGCAAAGTTCCTGGTTGATTGCGATAAGATCATGTGATAAGCCATCATAATCACCAGCATCATAAGCAGCTTTTTTGTGATTATTCATAACTCTCAGCATATGTTGAGCATTTTCTTCATATTTTGGAAACGGACCAACAATTGCTGCCATTTCAGCAGATGCTTTATAAGCTTCACCAGTTAACATAGCAGTTAATGCTCCAGCAATAGCTCTACCTAAGTCAGAATCATATGCAATACCTTTTCTCATAAGCAGTGATCCTAAGTTCGCATAACCAAGACCGAGAGTTCTATATTCATATGAACCTTGGGCAATAGCTTTTGAAGGAAATTGTGCCATTTCAACAGAAATTTCAAGAACAATCGTCCAAACTCTTAAAGCATGTTTATAAGAAGCTATATCAAATTCTTGAGTAGCATCATTATAAAATTTGACTAAGTTCAAACTTGCTAAATTACACGCTGTATTGTCTAAGAAAAGATACTCAGAACAAGGGTTAGAGGCTCTAATTCTTCCACCTTCTGGAGAAGTATGCCACTCATTAATTGTTGTATCATACTGAACACCAGGATCGGCACACTTCCATGCAGCATCTGCTATTTTATTCCATAAATCTCTTGCCTTAACAGTTCTAATAACAGAACCATCGGTTCTTGCTATTAAATCCCAATTTCTATCTTCTTCAACTGCTTTAACAAAATCAGCTGGAACTCTAACTGAGTTATTTGAGTTTTGACCAGATACTGTTGCGTATGCTTCACCGTTAAAGTCAGCAGGGTAGCCAGCAGCAATTAGTGCTCTTGCTTTATCTTCTTCAATAGCTTTCCATTCAATAAAATCTTCAATATCTGGATGATCAAGGTCAAGAATTACCATTTTAGCTGCTCTTCTTGTTGTACCTCCTGATTTGATTGCTCCAGCTGCTCTATCTCCAATTTTTAAGAATGACATGACACCAGAAGAGACACCACCACCAGAAAGCTTTTCACCCGCACCTCTTAGATTTGAAAAGTTAGTACCAGTTCCAGATCCAAATTTAAATAATCTCGCCTCTTTTACCCAAAGATCCATGATTCCGCCTTCGTTGACAAGGTCATCGTCTATAGATTGAATAAAACATGCATGAGGTTGTGGTCTTGAGTAGGAGTCTTCGCCTTCAGTTAATTTACCTGTTGTTGGATCTACATACCAAAAGCCTTGAGCAGGACCAGTTAAGTTATATTTATAGTTAAGACCAGTATTAAACCACTGCGGACTATTTGGAGCTGCCATTTGAGTTGCAAGCATGTACTTTAATTCATCCTCAAACGCTTGAGCATCTTCACTTGATGCGAAGTAACCAGTTTTTTCTCCCCAATGTCTCCATGTTTCAGCTAGTCGATCAAACACTTGTTTCGATGAAGTTTCAGGTCCGAGAACTACTTCACCATTATCATCTTTTAAGACATTTCCGTCAGCATCCGTCTGAGGAACACCAGCTTTTC
>Ga0222714_10000072_pt1 | contig 119026 bp, 107 predicted proteins | sample C33_3DmetaG_FD_165048 | JGI IMG/M metagenome (GOLD analysis project Ga0222714, IMG submission 165048) | Estuarine water microbial communities from San Francisco Bay, California, United States - C33_3D | ecosystem: Environmental > Aquatic > Marine > Unclassified | place: USA: California...
CTCAGTAATGAAAAGCGTGGATTCATGTCGATCTTCATTTTTTGTATTGCTGAAATGTGTTCTGCAATCACGCAGTTTCTTATTGTGTAAACTTGCTCTCTTTGCTCTTTCTTTCGCAAGTTTTTGAACTCCTGCCATGTCTTTACGTTCGCGTTCGTTCTGCAGAATTTTCTTCAATAATGCATCTGCCGTGGCTGGGTTTTTATGTAAATAATCATCAACTACTTTTTTAACAAACTCAAACATAGCTGATTTCAAAGTAGGGCCCTCAGGGAACATTTCAGTACTACCTAATTTAGTTTTTGTTTGACTTTCAAAAACAGGTTCTACTACTCTAACAGATACAGCAGCAGTGATAGATCCTCTAATATCGGAGGGGTCATAATCTTTTTTATAAAATTCACGAATAGTTCTTACGAAGGCTTCGCGAAATGCTTGTAAATGTGTTCCACCTTGAGTTGTGTATTGGCCGTTTACAAATGAATAATATTCTTCACCATAGCTTTCTGTATGAGTGAAGGCAACTTCAAAGTCTTCTGCTTTATCATGAATTACGGGGTATTTCCACTGTTCTGGTGAAACCTTGCTCTCTATCAAATCTAACAATCCTCTTCTCGAGGCAAAAGATTCACCATTGAGTTTTAAAGTAAGCTGACTGTTTAGGTAGGTATAATTCTTTATTTGTTCACGTATGAACTCTTGGATGAATCGGTAATTTTTAAAGATTCCAGCATCAGGTTCAAAAACAATTAAAGTACCATTTGTTTCTGTGGTCTCGGCCTCTTTGTTGTCTCCAGTTAGATTTCCCTGATTGAATTCAGCACGTTTGGTTTTTCCGTCTCTAAAACTTTGCACCGCAAATAATGTGCTTAATGCATTAACTGCTTTTAAACCCACTCCATTCAATCCTACGGATTTTTGAAATGCTCGAGAATCATATTTACCACCTGTATTGATTTTTGAGACTACGTCAATAACTTTCCCTAGAGGAATTCCACGACCATAGTCTCGAACGGTTACACGCTTTTCCTCAATTTTAATATCTATTTTTTTACCAAAACCCATTACGTGTTCATCAATACTATTGTCAATAACCTCCTTAATTAATACGTAGATACCATCATCAGGCGATTTACCATCCCCTAATTTACCGATATACATACCAGGGCGGAGTCTAATATGCTCTTTCCAATCAAGACTGCGGATCTCATTTTCGGTATATTGAATGTTATTGGTAGATTCGTTGCTCATTTTTACAATTTTACATAACTGCTGACAATTCCTTTACCCAAGTTTTAAACAATAAGTATTTATTTTGTAACTCATGAAAAAAACACTTGGTTTGGTTCTGATTTTATTGGCAGGATGTCAAGGTAAAATAGATAAAGATATTGCAAATATTGAAAAGTTTGAGGCAAAATTAAAGCATCCCATTACACTCGATAGTATTCCCTACAATGCTGATTCTATGCTAATGGAATTTGCAAAAAAATATCCCAAAAATCCTAAGAGTGAGTCTTATTGTTATTATGCTTCAGCTATTGCTGAAACTCGAGGAATGAATTTGCGGGCGGCACAACTTGCTGAATATTATTTAAATAATTTTTCGGGAACTAGAGAGAGAAAAATGGAGCAAGCTGTAGTTGCGGCTCATTATTATGAAAAGCAACAGGTATTTGACAAGGCATTGATATATTACCGCTATTTATCAGATAGTTTTACCAAATTACCCATTGGAGTCCAAGCAAAACAAATGGTTTTTTTCATTGAAAAAGGATTAACTACTCCGGAACAGCAATTAGAATATATCTTAAGGCATCAATCGGATTCTACAGGAAATTAGTACGGTGAAACGTAGGATGGTTTTTGGGATTTTTTCTTTTTAAAATCACCTCGTTTCCAAGCCTCAAAAAATTGCATCCATGCTACTGGACTTAGGTAATTTTGTGGCGGTGCCTGTTTATAGTAATACAATTGGTTGGCACGAGTTTGAGCAAGTAATTGCTGTGATGCATGTGCATCGGATGGTCTTAATCTGAGTTCTTCTTTTAGAGCCTCACTTTCTAAGTTTTTTCGAGCGCGTTCTAATGCGTCATCAGGAATATTTTTTGTAACAAATTCATGGTAAAATAATGACTTTGGTGGTAAGGCTCGAATAAAAATAGCAGCTAGATGTATAGTATCTTGAGTCATTAATTTTACTACGTTATATCTACTAGCTTTCAATGTATCTGGAACAACATGTGATGTTGAGACTTTTTCCATTTGTTGGAACTCAATAGTATCCCCACGTTTAACCACTACGTCAAAATATCCATTCTCGTCAGAATATCCTATTAGTCCTCTTCGACTACTTCGAACAGCTACGAATGGAATAGGTTGTAAGCTATCGGAGGTTAATACTAATCCAGTAAATAGTACAAATGGATTTTTTCGCCCATCAGTTTGAGCGGAACTAAATTTTACCGTGAACAGTATTAAAAATATTAAAAGGATTCTTTTATACATTGAAGTATTTCGAATATACACCATTCTTTTACAAGGAAACAAACCATCCTATTGCAATGGCAAATAACACGATAAAAGGAGTAGGTATTTTTTCAGTAATTAGCATGGCAAAAGTTGCAATAGCAAGTCCAACATGAATCCACACGTTTTGGAAGTTGTTTATTTCTAAAATGTGCCAGAGTTCTTTACTTAGTAGTAAGCAAGCAGTTAAAATGAAGCCTACTGATACCGCAAAAATGCCAGGTATTGCTCTATTAATTGATTCAAATGTTTGCAATCTATCCCAAATTGGGAATGCAAATAATACAAGCAATGTCCCCGGAAGGAAAACACCGATGAGCCCTATTAAACCACCAAAAATTTGCATGCTCTTGGGAAAGTTCTGATTTCTTAATGCTACTGTATTGGAATATGCTGCTAAATTAAAATTTGGACCAGGAACAGCTTGTGACGCGGCAATACCAATATTCAAATCTTGAATATCCATCCGCTTTGTGTGATGAACGTATTGCTCCATGGTCATTGCGGCGAATACATTTCCTCCACCAAAAGAAAGAGCCCCTAACCGATAAGTATTCTCAAATAGAACAACAGGTTGTTGCCATTTTGAATTAGTTTTATACTTAGTAATTAGTAATCCTGATAGACCAACAAGAATAAAAATAGTAGCAAATATGGTTAAGTTTATCCACTTGAATTCTTTGGGTTTCCAATTCTTCTTCCGCTTAATGGTGCGATTGAATGCGGAACTAATAATTCCACCAAATAAAATTCCAATTGGGAAAAACCAAGGACTTCTAAATACAAACCCCAGTAAACCTGCAAGAACAAAAAGAGTGATATTCAAAGGTTTTTGATCTATCCACTGAAACATTTTCCATGTTCCAAATGCCATAAACCCAATCACCATAGAAGGTAAAAATGAAAGTTCTTGGGCATTCAAAAATTTAGGAGTAAGACCAAGGAGAGTCATAATAATGGCTCCAGGCAGTGACCACAGCAAAATAGTTAAAATAGCAATTTTTGTTCCACCTACTTTATAGCCAATGCTGGTTATTGTTTGAGTGGTACTAGGACCGGGTAAAACTGTGCACAAGGCAGTTATCTCTATTAATTCATCTCGTGTAATGAACTTTAGTTTATCGACAAGCCTCTTTTTAAAATACGGCAGGTGCATTTGAGGGCCTCCAAAAGCAGTAAATCCTAACCAAAAGACTGATCTTAAGAATTTAAAGTGCCTTGCTTTTTGTATGTTTGTAGCACTATGCATATAAAGCTGAACAAAGGTCTGCAAAATAATATCATTTACAGTCTTTTATTCATATTTTTAATTACCGCAGCTTCAAATTGCGGTAATCCTCAAAAGGAGGTTTCAGAGGTTCGTTCAAGTATGTTAATCCGTGTGGATTCATTGTGGGGCTATTTGAATCAAGTTAGAGGTCGTTTTATATTTAAATTAGACGAGTTTGAAAAGCGCAAGTCCCTAATGGAAAAAGAGATCATTCGTGGTAATTTTATTGATGGAAGTCAGTTGAATGAGGAACAAAAAATGGCCTTTATTGAATATGAAAGAATTCATAGACTGTACAAAGGGTTGGGACCAAAATATAAAAATTCAGTGCTAGAAGGTGAAAATTCGTACTACTCAATCAAGGGGTTAGAGAATCAGGTGAAAAAAGGGATTTATGATAAAGATGTACCTAAATTTTTAAGTGAATACACAGTGATAAAAAACGATCTTCTTAAATGCAGACAAACTACTTTTGAAGTTACCGATAGGTTAAAAGGTATGGAGACTTTATTCATGAGAGTAGACAAGGAGGTTCTCGCTATTTTAGATGAACTTGTTCCAGAAAAAGAATAATTATTTTTCTGAATAAATATTGTAAAGTCTGGCTTTTTCAATTTCAATTTTACTTAGCCATTCAACTTTTTGCTCGGCAGACAACTTTTCCGTTTTGTGGTTATTCATTAGGTAATATTGCTGTGCTTCTTGAATATACTTGTGAAATTCATGGTTTGATTGAGTTTCAATCCACCTAAGAAATATATAGTCTGATGCCCATTCGTTGGGGTGTGCAAGATCGTTTTTATAATATCGACTGTCTTTTAATTCTTCAGTGAAGATCTCATAAGATGGGAAGTAAGAAATAGAGTTATTTTGTTCAGTTAAATCTTCAATAGCTGAGCGCAGTATTGCTTTAGAAGCTGTGTTGTTTATTATTCCATCTCGTAAATATCGGACAGGACTTACCGTAAAGGTCACTTTTGCTTGGGTTAATTTTGCAATTAACCATACAATAGTTTCCAAAGATTCTAAAACTCTCTGATAACTAGTCTTTTCTTTTTTAAATTCAGATTGAGCTATTTTGTGGCAGTTCCCAATTATGGAATTAAGCTTAAGATGACGCCAAGTAAATGTCGTACCTAATGTGATTATAATTTGAGATGATTCTATAATGTTTTTCAAAGCAGTCTCTCTAATATTTGAAACCATTTCAATTAGGTCATCTTTATTTTCCGATTGAAACTTATTTGATAGGTTTAAAGCATGCCATTTGCCTTCGTGTAATGTTAATCCTAAATAATTATCATCGCCAGAAAAAATATAATTCAATTGGTTAAATATGGTGATTGGATTAAATACAACACCAAATGGGTTTGAAACGGTCTGAATCAATCGCTCTGATAGCCTCGAGGACATTTCAGTAGAGAAGCATGAACCAATGAAGAAAAATTTATCATTTAATTTTAAATCCTGATAATTAGGTATGTCAATAGTGATCTGTTCTTTGTCCCTGATTGTTCGACTGTCTAATTTCACAAGGGCAAGTTAAAAAGAAAGAGGGTAATTATACCCTCTTTCAACCAAACTAAACCAAAATAACTATTATGAAAAAGCTACTAGTTTTCTAGAATTAATACCAAACGTTCCCATTCTTTAGAGCTAAGTTTGTTTTCAATTGATGATAACGCCTTATATAGTTCTATAGAAGAAGAACTTCTAATATTTGCTTTATAATATTCTTGACGAAATAATTCAGAAAATGTTTTTCTGCAATCTGTAAGTATTTGGTCATAAAGTTTTTTATCGATGATTCGACCGTCTAAACGATGTTTTTGTAGATTTAAAAAACTATCAATCTGCGAATTGAAGCTATATACTAACTCGTTTACTCGAGCAATGATTATTATTTGTTTTGAAAAATAGATTTTAAGTATGCTATCCACAGAATTATTTTTTATTCCAGTTGTGGAAATGTAATATTCTAATGATTTATAGTTTGTTTTATTTTGGCTATTGCTTTCAGTGGGTATATACAGTGGGTCAAGACCCCAATTTTCAATACTTAGATCATGACTTACACTATCAATATGCCAACAGTATTTTTCACTTCTACTTTCTGCTTTAAATACAATTGATTCTTTTTGATTAGCAGATTTCACATAAGGATTTTCTGATTTCTCACAACCAACTATGAAAATCAAAAAGAAAAAGAAGCCTGTGATTATATTAAATTTCGATATGTACTGCTTGATGAATTTCATCTGTTTGTATACTGTTAGACACAAGTAATATAATAATCCCCCAAAAAGGAACAAAAAGGGTAAAAGTGCTGAATTCTGTAGGTTGTGGGTATTTTGAGTTAACTTTGCACCTGTATGAAAGAGCAGGAAGTTTACGTGCCGAAAAACAAAGTTAGAGTTGTTACGGCGGCAAGCTTGTTCGATGGCCACGATGCAGCAATTAATGTAATGCGTCGTATTATTCAAAGCACTGGTTGCGAGGTAATTCATTTAGGGCATGATAGAAGTGTTATGGATGTGGTTGATACTGCAATTCAAGAGGATGCTAATGCTATTGCAATGACCAGTTACCAAGGTGGGCACATCGAGTATTTCAAATACATGTATGATTTGCTCAAAGAAAGAGGTGCAGGTCATATTAAGATTTTTGGAGGTGGTGGAGGAGTAATTCTTCCTGAGGAAATTGATGAATTAATGAGTTACGGTATATCAAAGATATACAGTCCTGATGATGGAAGAACTTTGGGGCTTCAAGGGATGATTAACGATTTAGTTCAAATTTCCGATTATCCTCAAGGACATAAATTAAACGGAGAATTAAATCATCTCAATACAAAGGATGATATTGCCGTTGCCAGATTAATAACCGCTGCTGAGAATTATCCAGATTTACACAGAGAAAAAATAGACTCAATAAAGGAAATTGCAGCCAATAAAAGAGTTCCTGTGCTAGGAATTACAGGTACAGGTGGTGCAGGGAAAAGTAGTTTGATAGATGAATTAGTTAGACGTTATTTAATAGATTTCCCTGAGAAAACACTCGCAATCATTTCTATAGATCCATCCAAACGAAAAACAGGAGGAGCATTATTAGGTGATAGAATTAGAATGAATTCTATCAACAATGAAAGAGTATTCATGCGTTCTATGGCAACTCGTCAAGCGAATTTAGCAATGAGTTCCCACATTGATGATGCAGTTGCTATTCTTAAGGCTGCGGGGTATGATTTTATTATTGTAGAAACTAGTGGAATTGGGCAAAGCGATACACAAATAACAGAACATTGTGATGTTGCTTTATATGTTATGACACCCGAATATGGTGCAGCAACCCAACTAGAGAAAATCGATATGTTGGATTATGCAGATGTTGTTTCTCTGAATAAATTTGATAAACGCGGTGCAATGGACGCATTGCGCGATGTGAGAAAGCAGTTCCAACGCAATCACAAACTTTTTGATCAGGAAACAGATGAAATGCCAGTTTTTGGCAGTATAGCTAGTCAATTTAATGATCCTGGAATGAATAGTTTATACCGTTGTTTGATGGATACCATCAAAACAAAAACGGGAACTAGTTTTGAAAGTTCTATAGAAAAGGAAGAGGATTTAAGTGAGAAAATATTTATTATCCCGCCATCGCGTAATCGCTACTTATCTGAAATAGCGGAGAATAACCGAGGTTATAATGAGCAGTCTTCAGAGCAAAGAAGAATTGCCCAACGATTGTATAGCATTCATGAAACTATTCAGCATTTAAAGGGTAACAATAAGGATGAATTGGTATCATCGCTTGAGTCTGCTTACAATGAATTGAAGGTTCAACTTCACCCCGAGAATCAAAAACTTTTAGATACTTGGTCTGAAGAGGTTGAGAAGTACAAACAACCCGAATACATATTCAAGGTTCGCGATAAAGAAATAAGAATTAAAACCCACACAGAGAGTTTAAGCCACACTCAAGTACCAAAAGTTTCTAGCCCTCGTTTTGAAGCATGGGGAGATGTTTTGCATTGGCGGTTACAGGAGAACTTCCCTGGTCAATTCCCTTATACAGCGGGTATTTATCCGTTTAAGCGTGAAGGAGAAGACCCTACAAGAATGTTTGCCGGCGAAGGAAGTCCTGAAAGAACGAACAGAAGATTCCATTATTTGAGTAAAGGAATGCCAGCAAAGCGTTTAAGTACGGCCTTTGATTCGGTTACATTGTACGGACGTAACCCAGATTTTAGACCTGATATTTATGGAAAAATTGGTAATTCAGGAGTTAGTATTTGTTGTTTAGATGATGCAAAGAAACTATATAGCGGTTTCAATTTGGCAGATCCCATGACATCAGTTTCTATGACTATTAATGGTCCTGCGCCAATGTTATTGGGATTCTTTATGAATGCGGCTATCGATCAACAATGTGAGCTGTATATAAAGAAAAATGGATTAGAAGAAGAAGTCAATAAGAAAATCGAAGCACTTTATTCTGAAAAAGGAATTTCAAGACCCGTTTATCACGGTGAATTACCCAATGGGAATGATGGACTAGGTCTTTTCTTATTAGGAGTTACCGGGGATCAGGTATTACCGGCTGAAGTATATGAAGAAATCAAAGCTTGGACCCTTAATCAGGTTAGAGGAACTGTACAAGCAGATATTTTGAAAGAAGATCAAGCTCAAAATACCTGTATATTCAGTACAGAATTTGCGCTGCGTTTGATGGGTGATGTTCAAGAATATTTCATCAACCAAAAAGTAAGAAACTTTTACTCCGTAAGTATCAGTGGTTATCACATAGCGGAAGCCGGTGCTAACCCCATTTCGCAATTAGTATTTACTTTGGCTAATGGATTTACCTATGTTGAATATTATCTCAGCAGAGGAATGAATATTGATGATTTTGCGCCTAATTTAAGTTTCTTCTTTTCTAATGGAGTTGACCCTGAATACTCGGTAATTGGAAGAGTTGCGCGTAGGATTTGGGCAAAAGCGATGAAGTTGAAATACGGCGGAAATGCCAGATCTCAAATGTTGAAATATCATATTCAAACAAGTGGTAGAAGTTTACATGCTCAAGAGATTGATTTCAACGATATAAGAACTACATTGCAAGCACTGTATGCTATTTACGATAACTGTAACTCATTACATACAAATGCTTATGATGAGGCGATTACAACACCAACGGAAGAAAGTGTTAGAAGAGCAATGGCAATTCAGTTAATAATCAATAAAGAATTAGGTTTAGCGAAAAATGAAAACCCATTACAGGGCTCATATATAATTGAAGAGTTAACGGACTTGGTGGAAGGAGCTGTATTAGTTGAGTTCGATAGAATTACAGAAAGAGGTGGTGTTTTAGGTGCCATGGAAACCATGTACCAGCGCGGAAAAATTCAAGAGGAAAGTCTGTATTACGAAACTTTGAAACATACCGGAGAATATCCAATTATTGGGGTGAATACTTTCTTATCAAGCAAGGGGTCACCAACAAATATTCCTGGTGAGGTAATTCGAAGTACAGTGGAGGAGAAGCAGCAACAAATCGATACAGTAGGTCTCGTGCATAATTGGGGCGAAGGCAAATCTATTCGGTTGTTGGAGGACCTGAGAAATGCAGCGGTTAATAATGAAAATATGTTCTCAAAGCTTATGGAGGTTTCCAAGTATTGTACTATTGGTCAAATAACAGAAAGTCTATTTGAGGTTGGCGGTCAATACAGAAGAAATATGTAATTCATGGAATTCAATAGCAATAAAAAAGGGGAGCACTGCTCCCCTTTTTAGTTTCTCTAAAAAAGATCAATTAATTGCAAGGGGCATTCTGCCAAGGACCTGCATTTTCAACATTATTAAAACCATTTGCTTTCAACATTTCTGTTGCTCTCCCAGCACGTCCTCCGCTGCGACAAACAAATACAACTTTGTCGTATTCTCGAAGAGATTCCATTTTGCTTTCTAATTCATTTAATGGAATAAGTATGCTGCAATCTTTGTGTCCGTCATTATCCCATTCCCCTTGGGTTCTAACGTCTACTACGATCATTTTTCCATCTTTTGGGTCAGGATTTTGTGTTGCTTCTGTAACTTCTGTTTTGTCTGTTGCTGTTTTTGTGCCTGAACATGCCATTACTGATGTAACAGTTACTCCTATAAGAGCTACCCAAAACCAATTTTTTAGTGGGTTGTAATTTTTCATACTTGCGAATTTCATAATTAATCTGAATTTTCAAAGTGATTCTTGTCACTACTATGCCTAAAATCGTAAAAATGAGGTTTTTCAGATTGTATCTTCGCAAAGATTAATTTCGACAAGATTAGTAAAAAACTTTCAATTCCTTTTGTTAATATAAAAGTAGTGGAGAATATATTGGAAGAGGGAAATACAATTCCATTCATAGCTAGATATAGAAAAGAAAAAACAGGAAATCTTGATGAGGTTCAAATACAGCAAATTCAATCGAGGATAGGTCTTTCTATGAAGATTTAGTTTGTTTGACTTTTATTACCGCTTCTAAAAGGATGCTCTCGAAGAGATTAATTAAATTTGCAGTTTATGTCGAATTCGGATATCAAACAAAAGAGAGTAATTCATGCGCCTACAGGCACAGAGTTAAATTGTAAAGGATGGGTTCAAGAAGCGGCTTATCGTATGCTTCATAATAATCTCGACCCGGATGTTGCAGAAAGACCTGAAGACTTAATTGTTTATGGAGGTTTAGGTAAGGCAGCGCGAAACTGGGAAGCCTTTGATAATATCTGTAAAGCATTAAAAGATTTAAATGAAGATGAGACTTTAATGGTTCAAAGTGGGAAGCCGGTAGCTATTCTTCCTACTCATAAAGATGCCCCAAGAGTTTTAATTTCAAATAGTCAATTGGTCCCTAATTGGGCTAATTGGGATCATTTTAGGGAACTTGAGGAAAAGGGATTGATGATGTACGGTCAAATGACGGCGGGAAGCTGGATCTATATCGGATCTCAAGGTATTGTTCAAGGTACTTATGAAACCTATGCAGAATGCGCACGTCAGCATTTTGGTGGAAGTTTAAAACATACATTAAATGTAACCGCTGGGCTCGGTGGAATGGGAGGGGCTCAACCATTAGCGATTACGATGAATGAGGGAGTAGCATTAGTTGCTGAGGTTGAAGAATGGAGGATTGATAAGCGTTTAGAAACGAGATATTTAGATGAAAAATTTATAGATATTGATGCATCTATAGATCGTGCTTTGGAGGCCAAGTCAAATGGAGAAGCTATAAGCATAGGAGTATTGTGTAATGCAGTTGATTTATTACAACGATTGATTGACAGAAATATCATTGTGGATACCTTAACCGATCAAACAAGTGCGCATGACCCATTGGTTGGTTATTTCCCTGAAGGAATGTCTGTGGAACAAGCAAATGCATTGAGAGATAGTAATCCTACTGAATATGTAGATAAAAGTTACGATACTATGGCTCATCACGTGAATTTAATGTTGGAGTTGCAGAAAAAAGGTGCCATTACATTTGATTACGGTAACAATCTAAGAGGAAGAGCATTAGAAAGGGGAGTAACAAACGCATTTGATTTTCCAGGATTTGTACCCGCTTATATTCGTCCATTATTCTGCCAAGGTAAAGGCCCCTTCCGTTGGGTGGCTTTAAGCGGAGACCCTGAAGATATATATGCTACAGATAGAAAAATTTTAGAATTATTTCCTGAGGATGAAGGCCTGAAGAGATGGATTAATATGGCTCAAGAGAAAATAGCATTTCAAGGTTTGCCAGCTAGAATATGTTGGATAGGTCAAGGAGCAAGACAAAAAGCAGCTCTTGCCTTTAATGAAATGGTGAGAAACGGTGAACTAAAAGCTCCAATAGTAATAGGTCGAGATCATTTGGATACAGGTTCTGTGGCTTCCCCTAATAGAGAAACCGAAGCAATGATGGATGGTTCGGACGCAGTAGCAGATTGGCCAATATTAAATGCATTTGTTAATACTGCAGGCGGAGCGAGTTGGGTGAGTTTGCACCATGGGGGTGGAGTAGGTATGGGATATAGTATTCACTCGGGAATGGTGATTGTTGCAGACGGGACAGACGATGCAGAAAGACGTTTAACAAGAGTATTGCATAATGATCCAGGTATGGGTGTCGTTCGACATGCAGATGCTGGTTATGAAATTGCAAAAGAAACTGCTAAACAAAACGGTCTAGATATTCTTGAGAGATTGAAAAATTCAAAATAAAAGATATCATAAAAAAAGGGTCGAAAGGCCCTTTTCTTATTTCAAGTATAAAATTTTATTGTTGTGGAGTAGTTGTTTTTGGTAACTCCTCTACATCCTCAACGTTTGTGTTTTGTGTTGGTGATGCATTTCCAATAGAAGAAGTGGATTGGTAAGATGCTGCAACTAATGAAATAACTACAATTACAATTGCACCTATCCATGTGATTTTTTCAACTACATCTGTAGTTTTCTCAACCCCAAAAAGTTGATTTCCTTGTGAAAAATTAGAGGCTAACCCTCCACCTTTTGGGTTTTGTACCAATATTATTAACATCAATAATATGGCAACAATAATGGCTAAAATTAATATCCAGGTCATGATTATTCTATCTCGTTTTGAATGTTTTTTATAAGGTCTGCAAAGTAACTGCTTTTTTCGGGAAATTTCAACTGTAACTGTTGGTAAACTGAAATTGCTTTTTCTAAGTTGCCTTGCTTGTAATAAATTTTTGCTAAAGTCTCTGTTGCCAATCCACCGCCCAATACTTCGCTTTTCTTCATTGCTTTTTCAGGGCTGAAGAATTCCTGTTTTGGTCTATTTATTGAAGGTTTAGTTTTGAGAAACTTTTCAATTAAATCTTCTTTGCGTTCAACCGGACGGTTATCAACTTGGTTGTCTGAGTTTAACCAATCGTAAAAACCTTTGCTTGCTCTGCTAATTAATTTCTCCGTTTTATGTGCTTCAGCCTCTTCCTCACGGATATTTTCAAAATAATCCTCAATGTTGTACGTACTTGTTCTTGGAATTTCTGTCTTGATCTCCTCTTTAGGTTCAATTATAGGAGTAAAAAACTGGGTATTTGATTCCTTTTCTGCGATTAGATTTTTTTCTGTAGATTCACTTCTTATTTCTTCACTATGAGTATTTTCGCTTTTGGAATTTGTTCTTTTGACTGCCTTTGTTGTGATGGTTTCTGTTTGATTTTCAAGGGAATCAATGTTTTTATTATCCTTATTTTCTGCATTTGAAAATTCTTTACCTTCTTTAATAATTTCGTTGTCCGATTGTTTAGTTAGTTTAGCTTCATCAATTTTGTTATTGTTAGAAATTACTTTTAAATGAGGATTTTCTTGATTACGAGATAAGTCACTCACATAAACCGATAGCCATTCTCTATCGTGTATTCTAATTGCAGCCTGATGAAGTGTATTTTCAGCTCTAAAGTCTTCAGTGACATTCTGATGCCTTGAAAGGATAGCGAAAGGCCATGAGAAAAAAGGAAACTCTTTTGAAATTTCCTGCATTTCTATTGCCATGCTAGAATCCATGATTTGTTCTTGCTTTGCGATATTTAAGAAATCTATTTTGTTCACCAGTCTAAAGCTATTGCTGCAAATATCTGTTGTACGATAATATCAGTTAGTTCATTGCTTAGTTGAGATTCAACCGAATTAAACTCCAATTGAGAATCAAAAGTTTGTGAAGAAGTAAAGTCTTTTGAAAAATCTTTTTCAGAATACTTTGGACAAATAAAATCTACATGCACACTAATAGTAAATTGGGTTTGAGTGGCGCCGGTTGTTGAACTAAGCGCCGCCGGTTGTATTCTGTATATTTTTATAAAACCTGTAACTTGATAATCGCCTTCTTGATCTTTAAGTCCTAACTGAGTCTCAGTTTGAAATTTAGTTTTAAGTTTTTCAGTAAAATCAATACTCAAACTTGGATTTACAAGTTCGGCTTCATTTTCAAAATAGGATACCGAAAAGGATTTTATATCAGTAGGGATGTTTGACCCACGGAAATCGTAAATACCGCAGGAACTCAACATCATAGCCAAACCGATGAATTTAAGTTTTATTATTCTAATCCAATTCATATTGTTTGATTTTCCGATACAAAGTTCTTTCAGAAATTCCTAAATCTTGTGCTGCCTTTTTTCTCTTTCCATTATTTCTGCTTAATGCAAGTCGAATAAGTTCAATTTCTTTCGCCTCAAGACTTAATTCATTATCGGTTTCTTCATGAGAGTATGCTTCTGCTTCAATAAAATCGTCGTCTTCATTATGGCCTTCGTGGTTGGAATTAGGATTTTCTCTTGGAGGTGAATTGAGCATTCTTGAAGAGTCATTATAATTGTAATGTTGAACATCAGAAGTTGAATATGGGTTTGGTCCCCCTTCATTTGCTTCTAAGAGTCCAAAAACTACTTTTTTCAGGTCATTTACATCCTTGCGTAAGTCTACTAAAACTTTATAAAAGATATCTCTTTCACTCATCCCCTCATATTGTTTTGAATCTGCTCCATTTCCAAGAAGAATAGGTAATTGGGTTTCTACTTTTGGAAGGTATTTAATTAGGTCATCAGCATCAAGCCAATCGCTATTTTCTAATACACAGATTTGTTCAGTAATATTCTTTAGTTGACGAATGTTCCCGGGCCATGGATATTGTAATAACACTTGTTGGGCTGCCGGACTTAATTCAATTAAATTTCTATGGTGGGTTTCACTAAAATCCGAACTAAATTTTCTAAACAGTAGATAAATATCTTCCTTACGTTCGCTTAATTTAGGGACTCTGATTGGTACCGTAGCTAAACGATAGTAAAGATCTTCACGGAACTTTCCCATTTGTGCTAATTGAAGCAAGTCTTTGTTGGTGGCTGCTACAATTCGAACATCGGTTTTTTGTACTTGACTGCTTCCTACTTTTATGAATTCTCCATTTTCTAAAACTCGAAGTAAACGCGCTTGTGTTCCTAATGGTAATTCCCCTACTTCATCCAAAAATAATGTTCCACCATTAACACTTTCGAAATAGCCCTTTCTTTTTTCTGAGGCTCCCGTAAATGCACCTTTCTCATGTCCGAATAGTTCACTATCAATAGTTCCTTCAGGAATGGCGCCGCAGTTAACTGCTATAAATGATTGGTGTTTTCTAGAACTTAATTGATGAATTACTTTGCTAAAGCTTTCTTTTCCAGCACCACTCTCACCTTGTATGAGTACATTCATGTCTGTAGGGGCGACCTTAACCGCCGTTTGTAAAGCGGTGTTTAGCATGCCTGAATTCCCGATTATACCAAATCGCAACTTAACTGATTGTAAATCCATTGTTCTTTGAATTACAAAGATAATGTCCTTGCTGACAAAATGTCACTATTTAGTCAATTAATTCTGATTGTTTGTGTATAAACTGTGTGTTAAAGAAAGAGTAAATCGGTTAGATTTGAACTTTCTGAAAATATGGAAGACAATCCTGAATTGAACAACCCATTAAACGAAAATTCTTCTGAGCAGGAAAACGAATCAAACGTAGGTTCATCAGAAACGGTTAAGCCCGTATCTGGTCTATATAAAGATTGGTTTGTGGAATATGCTAGTTACGTTATTTTGGAACGTGCAATTCCTGCTATTGAGGATGGTTTAAAACCCGTTCAGAGAAGAATCCTTCATGCCATGAATGAAATGGACGATGGGCGATTCAATAAGGTTGCAAATATTATCGGTGCTACAATGGCATATCACCCCCATGGAGACGCAGCTATTGGTGATGCGTTGGTTAATTTGGGTCAAAAAGATTTGCTAATTGATACTCAAGGTAACTGGGGAGATGTGAGAACAGGTGATTCTGCTGCTGCGCCTCGTTACATTGAAGCTCGTCTTTCAAAATTCGCTCAAGACGTTGCATTCAATAATAAGACTACCTACTGGCAAAAAAGTTATGATGGCCGAAAAAATGAGCCAATAAAACTTCCAATGAAATTTCCGCTACTTCTTGCACAAGGAGTTGAGGGAATTGCTGTGGGTCTAAGCACTAAGATTATGCCTCATAATTTCATAGAACTTTGTGAGGGTAGTATTAATGTTTTAAAGGGTAAAAAAGTTCAAATTTTCCCGGATTTTCCAACAGGTGGCTTTGCAGATTTTAGCCAATATAACGATGGAATGAAAGGATCTCGGGTTAGAGTTAGAGCAAAAATTGAAGAGAGAGATAAGTCCACCTTGTTAATCAAGGAAATTCCCTTTGGAACAACAACTGGAAGTCTTATTGATAGCATTCTGAAAGCCTCCGATAATGGTAAATTCAAAGTTAAAAAGGTAATTGACAATACTGCGAGAGATGTTGAAATAGAAATTCAACTAACGGCAGGTATGAATCCTGACTTGGCCATCAATGCACTTTATGCATTTACCGATTGTGAAGTATCAATTTCTCCATTGTCATGTGTGATTATTGATGACAAGCCACATTTTATTGGTGTAAGTGAAATATTGCAAATATGTACTGAAAACACAAAAGATTTGCTCCGCCAAGAGTTACAGATTCAGTTAAATGAATTAGAAACTAAATGGCATTTTTCTTCATTAGAAAAGATCTTTATTGAAAATCGTATATATAGAGATATTGAAGAATGTGAAACGTGGGAAGCAGTTCTTCAAGCAATAGATAAAGGATTAGACCCCTTTAAGAACTTATTAAGACGTGAAGTAACTGAAGATGATATTGTAAAGCTTACTGAGATTAAAATTAAACGTATTTCAAAGTTTGACTCATTCAAGGCTGATGAATTAATTAAGCTAATTGAGCTTGAAATCGATGAGGTAAATCATCATCTTGAACATCTTACGGATTACTCAATTGAGTATTTCCGTCAGTTAATTAAGAAATACGGGAAGGATAAAGAGCGTAAAACTGAAAATCGCGTATTTGATACAATAGAAGCCAATGTTGTTGCTGTTGCAAATACTAAATTATATGCCAATTTTTCGGAGGGATTTGTTGGAACCAGCCTAAAGAAAGATGATTATGTTTTAGATTGTAGTGACTTGGATGATATAATTGCTTTCCGAAAGGATGGAACTTATTCAATATCTAAAGTCAGTGATAAAACCTACTACGGGAAAGATATTATTTATGTGGGAATTTGGCGCAAAGGAGATGAGCGAACAACATATAACCTAGTTTATTGGGATGGTGTCGGTAAAAAAGCTATGGCCAAAAGATTTAACGCTACTGGTCTTATTAGAGAGAAGGTTTACAATATGGCAAACGACCATGCAAAGTCTGCAGTACTTTATTTCTCAGCCAACTCTAATGGTGAAGCGGAAAAAGTAAATGTTCATTTGAGTGCAACGGCAAATGCACGTATTAAAAGTTTTGAATATGACTTTTCAAAACTTGCTATAAAGGGTAAAACTGCAAATGGAAATCAAATAACCAAATATCCGGTAAAAAGGGTTGATCTAAAGGAAAAAGGTGGATCAACATTAGGAGGAGTTAATATTTGGTGGGATGATATGACTGGAAGGCTCAATGGCGATGAGAAAGGAAAGTTCTTAGGTGAATTCCAGGAAGATGATAAGATAGTGGTTATTTATAAAGATGGATCCTATGAGATTAATAACTATGAGTTGATCAATCGTTTTGATTCTTCAGAATTATATCACATACAGAAATTCTATCCAGAATTACCAATACAGGTAATTTATCTTGATGGTAAAACTAAGAATCATATGGTTAAGCGTTTCTTGATTGAAACTAGTACCATAGGAAAGAAGTTTGTTTTCATATCCGAAGAAAAAGGCTCCAAACTTGAAGTATGTACACTTGCTGCGCCTGCTGAAGTTGAAATAACTACTTCAAATAAAAAGAATGATAAAACAGTAGATACAATTGAGTTGGATTCTTTTATTGATATTAAAGGATGGCGTGCATTAGGAAATAGGTTGCATGCAGATTCAGTGAAAAAGGTTTTATTGAAGAGTGATAAAGAAGGTATTCCTCCACAAAAAGAGGATGAATTAGAAAATGATGATTACGCTGCAGAAAATGATAAAAGCTCAGAATCTTCAACAAATAATACCGATGAAAAACCTCCAGTTAATCCAGAACCAGAGATTAAACGCAGAGGAGACTCCCCCCAACTAGATTTATTATAAATTAGGATTGTCTTATCCAGCGTAAAAAGTCTTTCCAGCTTGGTTTTTTACCGTACATCAATATTCCAATCCTGTAAATTCTCGCAGTTAACCAAACCATAATTACAAAGGAAATAACGAGTATTACGAAGCTACTTATTATTTCCATTACAGGAACCCCAAATGGTGCGCGAACGGACATAACTATCGGGCTAGATAAAGGTATCATAGAGAAAATTTGAGCGAGTTTACCATTAGGTGCCTGGAAGACTACACTTTGTGCAATTACTAAAGAAAATACGAGAGGTAAACTAACCGGTAACATGAATTGTTGAACATCGGTTTCTTGATTTACAGAAGCCCCAATTGCAGCAAAGATGCTACTGTATAATAAGTATCCCCCCAAAAAGAATAAAACAAATACAGTAATTACTTCTCCAAATGGGATGTTGTCTAGTCCTGCTAATAGTTCAATGCCTTTAACCTCACTAGCAGATAGATTGCTAATGTCTGCTGTTTCAATAGATTTTCCTCCAGTAATATATTTGCTTAATAGAGTAACGAAAGAAACCGATAAAGTAATCCATGCTAGAAACTGGGTTAGACCAACCATTGCTACTCCTATTATTTTCCCCATCATGAGTTCAAAGGGTTTTACGGAACTCACAATTACCTCAACAATACGGTTTGTTTTTTCTTCCATTGCAGAGCGCATAACCATGGAGCCATAAATGAAAATAAACATGTAAATAATAAGTGCAAGTGCAAAACCAATTCCACTCTTTAATGCAGAAGATGTTTGTTCAACATTACCTTCATCATTGATCTCTAGCATTTGAATTTCCCCTTTTACTTGGGTGTTTTCAAGAGTCTCACGATCTATTCCCGCTTCTTTTAATAAATGAACATGTATATGATTTTTAAAGAATTGAGTAAATCTTGAAATTTGAACAACAGAAAGTGCTTCATCCACCAAAAGCTCTGAGCTATCTAATGTTCTGAGATCTTTGTCTTTAAAGTTTACCCAACCATGTACCATACCATTATTTATATGGGCTTTTATGGTGTCAATAGATTTTGGAGCTTTCAGTATAATAAAATTATCGAAGGTGGCCTCATCTGGCTCAACCATGGGGTTTTCAGAAGAAAAGTATACAGTTTTTATTGAATTATCTTCTGCACCTTTTGTAGCAAAATATATAGTTCCTCCATAGAAAGCGGCAATTAGAATTGGCGCAAGAAAAGTCATCACTATAAAGGTCTTGTTCTTTACTCTAGTGAGATATTCTTTCTTTAAAATTACCCAGATATTCTTCATGTCACTTGATGTACAAATATTTGATGCATGCTCGGAATATGTTCCTTAAATGCTATTAGATTACCCGTATTAAATGCCCAATTCATCAATTCCTTAGAATCTTGGTTTTCGCCAAGTTTAATTCTATGTGTTTTGCCAATGAGCTCCTTTTTTGAAAGTTGGATATTATAAATTTCCGGTACGTTAGTATCTTTATTGAAAGTAATATCAAACTCATTTTGTCTAAATGAACGTCTTACTTCAGAAATTTCTCCGTCTAGTTTCTTTTTCCCCTGATGGATTATGGCAATTTGATCGCAAAGTTCCTCTACATTGTCCATTCTGTGAGTAGAAAAAATAATAGTTGCACCTTCATTTTTTAACTCAATTATTAGGTCTTTTACCAGGTCGGCATTTACAGGATCAAACCCACTAAAGGGCTCATCTAAAATTAAAAACTCCGGCTTGTGAAGAATAGTTGAAATAAATTGAACTTTTTGAGCCATTCCCTTAGATAATTCTTCCATTTTTTTATCTGCCCAACTCACAATCTCCAATTTGTTCATCCAATGTTTCACATTCTCCTTGGCTTGTGATCTAGACATCCCTTTCAATTCAGCAAAATATAATAGCTGATCAACAACGGTCATTTTTCGATATAAACCGCGTTCCTCGGGCATATAGCCGATTTTAGATACTATTTTCTGATTAACAGGAACGTTATTGAAGATTATCTCACCTCTATCAGGTGTAGTAACTGTAGATAGCATTCTCATCAAAGTAGTTTTGCCTGCTCCGTTGGGACCAAGCAATCCTAAAATTTTACCCGATTGTACTTCAAGAGAGATATCGTCATTGACGCAAATATCTCCAAAGTATTTGTACACATGAGAAATACGCAGCATAAATCAACTACGAAAGTACATTTGTCACCTAATCGAAGTGATTTTTTATCGATAAGCGTGTAGTTTATTTGCCTAACAAACTTTGTCGGCAGCATAAGACGCACACAAACTAAATGGTTTTGTGCGTGCATTGTATCCCATACTTTCTACAAGGCCTACTGCGGCACGAACAACATCGTTTGATTTGAACTTAGGATCTGGATTAAGATCTAAATCAATAAATGCAGGTTTGGGGAAGCCGGATTGAACTAATTCCTCGGCTAATGCTACAGAATATTCAACTTCTTTCCATAGCCGAGACCATCTATCAGTAACTCTTTTCAATTTTATTTTATCGTAAAGCACATGGCCACCACGCTTTTCCTTATAGAGTACAACTACCATCCCATAAATGGTTAAATCATCTCTATTTTTGGAATCACATCCAATTATTATTTGTGTTTCTGGATGAGCGTCGAGATAATCTTTGAGATATGAATGTAAATCTACTTTTTCTTCAGTTGATAAAATACGATACGACATAGCACCAAATTAATATTTAATCGTATGAATTTCAATTGATGTGGATTTTTTAATGAGAAATTAACAATATCCACATATTGTAAATATTACTCAATTTATTAAAACTTCAAGTGTCTAATGGTTTCTGTATTTCCAATAAGTTGTTGCAATGAATCAATTCCAATTTGCACGTGTTTCTTATCAAATAAGTTAGAGTTTAATTTGTCTTTTTCCAAGGTTTTTACTCCTTCTGGTGTCATAGGCGAGTCACTTACTAAAAGCAAAGCACCAACTGGAATCTTATTATGGAAACCAACTGTAAATAAAGTAGCCGTTTCCATATCAATTGCATAGGCTCTGATATCCTCAAGATATTTTTTGAAGTCTAGGTCGTATTCCCAAACTCTTCGATTCGTTGTGTATACAGTACCTGTCCAATAATCAGTTTTATGTTCTCGAATAGTAGTTGATATTGCTTTTTGTAAGGAAAATGACGGCATTGCAGGAACCTCCTGCGGAAAATAATCGTTGGATGTTCCATCGCCTCGTATAGCTCCAATTGGCAGAACAAAATCTCCAATTTCAATACGCTTTTTTAATCCGCCACACTTTCCAAGAAACAATACGGCCTCTGGGTTTATTGCAGATAATAAGTCCATAATGGTTGCGGCATTTGGGCTACCCATTCCAAAATTTATAATAGTAATATTCTGCGCAGTGGCGGAACGCATGTTTTTGTCTAGACCTTGGATTTCAGCACCGGTTAACTCTGAAAAATATGTAATGTATTTGTCGAAGTTGGTTAGCAAAATATATTGTCCAAAATTTTCAAGTTCAACGCCAGTATATCTGACTAGCCAGTTATCTACAATTTCTTTCTTTGTTTTCATAGATGATTGTTAGTTACATTTAAAATTGATAAGTAATAAATTAATCGTCTGATTGCTGACTTTCGAATGTCTGTCTATCCCAATATCCTCTTTGATGGATGATTTTATCATTTTTAAACCAAAAAAAGCCACATCCTCTAAGACCCATAGGATCTTTCCATTCAAGAATTCCAACGTCTCCATCTTCAAATATATTCTCTGGGATACACACCATTTTATATTGATTAAATTCCCAACTGAAGAATTCAAAAATAGCAGCTTTACCATTAATTGAGTTGTCAAGAGCTACTTGGTAATTTACAGCCTCTTCAGCATATAAATCTGAGATTTTAGCGGCATCCTTATCATTGAAAGCTTCTACCCATTGTTCAAGGATTTCTTTCGGACTCATAATTTAATATTGTTAGGACCTTTTCCCGATTTGATTTTTGGAATTAGTTTAATAATCCGGTTTGTTTTTGTTGCGGATTGTTTGGCACTATTAAAATACATCAAATAAGCTCTCTGCCTGCCTGGGGTTAAATTAAAAAAGTCCTTTTCTAAATCAGGATTTAATTTAAATTGCTCTATCAATTCATATGGCGGTTCCTCTTCCTTTACTTTTTCAGGAAGTTTGATTCCCGACTTTTCAATTTCCATGGCTTGATGAATGTAATTTAAAATTAATTCAGGTTGTTCCATTAATTTTTGTGAAACATCATTTTTTTTGAATTTTAACATTCTGGAAGTTTGCGAATTTTCGCCAGGTTTTGTCAAGAGTTGTAAATAGTCTTCTATTAATACACCTTTCAGGAAGTTGATACAGCAATAATCACGGAATGATGCAATAATTATCACGTTTTTTCCATTTAAGGTATAACATGGTTGGCTCCACTTTATTTCTTCTTTTAGATCAGTGGAATTAACTAATGAACGAAGAAATATTAACTCTTCCGTCCATAAATGAACTTTGCAACTTGGTTTTTGAAAATGTGAACACCTTCCACATCCGTCGGTTAAGTATTGATCAACTGAACTTATCACAAACCAAAGATAATAATTTACAATGGTGGATATTAAAAAAAAGGCGTATACACCGCTTTTTTTAATATCTATGAAATTGATTGTTTTTATTCAGTTTTAGCCAATAATTCCTTAGTAATTACTTCTTCCAATACATGTTTTGGTAAAGCTCCTGCTTGCATCATTGGTTGTTTGTCCATTGGGATGAAAAGCATTGAAGGAATACTGCGTATTTGAAATACAGCGGAAAGCTCTTGTTCAGTTTCAGTATCTACTTTGTAAATTTTGACATCGGGGTATTCATTACTGAGTTCTTCTAGAATTGGAGCAACCATTTTACATGGTCCACACCAATCAGCATAGAAATCAATAATTGCAGGTTTGTCACCTATGAATTTCCATTCCTGTTCGGTTGTGTAATCGAAGATGTCGGTTTTGAACTTTTTCGCTGTTAAATTTATTGTAGGCATATTACAAAGGTACCAATAACGTTAAATTTGAATTGTGATAAATATCGCAATTGACAAATAGATTTATTATAATCGAGGAAATAAAAAATGATTAGTAAAACATTATTGGTTGATGTATTCAATGAAGATATTTATTCCAGTAGGATTAGCAAAAGGATTAATTTTTTCATCATAGGCTTAATTATTCTTTCGACCCTAGAAATTATTCTTGGTACAGAGCTTTGAGTTTGATATTGTTTATTACCTTACAAGTACATTGTTTTTACTGGAGTTATTTTTCAGAATTTCGGTAGCAAATCTATTAAACCCTAAATTCAAGGGATTTATAGGTAAGGTCAAATTTGCTTCAGAGTTTTATAATTTAATTGATATTATTTCAATTTTGCCTTTTGTATTTGGTTTTGTAGGGATAGAGTTATTTCCCTTCTTAAAAGCTCTTCGTGTGTTTAGGATTCTCAAAATTCTTAGATATTTACCTTCAGTAAAATTACTTCATGCATCCATTGTAAATAAACGGAGTGAACTTATAATATCATTTCAAACTATTTTTATTTTAGCAGTATTATTATCTATTGGTTTATTTTATGCAGAGTATGATCAAATTGATACTCGTTTCACGAGCGTCTCTCAAGCTCTATTATGGTCAATTGCCAAATTCATAGGTGATATAGGTGGGTATGGAGACTTTATACCGGTAACAATTTTAGGTAAGGTTTTAGCCACTTTAAACGGGATTTTAGGGATAGCAATTTTTGCTCTTCCGGTTGGTATAATTGGCTCAGGTTTTGTAGAAGAAATAGAGTCGGATAAAAGGCGAAAGGAATGTGATGATTTTGCCAGTATTTTTAAATCTGATTTCATTTAGTAGAGTCTGAATACAATAGGTGCTAATTTTAAGTATATTTGTTTGATTAGAAAAAATATATGAACAAAGATTTAATTATTTTTGGATCTGGGATGATTGGAAATTCAAATCCCTGGGATGCCCCTGAAGTTGAGCTATGGATTGGTGAATACAAAAATAGCGAATTTATTCTGGGAAGAATTTATGAAGACGAATATGAAGGAGACGAGGGCGAAACTTATTACAATTCTTTTTATTGGGAGTTTCATGAGGCCCCGTTGGATGAAAATAATGTTAGTGTCGATACATCTGTAATTGCAGAGTTAATCGATTTTATGGATTATGATAATGATTTTCAAAAAGATAAATGGAAAGAAATAATTTCCAATTTAACTTAAGTAAATTAGTATATAGCAGATAAAGTATTTTGCGCCAATGTAAAGATCAATTGATCTCTTTAATCTTACATTGATCAAAGGGGAATTTTAAATTACAGGTGGGCATTTCTTTTGAAACTACCATCTTTTTTGTAGCTCAAAGAAAATCAGTCTCGGTTCTGTTGAGTGCCATTTTTCTTGTGCGATCAATTTTACAATTCCGAACCACTCTTCAATATCATTGGGGTCTTGGCTGTAGGAGTCTTCGAGTCCGAATTTCCACCAAGCGTCTAAATATTCGTGTATACAAACTCCAGCAATTGGATAGTTGCAAGTTTCGATATCTTCGAGATTTTGCAAGATCCCTTGTGACTGCTCATTTTCTGTGTTGCCACCATAGCCATAATTTGGTGGACCTATATGATTTGCATTTGGCGAAACGCTTAATCCGGTTTCAGTAATTAACAAGGGTAGGGTGGGATTCTTTGCCTTTATTTCTTCTATCCAACCTTGGAAATATGTTCCACTATAACTTCCTTTCTTAGTCTGGGGTCTGTAATAGGGTACTGCGTATGAGTAGGCATTATGAGAAATGAAATCTAGAAAGTAAATATCAATATCACCAAAAGTTCGAATTTCATTTGAATAGGTAAGTAATGAAGTATGATTATATGTGTCGAATTCATAAGATCTAGCAAAATCAGCCATTTCAGCAATAAAAGCTTCACTTGCATTTATGTTTGAATCTGTCTTAATAAATCTACCTGAATAATGATTTAGATCTGAATGAGCGGAATTTGTAGTGAAAATACTTCCTTTACTTAATTCATTTCCTATGGTGAATGCGATTATAGGAATTTCATTTGAATTGAAGACTGAGTATACTCTATCAATTACTTCTTTTATGTAGTTTTTTGTGTTAGTTTTGAATGAAGAGTTTTGAAAATCTGTAACCTCTCCATCAATCCAAATTACTTGAATAATATTTAAACCACCAATTTCTTTAATTACTTCATAACAATACTTAGGAGCCCCCCATAGTCGTACAGTATTGGCTCCCATTTTCTTTATTTGGGATAAATCGTTTTTGATACTTTCTTTTAGTTGATTGGGAAGAGCAATATTTCTCTCTATTTCCCAAGGCAAGAAACCTGGGTAGCAAGGAACGTATACGACACCCTTAATATTAAGGGGAACATTGTTTTTGAGAATGTAATGTTGGTTGGTGCTAAACGTGATCCCAATTTGTTTTGCTTCTGATTTATTTTCACTATATTTTTTACAGCTGATTTGCGCAAAAGACAATAGAAATATGAGAAAGGCCAGAAAGTAGTTATAGATTTTCAAATGATTCATGCAAAAAATATAAAATTAAAATAATCGTACAATAAATAAATCGATTACTTCTACAAGGATTAATGCAATAATAATAATTTCTAGTCTGCTGCTTTCATTATGATCGAGGATGTCTTTGAATAAATCTAACTCCTCCTTAATGATAGAGTTCCTCTCATAGATATATTGATATCTATCTTTAAGGTCAAAAATTTGTTTGAGTTCAATATTTAGTCTATTCAAATATTCGTTTTCCCATGTAATATCCGGTGCGTTGAATATATATAAATTTTCAAAGATCTGATTCTTTACATTCAGAACTCTCCCGATAAACATTTTTAACTTTTTTCGAGATAAACGTAAAGAGCCTTCATTTTCAAGTTGTTTCACATATTGTCTAGTCTCTTCAAGTAAATTGTCTGTAATTTCAAGATATTTATCAAGCGCTACTGACTGAGAAGTATTCAACATCACTAGCCGAATAAATTCGGGATTCAATTCATTTAAAGTTACTGAATTAAACTCAACTTTTTGAGTTCCCGGTTCAATTCGGATTTTTAAAGTTTCATTGAGTTCATGGTTTCCCCATAGTGGTGCGTTGGGTTCGATTATTTTGATAATCTCATTGATTTCTTCAGGTTGAAAGTTGAAAAATGATAATACACCATACTGGAATATATAAAGGAATTTGTCTTCGGTTGTTTTAATAAAAATCTCGTCTGAGTCTGAAAATATAATTTCGTATGATTTGAAAAGCATTTTGCATTTCCTGATATTTAAGCTAATTGCGATTTGTATGGCAACTACTGAATATTGTTTCATGAATAACTACCAAACTAATTATTAAATATCAATTTACAAAAGATAAAACACATCAAAGATCCTCAATAATCTTACAATAAAAAAAGCCTCACATTTCTGTGAGGCTTTTTGCTCCCCGAGTTGGGCTCGAACCAACGACCTAGCGGTTAACAGCCGCTCGCTCTAACCAGCTGAGCTATCGAGGAGTATGTTTTCCCTTAACGGAGTGCAAATTTATGGGAACTCTAGCAATATTTTCAATACCTTTGAAAAAAAAATAAAAAAAAATTATTCATGAGTCTTTTAGTAATTGGTTCCGTGGCATTTGACGCAATAGAAACACCCTTTGGTGAAACAGGGAAAATAGTAGGTGGAGCCGCTTCCTACATCAGTTTAGCAACATCTATGCTTCATAATAATGTTGGCCTCGTAGCTGTTGTAGGAGAAGATTTTGATATGGATTTTGTGAAAAATCTTAACGACCGTGGAGTAGATACAACCGGATTACAAATAAAAAGTGGTGAAAAATCATTCTTTTGGCACGGTAAATATCACATGGACATGAATAGCAGGGACACAATTACCACCGAATTAAATGTTTTGGGTGATTTTGATCCCATAGTTCCAACCAATTGGAAAAACCCTGAGTTTGTTATGTTAGGAAATCTTAGTCCTGATGTTCAGTTAAAAACATTAGAAAGAATAGACACTAGGCCTAAAATGGTGGTTCTTGATACCATGAATTTCTGGATGGATGTCGCTTTAGATACATTGAAAGAGGTTCTTAAGAAAATTGATGTGCTTACAATCAATGATGAAGAAGCCCGTCAACTTAGTGGAGAATATAGTTTGGTTAAAGCTGCAAGAGTGATTCGTGAAATGGGACCAAAATATTTAATCATCAAAAAAGGAGAGCATGGGGCACTTTTGTTTGGAGAAGAGGAGGAAATTTTCTTTTGTCCAGCATTGCCATTAAAAGAAGTATTTGATCCTACGGGTGCCGGTGATACTTTTGCTGGAGGATTTATTGGTTACCTCGCTAAGGTTGGTAAAACAGATTTTGAAAGTATGAAACAAGCGGTAATCTACGGCAGCGCAATGGCTAGTTTCTGTGTAGAAAAATTTGGTACTGAAAAAATAGCTGAGATTTCCGAAGCCGATTTAAACAATCGTTTAGAGAAGTTTAGCAATATGATGAAAGTACAATCTTAAGGTAGTAGTTCGAAAACTGTAGATTCCTCTGGAGATAAAGCAATTTCCTTTTGATTGATGTTATAAATCTTTCCAGAATGAATGTTCTTTAATCTATTGTAGCCATTTAGGTTTTGTTGAAATCTATTTAAATCAATAACTCTTTCTTCTGATGATTGATTGAAAATAACCATTACAGATGAATTATTGTTATGTCGGAAGTAACAATAAGTTTCATTTTCACCTGCATATTGAGTGGTTTTTCCGTCTTTGAATAAATCATGAGATAACCTGAAATTATTAAGTGTGCTCAAAAATGTAAAGGCCTCATTTTCGAGATCTGTTCTATCTGTTTTCTTGAATTTATTTTGTTTGTCTTCAACCCATCCACCGGGAAAATCAAATCGAACATAAGCATCACTTTCAGCTCTATCACCGGGCATTAATATTTCTGTACCATAATAAACACAAGGCATGCCACGCATTGTTAACATTAATGTCATAACTCGTTTCCAAGCATTCATGTCTTCTTTTACAACAGTAAAGATTCTGCTCATATCATGGTTGTCTACGAATGTCAAGTGCTTGTTGGGGTTGTCATAAATAAAATCTTCTCCCATACGTTGATACACAAAATTCAAACCTTTTAACCAGTCGTATTTTTCGGTTCCTGCTTTGTGCATAGCCCAACACATTACAAAGTCGGTTAACCCTGGCAAGGTATTATTTTCAAATCCTTTTATATTGTTTTTGCAATAAACGGCTTGAGTTAAAGTTTCTTCAACCCATGTTTCTCCATAAATGGTGAAATTTGGATAATATGTAAGAATTAGCGCGTTAAGATGATTCATGTAATCCTGATCTGCAAAAGGGTAAGTATCTATTCGATATCCGCTTAAACCTGCATATTCAATCCACCACAAATACATTTGATCTAAATATTTCCTAATATGAGGGTTACTTTGATTAAAGTCGGGCATTGTTTTTACGAAGGAACCATCAGTCATAAGCATTTTATCGTCCTGCGATGCGTATGGGTCTGCCGTTGTATTTGCTCTGAAATTGCTTCTTACAAAACTGTCTTTAAAATGGAACCATCCAGTATCGTAGAATTTATACATCCAATGATTATTACCTGTATGATTTGGGATAATGTCCATCACAAGTTTCATGTTTCTGCGCTTTAACTCAGCGGATAGATTTTTATATTCTTCGTTAGTACCTAAACGTGGGTCTATTTTGTAGTGATCAGTAATTGCATAACCGTGAAAACTTTCTTTTTCTTGGTCATTTATTTGAACTGGGTTTAACCACAAAGTGCTTATCCCTAATTCTTGAAGATAGTCTAGTTTATTATTGATTCCAGCAAGGTCTCCACCATGTCTAGCTTTGAGTGCACCTCTGTCTATCTCTTCAGGGAATTGGACTTCGGCTTGATCATTTGTTTTATCTCCATTGCTAAATCTATCTGGGAAAATTAAATAGGTTACATCTTGAGCGCTTATTGGTAATCCCTCTTTTTTCTCTCGTTCTTTTAGTTCATAGGCAAATTCATAAAACCTAGGTTTAGGTTTTACACCTTTTTTTGGTATTGCTTGAAACGTAATCTTACCTGGCTTTGCCTCAGGGGTAATTTTTAATTTTATATATACGATGTGCCTGTTTTGACTTTGCTCTGTGCCTAGAAAATTAACACCTTCATAATAATTCATTCCAAAGTCGAAGTTGATTGCGTTCTCAGCATGTACTATTAATTCTAATTCTTGGTGATAATTCGTATACCAATGAGGTGGAGCTATTCTGTATACCGACCTTTGTTTCTTTGGTTTTCCCCAAATTCCAAGGAATTGAGCATTAGTATTTTGTGTGAAAAATAATGTTATGATTAAAAAAATAAAGTTTCGGCGAATTATACTCATACAAAACAAAGGTCGTGATTTTGAATTTAACTAAATGTCAGGTTGACACTTTTTTTCCATTATTGATAAAATCTTAACGATTTTTTACTAAATTCGTCGTTGAAATAAACCACAATAAAATCAAATATGAAAAAAATTACCAAATTGTTAGCTCTCGTAGGTATGTCTTTAACGGCAAATTTGCAGAGTCAGGTATTCTTCTCAGAGTATGGAGAAGGTACTTCAAACAACAAGTATTTGGAAATTTACAATGCTTCAGATAGCGAAGTAAATTTGGAAGATTACTTGTTAATTAATTGTTCAAATGGATGTAAGAATGATGGAATTAAAGGCGCATGGAAAATGACTTTTATGGGTGTCGGTCCTTCACAAGGCGATGTTAGTTGGTATTCAACAGATATCAATTCTTCGACTCGCGGGTGTCTGGCAGACGATTATGTAATTTTCCATAATGACGGTACGTTTCAAAATTCAATGGGTGACGAAACATGGTTAGAAACTTGGCAGACCTCAGTTGAAGGATGCGGTGCACCCGTTGCTCCTTTTGATGGTAAAAGTTTAGGTACTTGGAAAGACAATGGCGACGGTACCGTTACAGTGTATGGTCAAGGTTCACACATTGGATTACCAAAAGTACATAACGCTGGAGAAACCAAAGATGGAACAGCGAAAGATTCCATAACCTATATCTATTCAATTACCAATGATTCTTCAATGGTTGTTGAAATTGAAATTGCAAATGGTGCATTTTGGACTTTCCATTACGTAAAAGCGATGAATACTTACGAATATGATAATTCAAGCTTATTTCAGGGAAAAACTTTGAAAGCGGGTGAAGTATTCGTTATTGCACACGGTAGCGCTCAAGCCGATATCTTAGCTAAGAGTGATGTTACCCATAACTTCCTATCTAACGGAAATGACTGGTATGCACTTTGGAAAAAGAGCGATCGTTCTTTTGTAGACGAAATTGGAGAAAATACTAATGAAGACAATGACCCTTCTAAGGGTTGGGATGTTGCTGGGGTTACTGAAGCAACTGCGGACAATACCTTGGTTCGTAAATCTTATGTTAAAATGGGTTCAGCTTGGAATAAAAGTGCTGGAACTACTTCAGCTAATAGTGAATGGATCGTGGCTGACAAACCAACAGCTGATTATGTCTCAAGCGACTTAGGAAGCTTCAATACACCAGTAGGTACTTGGAAAATGATCTACCTTGGTGTTGGTGGTTCAAAAGGAGATGGTTCTTGGTATAATAATACCTCGGACGCTACTGCAACGGATATCATTTTAAGTAGTAATGGTGATTTCCAAAACTATAGAGGTGGTTGCGTGAAGCCAGATAATGGTTCATGGATAGATAATGAAGATGGTACATTTACCGTTATTGGTAAAGCTAATTTCGTTGGAATACATAAAGTATTTAATGGTGGTGAAACTTCAGACGGTAGCGCAGCTAACAAAGATTCAATCACATACGAGTATGTAGTTTACGGTAAAGATACCTTACAAGTAGATATCGAAATTGTTACCGGTTCTGGTGTTGAAGGATGGTGGAGATTTTTGTATGTAAGGAGAGATGCTCCAACTCCAATGCGTACTGTAAAGTTCTCTGTTGATATGAGCGGTGAAACCGTTTCTTCGAATGGAATCCATGTAGCAGGTAACTTCCAAGGATGGAGCCCTTCCGGAACAGCTATGACTGATGCAGGTAATGGTATTTACGAGGTTCATGCTTGTGTAGATGCAAATACCGTGGTAGAGTATAAATTTATTAACGATAATAACTGGGGAACTGGAGAAGAAAAAATTCCTGCTATTTCTCAAAAAGGGCACTCCAATAATGGAGAATCTAATGGTAATCGTTGGTTCTACAGCGGAAGCGGAAGTGACACATTGATGTTGCCCGCTATAGTTTTCGGTGGATCTGCTCCAAGCGGACAATACGCAGTGCGTTTCGCAGTAGATATGAAAAACGAAACTGTAAGTTCTAACGGTGTGCATTTAGCAGGTAGCCTTCAAAATTGGAATCCTGGAAAAGACCAAATGGTAAACCTGTATTCTTCGAATTCTATCTATGAAATAATCTTCTGCTTAGCTGACGGAAGCTACGAATACAAATTCGTTAACGACAATAACTGGGATAACGGTGGTGCGGAATCCGTGCCAAGTTCTTGTGCAACTAATGGTAACAGAGGTTTAACTGTTTCAGGTTCTGATGTTGCTGAAAAATTAGTATGTTTCGGTTCTTGTGATGCTTGCCCAGGTGCTGCTATTCCTAAAGTTAAAGTAACTTTTCAAGTTGATATGGCCAATGAATGTGATGTTGATGGTGTGGATATTGCCGGTGGAAAAATCAATGGCTGGTCAGGAGGTGATATGTTAACTAAAATGGCAGAGAATATATGTGGAGTTCCTGTTGCACCGCATGATGGTTCTAATGCAGGAAATTGGACAGATAACGGAGATGGTACTTTCTCAGTTAACGGAAAGGGTAACTTTATCGGATTACCAAAAGTATATACCGGTGGAGAAATTAGTAACCCAGCTGATGCAAAAGATACAATAACCTATGAATACAATATCACTTCAGGAGATAAAATGAGTGTTTATTGTCCTATTGCAAATGGTGCTTATTGGCAGTTTGATTTACAAAAAGCAACTTCAGACTCTATGCTTTCTGGTTCTTGGAATATGACATTTATGGGTGTTGGTCCATCTAAAGGTGACGTATCATGGTATAGCACGGCTATCGATGAAAATAATAGACCTTGTATGGCAGATGATCAATTTAATTTAAATTCTGATGGTTCATTCACAAATGTATTTGGTCCTACAACTTGGATAGAAGGTTGGCAATTAGTTAAGCCTGATGTATATTTCATTACTTTAGAATTAGATTCAGGAGTAGAAATTGAACATAAATTCAGAAAAATAACAACTGTAGATGGTGTTGATTTAGTATCTTGGGAATCAGATGCAACTTCAGGTGGTAATTATAAAGTAACAGCTCATAATGACACAATCATTGCGGCTCGTTGCTTTGGTAAAGAAGAAGCTTGTTCTGGAACTCCTTTAGCTCCAGCTAACATCACATTCACAGTAGATCTTTCTCAAGAAATTCCAGCTGATACAGTTTGGATTATGGGTAGCTTCACTACTCCACAGTGGCAGGCTGGTGCAATCGCACTTACTCAAGATGCTTCAAATTCAGATTTATATACAGTAACTGTAGAAAATGTATGTGCTGATAAAATGAGTTACAAGTTTGCAAATGAGACTATGAATAGCATCACTAACGGTGAAACTTTCCCTGACTCAACTGACCGTTCTTGTGTAGTTGATAATGGTCAAGGTGGTTGGAACAGAACGTTGACTCGTACAGACGATCAAGATATTATTGTTTCTTACACTTATAATACTTGTCAGCCTGCAGGTTCTGCAAATACTACAGATCTTTCAACTGAAATGAGCATTGCTCCAAACCCAGCTAATGGTATCTTCACAGTTAAATTAGCAGGAAGCAAAATCAACTCTGTTGAAATCTTAAGTATTGATGGTCGCACAATCAGAAGTTATAATGCAAATTCAATTAGCACTTCAATAGATGCTACTGGTTTGAATGGTATCTTCTTAGTAAAAGTTAGCGATAACATCGGAAGAACTGCAATTAAGAAAATTGTATTGCAATAATCTAAACTTGAAATAAATGAAAGGGGAACCAATAGGTTCCCCTTTTTTTATGCCTAAAAAAATTACTTTACTCTAAAATCAAACATAGTTTGATTTTCTATCTTACCAATTAGATGATCATCGGGGTTTACTTTCCCAACGCCAGAAGGTGTGCCGGTAAAAATGTAATCACCGATCTTTAATGTGAAATATTGTGATACATGGGCAATTATTTCATCAATATTGTAAATCATTTGTCTTGAATTTCCTTCTTGTACCAAATTACCGTTTCTAGTAAGGGAGAAATTAAGATGATTCAATTCTAGATTCTCAATAGAAATGAATTTTGATATTACTGCCGAATGGTCAAAACCTTTAGCTTTTTCCCACGGTAAGCCCTTTAATTTTAAATTATTTTGCACATCTCTAGCGGTGAAATCAATTCCTAAAGCAATTTCACTGTAGTAATCTTTTGCAAACTCTACTGGGATATGCTTCCCCAGTTTATTTATTTTTATCACCAGCTCTACCTCGAAATGCACTTCCGTGCTAAAGTCTGGGATAAAGAATGGCGCATTGTTTCTTAATAATGCAGAATCTGGCTTGATGAAAATTACAGGCTCGTCAGGAGTTTCGTTGTTGAGCTCTTTTATATGCTCAGAATAGTTTCTCCCTATACAAATAATTTTCACTATAGTATCAATAATTTAGTTTAATACTAGTGTTTCGTCTCTGCCAGGCCCCATTGAAATTACAGAGATTTTTGTTCCTAAATACGATTGAACAAAATCAATATAATCTTTAAATGAATCGGGCATAGCATCAAAGCCATTATCAATAGAAGTTTCTGTTGGCCAGCCTTTAAAAGCTTTATACAAAGGCTCTACCTCAGTGCTACATAAATTACTCGGTACTTCGTCCGTGGTTGTTTCTCCGATTTTATAATGAGTAGCTGCTTGAAGTTCGTCAAAACCATTAAGCACATCTCCTTTCATCATAATTAATTCATCTACACCATTAAGCATACATGTGTATTTCAATGATACTAAATCTAACCAACCGGTGCGTCTAGTACGACCAGTAGTAGCTCCAAACTCATTTCCTTTTTGTCTTAATGATTCTCCTAATTCATTATCCAATTCGGTTGGAAAAGGTCCAGAACCTACGCGAGTACAATACGCCTTGAATATTCCATATACCTTGCGAATGTGCTTTGGTGCAACACCCAATCCAGAACATACACCTCCGCTTAGTGTATTGCTTGATGTAACAAAAGGATAGGTTCCAAATTCGACATCTAATAGACTACCTTGTGCTCCTTCAGCGAGTATTTTCTTACCATCAGAAATCATTTTGTGTATTAGATATTCACTATTGATTAGTTGATGACCTTTAAGGAATTCTATGGCGGCAAAGAACTTTTCTTCTTCAGCTTTTAAATCAAAATCAGAAAAACCAAGAAATTCAATTTGCTTCAAATGTTGCTCTACTAATTTCTTGTAGCGTTTTTCAAAATCCACTTCAAGGATATCGCCAACTCGCATTCCAGATCGACCAATTTTATCGCGGTAAGTAGGACCAATTCCTCTTAAAGTACTTCCAATTTTTTGATCACCTTTTGCATTTTCAGAAGCAGCATCTAATATTCTATGAGTTGGGAATATTAAATGGGCCTTCTTAGAAATTAATAAGCGCTCTTTATAGTCTGTACATTCGTTAACTATTCGTTGAATTTCCTCTTGTAATCTAACAGGGTCAATTACAACTCCATTTCCGATAAGGTTTAAGGTTGTTTTTCTAAATATTCCTGATGGAATGGTGTTCAATACGAATTTTTTACCTTCAAATTCAAGTGAGTGTCCTGCATTTGGACCGCCTTGAAATCGAGCTACTAAATCATATTTTGGGGTAAGGTAATCGGCAATTTTTCCTTTTCCTTCATCTCCCCACTGTAATCCTAATATTACGTCTATCATTAAAGATTTTCTTTTACTGAATTTTCACATTGCATGCAATTGCCATCTTCATCAACTTGTGGATCTCCGTAAAGATGTAGCGAGTGATGACTGACATCAAATTTTAATAATTGCCCCATCGTACTGTTTATTTGTTGTACTCGAGGGTCACAAAATTCCATTACTTTTTTACAATGATTACAAATAAGATGGTCATGTTGACGGTAGCCATAAGCCTGTTCGAAGTGACTTGTGTTTTGACCGAACTGATGTTTTTTAACCAAACCTGATTCAACTAACAAATCTAGTGTATTGTATACCGTTGCGCGGCTTACATGGTAGTTCCTAGATTTCATGTTGATGTATAATTGATCTACATCAAAATGAGTTTTTCTTGAATAAATTTCATCAAGTATTGCATAACGCTCAGGGGTCTTACGTTGCTTGTTTTTTTCCAAATATTGGGTAAATAAATCGCGAACTTCGTCTTTGATCTTTTGGATTTTAGAATCAGTTTTCATCTCTTTAAAGAGGCTTTTTAGACAACAAAGGTAAAGTAGAATTTATGATTGAATTATAACAAGTTATAAACGTGTTACCTGTGAGCCTTGATTGGCATTTTTAATTTTCGGGCGTAGGGGTAATGTTTTTTTACCTTAGCTAGTGTTGCATCAGCCTCTGCCGAGGTAGGGAAGGACCCTACATATATTTTAAAGTTGGGTTCATCAAAAACTAATTGAGCCGATAATTCGGGAATTAAATTTTTGTTAACTTCTTTTAAAAATTCATTCGCTTCAGTTCTGTTAGGTTTCATCCCTACAAAAACCCTGTACCCCATAATGACAAAGTCGTCCGAAGTACGGATTTTCTCACGATTTGATAATGCTGTTTTTACTGAATTTTCTTCATGATATACAATTTTACCCTGTGCAGATAATGATGAATTGATGATGAATAAAATTGAAAGAAAAATTACTAAGCGCTTCATCCAATACAAATATCGGAAAAATACTTATAACGTTGTGGGAAAGGTTATTTTTGTATTAAATGTCTGATAAAGCAGCAATTATTATTCTTGATGGTTGGGGAATTGGAGATAAATCTCATTCTGATGCAATTTATAATGCGAAAACCCCATTTACGGATTCATTATATCACAAATATCCAAATAGCACTCTCAGAACGGATGGGGAAAATGTGGGTTTACCCGATGGGCAAATGGGAAATAGTGAAGTGGGTCATATGAATATTGGTGCGGGCAGAGTATTATGGCAAATGCTGGCGCGAATCAATAAAGATATTCGCACCAATGAAATTCTTTTAAATGAAACCCTTCAAACAATAATTTCTACAGCAAAATCCGGAAACAAAAAAATACATCTTATAGGCTTAGTTTCTGATGGTGGAGTGCATGCTCACATTGATCATTTGTTGGGGTTGATAGAAATTTTCAATGAATCGGAAGTTCCCGCTGTGTATATTCATGCATTTACTGATGGTCGTGATACGGACCCTTTCAGTGGAAAAGCATACCTAAAAAAAGTGCAAGAGAAATGTGAATCAACTAAAAATGCGAAGATCAGCACTGTGGTAGGAAGATATTATGCTATGGATAGAGATTTAAGATGGGAAAGAGTAAAGAAAGCTTATGATCTGATTGTTAATGGTCTTGGAGAAAATTTCGCAGATATTACTGAAGGAATTCAAAATTCATATGACAATAAAATCACTGATGAATTTATATTACCCATTAAAACACTGCCTTCTAATGAAGGTTTGATTTGTGAGGGAGATATAGTGATCTGCTTTAACTTCAGAACAGATCGCGGTAGACAAATTACTCGTGCATTGAGTCAAGAAGATTTTCCGGAGTTTAATATGCACAAATTAAATCTTGAGTATTATACCTTTACTCAGTACGATGAGCAGTTTAAGGTGAACGGTATATTTTTTGAAAATGAAAACCTGAAAAACACATTAGGAGAAGTATTAAGTAGGGAGTCAAAGAACCAATTAAGAGCTGCTGAAACAGAGAAATATCCGCATGTTACGTTTTTCTTTTCTGGAGGAAGAGAAGAGGTGTTTAATGGAGAAGACAGGCTAATGGTTAATTCTCCAAAAGTTGCAACTTATGATTTGCAACCTGGCATGAGTGCTGAAGAACTAACGGATAATGCAATTGAATTTATCAAATCAAAAAGCCCTGATTTTATATGTTTAAACTATGCAAATGCTGATATGGTTGGCCATACCGGGGTATACAATGCAATTGTGAAAGCTGTAGAAACCGTTGATAGTTGTTTGCACAGATTAACAGATGTGCTTCATGAGTTTGGATATATAAATGTGATTATTGCAGACCATGGAAATGCTGACAAAGCGGAAAACCCCGATGGTACCCCTAATACAGCTCATACAACAAACCCAGTGCCCATTTGGATTACACCTTTGGATCCATCAGTTAAGATTAAACATGGAATTTTAGCTGATGTAGCTCCAACAATTTTAGATATTATGGGGCTGCGACAGCCTATGGATATGACCGGGAGATCTTTGCTAAAATGACGAAGAAAATATTTTTTATAAGTCTAATTCTTGCGGCATTCAGTAGCTGTAATAATGATTCCAAAGCCGTATTTGTTCCAAAAGGACAGTGGCAAAAGTTTATTTATGAAGACATTCAGCAGTTGAGTAAAAAGAATTTGACATTGAATAAAACCATTGCAGAAGGAGAAAAGGTTGAAAACGAAAAACTTGATTCGCTGGACAAAGAAGGTTGGATGACAGAGCTCGAAATGTTTGTGAGTATCAATACTTCCAAAGAATTAGCTTCAGGGCAATTTGACTCATCTGATGATCAAAGTGGGAAGTTTAGGATTACGAACTATTACAATAAAGATACACAATCTTTACTTCAGCAATTTCAAATTATGAAGTTTGAGAATAATGTTCAGATTCTTTCATGGAAATTAAAAAGCAGGTCTTGGATTATGGACAGAGATGTTGAAATGTCTTATCAACCCCAAAAAGGTTATAGAATTCAGGTAAACGAAAATAATATGTGGAATTCTCCACGTAACTTTGAAATTTTTGCAGAAATTGAAAATCCAGAATATTTGAGAAGATGATGGAAGTACAAAATTATATTAATGGAGAAATTATAGATTCGGGTTCCTCAGAATGGTTGGATAATTTTAATCCCGCTACGGGAAAGGTATATTCTAAAATTACAGATTCTAATGCCGAAGATGTAGATAGAGCCTATGAAGCAGCTCAAAAAGCACAGCCCAATTGGGAAAATTCACCAGCCGAAGAGCGTTTTAGGGTTATGAATAAAGTTGCAGAACTTATTGAAGAAAGAATCGAAGAATTTGCGAAGGCTGAAAGTATCGATCAAGGAAAGCCATTTTGGTTAGCGAAAAATGAAATGCGTAGAGCTGCTCAAAATATGCGCTTTTTTGCAACTGCAGCAATGCAATTTGCTTCTGAGAGTCATGCAACAGAAAATAAGGCAATAAATTATACTCTGAGACAATCAATAGGCGTTGTTGGTTGTATTTCTCCTTGGAATCTGCCATTATATTTATTTACATGGAAAATTGCACCCGCTTTAGCCGCAGGGAATGCTATTGTTTCAAAACCGAGTGAATTTACGCCCATGACCGCTTTTTTGTTTAGTAAAGTATGTATTGAAGCGGGAATGCCCGCTGGAGTATTAAATGTGGTTCACGGTTTAGGCCCAAAAGTAGGCCAAGCGATAGTCGAACATAAAGGTATTAAGGCAATTAGTTTTACTGGGGGGACAGTTACGGGTGCTAGAATTGCATCTATAGCGGCACCTAAGTTTAAAAAACTGAGTTTGGAACTCGGTGGTAAAAACCCGAATATCATATTTTCGGATGCAGATATTGATAAGGCTATTAAAACAACCGTTAACACATCCTTTATGAACCAAGGGGAAATTTGTTTATGCGGTAGCCGTCTTTATATCCATAGTTCAATTTATGAACAGGTTAAGGAAAGGCTAATTGAAGCGGTAAAGGCTCTCAAGGTTGGTGATCCTATGGATGAAAATACCAGAATAGGAGCAATTGTTTCCAAAGCACATTATAAGAAAGTATTGGGTTATATAAATCTGGCAAAAGAGGAAGGTGGAAGAATATTATTGGGAGGTGAATCAGTGAATCCTGCAGGATTTGAAGATGGATGGTTTATTGAGCCTACAATAATTGAAGGTTTAAGCCCAAACTGTAGGACTAATCAAGAAGAAATATTTGGCCCTGTAATTAGTATTTCTCCTTTTGAGTATACAGATGAAATTATAGAGATTGCTAATGGAACAGAATATGGGTTAGCTGCAACTATTTGGACAGAGAATTTAACATTGGCCCATAGAGTTGCACAGCAATTACAATTTGGTATTGTTTGGGTTAATTGTTGGTTATTACGTGATTTAAGAACTCCATTTGGAGGAATGAAAAGTTCTGGCGTAGGTCGTGAAGGGGGATGGGAGGCAATGCGATTTTTTACAGAACCTAAAAATGTTTGTATTGCATTATAAATAATAACTTTGCAAAATGTTTGAAAACGCCGACAGGACAGAAATAGAACAATTAGGGGAATTTGGCTTGATTGATCACTTAACAAAGCATTTTACCAATACTCAATCATCAAGTTTAAAAGGGGTAGGTGATGATGCTGCTGTATTAAAATTTGGTACTCAGCACCTGTTGATTTCAACCGATAGTATGATTGAGGGAGTACACTTTGATCTAACGTATACTCCTCTTAAACATTTAGGATATAAAGCAATAGCTTCTTCAGTAAGTGATATTGCTGCTATGAATGGAATGCCAACTCAGGTCCTAGTTTCTATTGGCTTGAGCAATAGGTTTTCATTGGAAGCCGTGGAAGAGTTATACGTAGGCATGAAGTTAGCTTGCGAAAAATATAAAGTTGATTTAGTGGGTGGAGATACTTCTTCTTCAAGGAGTGGTTTATTTATTAATGTAACTGCCTTAGGAAAAGCAGAACCTAAAAAAATCACATACCGTTCAGGCGCAACAGCTGGAGATCTGTTAGTAGTTTCTGGCGATTTAGGAGGTGCTTATATGGGATTGCAAATATTGGAGCGCGAAAAGAGAGTTTTTATGGAACACTCAGATATGCAGCCTGATTTAGAATCATTTGACTACATTGTTGGCAGACAATTAAAGCCTGAGGCAAGAATTGATGTTATTGAGGCGCTTAATGAACTTGATATTGTGCCAACTTCAATGATGGATATTTCCGATGGTGTTGCCTCTGAACTATATCATCTAGGGAACGCATCCCAAGTAGGGTTTGATATCTATGAAACTAAAATCCCAATCGATCCTCAAACCGTTCAAACGGCTACATCATTTAATTTAAATCCGAGCATTGTAGCATTAAATGGTGGAGAAGATTACGAATTAATATTTACAATAAAACAAGAAGATTACGACAAGATAAAAGGACAAATGGATTTTACAGTTATTGGTCACGCTACCGAATCAGTGGGTAAGTATAAACTTAACACTGAATCGGGTAATTCATTTGATGTAAAAGCACAAGGCTGGCAACACTTTTCACAAGAAAATTAAAATGTATAGAACTCATAATTGCGGAGAACTCCGTTTATCAAATATAGGAAATCAGGTGGCACTTGCTGGTTGGGTAGCAAAAACCCGGTTACTTGGAAGTATGGCTTTTGTTGATCTCAGAGATCGCTATGGTATTACACAGCTCGCTTTTAATGAGGAAACAAATAAGGAAATGCTTGACATTGCCGAAACCTTGGGTAGAGAATTTGTTATTCAAGTGGAGGGCGTAGTTGCAGAACGCAGTAGTAAAAACCCTAATATAGGAACAGGTGAGATTGAACTCATTGTTTCTAAAGTTGTTATTCTAAATGAATCAATAACACCCCCATTTACTATTGAAACAGATACAGATGGCGGTGATGATTTAAGAATGCAATATCGTTATCTGGACCTGCGCCGCGATGTGATTCGTAAAAATTTAGAATTGCGTCATAAGCTTGCTCAATTAATTAGGAGTTATTTATCAGGAAAGGATTTTTTAGAAGTAGAAACACCTGTATTGATTAAAAGTACTCCCGAAGGTGCACGAGATTTTGTAGTGCCAAGTAGATTAAATCCAGGAAGTTGGTATGCATTGCCTCAGAGTCCTCAAACATTTAAACAGCTATTGATGGTTAGCGGATTTGATAGGTATTTTCAAATTGTTAAATGCTTTAGAGATGAGGATCTAAGAGCAGATCGTCAACCTGAGTTCACACAAATAGACTGTGAAATGAGTTTTGTAGATAAGGAAGATGTACTTAATCTATTTGAAGGTATGATGAAAAATTTATTCAAGGACGTTAAAGGAATTGATCTTCCCGATTTTCCAAGAATGACCTATGCAGATGCTATGAAGTATTATGGTAATGATAAGCCTGACACAAGATTTGGGATGGAATTTGTTGCCTTAAAAGGAGAGGATGAGGATTTAGTTTCTAGTAAAGGTTTTAGTGTATTTGATACAGTCGAAAGTGTAATTTCTATAGCTGTTCCTGGAGGTGCCGCCTATACGCGAAAGCAAATAGACGCTCTTGTGGATTGGGTGAAACGCCCTCAGATTGGAGCTACCGGTTTAATTTGGATAAAAAAAGATGAGCAGGGCAATTTGAAATCTTCAGTAGATAAATTCTACAGTATTGATGATCTTAAATCTTGGGAGAGTGCATTAAGTCTTGAAAATGGAGATATGGGATTATTGATGGCTGGTGCCTATGGTAAAGTTCATAAGCAAATGTCGGAATTACGCCTTCACATGGGGAGTGAACTGGGATTGCGAAAACCGGGAGAGTTTTCACCACTTTGGGTTGTAGATTTCCCTCTATTGGAGTTTGACGAAGAGCAAAATAGATATCATGCTATGCATCACCCATTTACCAGTCCGTTAAAAGAACACCTTGATAAACTTCATAGTCATCCGGGTGAGGTTAATGCGAATGCTTATGATATGGTTATTAATGGTGTTGAAATTGGTGGTGGTTCAATCAGGATTCATGATCAAGAACTTCAAGCTAAGATGTTTGAATTACTTGGTTTTACAGATGAGGAGGCAAAAGCACAGTTTGGCTTTTTAATGAATGCCTTTAAATATGGTGCTCCACCGCACGGTGGTATTGCTCTCGGGTTTGATCGTTTATGCAGTCTAATGGGAGGAAGTGAAAGTATCAGAGACTTTATTGCATTCCCTAAAAACAATAGTGGACGTGATGTAATGATAGATGCTCCAGCGCCATTAACCAAAGAGCAGCTTGAGGATTTAGAATTAAGTTAATTTAAGAATATTGCGGCTAAAATACGTGGCAGCAATATGTATAATCCTATAATTATTGCAACAACTGAAGCCATCATTGTTGCTGCTGCCGCCATATCTTTTATTTCTCCCGCTTTCGGATGTTGTTGAGGGTGTAGTAAATCTACTAATTTTTCTATCGCAGTATTTATTGCTTCAGAAACGAGCATTAGACCAATTGCGCCCCAAATAATTGCCCATTCAAATCGAGTTATGTGCTGACCAAATGAATCTAATCCAAACCCTACGACTAACGTGATTATCAAGCAAACCAATATTATTCGAAAATTACGTTCTGTTTTCGCTAACAATATTGCTCCATTGAGAGCATATCTAAATGATTGAAGAAATTTCTTCATATCACAAAGGTATTAAGATAAAATGTAGGCGCTAATTAAAACGTATTTATTTTGATGCGTTTTTCAATTTCTTCAACGTCTTGACGGAATTTTTTATCTGTTTCAATCAAGTCATTTACTGTTTGGCAAGCGTGAATTACTGTTGAGTGATCACGTCCACCAAAGAAAATACCAATATTTTTTAATGAAGCTTTGGTTAAATCTTTGGTAAAGTACATTGCAATTTGACGGGCTTGTACAATCTCTCTTTTACGAGTTTTAGATTTAACCGCCTCTACAGGGATATTATAGAAATCACATACCAATTTCTGTATGTATTCAATAGAAATTTCGCGGGTAGAATTCTTTACAAAGTTCTTTACTATTTGCTTCGCTAAATTTAGGTCCAGTTGTTTTCTAGTAAGCGAACCTTGTGCTAGGAGTGATATAAGGGCACCTTCTAGTTCTCTAATGTTTGTATCTATGTTATGAGCTAAGTATTCAACTACATCTTTATGCAGTGTAATACCATCTTGATACATTTTATTTTCAAGTATAGAAACGCGTGTTTCGAAATCAGGACTTCCTAAATCAGCAGATAATCCCCATTTGAAACGACTCAATAATCTTTCATCCATGTTTTTTAAATCCTTCGGAGCACGGTCACATGTTAAGATAATTTGCTTACCATTTTGGTGCAGGTGATTGAAAATTTGGAAGAATACTTCTTGTGTGCGTTCTTTTTTAGAGAAGAACTGTACGTCATCTACTATGAGAACATCTAAATATTGGTAAAAGTTAACAAACTGATTGTTGTTCCCTTGGCGAGCTGAATCAATAAATTGATTAATAAATTTTTCAGCACTCACAAAAACTACAACTTTTTGTTTGTGTTGTTGTTTAATTAAATTTCCGATAGCATGAGCCAGATGTGTTTTACCTAATCCACATCCACCAAAAATCATCAACGGATTAAATGCTGTTCCACCAGGTTTTTGCGCAATTGCCAAACCGGCATTTCTAGCTAATTTATTACAGTCACCTTCTACGAAATTGTCGAAAGTATAGCGTGCATTTAATTGGCTATCAATATTCATTCTTCTTAACCCAGGAATAATAAATGGATTTTTAATGGGAGTTTCTAAGCTAATAGGCATTCCCAATTCATTATTAACTGGTTTAGAAGAATTTCCTGTAGGTAGGTTAATGGTAAATGGCGATTCTTGATTTGAATTACCGTTTTCAACAATTATGCTATATTCCAGTTTGGCATTTGGTCCTATAATCTTTTTTAGTGTCTTGTGAAGGAGTTGCACAAAATGCTCTTCTAGAAATTCATAAAAGAATTGGCTTGGAACTTGAATCGTTAGAATTTTATTTGATAAACGAACTGGTTTAATAGGTTCAAACCATGTCTTGAAACTTTGAGGATTTAAATTATCTCTAAAAACTTCAAGGCAGTCTTGCCAAACAACTTCGTGCGATTTTTTATCCATGGGTAATTCTTAATCTAAAATGTTTGTTTCTTGTAATTAGTTATTTTAAGTTGTTGATTCACAATGCTTGTTGTTCATTGTGAAAGAGTTTGTAAATAAAGTGCCAATTTTCACAAAATACCAATTTTTTTTACTTGTTTATTTCTTTTTTTTTATTAGTGATTTTCATACTCACCGAACACTTCACGAAGAGAATTTGCAATTTCCCCTATTGTAGCATAGCTTTCAACACATTTTAGAATATTGGGCATAAGATTTTTATCTGAAAGCGCAACCTTTTTTAATTCATTTAAATTTTGAGAAACCAGATTATTGTCTCTTTCATTTTTCAGTTGTTTTAATTTTTGAGATTGAGTTTCTCTAATGCTATCGTCAATTTTAAAGGACGGCATTTCACTCTTTTCTTTTTGAATAAATTGGTTTACTCCAACAATAACTTGTTCCTTACTCTCAATATCTTTTTGATAACTATAACTACTTTCTGCTATTTGTTCCTGTATCCACCCCTGTTCAACGGCTGATACAGCTCCACCCATGGATTCAATCTGTTTCATTATTAACAGGACTTCTTTTTCCATTTCTTCAGTAAGTGATTCAATGTAGTAACTGCCTCCTAATGGATCAACTGTTTTGGTTACTCCACTTTCATATCCAATTATCTGTTGGGTCCTTAATGCAATAGATGCTGCCTTTTCAGTCGGTAAGTTTAATGCTTCATCAAATCCGTTAGTATGCAGGCTCTGGGTACCACCAAGTACAGCGGATAATGCTTGAATGGTTACCCTTGATATATTGTTTTCTGGTTGTTGCGCGGTAAGTGTTGAACCACCAGTTTGGGTGTGAAATCTTAACATCATTGCTTTGGGGTCTGTCGCACCCAATTCTTTCATAATTTCAGCCCAGATTTTTCTTGCTGCCCTGAATTTTGCTATTTCTTCAAAGAAATCATTGTGTGCGTTGAAGAAAAATGATAAACGTTTTCCAAAAACATTAATATCTAAACCATTTTCTAACGCACTTTTTACGTAAGCCTTTCCGTTTGAAAGTGTAAATGCAAGTTCTTGAGCTGCTGTGCTTCCTGCCTCACGTATATGGTATCCGCTAATACTAATTGTATTCCATTTGGGCAACTCTTTACTGCACCACTCAAAGATATCTGTAATCAATCGCATACTTGGTTTTACCGGATATATATATGTACCACGAGCGGCATATTCTTTTAGAATATCATTTTGTATGGTACCACTAATTTTTGATAAATCCGCTCCTTGTTGTTTTGCTAATGCCACATACATTGCCAATAAGGTACTGGCAGTCGCATTAATGGTCATGCTTGTTGTAACCGACTCAAGTGGTATTCCTTGGAATAATGATTCCATATCGCGCAAAGAATCAATAGCAACTCCAACTTTCCCAACTTCACCTTCACTCATCACATCATCTGAATCATATCCAATTTGAGTAGGTAAATCAAATGCAACAGAAAGTCCAGTGGTTCCTTGTTTTAATAAATAATGATACCGTTGATTGCTTTCTTCTGCAGTGCTAAAACCAGCATATTGTCTCATTGTCCATAATCTACCAAGGTACATATCTTTACGAATACCACGAGTAAATGGATATTCACCGGGTGATTCAGATTTAGGATTTATTCCATTGTAAATGGGTTTGATTTCTATTCCGCTTCTATTCTTCATTTTTAGCTAAATAATATTTCCATTTCACTGCGAATCATGTTTAGACCCTTTTCATGAGGGATTTCCCCGTTTGATTTCATAGCTTCAATCAATTGTGCACAAAATTCAGCTGAACTCGTTTCTGGCGGCATGCTCTTTTCAACCTTTTGAATTAATATTAATGATTGTTCTTTAATTACTTTTATTGTCCCCCAAGTTTGTGGACTTACAAATACTTGCTGGGAGAGGTTATAATTGAATTCTTCATTTATCGCATGGGCCATTAATTTTCTTACTTGTGGGGCAGTAGCCGCCGATCCAGCGTATTTCTGAATTAATGTTGGAATACTGGTTCTTTCAAGGAGTAATGCTAATCTTTCATAAGCTGAGAGTTTAAGCTTTGCGAAATCCTTGTTATTTTGTCGAAGTATTTCTGTTCTTAATGTCTTTTCTAGGTTTTTAGACATATTTTTCATCAGTAAATAAGAACTAACTATAATTAATACCCCTGGAGCAAGGATAAATAATGCATTTTCTAATAGGTCCTTCATAAAATTGCTTTCTTTCGACAAAGATAAGTTCTTTAACGCAGAACGATTAACACTTCGTTTATCTTCATTTTCTAAATTTCTTACATTTGTAATATGGAAACTCACACTAATACACCTGAAACAAAAAATGAATTACCAGTTAAATTTACTGAGAGTGCTATAGAAGAGTTGAAAAAGTTGTATGCCGATTTAAAACTTAATCAGGATTCTGTATTACGCATTGGGGTAAAAGGTGGCGGTTGCTCAGGTATGAGTTATCTTTTAGCGTTCGATAAAGAGGAAGAAGGAGATACACATTTCCATTTAGGTGAAATACCTGTGGTAATGAAAAAGGCCCATGTAATGTATGTATTGGGCATGGAGGTTGATTGGGAACACGGGTTAAATAATAGAGGATTCTCTTTTAATAATCCTAATGCTTCGGAAACCTGTGGATGTGGTCAGTCGTTTTCGGCATAATATAAATTTTGCTAAAGCTCGCTGAAAATATCAGACAAGGATTTGCATCCTTAAAGGCTCATCGCCTACGAGCTACAATTACAGCTTCAATTATAGCTATTGGAATCACCGCATTGGTAGGAATCCTTACCTCAATAGATGCGATGAGTGTTGCAATAACCAATACGATGACCCGTTTTGGTGCAAGAAGTTTTAATATAACTAATCAACTTTCTATTCAAAGATGGGGTAGGCCTGATGATTTTAAAGAAATCACTTATAACCAAGCAAGATTGTTCGAGAGTAGGTATAAACGTTCTATTCCAGTAGCGCTTAGCGTTATGGCGTCTTTTAATTCAAGAGCAAGTTCTGAAGGCAAAACTTCTAACCCAAATCTTAGGGTTTTAGGAGTAGATGAAGATTATTTACTTGCTTCTGCGTATGAATTAACTGCCGGTAGAAATTTTACACCCACAGAAGTAAATAATGCATTGCCCGTTGCCATTATTGGCTCAAGTGTTATGCACCAAATATTTGGGGTTTCAACTAAAGCCAATCAAATAATAGGAAAGAGGATACAGATAGATGGCAATCAATATAAATTAATTGGTGTACTAGAGCAAAAGGGTTCAAGTATGGGTAGCTCAGGCGGAGATAGATTAATTTTAGTCTCTATTCAAAAAGCTCGACAGGACTTTAAAAATGCCCGTAATAATATCATGATTACAGTATTGTCAAATTCAGTAGATGATTTAATTGATGATATTGATGCGGCGAATATTTTAATGCGGAGAATTCGATTACTAAGACCCACTGATAGAAATACTTTTACAATTACTCGTAGTGATTCCATCGCTGATGATGCTAAAAAGCAACTGTCTATGGTTTCTTCAGTAGGTGTATTGATTGCTATTATCACGCTATTGGGAGCAGCTGTAAGTTTGATGAATATTATGCTAGTTTCAGTAACTGAAAGAACCAAGGAAATTGGTTTGAGAAAAGCGCTTGGGGCAACGGCTTCGGCAATTCAAAATCAGTTTTTGGTGGAGGCAATCGTAATTTGTCAAATTGGAGGATTAGCAGGTATAATATTTGGATTAGGTCTTGGAAATTTGGTGGGTAATGCATTAGGTGGCGGATTTGTAGCGCCGTGGTTTTGGATATTGATGTCGCTAGTAGTATGTGTTTTTGTGGGATTGGTTGCTGGCTTATATCCGGCAAGAAAAGCATCTAAGTTAGATCCGATTGAAGCATTAAGACATGATGGATAAAAAATCCCAAACCTTAAAGTTGACGATTTTTTAAGATTTCTTTGGAAGAATTTACTTCTGTAAAAATGGCAATTTCACTACTTCAGCTTTTAGCAGTTTGCCTCTTATTTCAATAAAAATCTCAGTTCCTGATTTACTCATTTCTCTTGGAACGTATCCCATACCGATAGCTTTATTTAGTGATGGGCTCATGGTGCCACTTGTAACTTCTCCAACGGCATTTCCATCGGCATCACAGATAGTGTAGTGTTGTCTGGGAATTCCTCTGTCGATTAACTCAAAACCTACTAATTTTTTACTCGGTTTATTTTCTTTGATTTTTAAGTGATGTTCACTCATAAAAAATGGGTGATTGAACTTCGTAATCCAGCCTAAACCTGCTTCTATCGGACTAGTCTCATCATTAATATCATTTCCATAAAGGCAGAACCCCATCTCTAATCTCAAAGTATCTCTAGCTCCAAGACCGCATGCCTTAATATTATATTCACTACCTGCACTCATTACAGTATCCCACAATAATTTAGCATCAGCATTTTTAACGTATAATTCAAATCCACCTGCACCTGTATATCCTGTATTCGAAATGATGCAATTAATATCACCAATTGTCCCTTCTGTAAAGTGGTAATAAGGGATTTCTTCAAGATTACTTGGCGTAAGTTCTTGTAGGATTTTAGCTACGTTTGGTCCTTGAACTGCAAGTAGTGAATAATTGTCAGATGCATTGTTTAACTCGGCCTTGAATTTTTCATTTTGCTTATGAATCCAATTTAAATCTTTCTCAATATTTGAAGCATTAATAACCAATAAATATTTGTGTTGATTAAAACGATAAACTAACAGGTCATCTACAATTCCACCTTTGTCGTTAGGTAAACAAGAATATTGAACCCTACCATCAGTTAGAGCCGAAACATCATTCGTTGTAATATATTGTATGAGGTCAAAAGCATTTTCCCCTTCTACAAAAACTTCACCCATATGACTTACATCAAAAACTCCTACACTATTTCTCACTGCATGATGTTCTTGAATTAAGTTGTCATATAACACCGGCATATTGTATCCAGCAAAAGGAACCATTTTAGCTCCTAAGTCAATATGAACTTGCGTTAACGCCGTGTTTTTTAATGCATTTGCTTCCATTGCAACAAAAATACAAAGATTGATTGGCAATCTAATTAAAAATGTATGGCACTTGAATCTCTACATCGGTTTCACCCAATGCACAGTCTCCAGTTTTAATATTGGGTTGGTGTTTTAGGCTAACTATTATTGAACCTTCATCTTGCATAATGCCTTTCCAAAATGTTTCTAATCCCAATTCTAAATCATTTTGATCTTTATCAAGTCTTTCGATTTGCATAGTGACTACTTGAGCTAGTGTGTTTGGGGTATAGCAAATGAGGTGATCATTCGCTTCATCGATTATCTCTGAAGTAATGTCTTCATAATGATTATCATGAGTGGTATAGAATCTCAAATAACCATGGTAGGAATCGTTCAGTTTAAGCCTTAATGTATCTGGTATTATGGGGTCATTACCACCAATTCCATCCATGTCAGACCAAACTGCAATTTGGGAATCGTTAACGTTTGAATCATTGACTAGGTTAAGCATTACTTTAGTGATTAATTCACCCTCATCATGCTTGTAATCCTCATCATGTTCTTTTTCGCAAGAAGTTGCAAAAATTAGAATTGTAGCTAATAATGCAATGTTTGATAATTTAAAAACCTGTTTCATTTTATATTTATTCATTTATTTAAGTTATATTCAATGTTTATTCCAATATTCCTTGATGGACCGGGAGTGAAATACCGGAACTGATCAAGGTAATTTCTGTAGGTTTGGTTTGTAAGGTTTTGTATAAAAATTGAAAGTTTCCATCGTAGTAATATTATTGGAAGTTTCCATTTAAAATGCAATAAGGTATATGCCTTTGGCGGTGGCATGAGGTCTGTTCCAATAGTGTAAAAGCTTTGTTGACCAATATGTTCGAAATTGATTTCAAAAGAATTTTCCCTGAAAGTGTAGGTTGGAGTAAACAGGATTCTTGGAGGCGGAAGAAAAGTAGGGTAGCGCTCAGGTTTGTGTATTTGCCCGTAGGTTATTTCTGCATATAGTCTGAAATTAAAATGCCTTAATTTGAGGTTCCCGTCTACCGCAATACCGAGAAAACTACTTGGTAACTGTTCGTATATGTAATGAGGAAATGCTCCGCGTACAGTTAAAATGGGCTTCACTTGAGGATTTAAATGAATATAATTTGGACTGTATTGATAAAAACCTTGTACTATCCAGTTTGATAACTTATTTCTGCCATTTAAAACGTATTCCGCTTTAATACCAGTTTCTGCTTTTAAATTACTATTCCCTTCTTCATACGATGCACTACCATGATGTACACCTTTGCTGTAAAGTTCATTGATACTTGGGGGTCGCCAAGCAATAGTTGTATGCAATTCGTGGTGATTCTTTTTACTGTGAAAGTGTGTGCTATTTCCTATCGAAAACCCACTATAATTATGAGTATTATTATGTGTTAATGACTTAATTGAAACATAATTAAGCCTTGTAGATAATGTGTTTTCCAAGTTTTTGTTTCGAATTGGAATTTTCCATGCTCCCAATAGTGCGGCTTTTAGTTGTTGCATCATAGGAACTAGGTAATACCCTCCGTAATCTTGATTACTTATTTCAACTTCTTCTCCAATGTAAATTTGATTCCATAAAGAGAAATATGATTTCTGAGCTATCTGATTAAGCCATAAATTTAATTGAGGAAACTGTAATGATGAGTTTCTGTGAGGATCATACTCTTTTCTCTCATTTCTTTGATATGACAATTGAAGTTTGGGGTAGTTTCTTTGTTTGCTTGGAATTTGAATTTGTGTGAGATAATGAATCGCAGATTGGTAGGGTTTTCCAATGTTATATGAAGATTCTGGATAAGTAATTATATTGTTTTGATTATTGATTGAGTTTAAGAGGTCTGTTGTATTCCCAATATGGCTACCTAAATAAATACCACTTTTTGAACGAAAATAACTTTGTTGAAATTCAAAAGGAGTATTTATAAGTTTGAACTTCCCACCAATAATAAAAAATTGCTCATTCATAGCCGTATTGGCAACTATTCCTTGTGGAACCGAATAATCACTTGCATCTGTAAATGAAGTGCTTGTGTAAAAACCTGATTTGTTTTTGTTATTTGATTTTGAAAAATGTAATCCAGTATGTCGGACATTTCCGTTGCTTTCAAATGATGTATTCCATTTAAATTGATTTAAGTTTTCATCATAGTTGGGTACATATTTTACGTTAATATTATTCCCCCAAGAACCAAAAGCTTTTAAAATTGCGTTTGCCCCTTTTTGTATTTCAATATCTTGAATGCCCGATCGCCCTAGTTCAGGTGCGTGATCATTTCCCCAAGGTTGGCTTCCGATAGCTAAATTATCTTGTAAAATTGGTACTCGTGAGCCGAATAGATTTTGAATAATGGGTTTACTTATTGTGCGACCTGTAGAAATCAATTGTACCATTGACAATCCCTTCATCTTTTCTGAAATATTAGAAGATTCTAATAATGAGAGATTTTTTAAATGTAGGTGATTGTGGTGGATTAATTCAGTTTTTGCATGAATATGTACTCCATGGATATCTTCAAATAAACCTAAATCAATAAAAATTGTATCTCGGTTGATTACATTAATTGAAAGCGATGTATCTGTTGAAAACCATGTTATTATTTTAGCCGAATTTGCACAATAATTTTCAAATAGTGCACCGCCATTAAAATCAGTGAATCCACTAATATTGTTATCGGTGAGTATTACAGGCAAACCACTTACGGGGATGCCGCTATTTTTATCGATTACGGTAAATTGGAATTTACAGGAATCCCACTGGCTATTTAGGCTAGTATTAATCATCCAAAGGATGAAAAATATGATTATTTTTTTCATTCATTTTCTTGTTTAGTTTTTTGATCGTTAAATTAAGTTGGGTTATTAACAAGAAAATGGTGGTGCTTTATTAAAATAGAGTTTGTTTGGTTTTAAATAATTTGGGTCGACTGTAAATAGTTCATCCTTATTTATAATGAAGTCTATGGAGAAGATAAAATCAGACTCAGTGTGATTCTTATATTGTAGATATAGAAAGTCACAAACAGCACAATTTTCCTCAATAATATGAGACGACTGATATGTTTGAGAACATTCACGTTGTAAATGTTCTTCTGAGCCATGTTTATGGATATGGAAATAGGATAACTGTAGGGCTATGAATGATAGCCAGAGAAGAACAAATCCTATCCACTTCCGTAAAATCATTTTGTTATGCCAATTCCTGAAGAGAATTAGTCATTTCTCTTAATTCATCTCTATTTATTTCGTTTTCACAACGAATGCAAAGACTTAGAAAATAAGTAAAGTTTTCTTCGGCAGTTTCTATTTCCTCCGCCAATGGAATTGTGAAACCACTATTAGATTCAAGGTGTTGCCAAGTTAATCGCAACGCGCGAGTAACCAAAGGGTCACTTTCAAGTTTAGCTAATTCTCTAACTTCTTGGATTTTTGGAATAATTTTATCGGATTGAATACCATTTTTCTCTACATCTGAAATGATTGCTTCCAAGTCTGAATTTGCATTTTTGTTTTGCATACTAATTCTATTGTGATGCAAAAGTAATTCATTTTTAATCTTGTGGCAACGATTTACTTTGCTTTGGTGTATATCGGGTTGCGGTAAAAGTTGAAATCAATACTAAAACTAGAACAATAGCAGTCGTATATTTGAGTGTATCCGTTTTTAGAATAATTGCAATAATTGTGGCTAATACGGGTTGAAGGTAAATATAAATACCTGCTAAACTCGGACCTGCCTTTTTCACAGCATATGCATTTAATAAATATACAAAAAAGCTGGTGAATATGAGTAAATACAAAATTTTATACGCGATTGAAATCGGTATTTGTTGCCAATCGGTCTCAACTAGATCAAATAATCCAATTGGTATCAAGTACAACAGTCCAAATGTGAATGTTCCTCTATTTATAGTAATGGGTTTGTAAATCAAAGTGAGTTTTTTAACCCTTGTAAGATAAAGAGCATAAAAAATTGCATTGATGGCAACTAGAATATCTCCTTTCCAGGTATCACTATATTGAATTGATGTTTTAGAACTGACGAGATAAATACTACCAAGCAATGCAAGTAATAAGCCAATAATAAAACCAATATGGGGTCTTTTTTTTACCCGTATATGGTCAAAAACTCCAACAAATAAAGGAGTAAACAACATAAGTACAGATGCATTAATTGGAGAAGTTATTTCTAAGCCTAGAAAGAATAAGTACATATTGCCACTTGTTCCCAAAAGTCCACAAATTGCAAATTCTTTACCATGGTTTTTCCAATCAATTTTTTCAGCTGTAAATAATCTCGCAAATATTTGAAAAAACACAAAGGCAAAACCAATTCTTAAAAGTGTGAGTGCGTCTGCATTCATGTAGGTAGGCATGATTTGCCCTGCCCAAGAAAAAAGTATAGCGTAAAATAGGCTAACCAGAAATAAAGATAAATGAACGGTCCACATTAGTTCCAACCTTTTTTCTTCTTAATATTTTCATAAGCTTTTTGGACACGAACAAATTTTTCGGAAGCAGCATTTTTTTCTGTTTCGGAAAGTCCTTGTAATCTATCTGGGTGAAAACGCTTTGCTAAATCTCTGTATGCCTTTTTTATTTCGGATTCTGTGGCATTAGGTGATACATCCAAAATTTTATAATCAGCATCCACACTACTAACAAACATTGCTTTTAGCGACAAATAATCAGGTTTGCTCACACCAAGTTGGTTAGAAACAATTTGAATGATATTTACTTCTGCATCCGAGACATTCCCATCAGCTCTTGAAATTCTAAAAAGTATATGAACTAACTCAAGTCTCTGGCTGTAACCCATTCTATTACGAAGGTTTCTACATACTTCGTATAGATTATGTTCTTGTTTAAGATAATCCCTTAGGGTTAATAGCATTTCTATACTTTGCTGTTCACCGTAGGTTCTAATGAGCATAGATTTGACCAAATCTAATTCACTCTTCATCGCCTTGCCGTCTGCTTTCATTACCGCGGCAATTAATACCAATAAAGAATTTTTAAAGTCTACATGAGAAGCAGTATTTTGGTATGAAAAACTATTTTGACCTCCATATTCGTTCGGGGTGTTCTCTCCAGTGTAAGCATAATCTATATAGGATCCTATAAGAAAGCCCACGACAGCCCCAAATGTTCCCGAAGACAGAAATCCAATTAATGCGCCTATTATTCTAAAACTCAAAATAAAATAAATTTAGGGTTGAGAGATGATAAAATCTTGAAATTGCTTCACTTTATTTTTGATAAGTACTCCTTGAGTAAGCCACAAATTAGAGTCTTCAGATGATTTAATCCAAAATAGTTTGGTTTGAACAGTTTCTGTATTGGTGGTATTTGCATTTACCTCAGTGTCTTCAAAATTTGGATTGTCGAAAATACTTATGGAAATATGTTTTTTATTGGTTAACGTATAATCGAATGTGATTATTGGTGTAGAGTTTATTATTGAATCCCTACGCGGAATATCCTTGTTAATGCCGGCTATATCGCCTGTTTCTCGGCTGAAATTTGAACACAGTAATAAATACCCGCTTAGTAACGAAATGTTAGCATTTTCAATTGTTTTATTCTGATGAATGAGTTCGGGAGCTTTATTTTCTTGGTTTTGTATGCTGAAATTCCATTCTGGATTTTGTGGCCAATTTACATTTAATTGGCTAATCTCATCAGGTGAAACTTCCAAAAGTTGAGAAGATCTCCATAGATTAATATTAGTATTGAAATATGGAGTAGCATATCCATTAAAGTTCTGTATTTCCACTAAACACGGTCTATCTGTTCCTTCTTTAAACATGAAAGTTGCTAATTGGTCTTGAGCAGGCCCTCCTACATAAATAGATTGAACTTCTTTGCCATTTGCGAAAAAAGTTGCTTTTGTGGCAAACTGAGTTAGTTGTCGGTTAACAAATTTAGATTGTTCATCAGTGGTAGGTCTTTGAATACGTAGTTTTGGCATTAACCAAAATATTAGCTGTTTAATACTATTTGTATCTGCTTTATAATTACCGAGATCATTTTTTACAAACCATACGTTATTCTCTTTATAAAAGGTTAAAATTCTTTGTGATTCGTCATTTGGAACAAATTCAACTTTATCGATTAATTTGGGATTTTCAATAGAAAATAATTTTGGGTCCCATTCGGAAGTCTGATTTAAATTTTTCCACAGGAAGCCCAAACTTGTCAGTACCAAAATGATAATTATAATAGGACGTATGATTTTTTTGTTCATAAGCAATTAATTTGCAGTTGCAAAAATAGTACGAGCCTTCGATAAACAAGAGGCTTTTTGGTGAATGGTAGAAAAAGAAAAAAAAAATATCTTGGATGTTGAAAAGTTAGAAATAATGACTATTTTTGCAGTCCTTTTAGAGAGAATCGTATGAAAACATATGAATAATCTAACGGAAATCGTTCTGTAAAATACAAGCCACCATAGCTCAGCTGGTAGAGCAACTGACTTGTAATCAGTAGGTCGTTGGTTCGATCCCGACTGGTGGCTCAAAGGTATTAAAAGCGTAAGGGTACCCATTCCCTTCCAAAATGGGGGTATCGCATAGCGGCAATTGCGGCGGACTGTAAATCCGCTCCTTCGGGTTCAGTGGTTCGAGTCCACTTACCCCCACCACACGTTTTTAGTATCTTTATTTGCGGGAGTAGCTCAGTTGGTAGAGCGACAGCCTTCCAAGCTGTAGGTCGCGGGTTCGAGCCTCGTCTCCCGCTCGAGTAACACCGGGTAACTGGTGTAATGCCGATGTAGCTCAGGGGTAGAGCGTTTCCTTGGTAAGGAAAAGGTCAGGGGTTCAATTCCCCTCATTGGCTCAAAGTAACAGTTAATAAATAAAAAAAAATAAACAACAAACTACTATGGCAAAAGAAACATTTGACCGTTCCAAGCCGCACTTAAACATTGGTACCATTGGTCACGTCGACCACGGAAAAACTACCTTGACTGCGGCAATCACAACCGTTTTGGCGAACAAAGGATTTTCCGAAAAGCGCTCATTCGACGAAATCGATTCAGCTCCAGAAGAAAAGGAGCGTGGTATCACAATTAACACGGCTCACGTTGAGTATCAGACTGCAAATCGTCACTATGCTCACGTTGACTGTCCAGGTCACGCTGACTATGTGAAGAACATGGTAACAGGTGCTGCCCAGATGGACGGAGCTATTTTGGTAGTTGCTTCTACTGATGGACCAATGCCTCAAACTCGTGAGCACATTCTATTGGCTCGCCAGGTTGGTGTACCTCGTCTTGTAGTATTTATGAACAAAGTTGACATGGTTGACGATGCTGAGCTACTTGACTTAGTTGAAATGGAAATTCGTGAGTTATTAGACTTTTATGAGTTTGATTCAGATAATACTCCTATTGTTCGTGGATCTGCATTGGGTGGATTAAATGGTGATGATAAATGGGTTGATTCAATAATGGATTTGATGAATGCAGTTGATGAATGGGTTCCTGTTCCACCGCGTTTGGTTGACCAACCATTCTTGATGCCAATCGAAGACGTGTTTTCAATCACTGGTCGTGGTACAGTTGCAACTGGACGTATCGAGCGTGGTGTAATAAACGTTGGTGATGGTGTTGATCTTATCGGTTTTAGTGATAAATTGTCTTCAACAGTTACAGGGGTAGAGATGTTCCGTAAATTATTGGATAGAGGTGAGGCTGGTGACAATGCCGGTTTATTACTTCGTGGAATTGATAAAGAAGATATTCGCCGCGGTATGGTTATCTGTGCTCCAGGTTCAGTTAAGCCACATAAGAAATTCAAAGCTGAGGTTTACGTTTTGTCAAAAGAAGAAGGTGGACGTCATACTCCATTCTTTAACAAATATCGTCCTCAATTCTATTTCCGTACAACTGACGTAACTGGAGAAATCATGTTAGCAGAAGGTACTGAAATGGTAATGCCTGGTGATAATGTTTCTATCACTGTTGAGTTGATCAACGATGTAGCGATGGAAAAAGGTCTACGTTTCGCGATCCGTGAGGGTGGTAGAACAGTAGGTGCTGGTCAGGTAACTGAAATTATAAACTAACAGCGAAAGCTATCAATAAAAGAAGGAGTCTTGTACTCCTTTTTATACGGGCATAGTTCAATGGTAGAACTACGGTCTCCAAAACCGTCAATCTGGGTTCGAATCCTAGTGCCCGTGCTAAAAATAAATAAAATATGGCTAGTAGAATAACGAATTATTTCCGCGAAATTAAAGACGAGCTACTCAACAAAGTTTCGTGGCCTACTTGGTCCGAGTTGCGCGAAAGCACTTGGATTGTAATCGTTGCATCTTTGCTGTTCTCTTTGCTTATCTGGGCATTTGATAGCATCTTAGGTTTTTCTACTACTGAATTTTATAAGTTTTTTAAGTAATCCTTACAGGAAAGATAATTATGTCAACAGCTGAAGAAACTCACAAATGGTACGTCGTTCGTGCAATCACTGGTCAAGAAAAAAAGGTGAAGCACAACATTGAGGTTGAACTCGAGCGTGACAATAAATCCAGTTTTGTTCCTGAGATTTTAATTCCTACTGAAAAAATTTACCAAGTTAAAGATGGTAAAAAAGTTATTAAAGAACGTAATGCATTTCCTGGTTACATTTTAATTAATGCTGATTTCTCTGATCCAGAGGTAATGCCATTAATTAAGTCAGTTTCAGGAGTTGTTGGCTTTTTGGGCTCTAAAGATTCGCCAGTTCCATTACGTCAGAGTGAATTAAGTAGAATCTTGGGTACTGCTGATGACCTTACTGATGATGAGTCAGTGGGAGAAGAGCAGTTCTTAGTTGGAGAAGCTGTGAAGGTTACGGATGGACCTTTCAATGATTTTGACGGTGTTATTGAAGAGGTGCAAGAAGATAAAAGAAAACTTAAGGTTATGGTTAAAATATTTGGTCGTAGAACTCCACTGGAATTGAATTATAACCAAGTTCAAAAATTGTAAAAGTAAAAAGTAGTAACAGTATAAAATGGCAAAAGAAATTCAAGCATTTGTAAAACTCCAAGTTAGAGGTGGCCAGGCAAATCCTGCTCCTCCAATTGGTCCTGCACTTGGTGCTAAAGGGGTCAATATCATGGATTTTTGCAAACAATTCAATGCGCGTACACAAGATCAAATGGGTAAGGTTTTACCAGTTGTTCTAACTGTGTACTCAGACAAGTCTTTCGATTTCATCATTAAGACACCTCCTGTAGCAGTGCAATTGACAGAAGCATCCAAAATTAAAAAAGGTTCAGCTGAGTCAAACCGTAAGAAAGTAGGTTCTGTATCTTGGGATCAAGTTCGCGAGATTGCAGAGGCAAAAATGCCAGATTTAAATTGTTTCACTGTGGAATCAGCTATGAAAATGGTTGCAGGTACAGCAAGAAGCATGGGTCTCACAATTCAAGGGGAAGCTCCCTTCTAAATCGAAAGTTTTATGAAAATTTCAAAGAAAAGAAAAGAAGCGTTGTCTTTGTTTGATAGCAATCAATCTTATTCTCTAACAGAAGCTGTAGAGATAATAAAGAAAATGCCAGCACCTAAATTTGATCCATCATTTGATATTGATGTTCGTTTGGGCGTTGATCCTCGCCAGGCCAACCAAATGGTAAGAGGGGTTGCTACACTTCCTCATGGGCTCGGTAAAACGGTGCGAGTATTAGCATTGGTTACCCCTGATAAAGAGCAAGAAGCTAAAGATGCAGGTGCAGATTATGTTGGATTAGATGAGTATTTAGATAAAATTGCATCTGGTTGGACTGATATTGATATTATTGTTGCGGTTCCTGCAGTAATGGCTAAATTAGGTCGTTTAGGTAAAGTTTTAGGACCGCGAAATTTAATGCCTAATCCGAAAGCGGGTACAGTAACTCCTGAAGTTGGTAAGGCTGTAACAGAGGTAAAGGCTGGTAAAATTGACTTTAAAGTGGACAAAACTGGAATTATCCATGCGTCTGTAGGAAAAGCTTCCTTTGACGTTAATAAATTGGTTGATAATGCCACAGAGTTAGTTCAAGTTTTACAAAAACTTAAACCAACAGCGGCTAAGGGTACTTATTTCAAAAGTGTTTTTGTTTCGAGTACTATGAGCCCCGGTGTTCAGGTTGATATTAAGTCAATTCCAGGTATTTAATAAAGAGGTATGAAAAAGCAAGAAAAAGTAGCTATAGTTGCAGAATTAAAAGAGCATTTTGACTCTAATGGTTTTGTATATTTAGCAGATACCAATGGGTTGTCTGCAAACCAAACAAATCAACTTCGTCGTCTTTTACACGAAAACGGTGTTTCTATGAGAATGGTAAAAAATACTTTACTCTCTCTCGCTATGCAAGAGTCGGAAAAGGATTTTGAAGAGTTTTTAAATGGAAATATATTGACAGGTACAACATGTGTTATGTTTTCTGAAAATATTAAAGCACCAGCAAAAAGTATCGAGAAGTTTCGTAAATCATCCGATAAGCCTTTGTTAAAAGGCGCTTGGGTAGACGGTGCAGTTTTTATTGGAGATCAACATTTGTCAGAGTTGACTAAATTGAAGAGCAAAGAAGATCTTATTGGAGATGTTATTGCACTTCTTCAATCACCTGCCAAGAATGTCATTAGTGGTCTTCAGGGTAGTGCTGGACAGAAAATTGCGGGCTTGGTAAAAGCATTGGAAGAAAGAAATTAAACATTTAAATTAAAAACAAACTAAAAAGTATATACAATGGTAGATTTAAAAGAATTCGCGAATCAGTTGGTAAATCTTACTGTAAAGGAAGTTAACGAGTTAGCTCAAATTTTGAAAGATGAGCATGGAATTGAACCAGCTGCTGCTGCAGTTGCGGTTGCAGGTCCTGCTGCTGGCGGTGAAGCTGGTGGTGGAGCAGAGCAATCTGAGTTCGATGTAATCTTGACTAGTGCAGGCGCTGGTAAGCTTCAAGTAGTTAAGGTAGTAAAAGACATCACAGGTCTTGGCTTGAAAGAAGCTAAAGAAGTGGTAGACGGCGCACCTAAGGCTGTGAAAGAAAAAGTATCAAAAGCGGAAGCAGACGATATCGCAGCTAAATTAAAGGAAGCCGGTGCCGAAGTTGAAATCAAGTAATAACACCAACATTTAAGTCCGAAGCCCCTGGGAATTACCGAGGGGCTTTTGGGCGTTATTCGACATATCACCAATTGTCAAACCAAAAAAAACTAAAAAATTGAGTACAACATTCAACAATAGGATCTCATTTGGTAAAGTTAAACATGCCATCGATTATCCTGATTTTCTGGACGTTCAGCTGAAGTCGTTCCAGGAATTCTTCCAGTTGGATACTCCCTCTGATCTACGCGAAGGAGAGGGACTATTCAAGGTGTTCAGGGAAAATTTCCCAATCAACGACACCAGAAATATATTTAATCTTGAATTTCTAGATTATTTTGTTGATCCTCCTCGTTACACCATTCAAGAATGTATTGAGCGTGGTTTAACCTATGCTGTTCCATTGAAAGCCAAGTTACGCTTGAGCTGTAATGATCCTGAACATGAGGATTTCGAAACTATAGTTCAAGATGTATATTTAGGAACTCTGCCTTACATGTCACCCAACGGTACTTTCATTATTAATGGTGCAGAGCGCGTTATTGTAAGTCAGTTACACCGTTCACCTGGTGTTTTCTTTGGTCAAAGCATGCACTCAAATGGTACGAAGTTATTTTCGGCTCGTGTAATTCCATTTAAAGGCTCTTGGATTGAATTTGCGACAGACGTTAATGCCGTTATGTACGCATACATCGATCGTAAAAAGAAATTCCCGGTTACAACATTGCTTAGAGCAATTGGTTACGAAAGTGATAAAGATATTCTAGATATTTTTGGTCTAAGTGAAGAAGTAAAAGTTTCTAAAGCTGGATTGAAGCGAGTTTTAGGTCGTAAATTAGCCGCTCGTGTATTGCGCACTTGGATTGAGGATTTTGTTGATGAAGATACAGGAGAAGTTGTATCAATTGAGCGTAACGAAGTCATTCTTGAGCGTGATACTGAACTATTAGAAGAGCATATTGATATTATAACAGAGGCTGGAGTTAAGAGTATTATTCTAAGCACTCAAGGAGAAGGCGATATCGATTATGCAGTAATATACAACACTCTTCAAAAGGATATTTCAAACAACGGTAAAGAAGCGTTAGAAGTAATCTATCGTCAGTTGAGGAATGCAGATCCACCAGATGAAGAAACTGCTCGAGGTATTATAGACCGTTTGTTCTTTTCTGATAAGCGATATGATTTAGGAGAAGTTGGTCGTTACCGTATCAATAAAAAATTGAAGCTTGACTCTTCAATGGATGTTAAGGTATTGACTAAAGATGATATAATATCTATCATCAAATATTTGATTCACTTATTCAATGGATCAGAAATATTAGACGATATTGATCACCTTTCAAATCGTCGTGTAAGAACTGTAGGTGAGCAATTATATTCGCAGTTTGGAGTTGGGCTTGCTCGTATGGCAAGAACAATTCGTGAGAAAATGAATATTAGAGATAATGAAGTATTTACACCTCAAGATTTAGTGAATGCTAGAACTTTATCTTCAGTAATAAATTCATTTTTTGGAACTAACCAGCTATCTCAGTTCCTTGATCAGATTAACCCACTTGCTGAGATTACACATAAACGTCGATTAAGTGCTCTTGGCCCTGGTGGTTTGAGTCGTGAAAGAGCGGGTTTTGAGGTTCGTGACGTTCATTATACTCACTATGGTCGTTTGTGTACAATTGAAACACCTGAGGGTCCCAATATCGGTTTGATTTCATCACTTTGTGTGCATGCCAAAATCAATAGTATGGGATTTTTGGAAACTCCATATCGTGAAATTAAGAAGGGAAAAATTTCAAATGAAATTATTTATCTCAGTGCAGAGGAAGAAGATGGTAAGACTATTGCACAGGCAAATGCAGAAGTAGATGAAAAAGGAAACTTCAAAACGGAGTTTGTGAAAAGTCGAAAAGAAGGGGACTTCCCGTTGGTAGATCCAGAACAATTGGATTTGATGGACGTTGCTCCAAATCAGATTGTGTCTATTGCAGCTTCATTAATTCCATTTTTGGAGCACGATGATGCTAACCGTGCTTTGATGGGATCGAACATGCAGCGTCAGGCAGTTCCTTTATTACAACCAGAGGCACCAATTGTAGGTACAGGACTTGAAGAGAAAGTTGCTCGCGACAGTCGTTCGATGATTAACGCAGAAGGAAATGGTGTTGTCGTTGCCGTTGATGCCAATGAAATTGTTGTTAAGTACGACCATGATGATAACGATGATTTAGTAAGCTTTACTGGTGATTTGAAATCATATTCATTGATTAAATTCCGCAGAACTAATCAAAATTCTTGTATTAATTTGCGTCCTATCGTTAAATTAGGCGATAGAGTACGTAAAGGTCAAGTTCTTTCTGAGGGATATGCAACTCAAGGTGGAGAATTAGCACTCGGACGTAACTTAAGAGTGGCTTACATGCCATGGCAGGGTTACAACTTTGAAGACGCGATTGTAATTTCTGAACGCGTTGTTAAGGAAGATTTATACACGACAATATATATTACCGAATATGAATTAGAAGTTCGTGATACTAAACGTGGCGAAGAAGAATTGACTAATGATATTCCAAATGTAAGCGAAGAAATGACCAAGAACCTTGATGAGAATGGTTTGATTCGCATAGGTGCTGAAGTTAAAGAAGGGGATATTCTCATCGGTAAAATTACGCCAAAAGGGGAAACCGAACCTTCGCCAGAAGAGAAGTTACTTCGTGCAATCTTTGGAGATAAAGCAGGTGACGTTAAGGATGCATCATTAAAAGCTTCACCAGGAGCTCAAGGTGTTGTTATCGACAAGAAGTTATTTGCAAAAACTAAGAAAGATAAATCAACTCGCTCTACAGATAAAGCTCGTCTTCAGAAAATGGAAGATGATCATAAGAAGGACATGTTGGATTTGAAAGATTCCTTGGTTAAGAAAATCTTCCAAATTGTTTCTGGAAAAACCAGCCAAGGTGTTTACAATATGTATTCTGAAGAATTGATTCCTAAAGGAACCAAGTTTACTCAAAAGAATCTTCTTGCTATAGATTACACCAATGTAAACTATCACAATTGGACATCTGATGATGAGAAAAATGCATTAATTGTGCGTGTTTTAACAAACTATATTAATGTTTACAACGATAAGGTCACGAACTTCAAAAGAGAACAGTACGCAATTTCTGTTGGGGATGAATTGCCAACAGGTATCCTAAAACTAGCAAAAGTTTATGTAGCAAATAAGCGTAAATTAAAAGTTGGAGACAAAATGGCGGGACGTCACGGAAACAAGGGTATCGTTGCGCGTATTGTTCGTGCCGAAGATATGCCATTCCTAGACGATGGAACACCAATGGATATTGTTTTAAATCCGCTAGGTGTACCATCTCGTATGAACTTGGGCCAGATTTATGAGACTGTATTAGGTTGGGCTGGTATGGAATTAGGTGTGAAATTTGCAACTCCTATTTTCGATGGTGCTAGTCTTGATGAAATTACAGAATACACAGCTAAGGCAAATGTTCCTAAGCATGGTCTAGTATACCTGAATAATGGATTAACAGGTGATAAGTTTGATCAACCAACTACTGTAGGTGTGAGTTACATGTTGAAACTTGGACACATGGTAGATGATAAGATGCACGCTCGTTCTATCGGTCCATACTCATTAATTACGCAGCAGCCATTGGGTGGTAAAGCTCAGTTTGGTGGTCAGCGTTTTGGTGAGATGGAGGTATGGGCACTTGAGGCATTCGGAGCATCAAATATCCTACGTGAGATTTTAACCATTAAATCTGATGACATTGCAGGAAGAGCTAAGGCTTATGAAGCAATTGTTAAAGGAGATAATATTACCCAAGTGGGTACACCTGAGTCGTTTAACGTTCTTATCCACGAATTGAGAGGTTTGGGATTAGAACTTTCATTTTTGGATTAATACTGCATAAAAAAAGAAAATGCAACTTCAAAAGAAAAATCAAAAAATCGGAAGCAACTTTAGTAAAGTACGTATTTCGTTGTCTTCCCCCGAAATAATCTTACGTCGTAGTTATGGCGAGGTTGTAAAGCCAGAAACCATTAACTACCGTAGTTACAAGCCTGAAATGGGTGGATTATTCTGTGAAAGAATATTTGGACCTATTAAGGATTATGAATGCCATTGCGGTAAATATAAGCGTATTCGTTATAAAGGAATCGTTTGTGATCGTTGTGGTGTAGAAGTTACCGAAAAGAAAGTACGCCGTGAGAGAATGGGTCACATTAACCTTGTAGTTCCTGTTGCTCACATATGGTACTTCCGTTCATTACCAAATAAAATTGGTTACTTGTTAGGAATTCCTACCAAAAAATTGGACATGGTAATTTACTACGAGCGTTATGTAGTAATTCAACCAGGAACAGTAGAAAATGCCAACTATCTTGATTTACTAACTGAGGAAGAGTATTTAGACATTCTAGATGCACTTCCAAAGGAAAATCAAATGTTAAATGATAATGATCCAAATAAATTCATTGCCAAAATGGGAGCGGAAGGTTTGGAAGAGTTATTGAAACGTATTGATTTAGATAAATTATCTTATGATTTACGTTTACAAGCTGCTACTGAAACTTCTCAACAACGTAAGCAAGAAGCATTAAAGCGTTTGAAAGTTATTGAGAGTTTTAGAAGCGCTCAAAAAACTGGAGAGAATCGTCCTGAGTGGATGATCATGAGAATGTTACCGGTAATTCCGCCTGAATTACGCCCATTAGTACCATTGGAAGGTGGTCGTTTCGCAACTTCAGATCTAAATGATTTATATCGTCGTGTTATTATTCGTAACAATCGATTGAAGCGTCTTGTTGAAATCAAAGCTCCAGACGTGATCTTGAGAAACGAGAAACGTATGCTGCAAGAAGCAGTAGACTCTCTTCTCGATAATACTCGTCGTGCAAGTGCTGTAAAGAGCGAAGGAAACCGTCCATTGAAATCTTTGAGTGATATGCTTAAAGGTAAGCAAGGACGTTTCAGACAGAATCTTTTGGGTAAACGTGTGGATTATTCTGGTCGTTCAGTAATTGTTGTAGGACCTACACTGAAATTAAATGAGTGTGGACTACCAAAAAATATGGCGGCGGAATTATTCAAACCATTCATTATTCGTAAATTAATTGAAAGAGGTATAGTTAAAACAGTTAAGACGGCTAAGAAGATAGTTGAAAAGAAGGATCCAGTTATTTGGGATATTCTAGAAAATATCTTGAAAGGTCACCCTGTTTTATTAAATCGTGCTCCTACACTTCACCGATTGGGTATTCAATCGTTCCAACCCAAGTTGGTAGAGGGTAAAGCAATTCAATTACATCCATTAGTATGTTCAGGATTTAACGCTGACTTTGACGGTGATCAGATGGCGGTTCACGTTCCTTTAGGAAACGCTGCTGTAGCAGAGGCTCAGTTGTTAATGTTGGCGAGTCATAACATTTTAAATCCTGCAAATGGTTCACCAGTAACGGTACCATCTCAGGATATGATCTTGGGATTATATTATATCACTAAGCAAAGAAAGAGCACTCCTGAAAAGCCTGTAAAGGGTGAGGGGTTAACTTTCTATGGTCTTGAAGAGGTAACAATCGCTTACAATGAGAAAAGAGTTGACTTACATGCTCTAATCAAGTGTAAAGTAAAAGTTCGTGAGAATGGTGAAATCGTTGAGAAGATTATCGATACTTCAGTGGGTCGTGTACTATTTAACGAGGTAGTTCCTGAAGAAGTTGGTTTCGTTAATGAATTATTGAAGAAGAAAAATCTTCGCGATTTAATTACTACGGTAATTCGTTTATCAGGTGTAGCACGTGCTGCTGATTTCTTGGATGCAATCAAAAACTTAGGATTCCAACACGCATTCAGAGGAGGTTTATCATTTAACCTTGATTTCGTGAAAATCCCTGATGCAAAAGAGGAACTTGTGAATAAAGCAATGGACGAAGTAATGGAGATCCAATCTAATGCGGACATGGGATTCATTACTAACAACGAACGTTATAATCAGGTAATTGACTTATGGACTCGTGTTAATAATCAATTAGCGAGAATCCTTATTACAGATCTGCAAAATGATGATCAAGGATTTAACCCAATTTATATGATGCTTGATTCTGGTGCCCGTGGTTCTAAAGAGCAGATTCGTCAGCTTGGAGGTATGCGTGGACTTATGGCTAAGCCTCAGAAAAATAGCAACAGTGGTTCTGGTGATACAATTGAAAATCCAATTATTTCGAACTTTAAAGAAGGTTTGAACGTATTGGAATATTTCGTATCAACTCACGGTGCTCGTAAGGGTCTTGCAGATACGGCATTGAAAACGGCTGACGCAGGTTATCTTACTCGTCGTTTGCATGATGTCGCTCAGGATGTTGTCATTACTGAATACGATTGCGGTACTCTTCGTGGAATTACAATGAATCCTATCATTACCAATGATGAAATAACTGAGCCATTATATGATCGTATTTTAGGTCGTACAGCTTTGGATCACGTAAATCATCCCGATTCTAACGAAACAATTGTTGAAGCAGGTGGAGAAATTACCGAAGAGATTGCTCATGCTATTGAGGATGCCGGAATAGAAGAAGTAGAAATCCGTTCAGTATTAACTTGTGAAACAATTGGTGGAGTTTGCTCTTGTTGTTATGGTAGAAACTTAGCAACTGGACGTATGGTTCAGGCAGGTGAAGCAGTGGGTGTAATTGCAGCTCAGTCAATTGGTGAGCCGGGTACACAGTTAACACTACGTACTTTCCATACGGGAGGTACTGCGTTAAATATTGCGGCTGAAAATACATTAGAAACTAAATACGATGGTTTAGTTAGTTTTGATGGTATGCGTACTGTTTCTAAAGACGGAAAAGATATAGTTCTTGGACGTTCAGGTGAAATACGAGTACTAGATGCTAAGAGTAAAACTGTTATTACTTCTTATAATGTTCCTTATGGTTCAACTTTATTGGTGAAAGAAAATGATAAAGTGAAGAGAGGTGATAAACTTTGTACTTGGGATCCATTTAATACCTTAATTATCTCAGATATCGATGGTGTTGTAGCTTTTGAAAATATTATTGAAGGTGTAAACATGCGCGAAGAAGGAGATGAGCAAACTGGTTTATCTGAAATGGTAATTACCGAAACAAAGGATAAAACGAAGGTTCCAGTATATCGAGTTGAAAGCAAAGATGGAAGTGTTAAAATATTTAACATGCCGGTTAAATCAATTTTAGTATCTAAAGAGGGTGCTAAAGTGAAAGCTGGAGATATCTTAGCAAAGATTCCTCGTTCGGCTACAAGAACGCGTGACATTACAGGTGGTCTACCTCGTGTAACTGAGTTGTTTGAAGCTCGTAACCCTTCTAATCCAGCTGTAGTTGCTGAAATTGATGGTGTTGTAACTTATGGTGTTTCAAAACGTGGTAACCAAGAGATAATAGTTACATCAAAAGATGAAGATGTAAAACATTATCAGGTATCATTGTCTAAGCATATCTTAGTGCATGATGGTGATTATGTTCGTGCAGGTCAACCACTTTCAGATGGAGCAATTACTCCTCAGGATATCCTTCGCGTTGAAGGCCCTGCTGCGGTGCAGCGTTACGTATTGAATGGAATTCAGGAAGTTTATAATCTTCAGGGTGTAAAAATCAACGATAAGCATATTGAGGTTATCGTACGTCAGATGATGCAGAAGATGGAAATCTTGGATCCAGGTGATACACGTTTCTTAGAAGGTGAGGCTGCTGATAAATGGATTCTTCAGAGAGAAAACGATTGGATCTATGATAAGAAATTTGTTACTAATGCTGGCGAAAGTGAAAATATGCATGCCGGTCAAATCGTAAGTCTAAAAGATTTGCGCCAAGAAAATAGTGCATTACGTCGTCAAGATAAGAAATTAGTTGAATACAGAGATGCGGTTCCAGCAACAGCTACACCAATTCTACAGGGTATTACTAAGGCTTCTCTTGGTACTCATAGTTTCATGAGTGCTGCATCATTCCAAGAAACTACGAAGGTTCTCAACGAGGCAGCAATCTCAGGTAAAATTGATGAATTGAAAGGTCTCAAAGAAAACGTAATTGTTGGACACTTGATTCCTGCAGGAACAGGTATACGCAAGTTTGAAAATGTAGTAACAGGATCTAAAGAAGAGTATGATAGACTAATGGCTACCAAAATGGCCGATGTGGATTAATATTCTTTTAAATTAAATAGGAAAAAGCACATTTTCGGATGTGCTTTTTTTTATTCTAAACTACTAGCTTTCAATTGAGTTTGATATAACTCAAAATAGGATCCCTCCCGAGCCATAAGATTTTTATGCGATCCTAATTCAATAATTTCACCCTGATTTAAAACCATAATTTCATCACAATTTTTTATAGTACTCAATCGGTGTGCAATAACTATTGCCGTCCTTTTGTTGAGTAAAAGGCTAATTGCTTTTTGAATCAATTCTTCTGTTTGAGAGTCAATTGCGCTAGTGGCCTCGTCTAGAATTATTATATCAGGATCTATTGCGAGCGCTCGAATAAAAGAAATAAGTTGTCTCTGTCCCTGTGACAGACTCATTCCTCGTTCCGAAACGTTAAATTCAAATCCACCAGGTAGGGCATCAATAAATTCATAAGCACCGATTTCCTTCGCTACACTCTCTATAGTTTCAGTACTCATTTCTTCATTTTTAAGAATGAGGTTGCTTCGAATCGATCCACTGAATAAAAAGACATCCTGCAAAACAAATGCAACCTTCTGACGTAATTTTGATGGTATGTAATCTAATACGGACTGGTCATCAATTAAAATATCGCCTTTTTGATGTGGATAGAGTTGTGTTAGTAGGTTTGCAATACTAGTTTTACCACTTCCTGTGCTTCCAACAATTGCAAGTGATTTACCTGGATTTACGGAAAAGGAAATACCTTTTATTATCCATTGAGAATCATTATATGCAAACCAAACATCTTTAAATTCAATCTTTCCCGCAATTTTTTTAGGACTTATTGACCCGGTATGTTCAATGTGTTCTTCGTCATCTATTAATTTAAAAATTCTTTCTGCAGCTACTAATCCCATTTGGATATTATTAAATCTGTCGGCAATGGCTCTTATTGGTCTAAAAAAGAGATTTACAAACATTATAAATGCTGTGATTTCACCTAGTTGAATTTGTTTTTCAAATAATAAAATGCTGCCATATGAAATGATAATAGCAAATGCAAGCGCAACTAGAACTTCTACAATTGGGAAAAATATACTGTAATAGAATATGCTTTTAAAGTGCGCATTTCTATGTTTCGCATTTATTTTTTTGAATTTTGAATATTCATTATCTTCTTGGTTGAATAATTGTACAATCGGCATTCCTGTAATCCTTTCTTGTAAAAAGGCATTTAATATAGAGACTTGATTTCTCACTTCTTGGAAAGAATCCCGAACTCCTTTTCTAAAGAAATTTGCAGCATATAAAAGAAGTGGTATGACTAGTATCGTGAAAATAGTTAGCTTCCAATTTATAAAGATCATGCAAAATAGAATGGCCAATATTTGTATGATATCTCCGAGTATGGTAATTATTCCTGAAGCAAATAAATCAGTAATGGTTTGTATATCAGAAACACTTCGAGTAACAGCTGTCCCTACAGCAGTTTTATCAAAAAAACTTAATCTAAGTTTTGTTAAGTGCTCATAAACATATTGTCTAAGCTTAATAATTACATTTTGAGCAATATTTTCTGCTAAATACGAATTAGTAAAAGCTAAGCTTGCTTGTACAACTAACCAAATAACAAGACCACCGCACCAAATGGCCAAATAGTCAAATTTTCCAACCAATATTACTTCATCTATGATTAATTTATATATGTAGGGTTGTAAAGCAGTTAACAAGCTTTGAAATATCGTAAGAAATATGGCAATTGCTATATACTTCCTTTGATTTCCTGCAATCACAAAAAGTCTAGAAAGCATATGAAGTGATTGATTGCGGGATATTTTGTTTTTTGGTTTCAATTATACTACAAATCTAATCCTTGATAGTGTCATTATGGTACTGTGTAAAACTTTTCTTTAGTGTTTTGTTGGTAACCCTCGTTGCTTAGAAGTATTATTGTAGTATGGCTCATCATATTGCAATTGCGGGAAATATTGGCGCAGGTAAAACCACTCTTACTCATTTGTTGGCAAAGCATTACGGTTGGGATATGCAATTAGAAGATATGGATGAGAATCCATATATATCTGACTTCTATGAGGATATGCAGCGTTGGAGTTTTAATCTCCAGGTTTATTTTTTAAATGCGCGTTGGCAAAATATTCAAGATATTCGTATAGGTCAGAAAACTGTAATTCAAGACCGTACCATTTACGAGGATGCATTTATTTTTGCTCCTAATCTTCATTCAATGGGTTTGATGAGTACCCGAGATTATGAGAATTATCAGCGATTGTTTGAAAATATTAAGCAGCAGATAGAAGAGCCAGATTTGATGATATACCTACGTGCGGGTATCCCTAAGCTAGTTGATCAAATTCAAATGAGGGGTAGGGATTATGAAGATGCAATTAGGTTGGACTATTTGAAAAGATTGAATGAACGTTATGAAGCCTGGATCGCTGATTATAAAGGTGAACTTCTCATTTTTAATGTAGACGATACTAATTTTCAAGAGAATCCTGATGATTTATCTAATATTATTAACCAAATTGAAAGTAAAATAAACGGTTTGTTCTAATGAGTTTTCAAAAACCTCAAATATTGTGGTTTTTGTTATGCTTGGCAATCCCCATTATTATACATTTCATACAATTTAGAAAAGCGAAAACTGTTTATTTTCCTGGGATTTTTCGCTTAATTAGAGCTGAAAAAGCTATACATAGGAATAGGCAAATCCGACATTGGATATTGCTTATAAATCGATTATTGATCTTTACAGCGATAATTTTGTCGTTCGCACAACCAAGTTGCAACAGTTTAAACTCCGATAAAAGTAAATTAAAAGATTTATATCTATGGATGGATTTGTCGCCTTCCATGTATACATTAGATGAAAGCGGACAAACTTCTTTAGAAATAGCAAAAGGAAGAATTTTTGAATTGCTTGAAAATGCTTCAAATCAATCAAATTTTCATTTTTATAACCATGAAAATAAGAGATTTCAACAGTATACCAAGGACGAGTTGAAGAGTTATGTTCTGAAAATTAATGAAGTAAAAGAGCCCATGGCTTTAAATGAAATATTGATAAAAAATAGCAATTTTTTTAATGAAAATACCAACAAATTATTACTCGCTTTCACTGATAGAAGAGGACTAATTTGGGATGAAAATGCCAATATAGAAACTGGTAATATAAATTGGATAGATTGTAATTCAGTAGGTAACTTTAACAATAGATTTATATCTAGTGCTATAATAACAGATTCTAATACACTGAATGTATTAGTCGATCGGGTGAATTATGATTACAAGGAAGAAATAGAACTTAACTTAGAATTAGACCAGCAATTTACAGGTTCAAAAAAATTGATTTTTGATGAAGGACAAAAACAGGTTTCCGCTGAATTTGAATTACAAAAAGATTTTAATGTATACTCAGTAAAAATTAACTCAGATGAATATCCATTAGACGATGTGTTGTTTGGACATAAACCAATTCCTCAAAAAATTGAAGTATTTTTATCTAAAAAGGAGGGAACATTATTAAAATTATTCAGTGTATTAAATGATAAATTCGAATTGAATGATAGTCTTAAACAAAACGAAATTAGAATAATCGATAATCAACCAGTCTCCGGTTTTGATTCTTTTGAAACAAAGGGTCTAAAAATGATTATTCCTGCAAGCAAAAAAGTATCTTTAGAAAAATTTGGTATTGGTGAGTGGGTAAGTGACACAATAAAATTAAACGAAAAAAGTTTTAATGCGAATTGGTTTGATGCCGCTTTGAATAAAAGTGTGAATAATCAAACTCAGATACCCTCTGTGTTGCAATTTTGGAAATTAGAGTCTACCCCTGTGGGTTTTGAGACAATTATTACTACCGAAGATAACTATCCAGTATTAATGGCTAAAGATCAAGGAAATGGTTATCTGCTCATATGGCTGGTTGATTGGGAGACAGGAATGAAAAATTTAAAGCGTTCTTCTTGGTTTGTTCCGGTATTTTCTCAATTAATGCAATTGAATAATCCTGCAAGTAATATTTCTTATGGACACTGGGGAACAAGTAATAAACTTTCTCATCCTTTATTTTTAAATCGTAGTTTAGATTTACCCATTACAATAAAAAATCATAATAAAGAATGGCTAGCCAACTTGGAGTTATCATCTTCCGGTGAATTTTTACCATTAGGATTTACATATGAGAAGAGTGGTTTTTACAAGATATTTGTTACCCCAACCGATTCCTTTTCTGTAGGTTTAAATATTGGTCGTGAAGAAAGTTTAAATTTTGACGTCCTTGATATCGAAAATAAAAAATTAGGAAATCTTTTAAATGGACCTTTAAATTACGATGCAATGATAAAAATTAAAGAGAATAATTTTAATTTTCTCTACTTTTCTTTGTTATTCATCTTGATAGAATTTCTATTATTGGTTTCAGTAAACAAAACAAAAATGTAACTTCGTATTTAGAATGTCCTCTTTTTTATTGAAAAATGCTCGTATTTCAGATGTAAACAGTAGTTGGCACGGGAAATCAGCAGATATATTAATCACCGACGGGCTGATTGCTAACATTCAAGAAGGAATCATTGACAACCAAAGTGAAATTATTGAATTAAATGGTGCTTTTTTAAGCCCTTCGTGGTTAGACGCTTTCGCTACAGTTCCAGACCCTGGGGCTAATTGGAAACAATCAATTAGTAGCTTGAAGGCAAATGCCCGGGAAGGAGGATTTGGGGAGGTTGTTTGTCTATGCGGTGAAGATCCATTGCCGCAAAAGCCTGCAATGATTTCATCGCTGCTTAAATCAAATCAACAAGGGTCAACAAAAATTCTACCTCTTGCTTTGGCATCTGAGGATAAGTTAGGAAAAGAAATGACCGAGGTTTATGAGCTTAAAAATGCTGGGGCAATTGCAATAACCGATGGAATAGTTAATTCGCTTAGAATAGGTTTGAAGACAAAATTACTTGAATACTGCGCTTCTCTAGAAATTCCATTATTATTACATCCATATGCTCAAAATATAGTGAAAGGCGGACAAATGCATGAGGGAAACGTTAGCGTAAATCTTGGATTAAAAGGAATCCCTTATGCGGCTGAAACTACTAAGTTAATGGAAGATTTAGAACTTGCTAAATGGGTAGATACTCCCATTATTGTGTTGGGTTTGTCATCTGAAGCAGGGGTTGAAATTGTCAGAAAAGCAAAGGCTGATGGTGTAAAGGTGAAAGCATTGGTTCCTATATTAAATCTATTATTTAGTGACGAAAATTTAGAGGGTTTTGATGAGAGCTTTAAAGTTCTACCTCCACTTCGTAAGGAGTCTGATCGTACTGCATTAATTAAAGGTATTATGGACGGAACAATTGATGGTATTTGTTCTAATCATAACCCGCAAGATGTAGAAAGTAAAAAACGTGAATTCCCTTATTCTGATTTTGGTGCTGCGGTAATCAGTGAATTTCCAAAATTTATTGCGTCATTAATCCTAAATGATAAAATAGACTCAGACATAATTCTATCAAAACTATATAACGGAAATAGAAATGTTTTTAATCTAAGTCCTACAAAAATTGAAATAGGGGATAGGGCTAATATTACCGTATTTTCTCTTTCAGATTCTCCTGAACTTAAGTCAAAAAAACCGTTTAATCTAATTTCTTTAGACTCGAATAATGCGGGAATAGTATTTCAATATTCAGGCGAGGGAAGTATAAACTAAACTCAAGATGGAGAAATTTAATAAATTTATTAAAAGTCCATTATTCTTTCATTCTATGAATGTTGGATTAATATTATTTGCAGCTCGCATAATAATGTATCTTACTCATCATTGGGAGATAGTTTTTAGTCCTGCATATTCCCCATTATCATTTGTTTTAATCGCATTTGCATGGATTTCCGCAATTCGTGTCGAGAAGCAAAATCACGAAACATTTAATTACGGTAAAACTCTGGGTGCCTTGATAAAAATGACGTTTGTTATAGTTTTTATTTCGAGTCTTGCAGATCCTTTATTGTACAATTTAATAGATCCAAGTTTAATAGAGCAAACAAAAGCAATTTCCATGGAAAAAATGGAAATGATGTTAACGCAGCAATTAAAAGTATCTGACGAATTGAGGGACCTTCAAATGGAAGAAATTAAAAACTTAAACATCAATGGAGTTGGATTTTATTTGCAGACTTATTTTGTTCGAATATTAATGAATGCCCTTTTAGCTCTTATTTTTGCTATCTTTCTGAAGAAAAAAGCAGATAAAAATGCTTGGTTAAATCAATGATACATGCAAAAAAAGGAAATAAGTAGTTCCCAAAATTCTTGGTTTAAATCATTCCGTTTACTATTAGAAAAAAACAGAAAACGTAAAGAAGCACGGAAAATAATTGTAGAAGGATTTAAGGAAATAGAAATGGCCATAAAGGCCAATATTCCTTTGGAGTATATAATAGTTGAGGATAATATTTCAGAACAACAAATTTCTCAAATAGTTTCTTATTCGGAGAAGTTAGAATGTTATTATCTGTCTTCTGATTTATTTAGATCGCTTACTGTTCGAAAAACCGGTGATACAATTTTAGCTTGTTTTTCTTACCCTGAATTGAACTTTAGTTTGGAAGAAATTAATAATGCTGGTAGGTATATTATTGTGGAGGGAGTAGAAAAACCTGGAAATTTAGGTGCAATTCTACGAACTGCAGAATCTACTGGTATAACCGCTGTAATTGTTTGTGATGTAAAAGCAGATGTTTATCATCCCCAAGTAATTCGAAATAGTTTAGGTTGCAGTTTTTTAGTGAAAACTATAGAAGCAGAATCAATTGAGGTCCTCGAAGTATTGAAAAGAAAAGGGATTAGTATTTTCACAACTTTTATGGAGGACTCAGCTGGTTTATATAGTTATAATTTAAGCTCAAATTGTGCGATTGTATTAGGTACTGAACATTCTGGGGTAAGCGAAATATGGAGAAATCAAGGTCAAAATATAAATATTCCAATGCAAGGAGAAATTGATAGTATGAATGTTTCAATTGCAGCTAGTATTTTTATGTATGAATCACTCCGACAGAGAATTACTTCATCGATAAATATTGATTAATAAATGATACTACTTTAAATCTTGGAAGTTTTTAATAACTTTGATTATCATCTCATTATGCGTTTTCAATCAATAATAATTTCTCTTTCTCTATTATTCACTGCATCTGCAAATGCAAGTGATTCAGTAACTTTTAGAAATGTAATTAAAGGTCATCAGGCTCAAGTAGAAACATTTGCTATTTCCGATGATGGGAAAACATTAGTTACCGGTGGTTGGGATAATACCGTTCGTATCTATGAGTGCGATTCCATGGGTAATTGGGAGTTTATTAAAGATTTTAGAAGGCATTTCGGAGCTATTACAACTCTAACAATTTCACCAGATAAAAAATATTTTGTAAGTGGCTCCAAGGATAACACTTTTAATATGGTTGAGATGGTAACCGGTAATATTGTTTTTACGGGTAGAGATCAAAATAGACCAGTAACGGATGTCTTTTTTACAGAAGATGGAAATTTTTTATTTACATCCTGTGAAGACGGTTATGTATTTATTTATAAGATGGATGATATGCTTTTTGCTGTAAGTAAGCCTACTAAAGTCCGCGTTGGGTCGCCTGTTTATGACATTGATTTATCCATAAGAAGAGGTAATATATTTGTTTGTACTAGGGGTAATGAGTTGCTGGAAATAAATACAAAAGGTGCAGTTGTGAAAAGGTATGTGGCTCATACGGCACAGGTTAATTCTATGGCAATTTCTCCGGATAAATCTGTAATTGCAACATCTGGGGATGATAAGCGTGTGTATTTGTGGAATTCGAAAACGGGGGATACAATTGCATCGCTAACAGGTCATGATTGGAAAGTGAACCATGTGAGTTTTTCACCTGATGGAAGATTTTTAATAAGTGCTGGGAATAAGGGTAAAGTAGTTGTTTGGAGCATGGACTCAATGAAAATGGTTCAGGAATTTACTCCAATTGGAAATAATGCAAGGAAAGCAATTTTTACTTCTGATATGAAGGAAATATTGGTGGCTACTCTGCAGAATGGTCCATTATATGGTTTGTCGGTATATAATTCAGCTTTTGCCTATTTGCCTAAGGAAGAGAAGAAAAAGGAAAAAAAAAGTGAAAACTAGAAAAACAAAAAAAGGAAAATAAGATGAATACAGATGTGCATAATAGCAATAAAGCACCAGAGCCAGTTGGTCTATATCCTCACGCGAGAAGGGTAGGTGATTTATTGTTTTTAAGTGGAGTAGGACCACGTGAACGTGGGACAAAAAGAATACCCGGTGTCGAGTTAGATGAAAATGGAAATATCACTAGTTATGATATTGAAACTCAATGCAGAAGTGTATTTCAAAATGTACGTTGGATTTTAGAAGCTTCTGGGTCTGCTTGGGATAAAATGGTAGATGTTACTGTTTTTCTTACCAATATGAAGGACGATTTTCCTGCTTACAATAAATTGTGGGCTGAGTATTTTGGCGATAATCCACCTTGTCGTACAACGCTAGAAATTAATTGTTTACCTACTCCAATTGCAATAGAGTTAAAAGTTATTGCTACCGTAGTTTAAGATTGATAATTTGGCGTTGCTTCAACGCGTTAATAACTAAATGGAGCTGCAAAATGTAAATTCCCAATATGTAGAGTATCTGCATAAAATTAAACGTATGAGTGTGCATACGGTGACTTCATATGAAAATGATTTAGAGCAGTTCAGAGTTTTTGTTTCAACTGTTGCTATTAATGATATAGAAAAAATTAAATCACAACATATTAGATTATGGATGGGGGACTTAATCTCATCTGGTATTAAGGCTCGCAGTGTAAATAGGAAGTTAAGTAGTTTAAGAGGCTTGTTCAAGTATTGCAGGAGTCATGGCTTTATAAATGCAGATCCAATGGTAAAGGTGGTGCCCCCCAAAACACCCAAACATTTAGTAAAGGATATCCCAGCAAGTGATTTAATGAAGATGTTTGACTCTTATCCATGGAATGAAGAAGAATTTGGGCACAGGAATAAATTAATATTATTGATGTTGTACACAACAGGTATGCGTTTATCTGAGTTAATAGGCTTACAAGTTCAGGATATAGACTTAAGTAGAAACGCTGTTCGTGTATTGGGCAAAAGGAATAAAATACGAATGATTCCTATACATCAAGAATTGCTTGGTCTTATTGAGATTGTAAAAGGGGATAGAAGTACAGGACAACTATTTTTAACCGACAAATTTAAACCGCTTTATCCCATGTGGTTATATAGATTTGTGAATTTATATTTGAGAAAGTTTTCCCACGCATCTAAAACAAGCCCTCATGTTTTGAGGCACTCATTCGCAACTCATATGCTGAATAATGGGGCAAATCTTATGGCAATCAAAGATTTACTAGGACATGCTAGTTTATCAGCGACTCAGGTTTATACAAAAAATTCATTTGAGAAGCTAAAGAAGATTCATCAACTGCATCCTAGAAAATAAAAAAGGCTTTCCCTTGGGAAAGCCTTTTTATATATGTTAACGGGGCAATACTAACCCTGCATTTCTTGTGTTTGCATTTTTTGCTTGTATACAGCACGCATTTTCTGCATTCTACGAGTGATACAAGGCTTTTCAAATGCTTGACGTGAGCGCATTTCTTTGACTACTCCAGTCTTCTCAAACTTCTTCTTGAATTTCTTCAAGGCTTTTTCAAGAGAGTCGTTTTCTTTAACGTTTGTTATTAACATGTTGTGGTTTTTTCAATTTATGGGTTGCAAATATACAAAACTGTTTTGATAATTTCTTATTTAGTCTTTTAAAATTGCTCTAGAAATAACAAGTTTTTGTATTTCACTTGTTCCCTCTCCTATAGTGCAAAGCTTACAATCGCGATAAAACTTCTCTACTGGGAAATCTTTAGTGTAGCCATATCCTCCAAAAATCTGCAAAGCTTCATTGGCGCAGAAAACGCTAGTCTCGCTTGCGTAATACTTAGCCATAGCACTTACTTTGTTTACATTTTGACCGTTGTTTTTAAGGTCACAACTTTCTTGAATTAATAGTTCGGAGGCCTCAATTTTTGTGGCCATATCTGCAAGTTTGAAAGCAATTGCTTGGAAATTTGAAATTGGTTGTCCAAATTGCTCACGCTCTTTTGAGTATTTTAATGCGGTTTGGTAAGCACCTTTTGCAATTCCTAAACTAAGCGCTGCAATTGAGATTCTTCCGCCGTCTAATACTTTCATGGCTTGAATAAAACCATCTCCAACATTTCCTAATACATTCTCTTCGGGAATTCTGCAATCTTCAAAAATCATTTCAGCAGTTTCTGAAGCTCGCATACCTAGTTTATTCTCTTTCTTGCCACCTTTAAAACCTGGAGTTCTTCGTTCTACCACAAATGCTGTAATTCCATGTGAATCCAATAATTCACCGGTTCGTGCCAAAACCACTGCAATATCTCCAGTAATTCCATGAGTTATCCAATTTTTTGCACCGTTTAATACCCACTCATTACCTTCCTTTTTAGCTACACATTTCATTCGTAAAGCATCTGAACCAGTATTGGCTTCGGTTAGTCCCCAAGCTCCAATCCATTCTCCAGTTGCTAATTTAGGCAGCCATTTTTTCTTTTGTTCTTCATTTCCAAATTGAAGAATATGTCCTGTGCACAAACTATTATGCGCTGCCATACTCAATCCTATACTGCCGCAAACTTTTGCTAATTCTTCAATTCCTGCCGCATATTCGTAATATCCGAAACCAGCACCATCGTATTCTTCAGGAACAAGCATACCTAATAGACCTAACTCTCCCATCTCCTTAAAAATATCAATAGGAAAGGTTTGCGCCTCATCCCATTCCATCATATTGGGTCTAATTCTTCTTTCCGCAAAATCTCTCACTGTTTGACGGATCATTGATACATTTTCTGATTCCTGAAAATTCATTTCACAAAAATACACCCAATAAAATAAGTTATTGTCAAATTCTAGTTATTTTGGTAAATCATCAAATTCTAAATATAAAGAAAGAATTTTTCGTAGTGAAGGACTCAAAGTTTGCATTTTATCAAGGTCAATTAACGTGAGTTTTTTATGAAACTTTTTATACGATAATAATCTTTTGGTTAAATCTTTACCTATATATGGATGACGATATAATTCTCTAATATTTGATTCAGAAATTGGTATTTTAATCACTTTTGAATTGTCTACTATCCAGTTCGTATTTTCATTATTGATTATTCCAGAGTCAAAGTAATTAATCTCCAGAAGTTGAAACTTCGAAACAAAACCACCAAGACGTTCTCTATATCTTAGAATTCTCATAGCTGTAGCTGGTCCTATTCCCTTTACACAAGTTAGTTGCACGCTGTCGCATGAATTTAAAGAAATATTTAGAGTTTCTTGGAAGGCTTTACCTTGAAAATTTGAGTTATTAATTGGGTTGAATTCTAGGATTAACGTATCAATACTTGTAAGTTGAGTTTTTTTTATTTTGTAAGGGAGAAAGGGAAGGTGTATTTCAGGATGAATCAAGGGAATACCATGAATGGCAGGGTTTTTTAAGATCTTCTTTTCAATGAAGGTTTTGCTTTTATTGTAAAAATATTGGGCTAACAAGAGTAAGAATGCAACAATTAAAAAGTGATAAGTTGCAATAAATTGAGGTTTCCTGAATTGCTTAAAAAGGGGGTTCACCCCGTGAAGTTACTCAGTGCCTGCGAGAGACTCTTTGCGATATTCGCCAGAATCTAATTTGTGTTTAACAGATTTAAAGGCGTTTATTGTTTCTTCTACATCCGCTAGTGAATGGACAGCGGTAGGTATTAATCGCAACATAATTACACCTTTTGGAACTACAGGATAAACTACGATACTGCAGAAAATATTGTAATTCTCTCTTAAGTCGTAGGTTAAATGGGTTGCTTCAGGTATCGTTCCATTAAGTAAAACAGGTGTAACAGGAGTAGTAGTGACACCAATGTTGAAACCTGCATCTTTTAAGCCTAATTGGAGCGCTTTTACAATCTTCCAAAGATTTTCTTTATGTTCTGGTTGAGTTCGAATCATTTCTAATCGCTTGATTGCCCCAACTACCATTGGCATTGGAAGGCTCTTTGCGTAGATTTGAGAACGTAGATTATAACGCAAGAACTTAATTAGTTCAGGTGTAGAACCAATAAATGCACCAATGCCGGCCATTGATTTCGCAAATGTGCTGAAGTATATATCTATACCAGCTTGGCAATTCTGTTCTTCACCTGTTCCAGCTCCTGTTTTTCCCATTGTTCCAAAACCATGAGCATCATCAACAAAAAGGCGGAAGTTGAAATCTCTTTTAAGATCAACAATTTCTTTAATTTTACCTTGTGATCCACTCATGCCAAATACTCCCTCTGTAATAACGAGAATGGCACCACCGGTTTCATTAGCGAGTTTTGAGGCTCTATTTAGTTGAACTTTCAAGCTGTCAATATCGTTATGTTTATATACATATCTTTTTCCAATATGTAGTCGTAAACCATCAATAATACATGCATGAGATTCAGCATCATAAACAATTACATCATGTCTATCAACAAGAGCATCTATTGCACTCAATACTCCTTGATATCCATAATTTAACAGTATAACCTCTGGTTTTTCTATAAAATTGGCTAAATCATTTTCAAGTTGTTCGTGGTAATCAGAGTTTCCGCTCATCATTCTTGCTCCCATCGGGTAAGCCATTCCAAATTCTTTAGCGGCGTCTGCATCCGCTTTCATTACTTCGGGATGATTTGCTAATCCTAAATAATTATTTAAACTCCAATTTAACTTAGTTGATCCTCTAAATTTCATTCGAGGTCCAATAGGACCCTCAAGTTTCGGAAAAGTGTAGTAACCATGGGCATCATCTGCATGTATTCCCAATGGTCCCATTCTGGTTTTAAGTTTTTCAAATAAATCCGCCATCAATACCAAGATTTAAGTACAAAAGTATTTCTTTTTTTGGGTCTTTCTTAACATTAAAACAACAAACAAAATACGCTAGGGTTTTTACCAATTTGAATTGGTATTTTTTCCCATTGAGCAATGGTTTTGGTAGTAATTGTTTCGTTTTCAGTATGTAGCGCTATTGATAATGATAGTTTACATTGAGGCGGAAGTAAGGAAATTAATGAATTTAACATTCTGTCACTACGATAGGGGACTTCGATAAATACATGTGTATATCGGTTGTATGGTGGTTGTCCCCATGATTTTACTAGTTTTGAAAAAGCCGGTTCTTTAACCGGGAGATAACCATGAAAAATGTAATTTTGACCATTTAATCCACTTGCTTCTATGGCCATGGCAATACTGTTTGGTCCGATAAGTGGTTCAATAATCCGTTTTTGTTTGTGTGCCCATTTAACGGTTTCATTACCCGGGTCGGCTACGCATGGAATTCCTGCTTCTGAACAAAGTCCAATTACATTTTCATTTTGAATTTCTGATAGAAATTCATGAAGATCTCGAATATCAGAACGAATGCCATGTTCGAAAATATCTAATTCATCAATATTTATTCCTAATTTCAGAGAGCTAATAAATCGTCGTAATGTTCGAGGGTTTTCTGCAACCCAAAACTTTATAGATTTTAATTTCTCCAAATGGTAATCGGTGATATATTGATTATTGCTGAATTCTCCTATTGGTAATGGAAATAAAACAAGATAGTTATCTGTACTGTTGGTCATTGATGCAAAACTCGGGAATAATTGTCATTTGTTCGACAGAATACCTCTCAGACATCGATAATAGGACTAACTTTGTGACGTGAATTTCATCCGAAATCTTCAAAAAAGGTGGAATGTGTCTTCCCCACTGCAAGTAATACAAATATTATTGGTGTTTGCAATTACGGGTACAACGGTTGTATATCTTAAGCGTTTTATTAAACCAATGTTTATTGAGCATTGGTGGTTTGATTTGGCTTATTACATATTAATATTACCTTTTTATAACTTATTACTTTTAGTATATGGGTTTGTTTTCGGACAAGGAAGGTATTTTTTGAATTTCGAAAAGAGATTTTTTTCAAGGTTATTTGGTAAAAATCCTAAATAATGGCAACAAAAGAGCAGATATTAGAAGCGCTGAGTAATGTCGATGATCCTGATTTAAAGAAGGATATCGTAACTCTAGGAATGGTCGAGAAGTTAGAAATTGATGGTGATAATATTTCGTTTGATTTAGTTTTAACTACGCCAGCTTGTCCAATGAAAGATATTTTGCATAATGCATGTCAGACAGCTATTGCTCATTTAGTAGATACTAAATTAAGGGTAAATATAAATGTTACGCATAGGGTTACATCGGATTCTTTATCAGAAAATGCACTGCCGAATATTAAAAATATCATTGCCGTTGCAAGTGGTAAAGGAGGCGTTGGGAAATCAACAGTTGCAGCAACATTAGCAATGTCTTTATCGCACTCCGGAGCAAAGGTTGGATTAATGGACGCCGATATTTACGGTCCGTCCATTCCTACACTTTTTAATGTGCAAGGTCCATTGGAAATGAGAGAAATTAATGGGAAGTCAAAGATGATGCCCATTGAATCAAACGGACTTAAATTATTGAGCATAGGATTTTTGACAGCTCCAGGACAGGCGGTGGTTTGGCGTGGACCAATGATTTCTAGTGCTTTTAAACAATTTATTAATGATGCTGAATGGGGTGAATTAGATTATCTAATTATTGACCTACCGCCAGGTACGGGCGATGTTCAAATATCATTAGCTCAATTAGCACCTTTAACAGGGGTAGTTGTGGTAACCACTCCGCAAGAAATGGCATTAACTGATGCTCGTCGTGCGATCGATATGTTTAAACTCGATGCAATTGCAAAGCCATTAATTGGAGTGGTTGAAAACATGTCTTATTTCCAGCCGGATGATGCTCCAGATAAAAAATATTACATATTTGGAAGAGATGGAGGGAAAGTATTGGCTGATACATTTGACCTAAATTTTTTAGGGGAGTTACCTCTGAGAGAAGGTATTTGTTTTAATGCTGACTCTGGTCAATGGGCCATGGATTCGGAATTGATGACTCCATACCATAAGATGGCTGGGGCAATTGCTCAACAAGTTAGCATATTGAACCGTAAGTAATTAAATTTAATTCTATCTTTGCATTATGGAGATTAATAACGAAATAGAAAAGGTGCTTGACACTATACGGCCATATCTTCATCAAGATGGGGGAGACGTTGAATTGGTGGAGGTACACGATAATATGGATGTTTTACTCCGTTTAACGGGTAATTGCAGTTCTTGTTCCATGAGCGACATGACCATGACTGCGGGTATTGAAGAAACCCTTAGGAAATCATTTCCTAATTTAGGAAAAATTACTGCTGTAAAGGATTAATTTGCTTTTGCATTCATTCCTGCTTCCCAGTGTTCTTTGCATCTGGCCTGATACACATCAGAGTGTCCTACAAGTACTAAATCTTCAGTTTTTATCGTTCTAAAAGTATGGGTAGCCTCTTTGCTGCAAATATGGCACTTCGCTAATAATTGCATGTGCTTGTTGGATAATTTTTTAAGTGCCCGCATTGGTCCGAAATCCTGATTTAAATAATCTTTATCTAAACCCGCTGCAATAACACGAATCCCGTTAGACATTAATTCACCAATTATTTCAATAATAAAAGGTCCAAAAAACTGCACCTCGTCTAAATATACTTCCCGAGTATGGGGTGTTATTAATGGGTAGATCTCTTCAGCCTTAAATAATCGATGTCCGATTACTTGTAGCCCACTGTGAGAATGTACGGCATTATCAGAATATCTGTTATCTATAACGGGTTTTACAACCAAACGCTCGTTGATATCTATTTCGCTTTCATTGTAAAGTCCAATTAATCGGGTAGTTTTCCCCGAAAACATACACCCATATATAAGTGTAAAATCTCTCATCAATCCTCCAAAAATACATAGTAATTTTCCGAAATAAAATACAATAAATAAGATGAATCCAAGTTTAACTCAAATTCTAGATAGAATTTCTGTACTTCACGAGGAACTGTCAACAGCAAGTGGGGGTAGGAAAAAAGAGATTCTCGGAAAAATAAAATTGATGTCGGCACAAATGTATTTAGAGGCAGATATGGAAATCATTGCGAGTATCGAAGAAAGTGAGCAAAATCAAAACAAAACTATCGAACATTATGAAAATAATGAACACAATATCACTTCTGATCCAATTGTCAGTGATGATTTTCATGATGAACCTAGGGATTCACATTTAAATGATTTTGAAGATTTGCAAAAATCACAATTTGTACCCGATGAATCTAAAGAGTTGGAGCAACCCCAACAGAGATTATTTGAAATTGAAGAGGAAGAAGAACAGGAAGAAATTGATGAGGATGAAACTGCCGAAATTGCGGAAGATGAGCCAGATGAGGACGATTATGTGTCTGGAATTAGAAAGGATTTTAGTTCAGATGTTAAACAACGTGCAAATGATGTTATGGGCATGTTCTCTTTAACAAGAAGGTATGAATTCGTCAATTTTCTTTTTGGGGGCGAGTTGGAGAAATTTAGTCAGTTTCTATGTGAGATGATAACTGCCCAAAGTACGGAAGATAGGGATACCGTTTATCATCGTTGGCATTCGGAATATGACTGGAGAAGAAAAGACGAAGCAGCGAGTGATTTACTTAGAAATATAAGAAAAATGTTGTAAACCCCTGTTTTTCACGCTTGGCAAATAGCGTGTTAAATGAGGGAACATATTTTATCTAAACATCCATTATTAATTCCTTTCTTAGGAGCCCTTTCAGGGACATTATGTGATGTGCCATCATTACTATTGTTTTTTGTAATTGTATTTTTACTTATAAAACGTAGACATGCGATTTACATCAAGTTCTTAATACTATTTGTACTCTTTTCAATGGTTACTTCCATTGTGAGTTCGATTCAATATGAATCTTTCAATTACAGAAAGAAAAAAATTGAAAATGAGGATGATATTATTTTTCAAGTCATTCAAACTCACAAATCAGTAAAAGGAGATTATTTAATACTTGACTGTTCTATTAAAAGCATTGGAAATGAGTCAACAAATGGTAAAGCTAAGATAATCATTGATCGGCGAGCTTCAGTTTCTGTTGGTGGGATTTATTGCGCAAATTATACACTGTTAAAAAAGAGCAATATTGACCGGAAGTTTGAGAAATTCAATTATAGCAGAGATTTATTAGGAACCTTATTAGTTAAAGCGAATCAGATCAGCGCTTTGTCGGGATATAACTTAAATTCTTTTGCATCTGCAAATTGGGTGCGTCAGAATCTAACAATACGACTTCATGTTTACTTGCGTGCATTCTCAATGAATCTGTATAAAAGAACATTCTTAGGCCTCAAAAGTGATTTTAACGATAAGCAATTACAAGGTTTCAAAAAAGCCGGTGTTATGCACGCATTAACCATATCAGGTATGCATATGGCAATAATATTCGGCGCACTAATTTTTCCTGTAAAACTGCTTATGAGGAAATGGCATTTTACTCGCTGGCTGAAATTGCTGAGTATCCCATTTTTATGGTTCTACGCAGAAATTACAGGAAGTGCACCACCAGTGGAACGGGCATTTGTATTTATTTCAATTTCAGTAATAAGTTCTTTGCTAATCAACCGAGATGTTAGAATTAGGGATTCAGTTTTTACTGTTGGAGTTTTGTATTTAATATTTCAACCGAGATCCATTTTTGATATTTCAGTACAATTATCATTTGCAGCAGTATTTGGTATTGCTTGGATAGTTCCCATATTGAAATCGATTTATTCGACAAGCAATATTTTACTTGATTTTCTGTGGAGTTCAATTTGCATGAGCATCGGTTGTACAATAAGTACTTTACCCTTTATATTATATTATTTTGGAGAAATTTCGTCTGGGTTTATTATTGGTAATCTGCTTCTTGGGTCTCTATTTACAATTTGGGTGGTATTGTGTCTTTTGATTTCCATTTTCGCATTATTGCATATAGAATTAGTATTCAGTATCGGTTGCAAGTTGATGAATTATTTTGGATATGTGATTGAATACATCAGTCTTCAATTTTTTAAGTTGAAAATATCAGGTCTAAAGGTTAGTTCATTTTCATCATTTGAATTAATCTACTGCTATATACTCATAACTTCGGCAGTCATTTTTTTGATCAACTATCAAGAATCTAAATCAGACAAATTACAATGATTATCTTTGCTAAATGGACTTTGTGAATAGTGAGATTATTGGAAGAATTGGGTTTGTTATTTTAAATAGACCCGATAAGAGGAATGCGCTAAATCCTCAGTTAGTAAATGAAGTTACTTCAGTAATGAAGGAGTTTAATGCGAATGAAACTATTCGAGTAATTGTTATCAAGTCCTCAGATAAGCCATTTTGCGCAGGGGCGGACTTATCCTATATAAAAGCATTGAGCGATTTTACATTTGAGGAAAATCTTGAAGATTCAAACCGCTTGAAGCACATGTTTGAACTAATTTATAACTCGCCTAAAATTACAATTAGCCAAGTTGAGGGGCCTGCAATCGCGGGAGGGTGTGGATTAGCACAAATGACGGATTTTTGTTTTGCTAGCGATGAAGCAATATTTGGATATTCAGAGGTGAAGATTGGATTTATTCCTGCTTTGGTAATGGTTTATTTAAGGGAGAAGATAGGTATGAACCTGTTAAATAAATGGTTGCTTACAGGATCGGTTTTTGCGGCGGATGAAGCTTTAAAGGATGGCCTAATTTATAAAATTTCAACCCCTGAAAAAATAGAGTCTGAAGTAATAGCGTTTGCCGATAAAATTGCTAGTAGTACTAGCGGAGATTCAATCCGTTTAACAAAATTATTAATGCGAGAAATTCCACCTAATAGACTTAATGCTTTAGAATTAGCGGCAAAATCAAATGCTGAAGCGCGTCAAACAGGTGATTGCAAAAGAGGGATTTCTAGTTTTTTAAATAAAGAAAGAAATAAGTGGTGATTTATACAGATACGCATTGTCACCTCTATGGAGATGAGTTTAACGAGGATATTGAAAGTGTAATAGCAGATTCGGTTGCAGATGGAGTGATTAAAATATTGCTACCAAATATTGATTTAGACAGTATTGGTGCAATGCACATTTTGAGTCAAAAATATCCTGATAACTGCTTTCCAATGATGGGTTTACATCCTTGTTCAGTCGACAAAGATTATCAACAAGTATTAGACAAAATGTATTCCTATTTTTCTGAAAATAGGTATGTTGGAGTTGGTGAGGTTGGTTTGGATTTATATTGGGATAAATCAACCGAGAATATGCAAAAAGATGCATTGACTCAACAAGTGGAATGGGCCATTGAATTCGGACTTCCTTTATCACTTCACACGCGAAACGCTACTCATAAAGTATTGGAGATTTTAAAACCCTACAAGGGTAAGATAACTGGAGTTTTTCACTGCTTCAGTGAAAGTAAGGAGTTAGCTGAAGAGATAATTAAATTAGGTTTTTACTTGGGAATAGGAGGAGTGGTTACTTTTAAAAAAGCAGGGATAATCAATGTTTTAGAAAAAATTGGTATCGACAGGGTTGTTTTAGAAACAGACTCCCCTTATTTAGCTCCAACGCCCTTTCGAGGGAAAAGAAATCAACCGGCATATGTGAAAATAATTGCTGAATTTATAGCAGATTCTTTAGGTATATCAACAAATGATATTTCAGCGTCTTCTCAAAATAATGTAAATCAATTGTTTGGGAATTTGTGATAATTGTCACAATATCTCTAGTGTATTTTGTAGAGTTTTGAATAATTCAGAATTTTCAATACACAATGACTAAAAAACTACACCATTTCAACTGCTCATGTTGCAGCGACGATTCCACTAATTCAACAAATAGAAGAGACTTTTTAAAAACTGCTGGTACGGCAGGGTTTGGCTTTGCCTTTGGTTCAATGGCTGCTGGAACAATTACAGGTTGTGCTTCTGATGTTAAAAATATGAAAAATACGGGTGCTGTTCAAAATGGTAAAGCTCAGCACTTTTCAATATTGCAAACTGCAGATATTCATGGTCAGTTATTAGTGCATGATGAGTTCTTTTGGGAGCAAGATAAGGCGGTCTTCAAAAAGAGAGGTGGAATGGCATCATTGAAAACAATGATTAATGAGCTACGTAATGAAAATCCAGGTAATACAATGGTAATAGACGGTGGTGACTGCTTCCAAGGAAGTGGTCTAGCTGCCTTGACCGAAGGACGCGCCCTTATACCATTAATAAATAACATCGGATATGATTTGATGCTTCCAGGAAATTGGGAGGTTGTTTATGGTAAGGAAAACATGATTAAAGATTTAGGTGGGTATAACGCTGCAAAAGTTTGTGCAAATATGTGGCATGATGATGGAAGTGACTTACCAACAGATTTAATTTTTCCTCCATATTGGATTAAGAATGTTGCCGGTGTAAAAATTGGATTTATTGGTTACAACGACCCACTTACTCCAAAACGCCAGTCTCCGGAATACAGTTTAGGTATCCATTTCTCAGATCCTGAACAGAACGTTGCGCGATATATTAAGTTACTCCGCGAATATGAAAATTGCTCTATGGTGTTCTTAGTAACTCACATGGGTTTAACTCAGCAAATTGACTTAGGAAATAAACCATATATAGAGGGAGTTGATTACATTCTTGGAGCAGACACCCATGAAAGAGTTCGTAAACCAATTGATGCAAAATATGCAAAGGTTACAGAGCCAGGTGCGTTTGCGTCGTTTTTAGGTAAATTAGATATTGTGGTTGAAGATGGCAAAATAAAAGACCACACCTATAACTTGTTAGATGTAGATCCAGAAAAATATAAGCCAGATGCAGAAATGACTCAATTAGTAGAAGAGGCGTATAAGCCACATGCATCTTTCTTGAATAAAAAAGTTGGTGAAACTACCAAAACATTAGTTAGATATTATGTATTAGAAAATCCAATGGATAATTTCATTACTGATGCTGTTATGGATAAATTCAAAACGGATGTAGCATTGTCAAATGGTTTTAGATTCTGCCCTCCTTTAGTGGTTGATGAGAAAAATAATGTGAAAGCCGATATTACCAACGACTACATTTGGAGTATGTTACCCGTAAATTCTCAAGCTAGAACTGGAAAGGTAACCGGAGAGAAAATATGGAATTGGCTAGAGAAAGAATTAGAAAATGTATTCGCTAAAGATCCCGCAAAAAGATTTGGTGGATGGGTTGTCCGTTTTTCAGGAATGCAGATTAACTTCTCAAGTGCGAATGAGAAAGGAAAGAGATTAAATTGGATTAAAATTGGAGGAGAAGAAATTGATATGTCTAAATTGTATTCAATTGTTGCTTGTGAGAGAGAAGGGGATCCAGAAGATGCAATTTGTCGTATGATGGGAGTTACAGACCCAGTAGATACTGGAATTATGCTTCATGATGTACTCCGCGAATATTTAAAAAATCATTCTCCAATTTCGCCTGTTGTTGAGGGTAGAGTTCAATGTACCGACCAACCTATTGATCTTTTGAGTCAATTAGATGGCTATGAGTATAGCTTTAGATAGTTTGTAACAAAAGTCATATTCTGTATCAAATTTTAGCACTTTAATTGCAGGAATGGAAACCTTAGAAATATTAGGATATGCTAGTGCCATTTTAATGGGTTTATCATTAGGTCTTATTGGCGGTGGCGGATCAATATTAACGGTACCAATTTTGGTGTATCTTCTTGGAGTAGATACGGAAACATCTACTGCGTACTCCCTATTTATTGTGGGATTAACCAGTTTGTTTGGTTCCTTTAGTCATATGCGTATGGGCAATATTCATTGGAAAACTGCCGTTATTTTTGGGATTCCAGCAATTATAAGTGTATATCTCACGCGTCATTACGTTGTGCCAGCTATACCAAATGAGATCTTTAAGACGGGAGATTTTATCTTGAATAAAGACATAGCCTTGTTATTATTCTTTGCAATAATCATGGTTTTGGCTTCATATTCAATGATCAAGAAGAAAAAAGGCGAAGTAAAAACTGAAGAAAGTGAAATACAATACAATTTTCCGTTAATTGGAGTTGAAGGACTGGTTGTTGGCCTAGTTACAGGTTTAGTTGGAGCCGGTGGAGGTTTTCTAATTATTCCAGCATTGGTATTATTGGCTAAATTGCCAATGAAACAGGCGGTAGGAACTTCATTAATAATTATTGCATCTAAATCATTATTAGGTTTTTTAGGCGATTTAGGTGTGGGTAGAGAGATAGATTGGATCTTACTTCTGATTTTCAGCTGTATTGCAATTATTGGAATTTTTATAGGAGCAGCACTATCTAAAAAGATAAGCGGATCAAAATTAAAACCTGCTTTTGGTTGGTTTGTTTTGATAATGGGTATTTATATTATATTCAACAGTCTAATGCAGCAATAATTTTATGATTGACCCACACGACGAGAAAAAACTGATTAAAACTGTAACCTCACTGATAACACTATTGATGTTGGTTATTTTAACTTTAATTTCAATCGTATTTTGGATGATTTTTGGTTCGAAAAATGATTCTTTTTCGGAATTAGAGATTCAAGAAATTGCGACTGTCGCGGTCTCAATACCGTCAATGGATGAATCGACGGATTTATGGACGGCGCCATCTATTTCAGAGATTCCTGAAGGAGAGCAAGGAGAATTGATTAAATACGGTAAGGATTTAGTTGCTAAAACTACAGAATATTTCGGTCCTAATGGTAGTGTGGCTCATTTATCAAATGGATTAAATTGCCAAAATTGCCATCTTGATGCCGGAACTAAAGTATGGGGAAATAACTATGGCTCTGTGGCAGCTACATACCCTAAAATGCGTGGTAGGAGCGGGCAAGTTGAAGGAGTATTTAAACGTATTTCTGACTGCTTTGAAAGATCGTTAAATGGTACCGCACCAGATTCAAATTCTAGAGAAATGAAAGCAATGGCTGCTTACATCAAATGGGTGGGTAAAGCTGTGGTTAAGGGTCAGAAAGCAAAGGGCTCTGGCATTTTTAATATCGCTTTCTTAGATAGACCTGCAGACCCAAAACAGGGTAAGGAAGTTTATGATGCAAAATGTGCTGTTTGCCATCAGGCTGATGGGCAAGGGCAGTTAAATGATGTCGGTAACAATTATACGTATCCTCCGTTATGGGGTAAATTGAGCTATAATAAAGGTGCTGGTTTGTACCGCCTTAGTCGTTTTGCAGGATATGTAAAGGCAAATATGCCTTTAGGTGCATCATACAATGCACCACAATTAACGGATGAGGAGGCCTGGGATGTTGCAGCCTATGTGAATACCCAGGACAGACCAAGTCTAGACCTTTCGAAAGATTGGCCGGATATTTCGAAGAAGAAAATCGACCATCCATTTGGTCCGTATGTTGATCCCTATTCAGAGTCGCAACATAAGTTTGGACCATTTACTGAAATACAGTCCTTTTATGATGAATTGAAAAAATCAAAGTCGTAATTATGAAAGATTTAACACCAAAAACAGATATCGGATTAAGTTGTACAATGGATGAAAATGGTTGTTGCATAGTTCCTGATCAACAGAATCAATTAGATTGGGCTTATTGGGATAATCAATGGGCTGCAGGTCAAACAGGTTGGGATATAGGCTATGTTGCACCGGCATTAAAAGATTGGTTTGATTCAATTGAAGATAAGAGTTTATCCGTCCTGATTCCAGGTTGTGGTAATGCACATGAAGCTGAATATCTTTTAAGTATTGGTTTTACTAATATCACGGTAATTGATATAGCTCCTGTTGCGGTAAGGATTTTAAAAGAAAAGTTTAGTAATCAACCCAATATTCAAGTGATTCAGGGTGATTTCTTTGAACATGAGGGCGCATATGATGTTATAGTTGAGCAAACGTTTTTCTGTGCGATAGATCCTTTGTTACGAGCGAGCTATTGTGAGAAGATGCAAAAGTTATTGAAACCGAATGGTGTACTGGGGGGTCTTTTATTCGATAGGAAATTTGAGCAAGGCCCACCGTTTGGAGGATGTAAATGTGAATATACTCCGATATTCCATAAAAATGGGTTAGAGGTTTTAGAAATGGATATAACGGGAGGATCAATCCCAGAAAGACAAGGATCGGAATTATTTTTTAAAGCGAAATCAAAAAATTAGTACGCATAATATGAATATTGAACAGATTTACACAGGATGTTTAGCACAAGGTGCTTATTACATCGAAAGTAATGGAGAGGTAGCAATTATCGATCCTTTACGGGAGATTCAGACCTACATTGACAAGGCCGAAAAAGATGGGGCAAAAATCAAATATATTTTCGAAACCCATTTTCACGCTGATTTTGTATCTGGCCACCTAGATTTAAGTCAAAAAACAGGTGCCCCTATTATTTACGGACCAACGGCAAATCCCGAGTTCCACTGTGTTATTGCAGAGGATAATCAGGTATTTGAATTGGGTAATATCAAAATTAAGGTGCTACATACTCCAGGTCATACTATGGAAAGCACCTGTTTCTTATTACTGGATGAGTCAGACTCACCTCATAGTTTATTTAGTGGAGATACTCTATTTTTAGGTGATGTAGGGAGACCTGATTTAGCACAAAAGGCCGATATGACTCAAGAGCAACTTGCTGGATTTTTGTATGACAGTTTATACGGTAAAATTTTACCTCTTCCAGATTCAGTAATGGTATATCCTGCTCATGGAGCCGGTTCAGCTTGCGGAAAGAACATGATGAAAGAAACAATGGATACATTGGGGAATCAAAAAGGTATGAACTACGCATTGAATCAACCAAATAAAGAGAGTTTTATTGCAGCTGTAACAGATGGTTTGTTACCTCCACCTGCATATTTTCCCATGAATGTTGCTATGAATAAAAAGGGATACAATAGTATCGACTCGGTAATGGCAAAAGGTATGACAGCTTTGAGCGTTTCTGCATTTGAAACTGCAGCAGAAACTACTGGTGCAATTATTTTAGATACCAGAGATGCTGATGCATTTTCTAAAGGATTTGTGCCTAGATCAATAAATATTGGCTTGAATGGGCAATTTGCACCATGGGTTGGTGCGATGATTGTGGATGTTAAGCAACCTATTTTATTGATAACTGAAGCTGGTAAAGAAGAAGAATCATTAGTAAGATTAACTCGTGTTGGTTTTGATGAAGTATACGGTTATTTAGAAGGTGGTATCGATGCATGGAAAGCTGCGGGTAAAGAAATCGACACAGTAAATAGAATTGATGCCGAAACTTTTAAAAACGAGTTAAATATTGGAGAAACCTTTGTTTTGGATGTTAGAAAGGAAAGTGAATATTGCGCTGAGCATGTTGAGGAAGCATTTAATAAACCTTTAGATTTTATTGCTAATTGGTTTAGTGATATGTCTTCTCATGAGGGCGAATTCTACATTCACTGTGCAGGAGGGTATAGAAGTATGATTGCTGCATCTGTTCTAAAATCAAAAGGAATCCATAATTTTAAAGAAATTGCTGGTGGTTTTAAAGCTATTGCGGATGCAGGTATTGCTAAAACCGATTTTGTATGTCAGTCTAAACTTTCAAACGCATGATAGAGTTATTAAGTCAACCTTGGCCCTGGTGGGCCGCAGGAATCATTATAGGATTAACGGTTCCTACATTGCTTATTTTAGGTAATAAGTTATTCGGAATATCTAGTTCAATGAGGCACCTTTGTGCCATGTGTGTTCCTGCAAAAATTCCTTTTTTCAATTACGATTGGAAAAAGGAAATATGGAATATCTTCTTTATCATTGGCGTTCTTTTAGGTGGATTTATAGCATCAGAATTTCTGTCAACCGATGCACCTATTCAAATCGCAGAAAATACTAAAACACAATTAAGAGATGCCGGAGTGGTAGATGTAACCAATCTATTACCTGAGGATATTTTTTCTTGGAGCAGTTTACTAAGTTTAAGAGGATTCATTTTTATTGTTTTAGGCGGTTTCATGGTCGGATTTGGAACACGCTGGGCAGGTGGTTGTACCAGCGGACATGCTATTATGGGCTTAAGTTCATTACAATGGCCGTCCCTAGTCGCAACTATCATGTTTATGGTGGGAGGTTTTATCATGACTTGGTTAATCCTACCTAGTTTAATTGCACTTTAATAAAATTATTATGACTGAAAAAAATCAAAATATAGAAAAGAAAACGCCACTTTGGCACAACCTAAAGTACATGATAGTTGGAATTATTTTTGGTATTGCCTTTGTAAAAGCTGAAATAATAAGCTGGTTCAGAATTCAAGAAATGTTTCGTTTAGATTCATTTCACATGTATGGAGTAATAGGTACGGGAGTGGTTATTGGGATGTTGTCCATCCAAATTATTAAGAGATTTAATATTCGTTCGATTTCTGGTGAGGAAATAGTAATCCCGAATAAAACCTTCAATAAGGGTCAAATATATGGTGGATTAATATTTGGTTTGGGTTGGGCAATTACAGGCGCTTGCCCAGGCCCATTATTTGCTCAAATAGGATCAGGGTATTCAGTAATAATTATTACGTTCCTTTCTGCCACAATCGGTGTTTGGGTATATGGATATTTCCGAGAAAAATTGCCTCATTAATAGATGAGTTTTACATAAAAAAAGGGAGCATTAAGTTCCCTTTTTTAATTCTTCAAATTCTACCAATTGGTCTAATTCAGGCGAATCAGATTGTGGTATTGAGCTTATTTTAGTGTGGCAGGTATTTGTACCGCAGTAACCAGCAGTAAATATACCGAAAATTGTAAAAACACTTCCCGCGATTATACTTGATGTTTGTCCATAAGAAATTCCTTGTCCAAGAATGGAAAACCCAATTAGGACTCTAATTACTTTTCCCCAATTCCACGATTTCAAACTCTGCCACATAATATTATTACATCAATGCAATTCTCATGTTCGCTAAGCCTCCACCGTTGTGAACTTTAGCGATACCAAATTGCTGTAGGATTCCACAAGCCATACCACTTCTATTTCCGCTTTGACAATATAATAAAAGTGGAGAGTTTAATTCTTTTATTTCTTCTATGCGTTGGGGGATTTCATCTAATGGGATGTTCAATGCTCCATCAACATGTCCGTCTGCAAATTCCCAAGATGAGCGTACATCAATTACGGTAGCTCCTTCTTTTAATAAATCTTTTACAGTCATGGTATTTTTATTTTATGATACAAAATTCGTTATTAATTCGACTGAATTCAGTAACAAAAATCACATGGTTATTGTAAATATTTAGATTTATAAATACCTATTCTGAATAAAAAAAACTGGATTGATACTATTATAACACCTAATCCGTAAATGCTGCTGCGTTTGAAATTTATGGAAGACGCTTCTGGAAAGTATTTTGTTGGACAGGTGATTTCTGCAATTTCAAAGCCCTTTGCAAATATTTGTGCTGATATCTGATTGTCAAAAATAAAATCATCACTCAAAACTTCCCAGTTAATTGAGGAAAGTACATTTGCAGAATAAGCACGGTAGCCGGTATGGTATTCTGATAAATGCTGGCCAAACATCAAATTTTGAAACCTGGTAAGTAAACGATTGGCAATAAACTTATACCGAGGCATGCCACCTTTGATAGCGCCCATTCCTAAAATCCTTGATCCAAATACAACAGGATAAACCTCATTCGCAATAATTGACGCCATACCATGAATGAGTTTCGGTGTATACTGATAATCGGGGTGAACCATGATAATAATATCTGCATTCAGTTTTAACGCTTCCTTGTAGCAACTTTTTTGGTTGGCTCCATAACCTTTATTCGTTTGATGATTAATAATATGATTAATGCCAATTTCTTTGGCAACCTTTAATGTACTGTCGTTGCTTTTATCGTCAACTAAAATTACTTCATCTACAATATCAAATGGAATTTCGTTGTATGTTTTCGCTAGTGTTTGACTTGCATTGTATGCGGGTAATACAACAACGATTTTTTTTCCAAGAAGCATTCTTCAAAAATAAGAATTATTGACTTCCTATTTATGAGGAATCAATATTGAAACATTAATAATTTAAATTTAATTAATATTGGTGAGCATTAAAATATCTCAGCTGTTATGAAATTGTGAATCAATAAGAAGTGCTGTAAATAGATTTCGATTAGACATTAATCAAGGATCTTACCCCTCTATTCTATAAATTGAATTAATTGTGAATTTTATTGCTATCTCCCAATATGATTTTGTGTAGTAACTTTGCTATCATATTTATGAATTTGTTTAAATATACAATCGGGCTGAGTCTGTTTTTTTATAGTGCCCAAAGCCTAACAGCACAAAAACGAGTCCAAAACTGTGTTGATTTTGATGGTACCGATGATGTTGTTTACTCTAATTACGACACATCATTTGATTTTTCAGATCATTCATTTTCAATGGAGGCTTGGATTTATGCATACGGTTTTGGTGCAGAAGCATATGATGGAACAGTAATGGCTTGGCACGACGAACCTTCAAATAAAGGTGCCGTTCTTTCTGTAGGAGGTTCAGGCCAACTCTATTTTGGTATACATAATGATTCATCTGCGGAAATTACTTCAGGTATCAATAAAGTGTCAAAAACAACGTGGACTCATATTGCAGCAACTTATGAAGATAGTATTTTAAGGGTTTATGTTAATGGAGTCAAAATCGATACATTAAAATCTGACGTGGCACCTGGGTTAGCATTAAATATACCTTTTACGGTTGGTGAACATTACACCTATGCACGTGGTTTTTGGGGGAAAATTGATGATGTTATGCTTTGGAAAAGAAAATTGACAGATTCAGAAATCTTACAACGGGCTGCTCAGAGGTATTGCGGATATGATCCAAGCTTGAGAATTTATTTACCATTTAATGATGGGAAAGCAGGACAGATTAATACACTAAATAAAAAGGCAAAAGATATGTCCGGATATGGGAATGATGGTACATTAAAAAGTTTCAATCTTACGGGTTCCTATTCAAACTGGCTAAGTAGTTTTGGTCATACTCAACCCACTATTGATTTTGTCGATACTGTAGTGACATGTGATAGATATCCCGCTCCATCAAGGTCTACTGTCTATACTCAAAGTGGAGTGTATTACGATACAGTTCTAACTGAACGTGGTTGCGATTCAGCCATCACCATATATTTGACAATCAAAAAATCTACTAGAGATACTTTAAATGTTCGTACATGCGGAGATTATGTATCTCCTAGTGGGAATCAAACCTTCTCAATTAGCGGTATTTATGAGGATATTATTACAAATTCAATTGGTTGTGATTCAATAATTACAATTAACTTAAAAACTGGTCCAGATTCCACTTTCTTTAATGTTTCAAACTGTTTAAGTTACGTAATGCCAATATCAGGAAGAAATATAACAAGTAGTGGTATTTATTTAGATACTCTTTTAAATTCCGTAGGTTGTGATAGTCTTCTAATTTATGATGTAAGCATTTTGAGTGAGTCATATTTTGATTCAACTATAATTTACTGCAGAAATGCTACTATACCCACAAATGGGAAATCAATTACTGAACCAGGTACTTATTTTGATACATTAGTAAATGTTGTTGGCTGTGATTCAATTCTGAGATATCACATGATTTCAGAGGAAACAATGAGCAACTTCAATGATTATGCCTGTGGAAGTTATACTTCAGCTTCGGGTAAATATATCTGGACAGAGTCTGGAACTTGGTATGATACATTGATTAATTTCGTTGGTTGTGATAGTGTGATAAAAGTAAACCTAGAACTTACTCCAAATTCAAGTTCAGAGTTGTTTTGGACATACTGTGAATCAAAAAGAAGCCCATCAAGAAAGTTTTTCATGGACACTACAGGCATATATTACGATACCGTAATGAACATGGGCGGGTGTGATAGTTTTATAACCATAAACTTTGAAAGACCAATTATAAATACTGAAATCTCGGCAGTAACTAATTCCTCAAATCCCAGTATTGATAGCGTTATTGTTGAAGAAGGGTATGATAATTATAAGTGGTTTTCATGTAATTTAGGAACATCTGAAATTCTGCTCAAAGAAGGAACGGAAAATTGGTATAATTGGAATCTATCTGATAGCAATGAGTTGCAATTAAAATGTGTAATGGAATTGAATACTTGTAAGGATTCCACAGAATGTTTAATCCGAATGGTTGATGGTACACACAATATTGATGTTATTCATCAATTACAAATTTACCCGAATCCTACTCATGAAAGTTTTACAATACCAATGGATGATGTGAATCTAAGCAAGAATGCTAAATTGAAAATATGGTCTATTGACGGCCGGTGCATTCTTATTGAAACCCTAAATAATAAAGAGCAAGAATTAAAGTTTCATATTGAACAACCTGGTATTTATATTGTTGAGCTAAATACAACCACCGGTAAATATTTGGCAAAAGTTATTCGTTATTAAAAAAGAAATGAGAAATTTACTTGTCTTGATTTTTTGTCTTCCATTTTTTGCAAGCGCTCAAAGGATTGCAATGGTAGATATTAAAGGTCCAACTACAGTTTTTGTGGAGCGAATGAAAAAGGAAAAGGGTTTTATTCAAGTCGGAACAGATAATGATTTACCTAAGCTTAGGGGTAAGATTAAAGATGATTCAGTCACTCTAATATTACATGAAACTCCTATTAATCACAGACTGTATAAGGTGGATGTGAGGTTTGATGCAATCCCAAAGTGGAAGAAAACCAAGAAATTTTATCTAGCGAAAAAGGAAAAGTTAATTGAGAAATATGGTCCTATAAAAATTGACAGCTTTAAGTTTCAAGAGCCCTATTGCGATGGGGGTAGAAAAGAGTGGGAAGCCTTTTCCCAAAATAAAGCTACAGTTATGACCGATTGGGGAGAAATGCAATATTTCCAAAATCTTCATCTTAAATACTACATCCATTCTGATGGTCATATTTACCTAAGTTATACCCTTCGAGATGAAGAGTTCAAATATCAAGAAGAAAAAGAGTTATCGAAGAATTCTATTTTCTAATCGGTTATTAATTCTATTGTTTGGTTATTCCGCTGCATGGTTTAATTCCTGCGGTCATAAGGAGTCTCGTGGTCCGTTTAGTTTTTTTAAAGTTCAGAATCAGGCTTTCGTTAAAAATGACTCTTTCCATTTTATTAAAGGTGCAAATTATTGGTACGGAGGTCATATTGCCTGCACTGATTCAGGATTAGAGCGATTAAGATCAGAACTCGACTTTATGAAAAACCAAGGGATTAATAATCTCAGAATAATGGCTCTTTCTGAGGGAGATTCAACCTATAAATATCGAATAGGTCAATCATTTCAGAGTGAACTTGGAGTATTTAGCGATAATATAATTGGTTTAGATTATTTATTGGCCGAATTACATAAAAGGAATATGACCGCTGTAATGGTATTGGGTAATAACTGGGAATGGTCGGGTGGTTTTGGGCAATATTTAGATTGGCATAAAGGAAAACATGGATCAAATATACTTCCTAAAACAGAGAATTGGAATTGGGGTGATTATTGCAAATATATTAGTCAGTTTTATTCTTGTGAATTTTGCAAGAATAATCATTGGAATGCTGTCGAAAGAATAATAAAAAGAACTAATTCAATTGATGGGATACTTTACCTTGAGCATCCTGCAATCTTTGCCTGGGAATTGGCAAACGAACCTAGACCAATGCAAAGTGAATCTTGGGAAGATTACAAATTATGGATTAAAACCTTAAGTACTCAGGTCAAGAGTATTGATTCAAACCACCTAATAACAATTGGAACAGAGGGAAGTATTAGTACATTTCGAAATATTGATTTTTTCAAGGAGATACATTCCTTTCAAAATATAGACTATGCAACAATTCACTTATGGCCTAAGACGTGGCAATGGTATAGTGGTTCTCCAAATGAAAGCGTATCAGATAGTACCCTGCAAAAAACTATAAACTATATTAATAAAAACTCACAGGTTTGTAAAGAATTGAATAAACCTCTCGTTATTGAAGAATTTGGTTTACACAGAGATGCAAATGGATTTTCACCGAGTGAATCTACCAATAATCGTAATTTGTATTACACTACAATATTTGAGGAAATACAAAGGAATAAATTGGCTGGATTTAACTTTTGGGGAGCAATTGCATTGCCCGAGAATGTAAATGAAAATGGTTTTATGCAAAATGGGAAGAGTTATAGTGCAGACCCCCCGCAAGAGGAACAGGGTCTATATGGGGTTTATCAAAGTGACTCATTAACTTGGGAAATTATTAAAGAATTTCATCCATAATTGAACGTAGCTTTCGCACTGTTTCCTTATCAACAATAGATTCGTTCTTCCCCGCAATATCCTCATAGGTTAAAATGGTATTCGCTGTTGTGTGAATTCCCTCAATACCTTCAATATTCAAAAACTCTTTTACATTTAAGGTATTGATACCAGACCCTGGAAGTATACGAATCCTATTTCTACTTTGGGAAACAAGTGACATAATGAGTTCAATACCTTCAATTGCTGATTGCTTTTGACCAGATGTAAGTATTCTCTCAAATCCAAGATCTAATATTACTTCTAACGATTCTTGCGGATTATTAACTGAATCAAATGCTCTATGAAAAGTTGCTGGTCCATCCCACAGTTTTAAAAGTTCTTTACATCTTATTTGATCAATTTCCTTCGCAGCTGTTAAAATTCCAAAAACTATTCCAGAAATGTTTGCATCCTTGCAAGCCCTTACATCAGATTTCATTATCTCAAATTCTTCTTCAGAATAATTGAAATGACCACCACGCGGCCTGATCATAGCATAAATTGGGATGTCAAAATTTGCGCATTTTTTCATTGTACCTAATGAAGGAGTACATCCCCCAGATTGCCAATCTGAAAAGAGTTCTAATCGGTCGGCGCCATTTTCGAATGCAATCTTAGCCGATGCATAACTGTTACATCCAATTTCTAAGATCATTAGTTTAAAATGGAATTTGGAACACGTTTTTCATGATTGAAAACATTCGAGGTAACAGTGTAGTCAAAACCGGGCTTCAAACTATATCCACCAAATTCTCCAGTTTTATTTATTGCAATAAACCCAATTTGAATTTGATCAGTTGAATTGGGAGTCATCTGGAGTAAACGTTGACACGCCTTTTTACATGCTTCTTCAGGTGATAATCCTTGGCGCATAAATTCTACAACTAAAAAACTACCACTTGTCCTTATAACTTCCTCTCCATTTCCCGTGGCGGTAGCTGCCCCAATCTTATTATCTACGTATAATCCGGCTCCGATAATTGGGGAATCCCCAACGCGACCCCTTAATTTAAAAGCCATTCCACTAGTTGTGCATGCCCCGCTTAAATCACCATTCTTATCCATCGCAATAATCCCAATGGTATCATGATTGATATTTCCATTTTCCAATTTGTGTGGTACAGGCACGAATTTTTGGTTGTTCTGTTCGATATTTATTTGAGGTTCATATTTAGATTTTTTTAACCAATTTGAATACGCTTTACTAGCATGTTCCGATAAGGTTCGTTCCTCTAGCGTTAATCCAGATTTAATGGCAAATTGTTGCGCCCCTTCACCAACCATTAATACATGCGGTGTGTTTTCCATTACCATCCTGGCGAGTGTAATAGGATGCTTAATACGTTCTAAAAATGCTACTCCTCCGCATCTGCCTTTATCATCCATAATGCAAGCATCTAAAGTAACCTTTCCTTCTCTATCTGGGTAGGCGCCGAGGCCAACACAACAATTAGTTATATCTGATTCAATAATTCTAGCTCCAGCTTCAACAGCATCTAATGCCGATTTTCCCTTTTGGATTTGTTCCCAGGCTTCTTTATTAGCTGTTTGACCTTGATTATGCCAGGTGCTCAATATTATAGGCGAGGGTGATCCTAATAATGCTTGGGCTTTAGTTAAACCACTAAGTTTAAGAACTAAACCACCACCTAATATTTTTAGTAAGTTACGTCTTTTTATTTTTTGTAATTCCATCCTTGTTGTTTAAAATAAGTTTTGTGGTGTTCTAATCTGGCTAAAAAATCAATATAATCAACGTTAGTTCCCCAAAGTACTTCGCTCAAAGCTACCATCCTTGGTAGAGTCATATACTGCACATGACTGAAGTTTGGCATATATTCTGTCCAAACATTTCCTTGAGCCCCCTGGATAAATTGTTTTTGGGTTGAATTTAACACTTCAGGGATGATTTTATAATTATAAACCTTTTCAATCGTTGTATAACCTCCTATTGCAAGAGGTTCAATATCAACAGGGCCTTGATAATGGTCGAAATAGCAATGAGTTCCTGGAGTCATCACCACGTTATGTTTTTGTTTTGCAGCTTCAATACCTCCTTTAGTCCCTCTCCAACTCATGACCCATGCATTTTCCGCAAGCCCTCCTTCCAAAATTTCATCCCAACCAATAATTGCCCGATTGTGCGAATGAATAAATGAATCAATTTTTTGAATGAAATAACTTTGTAATTCATTTGAATTTTTTAATTGATTTTTTGATTTAGTATTTCTACAAATATCACAATTGTCCCAACGAGTTTTGATAACCTCATCTCCACCAATATGTATTAGACGAGAAGGAAAGATATCCATCACTTCTTCAAGAATGTCGAACATGAATTGTAATGTATTGTCGTTCACGCAATATACATCTTCAAAAACTCCCCAGGTTGTAGCTACAGGTAATGTGTCTTTTTTACAACTGAGAAAAGGGTAGGCGGCAACCGCTGCCGTGGCATGTCCGGGCATTTCAATTTCGGGAATGACTTCAATATTTCGAACTTTTGCATATTCGATAATTTTCCTGATATCCTCTTGCGTGTAAAATCCACTTACAGGTTTCCCATCTCCTTTGTATGGATTAAAATTCTTTGCAAGCATTGTTTCTCTTCTTTTGCTCCCAATTTGTGTTAGTAGAGGATATTTTTTTATTTCAATTCTCCATCCTTGGTCATCTGTTAAGTGCCAATGAAACCGATTGAACTTATACCGCGAAAGCATGTCGATATATGTGAGAATAGAATCTGTAGGGAAGAAGTGCCTACTAACATCCAAATGCATACCTCTGTATGAGAATTCAGGAGCATCATATATTTGCAATCCTTCAGAAATCTCATAACACGATTTATTTTTTTGAGCCTCTAAAAGTTGTGACAAACTGGAAACTCCGTAATAAAAACCTGCATAACTAGAAGCACTTATAACGATCTGTTTTTGACTCGTTTGTATGCTATAAGCCTCCGTAGGCAAGTAGCCTAAAGCTAAAATTATATTAATAGTTTTACCCTCCTTTTGAGGTATTTTATCTATTAATTCACCCCTTAAAAAGTCCCACTTAATTTGAAATGATTCAGTTTGAAAAGATGCTTTTTTTGGAAGTGATGTAATTTCAATTTTACCAAATTCAATATTTTTACCAGATGCTTTTAACAGTCTAGGTTTAGGAATAATTGATTGTCCAATTACAGATGTTGTAATTGTGAACAATAAAATTGATAATACTTTATTCATACCGCGCTATTAGGCAAGGTACAAAACTTTAGGAAAGTTTAAGAAATTAATCGATAATCTGATTGAAGGTATGACTAGGTCTCATCACTTGACTAGCTTTTGCATGATCAAAATAATAATAGCCACCTACGTCTACCGCTTTACCTTGAACAGAAATCAATTCTTTTACAATTATCTCTTCATCAGAAGATAACTTATTGAAAATATCGGTAAACTGAGTTTTTAAATCTTCATCTTCAGATTGTATGCTCAAAGCTTCAGCCCAATATAAGCAAAGATAAAAATGTGAACCTCTATTATCAATTCCACCTAATCTCCGTGTTGGACTCTTATCATTTTCAAGAAACTTAGAGGTGGCCTTATCCAAAGCGTTAGCCAATACTAGTGCTTTCGAATTTCCATTTACCTCGGAAAGATGTTCAAGACTAACTGCTAAAGCCAAGAATTCACCCAAACTATCCCAACGTAAATAATTATCTTCAACTAATTGTTGAACGTGTTTTGGTGCAGAACCACCTGCACCAGTTTCAAATAGCCCACCTCCGTTCATAAGGGGAACGATAGAAAGCATTTTTGCAGATGTTCCAACTTCAAGGATTGGGAATAAATCTGTTAAATAGTCACGTAATACATTTCCTGTAACTGATATGGTATCCAAGCCCTGAACAATTCTTTCTAAACTGTAGGTTGTAGCATCCACGGGCGATTTAATTAAAATATCAATTCCTTCGGTATCGTAGCCCCTTAAGTATTCATTGACTTTTTTAATTAATTCTCTATCATGGGCTCTATTGCTATCCAACCAAAAAACAGCGGGTGTTTGGGTAGCTCTTGCACGTTTTACAGCTAACCCTACCCAATCTTTAATAGGTGCGTCTTTAACTTGGCACATTCTAAAAATATCACCAGATTCTAAGGTTTGTGTTAATAGGACATTACCATTTGCGATTACCTCTACTATTCCATCTTCGGGAAGTTGGAAAGTCTTATCATGTGATCCATATTCCTCAGCTTTTTGGGCCATGAGTCCAACATTACTTACAGAACCCATAGTCTTTGGGTTTAGTGCGCCATTTTGCTTGCAAAAATCTATGGTAGCTTGGTACACGCCTGCATATGATCTGTCTGGAATAATTGCTTTTGTATCCTGAGATTTACCGTCTTTATTCCACATTTTACCTGAGTTTCGAATCATTGCAGGCATTGATGCATCTATAATAACATCGCTTGGAACGTGTAAGTTGGTAATTCCTTTATCGGAATTAACCATTGCTATGTCAGGCCCGTTTTCAATTGCCTCATTAAATGCATGCATAATTTCATTGCGTAAATTTTCATCTAAGGTTTCAATCTTAGAAAAAACATCACCAAGGCCATTATTCGAGTTTACACCGAGATTTTTAAATGTATCGGCATAACATGTAAAGATATCTTCGAAAAATACCTCAACTACTACTCCGAATAAAATAGGGTCACTTACCTTCATCATTGTGGCTTTCAAGTGAACTGAAAACAAGACGCCCGATGCATTAGCATCTTTGATTTCTTTTTTCAAAAATGCCTTTAATGAAGAGATACTCATTCTTGACGCATCTATGATTTCACCTTCCAATAGCGATAATCCACCTTTAAGTAAAGTTTTCTCACCATTACTATTTGTAAACCAAATTTCGGCATTGCAAGGAGCAGTAATTGTAGTGCTTTTTTCCGAGCCATAGAAGTCATTTGCTTCCATGCTCGAAACATGTGATTTACTATCTAAGGTCCAAATACCCATAGAATGTGGGTGCTTTTTTGCATATTCCTTTACCGCTTTTGGAGCTCTGCGATCACTGTTTCCTTCACGTAATACTGGATTTACTGCGGAGCCCTTAACCTTGTCGTATTTACTTCGAATTTCTTTTTCTTCTGATGTTGAGGGATTGGCAGGATAATTTGGGATGGCAAATCCCGCTTTTTGAAGTTCTGAAATTGCAGCATTTAATTGTGGAACTGATGCACTAATGTTTGGAAGTTTAATAATATTTGCTTCCGGTGTTTTTGCAAGTTCACCTAATTCCTTTAAGTGATCCCCAAATAGTTGTTGCTCATTTAAATATTCTGGAAATTGTGATAGAATACGCGCAGCCAATGAAATATTTCGAGTTTCCACTTTAATATCTGCCTTAGATAAAAACGCTTTAACAATAGGTAAAAAACTGTAGGTTGCTAATGCCGGAGCCTCATCTGTTTGGGTGTATATAATCTTCGAAATACTCATCTTTTGAATTTTCTACAAAGGTAATCTATTCGGTTAACTGAAAAAGAAAAAATGGACATATTGATATCAAACAAAAAATCATTATTAGGGTTTCTTGTATGATGGATTCAGTGTTAAACATAATATGGTTTAAAAGAGATCTTAGGTTTTCAGATCATCCCATTTTAGAAGTGTTGAGCCAAAGAAAAAGCAAGATTTTATTATTGTATATACATGAACCTACATTATTCAATTCAACTCATTACAGCCAACGTCATGAAAGGTTTATTTGGGAATCAATTTTAGATCTTCAAAAGTTAGCACAAGTAAAGGGACATCAATTATATGTTGTAGAGAGTGAGGTATTGGAAGTTTTTGAGAAGCTCTATCAAATTTATCCTAATTATATGGTTTGGAGTTTGGAAGAGATTGGTTTGGATATAACCTTTTCAAGAGATCGAAATTTAAAACTTTGGTTTAAGAATCATAATATCAAATGGAATGAGTTACCATTTTCTGGAATAAGACGTGCTTTACCCAATAGGAAGGACTTTAATAAGTTTTGGTACACATATATGGAGTCTAAAATTCATAAAGCAAATTGGGATAATCTATCAAAATGGTCTAACTCTTTTTGGGAGCAATTTGTTGGTTCCAAAATATTCCTTGAGAAACCTGCAGTTGAAGGAATAACTCAGAAAGGCGGGCCTGCAATGGCTCATAAATACTTATTTAGTTTTTTAGATCAAAGGGTAGAAAATTATATGAAATCTATAAGTAAACCAGAAGCTTCCAGAACTGGTTGTAGTAGAATGAGTCCTTACTTAGCTTGGGGAAATATTAGTTTGAGAGAAGTATATCAAATACAAAAACTTCATCCAAACCGTTTGTCAAATAAAAGAAATTTTAATCAGTTTGCTTCTCGATTGCGTTGGCGTGAACATTTTATGCAAAAGTTTAAAAGTGAATGTGAAATGGAGTTTGTTCCTGTAAATAGGGGGTATTTAAATATTCAATACAATAATAATGAAGTGAATATTGAACGTTGGAAATCAGGTACAACTGGAATCCCTCTTGTAGATGCATGTATGCGATGTTTGATACATACTGGATATATAAATTTTCGGATGAGAGCGATGCTTGTGAGTTTTTTAACACACCACTTGAATGAAAGTTGGATTGAAGCAGCAAATCATCTTTCGGGGCTTTTTCTTGATTTTGAACCTGGCATACACTTCCCTCAAATTCAAATGCAGGCTGGTGTTACCGGAATTAATATCGTAAGAATATATAACCCTACCAAGCAAGCACAGGATCATGATCCTGAAGGTGATTTTATACGAAAATGGGTTCCAGAGCTTAAGAATTTAGAAGTTCCTTTTATTTTTCAGCCCTGGGATCTAACACCTTTGGAACAAGGATTAAGGAATTGGCACTTAGGATTAGATTACCCTAGGCCTATTGTTGATCTGAAAGTATCTCATTCTGAAGCCCGCAATCGATTATGGGGAATTAGAAAATCTAAAAAGGTGAAAAGTGAATCACGACGAGTTCTTTCTAAACATACCTTATCCAAAAGGATTCCGTGATATTTTAAGAACAACTTAAATTTATCCTAAAAATTATTCCATTGAAATCTTTGGGGTTTAAATAAACACTAGTTTAGTATATTCGTGTTACACAACATTGCAAGGGTGTTGAGATTAAATGTGTAATAAAGACGTTCATGAGTAAAAAGAGGCAATTCCCCAATCCTGAGAATCCGGAGAGTTTATTGAAGTTGAGGAGACATGATGTGTCTTCAGCAGCCGCAGGTATTACTGGTGTTAAAGTGGCTGTACAGCATGTTTTTTCGGAAATGGGCCCGGCTCGAGGATTGAAAGCATTATTTAATCTAAATCAAAAAGGCGGGGTAGACTGTCCAAGTTGTGCATGGCCTGATCCCGATGATGACCGTTCGGTAATTGGAGAATATTGTGAAAATGGCGCAAAAGCAATAGCAGAGGAGGCCACAAGTAAAAAGTTAACAGCCAAATTCTTTGCTAATAACTCAGTTGAGGACTTAGCTGAATTAAACGATTATGAAATAGGTAAAAAGGGGAGATTAGCTGAACCGATGTATCTTCCAGAAGGCGGTACACATTATAAGCCTATTACATGGGAAAATGCATTTCAAAAAATTGCTGCTAAACTTCATGAGTGCAATAATCCTAATGAGGCCGTATTCTATACTTCTGGAAGAACTTCAAATGAAGCCGCCTTTTTGTATCAATTATTTGTCCGTCAATTCGGAACAAACAATCTTCCCGATTGTTCAAATATGTGTCATGAGTCTAGCGGCGTTGCTTTAGGAGAATCTTTAGGAATAGGAAAGGGTAGTGTAAAGTTAGAAGATTTTTATGAGGCAGAGGTAATCTTTATTATTGGTCAAAACCCGGGAACTAATCACCCTCGCATGCTCAGTGCGCTGCAAAAGGCCAAGGAAAATGGCGCATGTATTATTTCAGTCAATCCGCTTCCTGAAACGGGTTTAGTTGCTTTTAAGGACCCCCAGTCAATAAAAGGTGCGCTTGGAATTAAAGCCAAACTAACTGATTTGTTTCTGCAAGTTCGAATCAATGGAGATTTAGCTCTTTTACAAGCTATATCATTCTTATTAGTTCAGCGGGAACTGGAATCTCCTAATACAATCTTCGATCATGAATTTATTGAAACTAAAACATATGGGTTCAAGGAGTGGTTTGAACATATAAAAAATCTTGATTTTAATTATTTGGTAGACCAGTCAGGCGTTTCTGAAGAATTAATTAGAGAAACAGTTGATGCCATTTATAACAAGAAGAAAATAATTGCTTGTTGGGCAATGGGATTAACTCAACATGTAAACGCGGTAGATACCATTAAAGAAGTAGTAAACTTATTAATTGCAAAAGGTAGTATTGGGAAACCTGGAGCTGGAACTTGTCCGGTTAGAGGTCATTCAAATGTGCAGGGAGATAGAACCATGGGCATTTTTGAAAAACCTCCGGTTGCCCTATTAGATAGAATAGAGGAAAACTTTGGTTTTACACCTCCTCGTGAACATGGTTTTGATGTTGTAGATTCAATAAAGGCAATGCATGAAGGCAAGGTGAAAGTATTTTTTGCCATGGGAGGAAACTTCCTTTCTGCTACACCAGATACACTATATACTGCAGATGCTCTTATGAAAACTGACTTAACCGTTCAGGTTTCAACAAAACTTAATCGAAGTCATTTAATTACAGGTAAAGAGGCAATTATTTTACCATGTTTCGGAAGAACAGATAAAGACTTTTTGAATGGAGAACTTCAATTTGTAACCACTGAAAATAGTATGGGGGTTATTCAAATGTCGAAAGGTGTGTTAAACCCGGTTAGCGATAATTTGAAAAGTGAACCTATGATTGTTTGTCATTTAGCAAATGCTTATTTCGGTAATGATTCATCAGTAAAATGGGATTGGTATATGGAAGGATACGATAATATCCGTTGGGATATTGAGCGTACGATACCAGGCTTCGATTTATATAATGACAGAGTTAGGCTACCCGGCGGATTCTATTTACCGAATTCCTCCAGAGAGGGTAATTTTGATAATACAATAACGGGAAAGGCTAATTTTAATATTGCCACGGTTGAACCTCAAATTCTTCAGGAAGGGGAGCTTATAATGCAAACTTTAAGAAGTCACGATCAATTTAATACAACAATATACGGTTTGAACGATAGATATAGAGGAATTAGTAATGAACGAAGAGTGATTTTTATGAATGAGGAGGATATGGCTGATCAGGAATTAACGGATGGCGATAGAGTAGACTTATTTAATTATCATGGAGGTAGAGAAAGAGTAGCAAGGAATTTTATTGTAATCCCATTCAGTATTCCCAAAGGGTGTACAGCAACATATTTTCCTGAGGCGAATGTATTGGTTCCTATTGACAGTGTTGCTAAAAAGAGTAATACTCCAACAAGTAAAATGGTTGTTTTAAAACTGCGGAAACATGAGAATTCTTTGGTAGAAGATTTTGATTAAATATTACTTGAAAATGAAACCATCGGAAATAGTTGCACTTAGTTTAATATTAATAGTGGTCATTGGAGCTCCAATTGTTATTGTGAAAGTTCGCTCTAAGCTCTTAAATAGAAAGGATAAAGATTGAATGGTCACCACTCCGAATTATATTATATATCTGCAGCTATTTGGAATCCACTAGTTTTAGTCAATTCTTCATTAGGAACTCCAAGTTGAAGAATTAATATAATGATGGATAAGATATTTATGACAAATTACAAATACACTAATGGAATTTAAGCAATAGAAAACATAAAAATTAAAAACCTAATGAGTAGAAACTACATAAAACATCAAATTGAACGTATAAAAAGAGCAATTGAAAGCGAAAAAGAAAAAATAGCAGATTGTCGTGAAAATATTGCATCTGTTAGAATCCGTAAAAAAAGGAGAGCTGAATCGTATTCCTACTCCATAAAGTCAACTTCTAGTAGTTCTACTAAAGCTAATATTAGAAGCTCGAGGGCGGATGAATGGAAAGAATTTTCTAGGATTATTGACGTAGAGAAAGATAAAATAACAGATAGTCGTGAACGTATTAGTAAATACCGAGAAGAACTTAAAAGAGAAAGAGAAAAATTAAAAAATCATTGGGAAAATAAACTTAACCATAGGCGGTAGCGAAAAACAAAGTATAATGTCAAATTTGACAAGAAATGATAAAGTTCAGCTCCTCCTTTCAGTCGTCGGTTCGAACCCCTTTATCGGGTTCTCATCCGTGTTAAAAAATAAAAGAGCGTCATTTTCATAGCACTCTTTTATTTTTTGCAGAGGGGAAGGGATTACTCGCATGGCTCTTGATCCCAAAATTGTGGAGTGTCAACCCAATGCTCGCTCCTGCGTCGCACGTTTCATTTTAGTTTTCACTACGCTTGAAGTCCTGCGGACCTCAGACTTATAAAAACAAAAATGCCCCGTAATGGGGGCATTGAGTTGCAGAGGGGAAGGTTTATGAACCAACTCTGCTATTGTCTTGATTACCAGTACTTATGGGTTTTTTATTGCTCAGTGGGGTTACGATTTAGCCTACAACTTTTTTTGGCAGAAGGCTTCTCCATTGTTGCGCTAAATGGTTCCCTAATGCGAAGATAAATTCTTTTATCTAATGCATATATGTCGGTAATCATTTGATTTGTTGTTAATATTTATTGCATCAATTCATAAAAGTGTTTTTATTGAATTTTACAAGATGATTATAAGAATATAGAAATTGTATTTTTTTAGAATTTATAATTTTGAATAATGAAGAAAGTAATTATTATCAAAACGATTATTCTAATATAATTAATGAATCACATGAGAAAAACAAATTTGAAATCTATGTTCAAAAAAGAAAGGCACTTCCTATTTGTTATTTTATTTTCTTCTGCAATATCAATAGGATTAACAACCCTTTCCAGTTGTAATGGCTGTAAGAATCCACAATACTCGACAGTCAATGAAAACTCACCAACTAGGTCCGCAAAAATACAATTTTTTCAAGGCGTAGGACCATCTTTTGGGTGTAGTTACATAGACGGAAATTCAACTAATTTAGAAAGAGTAACTATTCAAATTAAAACTGCTAGGCTAAGAAATGGAGGGGACCCTGCAAATTTGAGCGATTGGATATTCGAAAATCTTGGCACGCCAAAAGTATTTGCTAAAAATCCTCAACCTGGGCAAGGAACTTTAAATCCCGATGGAACTGTCACTATGGATATACCCGTAGAAGGTTTCATGACATTAGAAGTGTTTTCAATCCTTGATTGCAATGAATGTTGTGGTTATCAGTCTAACAATCCAACAAAATGTCCGCCATTTGATGTTAAAGGCAAACCAGTATTTTCGGGAATAATGCAACCGGCAGCTTTTAAAAATGTGGCCAACATTGTAGCCTTCGTTCCATTAGATTTTGAATTTTGTAGCTGTGAGTGCTAATGAAAAACTCATCGCAAAAACATCCTAAAAAAACTTAAAAAACCAAATTAATAAAAAATATGAAAAACACTAAAGTTTTCTTTCCGCTGGCGTTTGCGCTAATTTTTGCATCATCATCTTGCAAGAAAAACGAATTAACTCCCACTGGGACAAATTCAACTAGCACTTTTTCCACTTACCTGCAAAATACAACAATCAATAATGCTTCAGAATTGGGGTATTTAGACTTCTCTTGTATTGGTATATCAGATGGAGGCACAACAAATAATTATACTCATTTCTATGGGGCTATTTTTACAAACCCATTGGATTCAGGAGGAAATTACATGGATGTTGGAACGATTTCAATTTCAAATTCCAACGGATCATTTTCTAAGTCACATTCAAACGCACCTCCATACTTCCAAACGAATATATCAGGTAAAAGTTCATTGTTTGGATCGTCTGCTACGGTCTTTTTCCCAGGAAATTCATCTTTAGGCATTGATACATTCTCCAATAATTTTTACTTGCCTTTACCAGTGATGATCACAAGCAGTACATCATCATCAATCAGTTCATCAAGTTCTTATCAAATAAATTGGAATACTGATGCAAATAATCAAAATGGAATTGTAATTGGAATATACTATAGTTCAATGTTGAATAGAATAATTGATTCAACCATGCAAACAACTGACAAACTATGGACAGTTACAACAACGGACAATGGTTCCTACACTATACCTTCAGCCGTTTTATCTACATTTCCTCAAGGCAGTCATATTGACATCTATGTAGGACGTGCAGCAGCGACTCCCTATTTAATTGGAAATTCTAAATCAATCAATTTATTTTCATCAAGTTACTCCAAACTGTCTAAAAAGTTGAATTGATAATTAATTATCTCTGTTAATAGAAAAATTCTAGTAATTAAATCATAAGTTTCAATCACAACACTTAAAATTGTTATTAATTAATGGGCATTTATAAATATTTATTTAATACCAAAATAAAAGTTTCATCGCATTCTTTTTCAATTTTTTTAGTTTTTATAATTGCATTTTATCTAGTAACTATAACTAGTTGTTCAGGATGTCGAAATCCAAAAAATAAAGTAGCTTCAAATAATTCTTCCAAACAACCGACTTTAATAAGTTTCTCCAATGGAATAGGCAATACTTCAACATGCTCCTTAATTTCCGGAAATACGAACAATATTGACAGAATGTACGTTCAAGTAAAATCAGCAGTTTTGAAACAAGGAGGAAATGCATCAAACATATCAGATTGGGAAATAGTAAATATTGGCCCTCAAAAAATATTTGCCAACAACCCTGTCACAGGGCAAGACCAACTAAACAATGACGGCACTATCACATTAGATCTTCCCGTAGAAGGCTTTATGGCCTTAGAAATCAATGCTGTTCTCTCATGTCATGAATGTTGTGGAAATGGATCACCAACTATTTTCAATTGCTCTCCAGACATCTTGGGAAAACCACTTTTTACTGGCAATCTACAACCAACAGCATTAAAAAACGTTTCAGGAAATAAACTTTCTATTCCATTATCATTCAAATTGTGCATTTGTGAATGTCGCTAGAACAAAATAGAAAATACAAATAGCTAAATACTTGTACATGAGATTAATTTATATTAAAAAATATAACAACACAAAAAACAACGTTGCGCATTAAGGCTCATCGGCTCGGTAAAATATCTGATATCATCGACTTTTTAAATGACCTTGAAAAAGCATATAATAGTATTTATGCTTTTGATTTTTTAGTCGACACATTATCAAATGACCAAGAAAGAAGGAATGGCCAAAATAAGGAGAGAATTCAGCATTTTTATCTTTATCTTTCTTTAATGTATAGGATCTTGTTTTTTATATTAATAATAATATCCCAAATAGGGTGCTATAAATCGGCTGAATTTTCGAAAAGCGATTATTATTTTTTCAGCACGGTCCTAATCAATGATCGTCCTCCGTTGTCATTACTAGCTAAAGTCAACTAGTTGGACATTCTCGAATTATAATTGCCCATTTGCATCCCTAAAATTTTGTTTGTTTATAGATTTTATTTTTTCTGGAATTCTGTCTATTATTTCATGCCATTTAGATTCTCCTTTCAATTTCCATTGTATGGAATACGTTTTTCCTGCACTACATATAATATTTCGGAATGACCCAGAGTGCATAGTATCTCGCTCACCATCTTCGGAATTAATAATAACATCAAACTCATTTACAGGCAAAAAGGTTTCCATACCTTTCATGATAATTCCGATCGACTTAAGTTGGATTATGATTGGTTCCCTGACATTCCTAACCCGTATATTTATCAATATTCTGGATGGGAAACCCCTGGACTTAAAAGAAAAAGCCGATCATTTGGGGATTTATATTCAGAGGGTACTAAGTTGATTTTTTGGCACCTTTATCATACGAATTTAATTTCATCGTCCCACCAAAATCGTATTTCAATTGGGCAGAGGTGATTAATTTTCAGCACTACCAGGAGAAACCAATGAAATTGGTTGTAAAACGTATGTCGGAAACGGATTTTACATTTTTCAAACAATTGAATTCTAATTTCGATAATTTAACAAACCCTATTTATTTGGGTAATTCCCAGCCCTTTGAATATCAAAATGAAAACATGTATGGCCATGTGTTTTCTTATTGCTACAATGATTTGGATATTTTTGATGTATTGCCCAAAGAGGCCCCTGTAACCTATCGTCTATCATACAAAGGATTGTCAATTGATACGAATGATATTCAAATAGAATACTTTGATGTGAGGTCCATTGAAAATTCAAACTCGCCAATATTCTCATTGATCTTTTATCCAAATGATTTTACAGACACCATTTTTTTTATAGATTATTTTAGAAGTAGTTTGGATCAAAATTGGGAATTTACGGAATTTATCAGGAATGATGACCCAATTGAATATCAAATCTGGACTCATTACATTGAGAAATCCACAGGAAAAAAATTATATTACAAAAGCACCAATTTCACGTATGATTATAAGTCATCGCAACAAATAATAATTGACATTCCATGAGGAAGATACTGGTGTATATATTCTGCTTTTGTTTGTCAAATTGGTGTATAGCCCAAAAGCAAATCAATATTCAAATATTGAATGAATCCAATCATACACCCTGGTGAATTGGCCTGTAAGAATAGATGAGAACCTTGTATTAAGCAATGAGGACGGTAGAATTGTATTTCTTAGTTTTCAAAAACAGACAACAATTAAATATACTACCAATGAATTATTGAAGGTGTTAACGATTGAACCAATGCAAGATACTTCGATTGCCCTATTGATTAATGTCAATTTTGAATTAATGGAAACCGTAGACATTGGACAGGAAAAAAGTTTGATAAAAACAAATCGTGATCGATATGTATTCGATCAAAGGCAATTGCATAATAGTGTTTTGCCAATAGGGACTATGGATCCGATACATTTAATTAATTTTTTACCGGGAGTAAGTAACAGTCAGGAATTAAACTCTGGATTAAATATTCGTGGTGCAAGTATTTACAATACCACAATATTCTTGGATGATGTACATATGCCCAACATCAATCATAGTTTTGGTTTTTTTAGTTTGTTTGATGCAAATCTGATTAGCGGAATTGAGTATTTCTCGAGCAACGTATCAACTTACTATGGTAATCGCGGTACATCGTACATCAAATTTACTGGATTGGAACCATCAATTAACTCGGTACGTACATTCGCAACGTTGAATCCATTTGCGCTTGTTGCCCATTTCAGTCTGCCCATCATTAAAAACAAGGTTGGGGTCGAAGTTTCCGTTCGAAAATCTACATTTGATTCTTTTTACAGTCAAACAGTGTGGCCTTCGTTTACTGATTTTTATGAAGTTTATGCAAAGAGTAGAATAATTGTGAATAAATTGAATACCGTGAATATGCTGTTCATGCAAACAAAGGATCATAATTACTCAGAGGTAATGTCATCAGGAAATGGAATTGATTTTTCCAATATCAATCAATATAACTACAATAGTTTTTCTATCCGACATGAAGGCGTTTTAAAGAACAAATGGCAGATTAAAAATGTGGCATTTGTCAATTATTACGAAAATAATTACCAAGTCCCCGATTATTCATTTTTAAACAATCATAGTATCCAAAAGGAGGTTGATTTTAAATCACAATTGAGCAAGGAACTCCATGATAGTTCGTATAAAATAGGCTTTGAGAACAGTGGGAATTTATTATTAAATGATGTAAAAAAAATACAGATAGCCTTCCTTTTTGAAGATAATTTTGCACTTATTGTTTGAACTCACGCCCCATTTTACCATCGATAAATTATAAAATTGAATTTAATTAGCCTATTCTGCTCCAGCCCCCCATCACTCCAGATCAATTACAATCTTCTTAACGGCTATTACCTTATTCTTTGGATCCTTTATTGACAAATAGTAAATACCTGAGCTTACGTTCCATTTTAATACATCAAATGTTATTACGGGGTTATTAATGGTGGTCGACTCCATGAGTTTACCTCCTACCTCTCGGACCTCAATGGTATAGCTTAAGAAATCCAGATAATTCCCAATTTTGATCAGTAGTTTGTCCGATGTGGGATTGGGGTAAATTTCAATATCTGATGTGATTAATGGAGAACTTCCCGATAATGGGATAGTGAAGTGCAAGGTGTCTTCAACCGTAATATAACTGGTATCATATACATTCACATGGGTAGTGTCGTAGTAATTGACTTTCACCCAAATGGTGTCATTAATTTCAGTGGTGATGGTATCGTACACTTGAACATAACCGGTATCCCATTTAGTCACAATGGTAGTGTCAAAGAAATGATGATAAATTGAGTCGTGAACAATCACGGTGTCGATATGTACAAAAAAGCAAGTATCGGCTAGTTTCAGGGTGACATCGTTGGAGGTATCGGCACAAATATCAGTTGAAGCCAATAACCTGAAATTCATTTTCTCATGATAAAATTGAATAGAATCTACTTCCAATTTAGCGCTCTTCACACCGCTGTATGGTTTGGCTTCAATTACATCTCCAAAGTCAACGTTTTTACTCCGACCTTGCCATTGGTAGCGTGCATTGGAATACCCTTTAATGGAATCGGTATGGATGGCCGCATAATCACCCACTTTATAAGTTCCACTTCCTGAGTGAACGATGCTGTCTAGAATAAAAGTATCACAGCATCCGCCATCCACAAAAATGGAAAAGGTTCGAAAGGTAACCAAAGGAGGCGAACAGTGATTATCGGTAACTTTAACACGCAAAGGATAAATATGATCTCTTGCATCATTGAGGGTGGTATTCCAATCAAATTGATATTCGTAATGGTTAATGGCTTTTTTAGTCTCTGAGAGCTTTGCTCCTTTGGGCAAACCGGACCATTCAATTTCCAGGGTATCTGGATAACTCTGATAACCACTCCATGTACTGTCTTTGATGCTAAAATCGAAGGATAAGTTCCTTTTAGCACATACTCTGTGGTTTTTTTCTTTATCAACCTTGGGTGCAAGATTATACGCCGATTTATTGCTTCCTGAATTGGTTAAATCAGTAGTCCAAACGGCTAAATCTCTACGAGTACATCCCATATATTGATAGGTTCCTAAAGAGTCTTTACGGTATTGACGGGCTTCCACTACCACATAATAAAACCCAGAACAATCATAGGGAGTAACTACCATATCACCGGTCCACTCATTCAAGTAAATACCTTTAGGTACAAAATCCTCAGGTTTAGGGGTGCATTTGATGGTGGTTGTGGGTACACAATAACAAGTAATGGGGTATTTTTCAGAAAGTGGAGATGTATAACTCATATAAGTACCATACCCAGAGGTTTTACCCTTTGCCCAAACATAAGAAATAGAATCTTGATCGGGATCATTTACGCCATAACTCATGTAATTCCCCACATTGCATTGGAGTTTATTCATGGGTTTGGATACATAATCACCAGAATTGTTATACGCCATTTTCGGAGAGGATAAATTACACAAACTGATCTCCGCATTGAATAAGGTTTTAGTAGAGCTTTGACCGGTTCTACCGTAATTCACTAAAACATACGGAGTAAAAATACATCGACCGGCGCTGATATGTCCCTTGATGGTGCTAGAAGTCAAATCTACGGTGTCTGTGTAACGGTGTCTCTCCAATCCATAACCTTGGCCATAGGTGTTTACTTTGGAGCAAAAGGGGACATCATTTTTACAGATATTAGATACTTCTGTGATGCCGATTAGTTTTGGTTGTGTACTTGGCGCATATTGTTGAGAACTGCCTGAACTCGCCTGAAATCGATGATAATAAGTAAACTGAGAGCTGCTTAAAGCAACGCTTCTGCAATCCCTGTAAAAATCAATATATATAACGTATTTCTGATTG
>Ga0222714_10000075_pt1 | contig 117937 bp, 136 predicted proteins | sample C33_3DmetaG_FD_165048 | JGI IMG/M metagenome (GOLD analysis project Ga0222714, IMG submission 165048) | Estuarine water microbial communities from San Francisco Bay, California, United States - C33_3D | ecosystem: Environmental > Aquatic > Marine > Unclassified | place: USA: California...
CAAGTCTCATAACTTCATTGGCTACGGAGTATGCATCAACCAATGTTCCTTCGGCAGAATCAATCGCACGACCAACATCCTCAGCATGCTGTTCAATTATCGCCCGACTTACCGCAACATCTGAGGGCAGATGATTCTTGGCATGGTTTTTTAAGTTGTCAATCGTTATTACCGAAGAGCCATCCTCTTGGTAATCCTCTGGAAGAGAACGAAGTATCGAACGGTACGAACGACCGAGCAACAACTTTTCATCAATCTCAAACCGCAAATCGCAGTTACAAACCTTGCATTTCTTGTGGGATGTAAAAGCGTATTTTCTGCCACCAAGAGAAACTTCAATGGGAGATGGAGAAGTAGAAAATGAATAATCAATATCTGAGTATTCAGTCACCTAAATCTTCTCCCGGTGGAGCATCCGGTCCTGACCATCCGTTTTCTGAAACCCAAGCAGAGAGAGAAGAAGGTGCGCCCTGCAATGGTGGCGCAATTCCCTCGCGTGAATTCAACTGTGGGTGAGTTCGATTAGCCGCTTTTTTAAACATTCCTTTTCGGATGGCAGGATCGGGCGAACCACCCTTTACATAAACCTCTCGCCTTCTCCGCTCCTGCTCTTTCCAAGGAGTTAGAATGTCGGACTTTGCCGCGTGAGAAGTTACACCTTTAAGAGATTCTGCAATAATTGCATTCGCCTCTTCCTCAAGTGCCTTGTGAACCCCAAACCTCATCCTTGCCATGAATGCCTCCCTACAACGTAAAGTTTTCTAATTCGTCGTTATTTATCCAAGTTAGAAGACGCTCTAGTCCAGAGGTGGCATACATGCCTATGGGGTTTGATGGCTTTAGACCCATCATTCCTGCAACATCAGATTCTCTTAGGTTGTCAAATAGAAATAGTTGTATTGCCTGTGACTGTCTCAAGGGCAATCTTTCTATGGCAACTTGGTACAAGTATTCAACGTCCCACAAGCACCACTCGTCACCGTTGGGGGACTGAATAACGTCTACCCCTTCTGATTCGTATATGGAACGGAACGCAGAAAGATTTCTGAACAAGGAGCGCAATAGGTCTACGTCTAGTTCTACTGGTTGATAACCCGACACACCGTCTCCTTGTACTGCACAAGGAAAGAATAGAGCAACTTTATTCGGCGTGTTGCATAAACATCAAAATTTTTTTAAAAATACCCAAACTCTCACGGTCGATTTAGGTGTTTTTCCTCCACACAGAGGGTGAATGATTTTCTTCCACCTTCTTGCCATGACCTTGGTTGTCATAGCGACGGAAAATCCACATGCACACATCGTCACCATTCTCAAAAGAAGAATCTTCTTCTTCTGACGAAGGGATGCCATCATGGGTAGAGCAAACGCATGCCCCAATCCAGCCATTCTTCTGACCGATATTAACCCACTCTTCGTATCCCAAAACAGGCTTAATTTTCATTCGACCACCAAGTCCTTTAACCTCTGGCTCAATCTGTCCATTGAACGAACAAGAGCATCTGCCCTACGAGAAAGATGAGTGAGCATAATCGCGTAGTAGCGTTCTTCTGCCGCGTCACGATTGCCTGCCGCGCGACGATCATCTACCGTTCCGCTCATAGGTTCGTCAAATGCGATTGCAAAACGTTCCTCAAATTGAGCCTTTGCAAACATAGACTCAGCCCACAAATCGGCACATGACTGCTCCCAACCAAAGAGGCGCGTCGTGATGATGCCAATGTAGTGACGACGCTGGTGGTGAGTAAGACGACTAAAATCCTCCACAAAACCACCCGATTCATTCTGCGCCCAAACAACAAATCCGCTTGCATCACGAACTGGCAAACCATCGTCTCCAATTACCGGCTCCCGAATGATGTCATAAATCTCAGCCATCAAAAGGAACGCATCGGAGAACTCGCTCGCCATCCTGCGATCAACAACCGAACGAGTGCTAGAAATAACCGACCTATCGCGGGAATCCCAGTCAAGCCTCATCCGAGAAAACTTCGGTGTTCGCTCGTTCTTTTCTACATCAACTTTGATGTCGATATCTTCGTCCATGTTTTCTACCTCAACCTTGGCCTCAACAATAGAACCAAGCGCACCACTTGCCCTAGTTTTCAAACGCTGAACCATTACTTGACCTCCCCTACAGGTGGCAAACCCTTATCAACCGTCTTAAGAACTTCGTCAAGAACACCATCGATCATAGCGGTTAGGGCAAGCGCAGTCGCGTCAGAAACATGCTCGTTGAATGTTGAATCCCCAAACCACCCCAACGCAGAAACCGATTCCTTAACCTTCTTTTTGTCTGCCTTAACATCACCTGTAACAACCTTCTTGGCATGCTGTGCCTGAATCATTCTGACTCGCCCACGCAAGCCCAAAGACGAAATGGCGCACCTCAGTGCCATTGCAGAAACAGTCCCCGCCTCCCTGTTTCGTGTTGAAACGCGATTCATAATTGCTGGCATTTCGTGAAGAATAATGTCTGGCTCTGTAATCATCAAGAGTGCCCTAAACGCACCGAACAGATGGTCGCCACGCTCAAACGAATCTGCAAAACCACTCAATCCAGATTGTGGTCTGGTGTGGATTGTTCCAAAGTCAAGAACAGAAATTTCTTGACCAACACGAAGTAGAACCCATCCAGAATTAACCAAAGATTGGTCTACCGAGAGGACGGTGATCGCAGGAGAAAAAGTGGGGAGTTTCACTAATTCTCACACAATAACTTGGCTGGGCATCCGTAAGTCACATACGAACAACCATCGCACTGGGGAGCATTCTTTCCAGATGCGACCGCTTCACGAACTCGTAAATATTTTTCTTTAACTGAGGCAGACGTTTTGGGATCAAAATCAATCACAAATTCCCTCATGTCAAATGGGAACGTGCTTCCCATCACCAAAACTCGCTCCTTCTTGTAGCCCGACATACGCATGTACTCCTGAGCCTGAAGGTAGTAGTTCCAGTGATTGTTGATGTAATCATCCACACTCTTGATGCGGTTCACGACCGTATCTCTTGCAGTTTTGAACTCAAATATCTCGTCTCGCCCAGCGACGATCCCATCCATGCTTCCGCGACTCAGTGTTTCTGAACACTGAACGGGAATCTCAAGTTCAGACAACAGACCCAATTCGTCCTTAAGAATATGTCCGATAATTTCATGCCATATAGTTCCTGCCGTCATGGAGAAAATAGACATTGGATTGTCAATCCCGTTACCCAGTGCTTCTGGCACAGTCAGATAAAGGTACAAGGCTCGCTCTGACCAAATGGGGTGCGTTGAGGGGTGGAAGTAGTTGTCGTGCTTACGCTTGTTCATTCCACGAATCTTGATGTCAAACCCATCAAACTTTGGCTCAGTCAAATATGAACGAATAGATGGAGCGAGAATCCCACCCTGAGAAATTGACTCCAGTGCTTTTCTAAAGATAGGAGAGTGCGGTGACTTAGCCATTCTCATTTGCCCTTTCCATCAGTTCGACAAAATCATTTAAGTTTAGAACAACCAAATCACGCCAAACGTCTCCCCTGTCAGTTTGGTAAAAACGAATGGGAAGCATCGACCTCTCACCGTGTGATTGGTCTTCCAGTTTTTGCCACATCTCTCTGGTTACAGAAACAGATTTTGTTTGAGGGAGAGCGCACTTGCAATCGAACGCAAAGGCAAACTCGCTTTCATACCTGTTCTGCCGACCATCCGTCTGGTCATTCCATTGACTTCCAGAAGCACGGCTCTTTCTCGCACCAATCAAGTCGGCAACAAATGACTCATGCTTGTCAGACAACTTCTTAATCAGACTCAATGACTTCCCCTTCGTCATCATCTTCTAACTCATCAAGTTGAGATTGATAGTCATCGAAGACCTCTACCTCTCCAGCAACAAGGGCTAATGCACGCTTGCGTACAGCCTTAATCAAATCTCGGTCGTTACGCAAAGACTCAACTACAGACTCCCTACCCTGCACGCGCTCACCGCTAATAGTGTTGGTGTACCAAGCACCTGCCTGCTGAATAATTCCAGTCTTTAACCCGATTGTTGTCGCTTCATCAGCATCATCAACCCCAACTGGACCGAACTTGTCGGTAGCAACATGAATGAGAGGAAAGGTTGCTACTCGGTAGGCTGGAGCAACTGAGTTGCGCTGGATGTCGACTGCAATATGATGACCAACAATTCGATCTTCACCCTCAATTTTTGCGCTCATTGGCGACATACCACCCTGACGCTTAACCATCAACTTGGTTGTTGTGCAGTGCTTGAGCGCATGCCCTCCACCTGTTGTAGTGGGTGAACCATACCCCCCAACATTCGCACGAACCTGATTGATAAAGATGATTGTTGTCTGCGTTTCGGAGGCAACGCCTGCCGCGATCTTTACCATTCGGGTAACAATCTGAGCCTGCCGACCAACAACAGCGTCTCCAGCGTCCTTCTCTTTTTCTCGCTCGGGAATCATCGCCCCAATGGAGTCGACAACGATAAGTGAAACAAGTTCAGAACGGCAAAGGTCTTTAACTTGGTCTGCGACATCCTCTGCATCCTTTGGTTGAACATGCAGAAGGCGTTCCAAATCAACTCCGTGACTTACCGCCCATGCCTTATCAAGTCGGTATTCGACATCAATCCAAGCAACAATCTTGTCAGGGAACTTCTTCTGAGCCTCTGCAACAGAAAGCAAGCACAAAGTTGTTTTGCCAACACCCTCTGCTCCCCAAACTTCATGCAACCGACCAACAGTCCATCCACCAACAGACAAGTGGTAATCCAAAGTGATTGAACCAGTCGGGATGACATCGTAAGCAGTCACCGTTGGCGACAGAACAAAAGTTTCCTCTCCGTACGTCTTTCTTGCCTTAGCCATAAAAGCCTCAAGTGCCTTTTGCTTTGCCGAAGAAGCCATCGTGTTCTCCTATCTCAAATGATTGGTGCAACATCAATAATTTGTGTTCCACGCTTGTTCGTCTTAACTCTTGCCAGCATCATTTTGCTAACAACAATGTCCCCATGATACCTCGCCCACTCACCCGAAAAGGTGACAGTAGACAACGTTCCCTGCTCAGTCAAAATATCAACAAAAGCCATTTGCCGGTTTGCCTTATCGTTCCTCTTGCGGACAGCGGTAACAATTCCGAGAGTGATGTAGGTTCCAGTTGGAAGAGACTCCAACTGGTGGGCTGTAACAACGGATGATCTAACTTCATTATCAACATCATCAAACGGAGTGCTAGACAAATACACGCCAAGCATGTCCATCTCACGATTACGAATCAAAGCATCAGAATGAACTGGAACATTTTCTGGCATTTCTGAATCAGAACGCTCAGTGTAATTTCGGCAAGTTTTACCGCACCGCTTTGGCACTGGCTTTGTCTTCAATGGCTTACCAGATTTACCGATACGAACCTCAGTTGCCCAGTCAAACGTACATGGCAAATCGTTTGGCGCACCAGTAACTGATTCATCTTTCCACGCACAATCCTTCGATTTACCAGAGCGAATATCACTAAGCCACTGCTCTAATTGTGCGCGATGCATTCCGCTGATTTTGTCAAACGCACCCAGTTGGGCAAGCAACTCAACATGCCCCATGTGGCAGGCACGACCCTTTCGCTCCAAAAAATCATCCATTGATTCGTAAGGTTGACCAACCAAAACTGCCTGCATTGCGGAAGAGCCAACATTCTTAACTGAATCAAGTCCGTACCTAATCGACATACGGTCAGCACTAATTGTGAACCCGTCTTTTGACTCGTTGATGTCTGGGGGAAGAACCTGATAACCCATTCTGCGAGTCATTTCTACAAACTGTGGAATGCGCTCTTTTTTAACAGTAGACAAAACCGCCGCGCTGAAGTGAACTGGATAATGACACTTGAGCCACGCAGTCCAGTAAGCAAGAAGAGCGTATGACCATGAGTGTGATCTGTTGAACGCATAGCGAGCAAACTCTTGCATTTGATCCCAAAGACGAATTGCAATATCTGACTCAACGCCATTCTCTACACAACGACTGATGAAACGCCGACCCTCTGATTCGACCTTGTCCACCTTTTTCTTGCCAAGAATTGAACGTACTTCATCTGCCTCTTCGGTCGTGTAACCACCAAGAGTTCGGCAGACAGCCATGATGTCCTCTTGATAAATCATTGTTTGATACGTCTTATCCAAAACGTTGTCCAACAGTGGGTGCATTGAGAGAACTGGTTCAGAGCCACTTCTCCTAGACAAGTAGGTTTCGGTTAGTCCAGACCTAATCGGTCCGGGTCGTACCAACGTGAGAATGGCGCAGAGGTCATCAATCGAACGTGGCTTGAACCTCTTTGTCAGTTTCGTGCCAGCAGATGTTTCGATTTGAAAAACGCCAAGCGTCTCTCCCTCACACAGCATGTCCCAAACTTGAGGGTCGTTGTATTCTTCGTTCCATTCGTAAATGTTAGGTGAACCTAACGAAAGTTTTTCGTCTTCACGAATTGAATCCAAACACACCTGAATTGTGTCCAGAGTACGAAGAGTCAGCAGGTCAAACTTGACGTACCCAAGTTCCTCTAAATCTTCCATCGCAAATTCAGTAATTGGTTGTTCACTTTCCCCACCACGAAGGGGAAGACGGTCAATAATTGAACGCTCTGGGTCAATTACAACCCCAGCCGCGTGCTTGCCGTACGACTTCAATCGACCTACAAACTTGTCTGCGTACTCAAACCATTCTGGATACTTAAGTTGATATGGAGACAACTCATCTCCAACCTGACCCCACAACTCATCCCAACTTAAACCAAGACCGGCAGTACCAGACTCAGCGTCTTCAATAATCTTTGAGACAGCATCAACATCTCGGTAATCAATCGAAAGAGAGTCCCTAAGTACACGGGCAAGGTCGCGCATCACACCACGGTTGGCAAGACGAATATGAGTCCCTACCCGTACAACACGATCCTCTCCCCAGCGATCAACAATGTACTGAGTAATTACATCCCTCTTAGATGCTGGAAAGTCTGAGTCAATGTCTGGAAGAGAAGTTCTGCCCGGAGTCAAAAACCGCTCAAACAAAAGCCTCGCATCAATCGGGTCAACCTCAGTAATACCAGTGAGATAGCAAACCAAGGAACCCGCGGCAGAACCACGCCCCGGTCCCATCAGAATCATGTTCTCTTTACACCAACGGCAATAGTCGGCAACAAGAAGGATGTAGCCACAGAATTTTTTTGATACCAGCAGGTCAAGTTCTTCTTCCAGTCTTTCGACGTACTCTTCCTGATTCGGCTTATCAGCAACTTTTGACCAAGCGTCCAAACACATCTGACGAAGCACTCTGGCATCTTTATCTGAACCACTGTCTTCGCCCTTGCGGTGAAAGACAGGAGTTGACTTGCGAGACTCTAACCCAGCGTTGCAAAGATCAGCGACAACAGATGTCTGAAAGATAGATTCATCTACCACTGACTGTGGCAAGTAACTCAGTGACTGACGGATTTCATCTACTGAAGAAATGTGATAATGCTCATCCCCAGCAAACAAATCACCTTCATCTTGTAGCGACTTGTTTGTCTGTGCCGCGATCCAAACCTTATGGGCTTTGTGGTCTGACTGGCACGCATAATGAGAGTCAGCAACAGCGATAGTGGGAAGAGAAAACTCCTGCGCCAACTGCACCAGTGCCTCGTTAACAACCCTTTGTTGTGGCAACTGATTCGTGTGAAGTTCGACGTAAAGGCGATCCCCGAACAATGCCTGTAGGCGAGAGAGGCTTGCACGAACACCGTCTTCATCCCCGTCCAAAATCATGTCAGAAAGCGGACCACGCAGGCATGCTGTTGAACACATAACCCCATCGTTGTTGCGAGAAAGAGTATCCCAATCCATTCTCGCCCTGCCGTAAAAACCATCTCTGTATGCCTCACTTGAAGCACTCCAAAGATTCCTTAGCCCACGCTCGTTTTGCGCCCAAAGAATGAGGTGATAATAATCTCCAACCGATTCCTTGACTCTGCGATGGTTAACAAAGTTCGCCTCAATTCCAAACACCGGCTTGATGCCAGCGCGACGAGCAACCTTTGCCAACTCTGGATGCGCGGCACAAACTCCGTGATCGGTAACAGCAATAGCGGACTGGTTGTGGCGAACCGCCTCATCAACCATTTCTTGAACTGTCGCCAATCCATCTAGTGGGGAAAATTCGCTATGGGCATGGAGGTGAACAAATCCACTTTCAGAAATGATCGGAGAGCGAGATTCGTACAACGCTAAATCGGAAGAAGATGGGAGTGACTCAACAGCAACCAGTTCAGAAGAAGGGACAGAAAAAGAAAAGCCTCCACTTGACTGCATAACAGAATTCGTCGTTGCAAAGAAAAGTTGCCCATCAGAAATAGACAAAACTCCCATCGCACCCAATCGATAGGCATTTTCCCAATGAGATGTAATGACTAAACCATCGGGTACAAGTAACCATCTGTAGCCACCATCAGCATCCTCAATTACTGAGGGGACTGGCACACCAGACAGTAAACCACTGGTTACTCTGTCAACGGAAAATGACTCAACTACAAAATACACAACGCCCCCTTGGTTGGTCTGCCCAGAGACACGATGGGGGGGATTTGTGTCTCTGGGCAAACCGTTCTTTGCCTGATTAAATGACCGCCTTCATTCAATCAAGCATTGCGTGCAGTTACGCGAGACATGATGTCCTCTGCCGATGCACTCGTCGGCATAGTAGGCATGTCGTTGGTTGGTGCGCTCACTGCAAAACGCATTCCTTGCTCACCACTGGGGGATGAAGATGAAGAGCCAGCACCCTGCTGTGGGTGAGGCACACGGGTATCAAAGAACCGTGCATAGTAATCATCAGATGAACGATCAACAAGAATCTGAGTCAAGTCAGGATATGGACGGTAGCGAGCCATGATGTCGGGATCACGCAAGTCATAAATCTTGCCGTCTTCCATCGTAATCTTGTCAAGTCCAGTAATGGTGTATGACGTTTGCAGTCCGCTACCTGAGCGACGAATCTCATAGTCACGATTGAGCAAGGTTCCACCGTTTGCCGCGGAGTTGGCATGCCCAAAGACATGGGAGAAGAAGTTATGGAACGCCATGTTCACAATGACGACTGCCTTTTCTTCAATCTCCCGACCTGTTTCACGACCATCAATAACTTCTGGAACACGACGCACTGCATCGCGCAAACCAACGAGAGTTCCGTTTTCGTAAACTGGTTCACGAACTGCCGCGAGTGCCCATGCACGGGGCTTTGCCGCGAACTTCTTTTCTTCGATTGCAAGGTGGTCACAGATAAAACAATCTGCGTAGGTTCCACCGAATGCAGGGTCACGACGGCAAATGGCATTCATTGCCTGAGGAAACTTGCCGGTGTATCCAGATGGAGCAGGGCGAGTTGACACAAAAGTGTGCTGATCGACAGTGATGATTTCATCTACGTCGGTCAAGAAACGAAGGATGGTGCTTTCACCATCTTTCAGGTTGAAATACTCGGTCTTCGCAGAGCCACTTGGAGACTTCTTCTCCGATGATTCTTTCGCGGCTACCGCACCTGAGCGGAAGTCAAAATCTGACATGTTGGTTACCCCCTAATTGGTGAGTGATTCTGGGTCGATTGTCGCCACGGACGCGACGACATCTGAAGCATACTGCCTAGCAAGTTGATCGTCAAGCATGTTCGGTGCGAAAAAAATAATTCTTTTGTCCCGAACCACAATGGTCGGGTCGGAAGACTGCGCCCCAATCCCAACAGCGATGGGAGGTACTTCAGTAAATTGAGATAGGCACTCAATAACCGCACTTCGCCACAGCACAACAGAAGACTCTTCTACATCGTTTTGGTCAACTCCAAGAACAAAAAATCCCCACTCTGCAACACTCCCCGTTGCAGTTTCTAGGGATTCAATTTCACCGGATTGATCTAACGCCTCTTCAATGGCGTGCTGTAGCCGTTGGTCGTCTGACCAGAACATACCGAGTGGAGTCCAGTCGTAACGAAGCCTAATGCTCTTATCCACTAGAGTCTTGGCAATATGGGTTAGGTAGGGATCATCACGATTCGGATTATCGCGATACGCAACGCCAATTTCTCCACGGGTTGCGCTGGGTTCAACACCGAGCCTTCTGTAAAAACTATTGGTGTCCCAAACAAATCTAAGTGGCTCTATTGCCGTGCTGGAAGAAAACCAAGGCTGACCCCCAACAAGAAAGGGTTCAGTCCTCTGTTCCCTCGCCGTCTTCTGCAAGAGCATCCGTAATTCTTTGGAGTCTTTCTTGCTCTGATCCATCCTGATTATCGGATGACTCTTCTTCACTCTTAAGAACTTTCCCACGACTGTACTTGGTGAAACCCATCATCCATTTCCTTTAAACTAGACGGTCTGCTCCAAAGAACATACGGTACTACATTATTTGATACAAGTCTGCTGAACATCTCATCGCTCATGTCGGCAGGGTCAGCCGCGTACGGATTGTCAACGGCGAACACGTTGCTTTGACGTTGGCAAAGCCAATCACCAACCGTTGTTGTTGCCTTCCACCCAGCCTCATCGTTATCAAAAAACAAAATGATACGACCACGATGGTTTGCAATAAGAGAACATTGTTTAGTGGTAACTGCCGCGCCAAATGTTGCCTCTAGGTGGAAGAGGTGACGCTTAGAGATGACAGACATTGGAGACTCAACTACCACCACTGTGTCTGAATGGCGATTGTAGTTGTAGAGGGTTCTATCCCGTGGAAACTCTGGGGTCGATTTGTATTTCGGTCCCTGATCCTTGACTAACCGTCTTGCTTGCCAGCCGACAAGTTCTTCATTCCAGAAGTGTGGAATGATAATGCTTGAGCCATCGAATCCAATTTTTGAATCTTTGACATTTTGTTCTGGCAGGCGACGAAAAGAAAAGTATGGGTGATCTACCAGCCACGGTTCCAAGATACGAGAGTTGTAGCGTGGCATGACCGAGTGGTCGTTATCCTCTGGTGACTCATTCAATGAATCAAGAAACTGCATCAACGCACCGATTTCCTGAACACCGTTTACTCCAGTTTGAGCGGAAAGCCATCCCCTTGCATCTTCGGTGGATTCTCCGCGCATGACAGAGATGAACCAAAGCAATGAGCCTTTGCCACCGCACCCCAAGCAATTAAAAACCAACTTCTGCCAGTTCAAAGATGCTGAAGGATTTGAGTCGCCATTTCTGTGCATGCCAAATGGAAGAGGGCAGGAATGGATTAACTCATCCCCCGATTCACGAATGTTCTTTGCGTTGAATTCACGCAACAGGTCAAGACAAAGACGCTTTTTCTCGCCATCAGGAAGGTGAGAAAATTTTGTCACACCTGACTCAAATCTACTTGACCACGGACTGCAATCTGACCAATATGAGGTCGCCAAACTGCTTCCCAATCGACAAGGTCTTCACGACGAGCCGCGAGCATCTGGATGTACGCACGACCAGCCTGCCTCAAACCTTCGCCCTGCCAAAGTCCAAAAACCCAGTCGGCAGTTCTTTCAACCTCAGCAGATTCTGCCAAGTGGTACATCTCCAACTTCCCACTTCGCTCTGCTGACTTTACTCCCTCACGATTAATCTGATGAGCCATCAAACATGGAATCCGATTGCCGGAAGAAATAATCGACTTTAAGTCATGGAGAATGTCTCTGATTTGAATGTGCCGTGGAGAGCGGTCGCTTGCTTTTGGTACATCAACAAAAGTTAACTGGTCAATGAACGCGGCGTTGCCAAGAACTCGCGCTTGACGAATCATTAAGTCGACCGTCCGCTTTCCGGGTTCAGGCTGGAGAATCCAAAATGGTCGCTCAGAGTTGCGAAGAGCATCTGTCCACTCACGAATTCTTTGAAGTTCACCTTCGTCGCACTCTCCCCGATTCCAACGACGAGCGTCAATACCGAGTTCCATGCAGGCAAGTCTGTCTTGCGTCATCTCAACAGAGTTCTCCAGCGTAAAAAGGACTGGCACTCCACCAGCCTTCCAATACTGAAGTGCTGAATAAAGGAGCATAAACGATTTACCCGTTTTCGGACCGGCCGCGAGAACACAGAGTTCCCCGGGAAGAATACCGTTTGTATGAGAATCGATTTGCTCCATTCCAAACGGAATGCCACGAATGACATTGTTGCCCCGCTCGGACTCACGACGAAGATACTCGGTAAGCCTGTCTGACATGCCGTCCCTGATGTCAACCTGCTCTGTCTTTCGTGACATTGCAGTTTGGATTCCCATAAGACGGTCAAGTGCTTCGGTCAAAACCTCAGGCTTATCAAGAATGTCTGCCCCTGACATGTCGGTAGCAAAATCACGCACCCATGACTGCCACTGACGGTCAATAAAGGAACCACGAAGAGCCTCTACCGACCATTCCAAAGAATCTTCTGGCTCGTACTCAACGTCAATCTCATGTTCTGCCAGCACGTTTGAAAAGTGAGTCTTAAGCGCATCCGAAGATGGAGCAATACCACCCGAATGATCCTGATGCCAATACTGGAGTGCGAATGAATAGATTGCCTTGAGTTCGTGATCGACAAAGACATCTGGAGAAACGCCCATCTCCACAATCTTTTCCATCGACTCTGAAATTGTGAGGTGCTGAATGAAAACCTTTTCAAACTGTGTTGCCATCAGCCAAACACCACCGGACGAGACATACCATTCTTGATATCAGCAACAAACGGGTCTTCCCCCGTATGACGGAAAGATTCTCCACGAAGAACATGAATGCTGGATGATTCACGAATGAGGTCGCTGATTGATTGACCAAAGATTGACTGCAATTTGTCTGCCGATAGGCGAGATGTAATAAATGTTGGAACGCCTACGCTCAGTCGATGTCGAAGGATGTTGTCGATTGCCCTCATCGCAAACTCTGGGGAAGATTTTTCAATCTCTGAAGTTGAGCCACCCAAGTCATCAATGACCAGTACCCCAGCGTTAACAACCCTCTTCTTAAAGAAGTGGTCTTCCTCTTCGTCTTGCCAAGTCTTTGGAACCCAATCAAGCAAAGATGGGTAACGGATGAAATATCCGTCGTAACCCAAAAACATCAGTGTGCGAAGCATGAGATTGACCAATGCAGACTTACCAGTTCCTGAATCACCAATAAGAACGGCACCAAACCCATTGCGAACAAATGCATCTGCATTTGAAAGATAATTGTTTCGCCACTCAATGCCTGCCTGTGGAACTGCGGTCATGTCAGCCCAAGAAATGGTGGAGTCCCTGCGTGAAATTCCACGGCTTGCAAAATACAACGAGAGAACATACTGATCCTCACAGTTGCACTCCCAGTCAACTACCTCTGTTCTGTCCTCGTTCCAAAACCTAAAAGTCTTTTGACCACCACAAGTGTTGCAGTCATCTGGTTTGCGAATCCGATGGTTGGATGCAATCCGTCTCAACTCCATGTCGGACGGAAGCAAAATATGATTTGGGATTGGGGCGAGTTTCATGCGGAAATATTAGATGCAATGATGCTTGCAAAATAATCATCCGAACCCTTGGTAAAACGACTGACCGTAATCGGGGCAGAACGCCAGTACCCACCATGCGCCTCAAATGCCGCGACAGCAATTAATCCAGACTTCTCTTTCCACCGACCGTAGAACGAGCGAAAGATTGATGCTTCTACTACCGGATCGCGTGGGAATGCCCCAAAGCGTTGCTCAATTTGAGACACAACGTAATCTCGTAATTGCTCCCAGTTCCATTGTTCTGGATGAGAAAAGGCGTGAGTCTGAGAGTTGCTGGGCGCAACAAACGACTGCTTGATCTGTGGCTCAGGCTTTACTTCCTGAACGATTTCCTTTTCGACTACTCGGCGGTAAGAAGACTGTTTGTCTAACTCAGTGTCGAAATGTTTCACTATTCTCCTTCGTCAGTTTGTGCTGGTCGAATTTGTGTTGGAACAAGTTTCTCAACGAATTCCTTTGTTAAAACAACAGCGGAGTGCCCATTGTTAAAGTGTTCTTGAGCCATCATCCAAAGTGCAGACAGGCTGGTCATTGAAACCATACCCGTCGCCCAAGAAGAAACTGCCGCGGGAAGAGCATTAATGTCACGATTATTGAGGACAGCCATAACAGCCTGCTCTCGCACATGCTGTGGGTTGATGTGTTCAATGTCTAATACTGGATGAGAAACCTCTCCGTTAGCAATCTGACGAACACTGGCATCATTCATTAAAAGGTCAATGACCGTTTGCCTAATGTCCACGCTAGGGCTGGGCTGTTCTTGTTGTGGCTGACTTGCGGTAACAGGCTGTTGCTCAGAAACATTTTCCTCAAGCCAAAGTTGACGACGACGACCAGACGCAGGAACCTCTACTGCTTCGTGCGGACCGATGTGCCCCAAGTCAAGCATGCATGGAAATGACATGACACCACCGTCAACCATTTCTCTACATCTCGGTCCGGGCAACTTCTGTGATTCTGAAACCATCTGCTTCTCCTTAATAAATTAAATCGTGAAGGATTCCCTGCGCTCGCAAAATGCGAAGGCATTGAATCAGTTGAGTTGGGCTAATAGCACTGTTGGATGCCAGCCCGTGAGCAATCTTCTCAATGTCGCTCAGTGAGTATGCACGAATCTTTGTTGACTCATCGCGATGAACTTCAACCTCTACTCCATCAAGCATGGTGTCGCCCTTACGAATTCTCCAACGAAACCAATGCACTGAACGACCGAAGAATAATTTTGCAACCTCTCCTGTAGTAAACGTCGGTTGCTTTGCTGATTCTGACAAACTTTCAAACATCATGGTGGATGGATCAATGCCCTCTGGCTGAATCAACATCCGCTCTACTGACTTCACATTTCCCTCACTGACTGATCTACAAAATCGACGTAGTGGGAGGTAGAAGACTGAAACACCTCCCACTACGCCGAGAATAATGCACTGCGACAAATGTCGCCAGTGGACTAACCCTTACGAACGTAAAGTGCGCTCGTTTGCGAGCCGACCTTTGTCGCCTTTGCAAGAGCGTCAACAATTTCTGGACGCTTGCGAAGGTGAAGCAAAACCTTTGCCTCATCCAGCGCACGAACCTGAGTGGTGCAGGCAAGGTAGTCGTCGTGAGTGAAATCAACCGATGGGTCGTTGACCATCTGCTCAAGGTCTTCCGCAGAGAGCGAAGGAGATGAGGTACGAATCTCACGGGTGAACTTCTTGCCAGTGCCACTTGCAATGACAGCGGACTTGTTCAAGAGATGACCCTTGCTGTCGCGCTCACCAAAGTTGCCAACGGACTCGTCTTCAATGTCCATGTGGTTGAAGATTGCACTCCGATGAGAGTCTTTGCGATCCTTAATGATTGAATCAATCTTGTCAATCATCAAACGCTCTTCCATGAGCGACACCACTTCTTCTGCCGTCAGCGGGCGACGCTCAGATGGGGTGATTCCGTTTCCGAGAGTTTCAGAAACAAACTTGACAATTTCTGCACGAACCTCAGGTGAGATGACCGTTGGTGAAGGAAGGTCGACAGAAGTTTCAACAGATGATTCTTTCTTAGCGACCGTACGGAGAAAATCTCCAAAGGGAATCGTGCCCTTTTCGACGGCTTCGATGGCGGTGGTTGCATTCATGCTGGTGTCTCCTTTTTGTGTCATATTCAAATAGTACAGGATGGGTGTGACAGAGTCAAATCATAGAACTATCTTTTCCCGACAGTGAGCGAAGGTATGCCTTGGTCACGTTCAGGTCTGATGTCATAGAAACTGGGGGAAGGGAGCGCAGTACAGTTGAGCCATACCGCTTTGTTTTCAGGCGAGGATCAAGAATGGCGACGACTCCGTCATCATTCTTTGAGCGAATCAGCCGACCAAACCCCTGCTGAAGAACAAGAGACATCTCTGGGATAGACATGTCAAAGAAAGCGTTGCCACCGTTTCGCTCAATCTGGCTACAGCGAGCCTCAAACACCGGCTCAGTTGGAACGGGAAACGGCATCTTGCTGATGATGACAAGACGGAGAGAATCCCCTTGAATGTCCATGCCAGTAAAAAACGAGCGAGTAGCGAACAGAACAGAGTTCCTGTCCTTGCGGAATTCGTCTGCAAGTTGAACGACAGGAGCATCACCTTGCATCAAGACTCGGTGAGGAATCGAATCAGCAAGAGCCTCATACGCATTCTTCATATCTGTGTACGAAGTAAAGAGGACGAGCGCACCCCCGTCCGATTCTTCAATCAATTCTCCCATCACCTTGATTGACTGCTGTCGCCAGTTGGCAACTCGCTCACCAAGTGGCTCACAGATATCGTCAGTTGACGGAACATACAAGATTCCTTGACGGCTCCAATCAAACGGAGAACCAGAATCGACAGCACGACCAGATTCGATTCCAAGCCGATCAGCGATGTATGTCGGTGACCCATCGATAAGAATTGTCGCAGACATCAAAACAGGAGTGCATTGGCTCCACACAAAATCGTTAAGCCACTCGCCAACGTGAATGGGCTTAATTTCAAGTCGGGCGTTTTCGTTTCGGTCGATCTCTACAAAGCGAACAATCTTGTCGTCGTCACCATCAATAAAGAAACGCAACTTTTGCACCGCCGAATCAAACCTGCGCCGAAGTTGCTTGACGCGATTTGAAACAGTTGACGGCGCACCGACAGGTACTGACTGAGAAAGTTTCTCTGCCGAGTTAGTCAGGCACTCGCAAAGTTCCTCAACAAGACCGCGCTTGGTTTCAGCAAACTCAGACGTAACCCGTCCCTCTGGCAAAGACTTAAACAGTCGCTTTACCAAGTCCATAATTTGACCAACGCTCTTTGACACATCTTCATCAACACGATGCATCGCAGAGTTGTACGAAGAACACAGTTGAGAGAATGTCCCCTCAGAAAGCGACGACCCAAGAGCGTTCGTTGTGTATGACTCAAGTTCGTGAGCCTCATCAACAATAAGTTGGTCGTAATCGCCAATCATGCCCAACCGCTCTCCGCTTGCGGTCACCCCCAGAGAAGCGACGAGCGCATCAAAGACAAGCACCGAGTGATTGACCACAACGATGTCGGCAGTCTTTGCTCGCTGACGGGCACGCTCTGAAAAACAATTTTCAAAAAATGGGCAGGCAGAGCCAAGGCAATCTTCGGCAGAAACGGTGAGGTCTTTCCATTCACCCATATCAATGTTCGGAAAGTCTGCTTCGACACCCTCCATGTCTGGGTTCGATTCGATGCTATTCAGGACTGAAGACTTCAATAACTCGTCGTCCAAGTTGTGAACTTCGTTCATGCAGACGTAGTTCGACCTACCTTTGACGATTGCAAAGTTGAAATCGAAATGCTGGGAGAGGAACGGCAAGTCTTTGTTGGCGATTTGATCTTGCAAAGCCTTGGTCGCTGTTGCATACACAGTCTTTTTGCGAGACACGATTGCTGGAAGAAGAGAGGCAAATGATTTGCCGACCCCGCACCCGCCTTGGGCGATCAGTGTAACTTCGTCTGCCAGCGCAGATTCAATAGATTGAGCAAGTTGGTTTTGCTCTGGTCGCTCTTCGTAGACTGGCATTGCGTTGGCGATGATGCCGATTGCATCAAGATATGAAACGAGTTCGGCGGTTGTCATGGTCAAGATGTTACCCCCCTTAGACCCTATGTGCAAATCATTGCTGGTAGTCGCTACTAACTGCGCTTGACAAGATCAAGAATGTTCTATCAAACTTTTGGATTATGAACGACCTAACTTACAAACAGATTCGGCTTCTACCTGCCGAACGTTCTCGTTGGGCATCTGCATCCCACTGGGACGAAACATATCACATTGTCAACATGGTTGGGAAAGACCGATACGCAAGGTGCAACAAGAGCCTCCGGCTTGACACAGAAGTATCGCCAGTTATCCATAAAAAGGGAACTCGGCTAGGTGATCTTCATCCCCGCTGTTGTCGTGAATGCATCGAAAGGCACTTACGCTGAACTACGGTCGCCCCTGACCTCGGTACTTCTTCTTGTACTTCTTCGATGCAGGCATTGCTGATTGACCGCGTTTGGCGTGAACGCCGGGACGCTTTTTCTTCGGGGCATCAACTTTGAATGTGATAAACGACTTCATGGCAATCAATCAAGGATGTGGAACACATCGTACTTTCTGGGGATGAGATGGAACAGGTGACCTGTGAGTGCGCCCCACGCCAAGATCAAAAGAAACGCAGAATGCTTCTTTTGAACACCGTTGTAGAACGCCGCGCTTAACGTTGACCTTCCAGACCTAAGCGCAATGATGTCATACGCAAAGACGTAAGCAATTAAACCTAGCCATGCTGTCTCCCCAGAAAAAGATGGACGGGGAGCAGTAAACATGGTTAGCCGTACACCATGTCTTCAAACAGACCCAACTGAACAACGAGGTTGGCATCCCAAGCGTCATAATCCCATTCTTCATTAGGAATCATTGGGGGCTTGTTGTCGATTGACCACCAGTGAGAAGGAGTATTTTGAGCCAACTTGTACCCTTTAAGAAGAGTTGAACGATTTACCTCGTACTTCTTCCCGTCCATGAGGTCAATCAGAGTGGCAGTAAGATTGCTCGGATCGTAGTCCTGTACCTCTGCCCAAAAATTAACTCCACCCTCCATCGCGGTGACGAACAGGTCTTGATAAAACTGGTCGGCCTGTGCTGAAGTTTTGCGAGAGGCAGTCGTTGAACCCTCTTCGTTTTTAGAAAAAACTGCTCGCAATTCTTTCTCAAGAATGTCCAAAACATACTTGACGTTGAAATCGGCACCCTTGCTCCGATCAAGAGCAATACTGTTACTAAAAGAACTGCCACTTGGAAGCATTTGACCAAAGTCGGGAGTCAAATTGACAACTACCAAGGAAGAACCTTGTGAAGTGACCGTCATGGTCAAATTATTATTTTGACCTGCATGAACTAATTTAAGAGCCATTAGGTATTCCTTTATTGAATTGCTTGAACAGAGTAAGCGTTTCCGCTTCCAATAAGACGGACAACCGCACCGTGTGAAGACAACTTAACAGTCACCTCACCGCTCACGGGAACACAGTAAGAATTGTCCGCGGCAGAAGTAACTGCACCCGGATCAACTGCACCAACATTGAAATACAAAAGGTTTGACGCATCGTGGTTCAGCACGGTAATCGTGCGAATCGAACCAAGCACCGTCACAACATCCTCGTTAGTAGTAGACAACGAAGCATGCTTTGATTTCAAAACCTCATAGTTAGCCACTGCTTACCTCCGCTTCGCAACAGTCTTAAACTTGTAATCAGTGCCATACAGACGATTCATTTCATCCAAATGCCACTGCTGAGAACTTCCGCTCCACTCATCAGCCAAACCGGGAATGAACGCTAGAGGGATATCGATTGGCATACCCTCAGAGAAAGCGTATCCATCAACACTGATTGGATAGACATCAAAATGCGCTCCAGCCTTCACGCGAGTAACGCTTGGAGAAATAAGCAATTCTTTTGGAATCCACTTATCTGCGTAATAATCGGGGACAATAATTGTCGCGGCCATTGTGCCCGGAGCATAAATCACAATCTCTGGATACATCTTTGAATGCATCGGTGCGTCATACTGGTCATTTTCAGAAGGCGCATCCCAAGCAGAAACTTTACTACCGGCGACCCTGCGCTTCTTGATGATTCGATACTTCGTTCCTGTCCAAGACAAACTTGCCATCGCAAAATCTTTGGCATCTTGCTCAGTCTCAAAATCGTAAGGAAGAACACCCTTAGGTGTCTCAATCTTGTAGATAAGCAGACCGGCAGTCTTCGGCAATCCTTTCACGCAACTGTGAACCTTCGGAGCATAAATCTCCCAATCGCCCTCGTCATACCCAAAATCATCGGGAGGATAGATATCAAACGTCACATCTTTCAGTGACGCATACTCCGTCGGATTGTCAACGCCCCTCTTGTACTTAGCAAGATTACCGCAACCAGCCCTGTGGACTTCTGGGTCACCCTTATCGTTTTCCCAAACAATCTGAAGCATTGCGCCAGCAGTCTTGCGTGACGCACCGTACATCAAAGAAAGATCGTCATCCGCTGAAAGTTCCGACTGCTCAATCGCCAACCGCTCTTCACAATCAACGCAAATCTCACCAAACGAATATCCCTCAACCTGAGGAAACATAGAAAATTGTACTCCTGCACCCGTGCCACTACAGATTTGACACACGGGAGCATCGCCAGCAACTTTGCGAGAACTCAGTGACTCAATGTCATCTTCGTCCTCTTCGTCCCAATGGTCATAACCGCCAGAAGATTCATAAGAGTCATACGGGTCTGGCTCGTAATCCTTCTCATCCAAATACCGCATTCGATCTGCTTCTTCATTCCAATGAGAATAATCACCCGCCGTCTTGCGCGAAGCATAAGACGAAAACTCATCGTCCTCATCGTCCTCTTCGTCCCAATCTTCATGGAAATATTCAAAAGGACAACGACCAGCGGGAACGGGCGTAAACGATGTCACAACATCGTCATCCCAAGACAACCCACACACACCACAAGTCGCATTACCGTTTGGGTCTGGCTGAACAGGAAAATCTTTTGGAACGCTAATCGCAGTTTTGAGCGAAGCAGAACGACTTTCGTTGGGTTCAGGAATCAGATCAAACAATGTTTTCATAAAGACCTCAAGGTTGTGCGGTACAACTCTTATCCAGTTAAAACTACCACGCAGACAGTATCACAAATCAGGATCAGGCATCTGGCGAACTACCCGAAACCCAGACTTCGACATCACACCACTCCACGGCATATCCTCATCCACAACATCCGCAGGATTCACCGCAACCACCTCAAACACCATCGGCCAATGCATACAAGCCAAATACTCGCCCTGATGATCGTAATACACATGATTCTGATGACCCTTATCAGCCCACCGCCACGCATCATCAAGAGACTTCATCGCATACGCATACTCAGGATTCGTCTCGTTCCAATTCGCCTTCAACCCCTGAGACGCAGGCTTCACGATCTCACCCTGACGGAATTCATACAAAGAAGCATGATAATAGGTTTCACCAGACGCACTACGAACCAAATTACGAACAACAGGCATCAGAACTCCAAAGACTTAAATACTTACATCTCTTAGAAGTAGAAAGAATCTTATTGACAGTATCTCTTACCCTTGAACTCCGATGGGGTGCCCAGACCCCCCTGAACGCGACAAAGAAAGATAAATCTTTCTCTGGCTGGTTTCGCGCTCAGAGGGTCTGGGGCTGAACTCCGCATGGGTTCCCGTCAGCCCAGAGATGTGTCACACAGGTTTCCCTGCTTTACCCCACAGTCAATGATGACCGTGTTTTACATCCGTTGCCGGTATATGTCGACTCAGCATGGTTCTCGTATCAGTGTCGGGGAACGGGCACGCCTTGGAACCCGACGCTGGTGATCGACTCGTTATGGCTGATAGGTACGACTAGCCTTTCGGTGGGGTGTAACGACCTCCCACGACCGTACGTCGCTATAACGGGCGAACCCCGACCACCGGAGTGAAGGTGATGTACCAATGAGGTTGAGAACCACGGGACGACATTACCACGCGGAATGTCTTCCCATACAAATCACAGATTATTTTTCTGTGATCCCGTGTCGACGCAAGCGAGCAAGATGATTCTTCCATGACCGACTAGAGCCGGTTGACGGACAAATCAATATCGTAACTCCGTCTGGAGCCACCCACTTAATGTGACCATTTCGGGTGTACTCAACAACCCATCCACTTTCCTCAGCACGACGAATGACTTTCCGTACGTCCTTTTTGATTGATGGCTGATTGTTTTTTGCCACTGTTCCTCCTTTCCCCCAGTTGATTCTCAGTCGGTAAAAATTGCTGTCCGTGCCCAGTCCAAGACTGACTCGTCAAGATCGCTTTTCACTTGACGAAAATGGTTGAGCATCTTGGTTGAAGACACGCTGTAGTTGCCGTACAACTCGCTGATCTGCTCTTCAATCCACTGACACATTGCTTGGTCGATGAACGTAACGAACTCTAGGTCGACCTTTACGCACTGACGATCTCCACTCAGTGAAGAAAGATTCTCCAGCGTCTCCTTGAGATACTGCCTTGAGTCTGGGTCAAGGGTTGAAGAAAACTTGCCCTTCATTTCCCCGACCAATCGCTTGGTCAAAACGAGCATTGCCTTTGGATCGTACATCATGTTGGTTGTCCTCCTGAGACGACTTTAGCATTCCCTGACAGTCAGTGCAAGTATTGTTTAGCACAGCGTACCAGCAATCATTGGTAGCGAACGGCATTCTACAATTTGACTCAGATTTTTCCATGTGATAATATCATTGTATCAACCAACACATCGGGAGGGAAGATGTCACAGCGAGATAGCCAGAGAAGCAAGGTTTACAAGGCAGAGCGGAACGCTGGCATTCAGCAGTCCGTATATCGGAAGACGGCGTACGGTTCAGTAGGCAACCGAGAGATTCAGCCGATGACCATCGAAGAGTGCCAGAAGATGGTCGACAAAATCCTGACATCAAAGTACGTCCAGAGGAAGTACGACTCTTCGGGCATTATCCGGTGGGGCAAGAGCATTCGGGTTGTAGCGGGTAAAAGCGGTGGGATGGCACGCGACGAGTGGGGAGTTAAAACTATCTCGCTAGGAATTTGGGGCAGGCAAGAGTTTGTCGTCATCCACGAAGTTGCTCACCACTTGGCTGGCTTGCACAACAAGCACAACTGGAGGTTTTGTCAGGTTGAACTTGATCTTGTCCGTCACTTCATGGGCAAAGAAGCCCACGACAGCCTTAAGGCAGAGTTCAAGAAACTCAAGGTCAAGTTCACCGCCCCACGGAAGAAGCGTGAACTTACTCCAGAACAGCGTGCGATTCTGGTTGAGCGGATGGCTAAGGCTCGCGAGGCGAAGGCTCGCAATCAGTCCTCATCTTCGTAGATAATTAACTCAACCTCCATCAACTCTTCCTCGTCCATAATTGACGAGGCGAGTCGACTGAATTCGATTTCAACGACTGCCTTCTCAATGGCAGACCGAAAGTTCTCTTCGGAAAGAATTTCTAGTGGAGTGGCGAGGCAGATAGTTGAGCAGGTATTTGATTCTTCTTCATCAAGTCGAAGAATCGTCCACGCCTGCATGTCGTACTGCATGCCCTCTTCCTCATCAAACGTTGGCATCGGACCGACTCCAACTTCGTAAGAAAAAGAATCGCTATTTAAGATTCCCCTTTGGGCAACCTCGCAAACAATTTCAGCCATCATCGTCGTGATTCGTTGTGTCATTTCATCTCCGATTGTAATGGGCTGGTCGAAGAGAGCATTTCAGAACGACTTTCCTTCAGTCCTTCACAAACGGTCTGAACGTGTCGTTCCAATTCATCATCGTTTAACAGGTCAAGCGGGTTTTCAATGATGGAGAACGTTGTGAGAGTGTTGCCAATCACTGGGGATCGCATGTGCATCATCAACCCGTAGACGGCTTGCGGTCCGTTTGGAGTAGGAACCAGCATTGGGGAAAGACTCCAATAAATATCGTCACCCAGCGAGTGCCTGTTTACCAGTTGGTTAATAGAAGCACTTGCTTGTTCGATTAAGTTGGTTGTCATCACTTCTTCCCTTGGAGTTCGGCGGTGCGAAGCAGTGCCCTTCTGTCAGAAGATGAGATAAATGATTCATCCTCTAAATCGTCGTGGTCGCCATCAAGCAAAATGTCACTTTGATAGTTTCTGCCGAGCCACAATTTGGCAATACCTTCTTCAATGCTGTCTCTAACAATGTACGAATGGGCGACAACAATGTCGCTTTTTACGTTACCAATTCGACTGATGCGATTGAGACGCTGAAGGTAAGAAGTGTGCTTAGTCGGCAAATCAAAGTTTACAACGTACGTTGCCTCTGGAAGATTGATTCCTCGCTCGCCAGCACTACTGGTAAGAAACACATTAACTGCGCCACTGCGAAATTCACTCTTTGACTGCTCTCTTGCTGTTGAAGACATCTGCCCGTGGTTGACGGAGAAAGAGATTCCTTCTTTTTTCAAAGTTTTTGCAATCAGTTCGATAATAGAAACATAGTAAGAGAAAACAACAACCTGCGCTCCCTGACCAACAACAACCTCATTTAAATGATCGACTAGCGCATCGATTTTTGCCGAACCCATTCCTTTGATTGCTTCGACTCCCACCGATTGGACGAACTGATTAGCGAGTTCGCCTTCCGATGAGAGAAGCGAGGCTGGGTGCCCTGCGATCATTCGTAGCACGGTAAATCCAACTTGGTCTAGCAATGGGTCGTCCTGATAAATCAAATAATCTTTTACCTCATCGTAAAAACGCTTTTGCTCTGGCTCCATGTCAATGTACGAAAATCGCTCAACCATTTTGGGGAACTGGTCAATGACATCTGGGTCAGTCTTTCTTTTACGAAGCAAGACCGGCTCCATTTTCTTAGCCAGCGAAGGCAAATTGAAGAACTTGTTAGGGTTGCCAAACATGTCGTAGTCCAAAACGTGTTCTTTTGTGAATTGGCTTACTGTGCCAATCGTGTCTGGAGTTAGGATTCTGCCAAGGTTGTAGTAGTTGACAGGGTTTCTTTCCATTGGTGTTGCCGTCAATCCAAGGACTCTGCACTCTCCTGATTCCCTCCAGTTCTTAATGGCAAGTGAGTGCGCCCGATGAAGAAGGCTCTTTCGGTTGCCCAACTTTGCCATCTCGTCGTATGCGACCATGATTCGCTTACCTAAGTAAGCATCAGTCAACACGTTGGGTGAAAGTTTGCGAGAATCCGCAGGGTCTTTCTTGACCATGTCTTGGCGAGCAGTTTCATACGTCGCAATGAGAACCTGAGGGAGTTCGACTAAGAGTTTTTGTCTTCGCTTAGGTGTCCCGTCGTAAATAGCAACTTCAAGATCAGTAAATGCCCTAAAGTCTTCTGCCCATTCCTTCATTTTGTTGCGCTCAACAACCATCAGCAAATAGTCAATAACTCCATCTTCAATAAGAAAAGATGCAGTAGCCATTGCCCCGTGAGTTTTACCCAATCCTGTATCCCAAGCCATCAAGTTATTTGGGCGTGTCATGGCGACAGCAATGTGGTCGGCCTGAAATGGGTACAAACCGCGATCAGAAAAGTAAAGCGGCATTAAGTTATGGTATCAATTTAGAAAGATTGTGTCTATCAGACCGGCTCAACTGGGTCAGTCGCAATTCCATCCGTGTGTAGGTAGAAGGACGACTCATCAGAGGTGGTAATCGACTCTGATGCATTGCGAGTGTAATGTGCGGTTCTGACAGAAGTATCTGTGACCCCAACGTTCTCTTGTGGGGAGCGAATGAGTTGAGATGAATCAACAATGCTTTGATCCGCAACAGATACTGTTTCGCCTGCTTCACGACGGTAAGCCGACAGGTATCTGGTATTACCAAAGAGGGTTTCTGTTTCTACGTTGAAGATTCGCTCGTAACGAGTGAACCAAGATTGAGGAACAGGATTTGTCCATGTCGTAAAGTCTGGGTCGCTAGTGATAGGCAACTGGTCATCGTAAATGCTCATGTTTGGTCCACGCTGTGGGAACGATTTCTTTCCTAAAACACGACCCTGATACCACGGCTTAATTTTGACATACGACAAGTTGATGTTCTTCCTGTGTGCCGTAAATCGATACGTCAACGATGCGCCGGGAGTGGGGAATCGAATGATTCCGTTCTGGTTATTTCGTATTCCATAGGCAGGAACCCAAGTGTCGCCAGAGGTGTTGCTGAACTCCCATAGACAAGAATCGTCAAAAAGTGAAATGGCAAACACCTGCCAAGAGTCTTGATAAGACTCTTTTTGAACAACCCGAACGTGAACCGACTGGTCTAGCGATGGATATGCACCCAAAATGTACTGGTGTGTTTCTTCCCAAATTGAGTTAGCGGTTGGCGTGAACTCTTTTTCTGAAATAACAGTAGAAGAGTCAGAGCCAACAATTTGGATGTACAGCGGAGAGCGCAACGACTTAGGGCAAACAACTCGGCATGCCACCGAAAGCATTCCGCTTGGTGAAACAGGTACGAGTTTTGACTGGATACCGCCAATCGTGACGCTTCCGGTTTCAACCGTATCCGACGACCCATTCAAAATTGTAGAGGACGTACTTCCACCGCGAACAACAGTAGCGCATCGTGCATCGGTGTCGTAATAGACAAACCCGTTGCCAACTGAGTGCCAACTGTCCGTGTTGTCAAAATCATATTCGTACAATTCAGGGTTCTTAAAAAGGTCGTCTTCAATTACTTGAACAGAATCTGATTGGTGGGTAGCGAATTGAACTGCAACAACTGGCTGTTGTGACTCAAAAACTTTTCCACGAACAGTCTCTGAGTTAGTCAACAACAGTGGTGCAGGATCACTGCCAGTTGAGTAGTAGCCACTAGAATAGTGAGTCATGTCAGTCAGTGATTCGTCTACTGATCGCGTATCCCAATACAAATCTTCGTAGGTGGATGTGTTATCTGGAACCGAGTAGTCCGAGCGCAAAGCCTTAATGCTCTTGATTGCTACAAAAAATGCAACCTTATTTTCGTGAGGGACAGTGTCGACGTTGTATGAGTGAACCCCCGACTGATGGTTTGTGATGGCAATCGGATTTGGTTGCCACTGAACCATGTTGTAGGCGAAGCCCCCGTTTCTACGAAGATCAGCAGAAACCTCAAGACTGTCTGAAGAAAAACCAGCAGTTGGCAGGCGAACGCCAGAATATGATTGCCCAAACGACTGGAAAATGGTGTCAGAAAATCGTGAACGGCTTGACAAAGCAAGTGCAGTTTTCTGCTGTTCTGTTTGCTCAACCCCGGACGTTCCCGGCTGTGCCGTACCCAAAGATGGCATTGTTTTAACACGACGATTGATTTTCAAAAATGGTTCAAATGGCTCTGGGTTAAGCGAACTGAATTCCATTTTAAAGAATTGTGCTGGGGTAGACGGGATGCGAAGGATTCCTCGTCGCACCACATAGTCTCTGGGGATAGGTGTCCAAGACATCTGGTCAAAGATGTTGAGTGCGCCACCAACAATTCCCCACTTGTTGCTTGAGCGAGTAAAGGTCGATGTATCAGAAACGTTTGCCCCAGACAAACGAATGAGAGAACCCAAAATGTTGCTGGACGGGTTGTCGTTATCGAAAAAGTTATCTGATCCGATCACGTTGCGAGTCCAAAGACTTGGCGTGTTCAAAAACTCTGCTGGAGCGGTTCCATATTGCAGGCAGAAATGATTGAGTGTTGCTGGGAACGGGGCATCTAACAGATCGTCATTCGATGAATGCCCGAATCTAATAAAAGATGGCGACAAGTTCAGTGATGAAGTTCCTGAAGATGTGACAACAGTGGCTTCGCCGTCATTAACCGAATAGCGCAGAGTCAGGCTAATTTCACTACCGGAACCAACAACACATGTTGTGGTAAACGTGACGGTGTCACCCTCAGAAAAAGTTATTGAACCCGAAGCAGAAACATCGTTGACTCTAAATATGATTGAGCCAGAGGAAATTGCTGTTCCAACCTCTCCCAGCCAAGACGAATACCCAGTTCCTGCCGTCCACGGGGTTGAGTCGGTAAACGCTGTCGAATCTGCTTGAGCAACAAACTGAACTCCAGACCACCAACTTTGTGTGGTCGGATTCCACTGAGTTCCACTGTTGCTTACATCAATCCAAGCATTATCTGTTATTGGGAATGTAAATGGCTCGCCCTCAAGAGGGGGAAGAATGTTGCCGTGGACAAATAGTGGATCAATATTGGAGTCGTCTGGAACACCATTGGTGAAGTCAATGTTCTCTTCAGTGTTGCTGTAGTAAATGTTGACCGTCGCCCCAACGGTAATTGGGTCAACGTCAAATGCGGAAACTGTCTGGGCGTTCCCGTCAATATCCCGAACATCTAAATAAAGGTTGGCAATAGCGTTACCAGAAATCTGCGGGGAACACTTCCAAAATGTTCCCGCATTGGAAAGAATGTTTTTGGCTGGGTAACGCTCAATGTAATGATTAACCGATTGACCTGCAATGTTTTTGACTGTGGCAACGGGGGCGTTCAAGTTGGTGAACGAAAATGGGACATCGTTTAGTGATGCCAATCGGAAACCAATATCTACATTTTTAACTGCCAGCGAATATGCAACGTTGTCCCCTCCCCTGTTTTTTGGTGGGCGACATATTTGACGGGAAAAATCCTTCAGGCGAGTTTTCTCTGCCTCTGGATTGACCAGTGCCCCACCTGAAAGGTACTTATCTTCCAGCGCAGAAATTGAAAGATTTTCATCCATGCTGACAAGGACTTTGTGGACAGAGCCTTCAATTTTCCATACACCATACTCAGTCCCAGTAATTTGAGTAATGTGAGGATAGCCGTTCACAAACTCTCCAAAACGGGAAAACACGATGCGAACGTGCGATGTGTAAACGGGCGAAATTTTGATATTAATTCTGCGCCAGTGTTCTGGATAACTTGAATGCTCACCCGACTCACCTTCGTGCGGAAGGCTAAATACAGAAGATGGGTTTGAATCTACAATTCTGCGAGTCAGAACAGTTCGCCAAGTTCCCTCAATTTCGTCCCACGCCTGAACCTTAAAATTCGACGGGAATTTTGATACATAACCATCGATGTAGTTAACCCATTCAGGGTTTGCAAAACGAATCTCTAGTGCGTCGCGTGCAGTGTCCCACCAGTCCCTGTCTGGCGTAACCCAGAATCGTGCCCCCAATTTATTGATTGATTCTTTAAGCGGAGCAACCTTGCTTAATGCACTTGATTTTGCTCCATCAATTAAAACAGAGGGGGCAGTTGAGGAACCAGAAGAGTTTCTTAGGCCAGAATATGGGTTTGAAGCAGATACTCCCTCTGAAACTGATCTGCCAGAAAGAAGGCTTTGAATCGGCAAAAGAGAATATTCTGGCAAAAAGTTAATTGTTCCAGATGCTGTAATGCTCCGCTGAACGGTCAATGCGCTGGAAGAAGGATCGACCCTTTCTGAGTCAGAAAAATCGGAATTAGCAGTAAACGCAACCGCAGTTGGGGCATTAGTAATGTACGACCACGCCTCGCCTTGGTATTCCCCCCACGGGGTGTACGGCTTCTCAGAGTATTCTCCAGACGAATCACTCAATTCGTCGTACAAATTGATTCCATCGATTAGCGAATTAGAGATAAGAGTCCTTATCTTCCAGTGTTCGCTATCAGAAACAACAGAGGCGATGCGAACATCGGAGTAAGCATCAAAGCCGGAATCATCAATTTCAACCACTGAACCTGCTGGCTTGATACGATCCAAAACCCGTGCTGTGTCCCAACGTTCCTCAAGTGAAAGTTTTCTCTTTGGGAAAATACGAATTTGATGGCGATTCTTAATCGGTCCGGTAGTGCGAATTGCTGACAGCGAATAGAGCGGAGCAGATGATTCATGTTGGCGATAAGTATTTTCGCTTAGAACTGAATAATTTATTCCATCAAGAGAACTCCACCTATTGGTGATGAGGTCATCGATAATCCAAGACTCACGAACTTCAACATCAACGCCAAGCAGTGCTTCCGCGGCAACCTCAATGCCATCCTTTGTTGCCCCAAGGTTTACTGCCTTAGCAAATTGCTCTACTCGGCTTCGATAGGAAGCATCACGAATAACAGTTTGATCCCATTGTGCTGGAGACTGAGCCTCAAGCATTGGGTCAACCAATATGTCTTCATCAGAACGTCGGTATGCGCCAAAAATTGATCCGTAAAAAGCATCAAGGTCAAACAAGTGGGTTGAACCAAGATGCGATTGAAGGCGAGTCAACATCATTCGCTTGTGTAGTGAACCCACACCGCTATCTCCCAGAAGAACCTTGAGCAACTTGCTGAGGTGAGATTCTGCGTTCAGGTTATAGTTTTCTGGAAAATGCGCGAGGCGAGAAGCGATTCTTTGCGCTGGATGTAGTGGATTAGTTACTTCAGTAAACCCAACTGGAGTGGGAGAAGCCTGATTGCCCGTTTGGTAACGGATTAAGTCACTCACGCGCTCCCCCAAGTATTGGCCGCTTTCACAGTCATTACCACGGAGTGAAGGTCAAAGAACTCTCTACCGTTAGACAAAATGTCAGTGGCACGATGAGGGGCATCTTCTGTAACATAAAGAACTTTAGATGGAGAGCCATCTATGTTCATTCGCTGGATACCAAAGTCTTCGGTGTAAACCGTTCCACCACTTAAATAACCATAAATGCCAATGTCTCCAGACATGCGAATAGTTACGCTGTCGGGTACAGATTCAACAACCCATGCTCCGTCAATCGGATAGTAAGACCCACCAGCGTTGTAGTTAAAAAGTGCTTCTGAGACATAAACGGTGTCTCCTTCACTGAGTCCGTGGGCAGAAGAAAAAGTAATGTCGATAGTTCCAGTGTTGAGAAGACTTGATGTGTTTCCGTCAACGGAAGAAATGGGCAGTGAATCTACATCCCTAGAAGAAAGAATTCGTACTGCATCAATTCCGGTAACGTCACCTATCACATTCAGTAAGTCACTTATCTGAGCCTGACCGCCAAATTCAAGGCTATCAAGATATGTATTAATGCTGTTTTCAACTGCGCTTTGAACACTAGACAGTGAATAGCCGGGACGAAGAATGACAGCAAGATTCATTTTTAACAGAATCGGATTGCCGTAGTGAACCATTACGTCTGTAGTAATCATTCGCCAAGACTCTGCCTCTGACTGAACATCACGCGGAATCTCGTTGTAGTCATACTGAACCGTTACTGGCTGATACAAATAAACGTTCCCTGTTGCAGTTCCAGTTCCAGTTCCCGTTGAATCAGCAAGGGTGATGGTTGTACTTGTTACCGCTTGGACAGTAAAAATTCCATTCGCTCCCGTGTTGTCATGGTTCTCTACCAAAACTCGCATTCCTGTTAAAAATGTATGAGAGGCATTGGTGGTGATAACAATCGGAGATGCGTTAGTTGATGAAGAAATTTCTGCTGATAACGGCAGAGAACTTGCACTAAACTCAATTCCACCAAAAGAATCCCATGCTCCAGAAGTCACGGTTCGGTCAGAAACAGCCCAATAATCTGTGTTTAACTGCAAGGTTGAAGAGTGAACAGTCAGTGTGCTTGGAAGATTAATGGTTGGCTGGAAGGAAAGGCGAGCAATCGCATTTCCCGCTTCAGCAAACGAACCATCGTTTCTAGTGAAATTCTTGTATGAGTTGGTTTCAGATGGAAGTTCCGCAACCACCCGTCCGTCAATAATTGCAATTTCAGTACCTTGAACAGAACGCTGTCCAGAAACGTAAATGTCTACCGTGTTACTAATCCCCTGAGGGGGATTGCTTCGCGAAGATTGGGGGACATAGTTAAATGAAAGTTCGTAGATACCATCTGGGCAGTTGTCGGAATCTAAACTGGTAACAGTCGGGGGAACCGCCGTGTAATCAAACTGATAATGCACGTTTGGGGTCAAAAAATCCCCGCCCTTAAGGTCGGCACCAAATGCATATCCACTTGGGTAAATGTATTTAATCCGGTCAAGTTTCTCCAAATACGCATCAGCAACACCGATTGTTCCAGCCAGCGTTTCATACCATACAGTTTCGCCATCTAGCGATTGCAAGTAAATATCAGCCTCAGTTCCTGCCCCACCACCAACATCTCTAATAATCCAAGAACCATTGGGCAATACATCCGAACTATTAGTTGAGGTTATGCCATAGATACGAACGGTATCCCCAACAGACAAAACGTGATCTGCTGTAACAAGATTGACCGTTCCGGTAACGACACTGTTGACATTTTGAAGTTTGTACTTTGCAAGAACTGGAGCCGCGATAGAAGTTGCAACGCCAGAAACCATTTCAATTTGTTCCGTCCAATTTTCAGATGGTCCGATAACGGTCGCGGCAATCGTGTCCTCATCGTCAAGGGCAACACCCAAAAACATGTCTTCGGTTCCAGAAAGGTTGCGGAACACTGACTTCTTAAAGCGATCGCGCAACTGCTCATCGGACTCAGCGTCAGAACCACCAGACAATGGTGCTGGGTTTGTGAGAGCGGTAATACCAGAAAGACTCGTCACGCTTCTGGTCAAAGAGTTCGCCGTGATGTTGCCGGTAGCACCAGCAACAGATGCCTGCACGGTTACCGAAATGCTTGTCGCACCCTGAGGAAATACGTTTGCAGACAATGTTTGAACAACGTAAACCGGCGAGGTCGAAGTAGCGAACTGCGTCCCAACAGGAATCAAAAACGCTGATTCGGCAGGTGAGTTACGCTGTAGCACAACAGTTCCCGTTGACCTACGCGCCTGCTGTCGGGAAAATCCGAACAGTGAGACAAAACTATCTAGGTCAGAGCCTGAGCGAGCATCAATGTCATATTGATACGAAGTTAGGTAACTGTCAATGTACGCCTCTGCGATTGCCTCTCCGACAACATCAAGAATCTTTCTAATCGGTGTCCCAATGGACGTATCCAAATCAGGTTCGCTAATCGAAAGCGATGTTCGCATTTGGGAAACAATGTCAGATGGAGTAGGCATTTCAGATTCCTCCGTCAATAGAAGTATTGACAGTTACGGTTTCTCGTCCAGCAGTTGAAAGAGAAATTTTTACGTTGATTGCGTCACGGACTTGTTCGACAGAAACCCCAGTAACCCCAGTGATGAGTTCATCAGGAGTTACTTGTGGCTTTGACCCAACAGTTGCACTTCGCTGGATTGCCGAGTTTTGAAGCGCGGCAATGTTTTTTATGACTCGGTAAACTTCAGTTTTTACTCGCTCTGTAATGTCAGATGTCATAGAAGTACCAATGAGTTGGTCAAGAATCGAACCCCACTGAGGGTGAAATCGATCTATGCCGGTCGGCTCCATCAGAGAGAGTCCGATTTGCTGTTGCATTCGTTGCGCGCCAGAGACAGTCATATAAGAACCGTTAGATACAACTAGGTCACCGGATTCAAGAGCAAACGTCTTCATCTCTCTCCTTAATAAGCACAAATGATGTACTTGACAGTTGAACTACCAAAGGACGGAACGCTAAATGTCGCGTCGGTTGAAACCCCGTAATAGTTGTTGATAACCGAATACAAAACTGGATACCACCACTTGTAGTAGGTGGCACCATTACACAGAAGCCACCCATCGGGGGGTAAAGAAACTGTGTAAGAAATAGTTCTAATCTCTCCGATGTAACCACCAGACTTAGACTGCGGATGGTTAAACGAAGAGTTTCCCGCAAATATTGAATGAGTCAACAATCCTGACTCTTCTAAAAAATCTCCAGTCTGAAGCCAATTAGAAACAACTGGATTTCTTCGATCACCAACCATCGAATTAAATCGCCATCCTCCTTCTGACCGCTCAATTAGCCAAACCTCACCCTCCCGTGGGAAAAACCTTGATGAACGACTGAGGGGAACAATTAACGTTGCTCCAGATGCAACATCGATAACTGAAACCCGATTTTTCTTTTCCAGATAAGACCCACGGTCGACTGAAGAAACAAAAACGATTTTTGAACTTGCCATTGACGGAGATAGTGGTTGGGATGAATTTTGAAATCGCCTAGCCATCAGAAGAACCCCCTTTCGGCAACATAAAAATGCCACCTTCCCCAATCCGACTTGGAGCCATCAGTGTCGCATTCGTTCTGAACCCGCCGTTCATGTCAATGCTGTGGGAAACGCTTGAGATGTAAAACTGAACACCAAGTTCTGGGATTCTCAACGCCATGCCGGGGAAAAGTTCTGGCATAAATGTTGTTGGAGCAGAGCATGTAAATTGACCCGCCCACGCCCGTTGGAATTTGTTGACGGCATACCAAAACTCTTGTTCACCGCCGACAATAGTTCCAATTTTTTCATTGCTCACACGCGCACCAAAGCGAGCCAAAATTTCTTCTGGGTTCGACATCCACGGGAAGTTGCTTCCACTTAAGTCACCGATAATCGCGGTAAGCATTCCTGCGGTATCAATAGTGACAACACCGTGTGTGTCTAAAAGAGACTTGTACACACTCCCAGATGGCGTGTTCCCAATATCGCTGTTTAGCAAAACTCCAGTCACATACTGGTGGGTAATAAGGGTGTCGTCAGACCAAGAAACAGTAAAGTCCATTAATTCAATTAATTGAACGTCCATCGCTCCAGAAACACCGTACTCAAAAAAGTAGTCGGGGAACCAAGCGATGAAGTCTCCGTTTGGGGCACTACAGAAATTTCTTCCGCTTGCTTTTAAAAACCTTTCAATGATTGAAAGAAGGGGTTCATCGTTTGCAAGGGCAAGTGGACCGCTCAGTAGTTCAGCCTGTTCTTGCTCGGCCTCCCCTTGCAAGTAGAAAAAATTCTGTAGCGCGTCATAAGCACTTCCAGACGCTGTCCCAAAAAACTCGTCGGTTAAACCAGTAAATGGATTTACACCGGCAGTTCCCTCTGGGGGATCACCGTTTCTGTAATTTGAAAACGCAAAGAACTCCCAGTGCCAAGGCTCTGGTCGACTACCACCCTCTTGCGCCCAAGTTGGATGACCAAACCCATATTTGTATGCATTTTGTTTTAGCCAAAGATACTCGGGGGTCTGGAACATCTGTGCCTTGTCATACCCGTTGTACTTTGTGCTGTAACGGGAAACAAGTTCTCCAATGTCAAACGCCAGCCCCCATCCGTGGTTTGAGGTTCCCGGCGTAGCAGAAAAGTCTGGATTGACATCGTAAAGTTTCTGCTGGTTTTCAAATGACCTATAACAAGATGCCTGAATGTCTAAGCCCTGTGCTAGCGCGGCCTCATACATTAACTCATACGCTTCACCAGCGACCTGAAATGCACCAGAGTCGTACGCTCCAGAAGAAGAATATCTCAATGCGCTGGACGGAATTTTGCCGTTTGAAAAACCTCCCCAAGAAGAGGTTGCGTTAGTGAGTCGCGTTACTCCTTCAGGAATAGGATAAAGAACCCCCCTTGCGGTACTTACCGTATTTACAGTGCCACTACTGCTCGCCCGATTTGTACTTCCTCCCCTACCACGGTTAAAGTTCGGTCCAGTTTCACCTACGGGGGGAGTGACATTCCTGCCAGTCGCTTCTTTGTATTCCTTTTTGTACTGTTCAATCCATCGTGCGCCATATTCACGAACAGTAAGAGAGTTACCTTCTGGATACGGAACCTTGTCCAGCCAACTGGCATCACGAAAAACAGCGGGATAATACCAAGTGTAAGGTATGGCTAACAGTGTCCATCCTCGCTGTTCAACGATGTCTAAGATGTGTTGGCGAGCCTTTTCGTCTTGAACAGAAGGTGGCGCATCTTTAGCGTGAACATACCCACCGTAGTTGTTCCACGTTGAGTCAACAAATTGATAGGCACCAGATGCAGAGGCAGAACGAGCCTGTGCCGTGTAATCACCCCTAGATTCCAAGTATCTGATCGTTGACAGCACAATGTCCATGTCGCTGTTCGACCAAACAAGATTGTCATTTAGGATTGCGTTATCTGTGAATAGCGATGGGACATTGCCTGCGGTTGTGTCGCCAATGTCGCCTCCAGTTCCAATAGATCGTGAGGCTCCGCGAGCATCTGCCGCTTCTGCCAAAGAAGCATAAATCCGGTCAAACTTCTTTGCCCAGTCTTCTGGAATCTTTCCAATATGGGTTTTATCCCTTTTCCAACCTGCAACTCTGTGCATCAACTCCTTAACAACTTTTGGAATATTTGCTTCATTTTGAGGGTCTTCATTAATTATCTGATTAATAAAATCCATCGATTTTACGGAAGCAGAATCCCACAAAAAGTTTTTTAAATTTCTGAGAGTGCATTCTGCTTCAAGAGTGACGGGCTTAGGAAATGCACTGAAGTATGGTGTTACAGTCAGATATCCGCTAAACACCTGAACCCATTGAACCCTTTTCATCCTGACAGAAATTCTGTCGCCGGGGGCAAAAGAAGAGTCGTATTTCCTACGAGTATTGGAGAGCGTTACCCTAAATGAGTGTGGTCTATTCTCGTTCAGGCTTAAATTTGCATCCACAATGTCGTCAGAGACATCAATAATGCCGTAATAAGCACTATCAATAATGACACTAATTCCGGGGGTATAAATTAGGTCTGCCATTATTGCGGTCCGATTCCCCAGTCCCACGGATAGTAGGGAACAGTTGGGTCATAAACTATGGTTCCGCTTTGCGTTCCAGCAGGATAAAAATACTTTGCCTGAACATCGTTCTTGGGAGCAACGTATTTAGATGCTTCAAGATACGGATTGATTGGGTCTGAGGCAGATGAAAGTGCTACACGACATGTGTAAATAAACTTCCCAAACGAATCACCGTAATCGACTGCGAATTTAGGAAAACCACTTTTCTTAAAATTTTGAGATGGAACATCTAGTTCTAGTGCTGAAGGAGAAGAGTAGGCAGGCTCAGTAATGGCACTCATGTACAAAGCCATCCAATCAATGAACTCTCTGTACGCCTCGTAGCCAGAAAGGGTTGTGTACGTCTCCCCGTCCTGATTTAATTTTTTGTAAGAGTAAAACTGGCACACAACGTACCACTCACCCGAAGTTCTAACCTTTGGGTAAAAAGATTTCTTTGCTCTAGCCTCTGATTCGGAAGAAATAAAATTCATGCCGTGACCCAGTTCGGTCACAACAAGATTAAAGGTTTCTTTCCCTTTCCATTTCAGAGTGGCATTGTGCTTTGGGTTACCGATTGCCATCAGAAAGCCTCGCCGTCAGGAGAGAACGGTGGGATAGACATTTCTTCAACTTCAGATTCTGAGACATCAAAAACTAAACCGTTTTCTGAAAATGCAAAACCTGCACCTAATTTGACAACTCTTCTTTCGGCTGGAGCAACAGGAAGAGATATGCGGGTGTTTGCTCCCCAATCTTTTCTAACCATTCTCCGATTATTCGTCATCTGCGTAATTCCCAAGCGGTCCGTTCCAATCTGTTTGCGACCAGCCCAAACCCTGACTTATGCGGTTGATGTAAACTGACTTCGCATTTTCCGCGGCTAGGCGAGTGACATCCCCGTTGTCACGATCAATAAACATAGTCATAGTCCATTTTGGGGCAAAATCTTTATTGGTCGCTTTGTACGAAGTTGAAGCCCCATCCTGAGTCAGAGATTTGATGTACACAAAAAAATCCCACCCTCTGCTTGTCCACAAAAACTGAACAGGAGCAGGTAGTTCATTAGTTGCTGAGGGAACTTGGTTGTTGACCAAGCCCTTCATTGCTTTAAAGAAAGCAAGGTGTTCCTTTTGGCTACGAGATTGACCAGAGATGGTAAGGTCACCTAACGAAGACCCAAATATCTGGATGACTTTCCCACCCAGTGTTTTCTCTGAATTCATTTTTATTTTAAAATCCCAAGAAATTGAAGTCGGGTCTATGTCAAAGGGAATTCCTGCAATACTTGCGCTCATCGTGTATTAGCCCCCGCCGTCGTATTGGCGTTTCCATCCCAAGAAACTGGGGAGTTAGTTGTAACCAATGAAGAGTCAATTTCAAAAAAGCGTTCTGCCCACGGAGTAAGCCTTATTTGAACGGTTGAGCCAGAAGCATTTGGATACCCACCCTCTGGCATTCCATACAGTTCACTGATGGTTCTACTTGCCTGATCTCCGGTTTTTATTGTGCCTTCTCCACGCTGGATAGCCGCGATAACATCACTGTTCATCGCGGCCTCACCAATCGTGTACTCTTGACCGCCCACTTCAACCTTTAGACCGGCAAAACCCTCTTCCCCGTAATCAACCATCCGATCATCAAGATTCCCCTTCAATTCACCACTAGACAATCCAACGTCGGTCATAAGTTGCTCAAAGATGAAACTCCTACTGCCCGTTCCCGATTGCAAAGCAGAAACAACGTCCTCACGATTTGTCCCCTCAGGAACGATGCCCTGACTTCCAAGATAATTTACTAGAGGATCAAAATTGCCGGTTCCATAGTTCGCGTATTGGGCGATTGCATAATCAAGTGCGCGACCGCCAGCCTCGTTGTAATTTCCAAATGTTTCTATTCCACCACTTGCAGAAGTTTCCGTTGGGGCAATTCGCTGTTGCTGTGCCGCGGCAGATTGTCCCAATGTTGAGCCAGCAGTCGCAGTAGAAGATGTTGCGCCTAGTTCTCCTGCAATTTCATCCGAGTAAACATTAATTGCAACCACAAACATTGTTGCATCATTGGGCTGGTCTGTAGTGAATCCTGCGGATTGCATGATTCGGGTTATAATTTCAATTCTGAATCCGGCATTTAGCGCGGCATCAATAGCCTGATTTCTAAATACTTGTTCAGTAAATACTTTGCCAAAAGGATTATTCTCATCGTAATCAGCGTCTCTTTTATGGTTTTCTGACCAATCCCTTAGCCATTGCCGTGCAAACTGACCAAAGGATATTCCAGAAGTTCCAGTGTGATTATCAAGAAGTTGTTTAGCAGACGCGTAAAACTGAGAAACCGCATTTGCCTGAGCAGTTCCAGTTCCTCTTAGCCCAGTTGCTATTTCTGCATAGGTGGAGCCAGATCGACCAGCAACCGCCTGAATAGATGCAGTAGTTGCTGAAAGTCCAATTTGAGCAGACCCTTCTCCAAGTCCAAGTGACTCCGAAACAAGGCTTGACGCAATTCCCTTTGCCCCTTCAGAACCAGCCAGAACTCCGGTTTGATACGAGTTGTAAACCTTTAAGAAATCATCTCTTGCCTGTAGCGTTGAACGTCCCGCTTCTCTCGCCGCGACATTAAGTTGCTGAAGGTTTTGAGAAAGCCCGCCCAAACTATCTCCAGCCAGAATGACTGCCGACATAATTCTTGTCACTTCTTGGCTACCCATCTTTAGGTCGCCCATCATGTCCATGCCGTAACTAACAAACTCGTCTTTTCGTTGACCTCGCATGCCCAACTGATTGGCTTGACCCAGTAACGCCCTCATGTCGCCCGCACCCGGACCAAAAAGGTTAAATCCTGCAAGGTATGAGCGGAAGTCATCCCGCAAACTTTCCTTGTAGCCCTCAAAAGCAGAACCGCCTGTGTACTGCGATATCGCCTGACCTTTTGCGTACAATTCTTGTGACTTTGCCGCGCCCTGACGGTACATCCCGTACACAGCCGCGGCAGTTCCCGCTACCCGACCAACTGTTGCCGCGCTTTCTGCTGGGAGAGCCGCGAGCAAGGACTTTCCAAGCGGTTGACCAGATGCAAAGGCATTTGTAGCAGAACTAATTGCACCAGCAGTCCTTTGACGACTTGCAATCCTCGCCATTTCGTCCAAACCAGTTGCCGCGGCTTTTACCTCAGAAATACTCGCAAACTTTCCAGTTGCAATATTCTGCCAACTGCCATTTGGCAACTGCTTAAATCCCGGCGTTTGGACAATTCTTGTTGCGTCCATGCTTGATTGAGATACAAATTGCTTGGTTACCCTGTTTTGCCAACGGCCAGCCGCTTCGTTCCACGACACGTTTGGATCAAAACGATAAAAAACATTTGGATCGCGAGGGTCTTGAATTGGTTGCGGACCCGCCCAGTTCTGCGCCCTTTCCGCAATTCGATTAGCCAATCCCGCACGGGCATCTTGCAATACTCCCCCACTGCTTGCACGGGCGTACGCATCGGAAAAAGCATTTGCATCCCTACTAACATTGTCCACAGGAGGGGCAATAGGGAGGCTCCCTGCAACAGTTGCTACCGCACGGGCACGACCTGCACTGTACGCCGCGCCTTCTTGAGACATTCCAGAGGGCGAAGAAAGGCCACCCTGACCATCTGGAATGGCAGATGCCGTCGAATACCTGCGAGCAGAGATATCTGCATTTTGAGCAATCGTCCTGCTCATGTTGACCATTTCAGCGTGCATTGCCCTCATGTCATGTATGACAGATGAGAAACCCGCCGCGATAGCGGTGCTAATTTCTGAAACTGGTGGAGCAAACGGGGTTCCAGCCATACCCACCGATGTATCTGGACGAGCAGAAGATATTGGTGGAATGCGATCAGCCATTTTCGTCTACTTCAGATAGATCATCAAGGCTCATTTTTACAGATGCCCCTAGCATTTTGATAATTTCTTCAGCATCTGCGCTATCCATTTCTTGGAAGCGGGTGGTGCCAGAACTTTGATTTAATGCATTATCAATTTCTTCTTCAGAAACAGCCTCTTCGACCTGCTCTGGGAAATATTCAGGGAAAAATTTATTTGCGTATTGAGGTGCCCCAGAAAGCATTGCAAGACGGAATTGCTCATACTTTGCATCTTCTTTCTCTTTTGATTCCAAGAACAGCATGATGTCCAAGCATTCCTTTTGTAAGAGCGATAAATTTTTCTGGTTTAAGATTCCCCTCTTGTTTGCCGACCGAACACACCGTTCAACGTAACCGTCTATAAAGCGTCCGAATCGGAAACCCCTTTTCCCATTTCTTCCATCACGGACTCTACGCGCCCCTCAAGACTCCTGAACTGCTCGTAAACCGCATCAATAACCCACGGATACCAGTGATCGATGATGTAGCGAAATGCATATTCGACGGAAGACTCAACCGAACGCCGGTCAAGAGGAAGGGGAAGGGTTTTTCCATCTACCGTCTCAATGCAAGCCGAAACAACAGCCGCGGTGTATGCCCGAACGTCTCCAATCGAATCCTTGAAGCGTTTGTGGAGAAGTGCCACTTCAAGATATTCATTTGTTGTGATCGTCCTAATTTTAAATCGGTGACCCATCCAAACGAATTCGTGAGTTAGATAACCGATGTAAAGAAGCCCCTCAAAGTCAAGTTTGTGCTTTTCGTCAAAGGACTTAGGCATTTCTTGGACTGGTTGCTCCTGAATATGAGCGGGCGATCCATCGTCTGCAAAAGGAGGGTACTCTTCCTCACTTACTGCTTCTGCTAAATCGTCTTCAATAAACGGGGTTGGCTGTTCAATAAGTTTGTCTTCGTTATCCATTGGCTGATTCACTTGCTGGTTTGTGGCTGGTTCTCATTGACTAAACGCTTTGCGTAAGTCTCAGATTATTACTGTGTTTCGCTTGGGGTCAGTGTTCCGCGAGTGGCGTGTGTGTATTGTGCGGTCACCTGACGGGAAACAGAAAGCGCACCGATAGAAACAGACTCTGAATCATCGATGTCAGAAACTATAACATTGTGGTATGTCTTGGTTCGCCAAACGTTGCCGGTAGGTGGCTTAATAATTGTTTGACATGTAATTGGATCAGCAAGATCAGCGATTGCTGTCCAAATATCAACGATGTTGTTCGCATTTGCCAATCCACTGAAATGTTGCCAGACAGGTTTGTCCCACAACTCACGGATGGTAAAAGAAAGTGTTCCACCGTTCAATGCACGGGGGGTAACAAACTCGGTTGGATGCAACGAATCCAACGGCTGAATAGCCTGTGGGTTAGCAATAGGCGACACCCCACTGTCAGTAAATGCTTCTAGGTATGCGATAGCGGAACCCCTCCACCGAAGTGTGGTGAAGGTTGAACCAACAACGCGAATGCTTGACTGTGGCATGAATTAGACCTCCGCGGTATTTCCGGTCAGAGTGTTGATAGAGAATGAAACGTTGACAAAATTCAACGGGTATGCAGGACGGTAAGCAAACTTAACTTGGATTGCAGTGTTGTCTGACGGGCTGGTACGGACACTCAAGTTGCTGTAATCGACAATCATGTCGGTGCTTGTCGCCTGCTCAAGAACGCCCTCAACAAGTGAACGAACACGAAGCGGAGTTTCTGCGCTTGTAGCAGAGCCAATCAATCCAGAGTTCTCAATCGAACGATTAATCAAACGAATCATCGTGTCTTTTGCTCTGGTAATGGAAACTTCCCGTGTAAACACGCTTGTCGTATCGGTCGCAACGCCGTGACGAACAACAATTCGTGAGTCATACGTTTGCTCTGCTACTGCAACACCGTTTTCCGAAAGATTATTCTTGAATGTCGGAGTCATCGTTGAAAGAATCCGTGACGGAATAGCAGTGAATGAACGAATAGATTTACGAGTCAGAGGCTCCTGTGGGTTACGAGAAGCAATCATTGCCCCCATTGCAACCGCAAGGTAGAAACCATCCAAATCAATCGTTGTGTTCAGGTATCCGTTGTAGTATGTCAACGCATTCGGGAACGCAAGAATGACTCGGCTTGATGCAATGTCTCCAGCAAGAACATCGTGGCTTCGATCTGCTCCCTTTGCCAGACCAAGAACGCCAATCCGATAATTGCCATCCGCTGAGGCGTTAGTCACATGTGAAGCAAGGTCATCACCAATATTGACTGTTTCTCCTTCAACCAAATCCGTGCCCTCAATACCAACTGGCATTGGAACAACAACACCAATGTCTGAGCGAGCCTCCAAATGTTCATAGGCATCACTCAAATTGGTACGAGAAACCGACGTAACGCCCGTTCCAGCAGTCGGAACAAGAACAACCTCTCTCAAACCTTGCTCCATTGCGATCTTCGCGGCAAGGGTAAGCGGAGATGAAATTGCACCAGTAGAAACATTAAACGCTGAACCAAAACGAGATTGAATCTCGTCATAGTCAGATGAAAGGAATGGAAGATAGTACGATGAATCGGTGTATCGGTAAGAAACGTAAACGGTTTCACCAGAGACAATGACACTTGAACTGGCTCGTTCAATAGTGGTTGTAGCCTCTGAGCCACCCTCGGTTGGTGTTTGAGTCGCAATCCAGTTGGTAAATGGAGTATCTTCTTCATCTACACCACTTGCAACGTACGACGTTCCACTGAGTGATGTGACAGTGATAGAAGTAGCATCAATGCCAAGGTTTTGTAGGGTAACTGCGTCTGTTCCTGTTAGTGCAATCGCCTCTGTTGCAGTCTGATAACCAAACGCCGGTCCGACAATCGCCAACCGACTCGCGGGAAGGGCGACTACCGCACCAATATTGGGTACAGAAAGACTGTCTTCGTTGACATAAACACCGGGTGGGTTGTAAATCAAATCGCTCACGGATACCTCATTGTTAAAACGGCACTTCTCCACCTCTTACAGAGGGTGAACTTGCCCACAAGACAGGGTAAAAAACTAGCCAATCCAGCCATCGCCGGTAGTTGGGTCATTTTCATTTGGGTCAATCCAGAAAGAAACCTCAACATTATCTAGGGCGACAAGAGCCTGCGTGTTGTCCACAGTGAACTCTCCGATGACTTCCATCGCAATAGTTGCTTCATAAATCATCTCATCTGTCCCCCAAGGAGTGCCCTGAGACGCGGCAAATCCACGCTGTTCAATTTCGTCAAAGTCAATGTTGATTGCAATCAAATCGTTGTTCTCAATCATTGTCCTAAAACGACCTAAATTATTAGACCTATCGCCAAACCCAAGCACCCTTACGACAGCATCAAATAGGCGGTCACGCTCCAGAGATGTCAGCGCGGCAATGGTCATGGTCGCCATCCCAGAAAATCTCCATCGATACAACTCTGGTGATGTCGCCAACTCAGAATCGGTCTGCTCAAAATGACCGATACCAGCAATTCTCAACGAACCAGACGGGTCAAAATCAACCCAAATTGAAGGGTAATGTTGCTTATCGACTGGGTATTCAATAGAAATGTGAAGGTTCTGAAAATCTGTTTCTGGAGCAGAGTCGTCAAAAACAGTACGAAGAGCCTTAGTCAAAAGAGTTTTTGTTTTTACCAGATACATCTTTGTTAGCCTCCCGAATACACAATCCTAATAAATGACGGATCAGACGCATTTGCAACCCTGCCCCTGTATGAAACTGCCCCCACAGGAATTCCATACTGAACCGCCGCGGCATGAACTCCCCTTGCCAAAAACCTACTTGGATTAAGGCCGGGGTGCCTCCACCGCACACCAACGTTTCCCTTTGCAATCTGGCCGGGATTTCCAACGCCGGGACTTACATCCCCCTGACGAATCAAACCTCGCGAACGATTGACTGCGATACGACCGGGTGCGCCGGGATACGACGCTGGAACATTGACCTTAACCATTCTGCCCCCCACGTTGCGCCACACATCTTTTCTTTGCCCAATGCGAGCCGCGCGACGAAAGATCAATGTTTGCTGTCGACCAGAGGCAGTTGTTCTAGTTTTTGGTTGCTTTTGTTTTGATGCTTCAGAACCGTCTGTGTCATCCACCCACATCGGGATTACTTTCCCTGCAAGAGAGCGCATTGTAAACGGCTTGATTCCAGCCTCCTGAAACCAAATGTATTGATGCTCCCAGCGGATGCCGAACCATCCTTCTCCCCAGATTGGGACAAAGTTACTGGACGACTGAACGGTCAGTTTTGGAGCGAACATTCTCGCTTGGCGAGTGGCGTTAATTGCAAGTGCGCGAGCAAGCGTTTCATCAACGCCCGGAACCCCCATAACAATTCGATCAGGAAAGTTGACAAACTGCATATCAAAGAAGGCTCCCTCTGATGACATCAGGTGGAGTTGATGGATAGGGCAATTCTGGATTCCAACCAGAGTTTTGCAAAAAAATCATGTCAACAGTTGGCAGATGAGATGGCATTGTTTCGTCATCCATGTACCCAGAAAGCACTGAACCAATTTGGTCGGTATACACAGAGTTCGGACCGAACCCAGTTGTCAACAGAGAAACCTGTGGCTGGTTAAAACGCCACCTAGTTCCATCTGAACGAACCGCTATGTCATTGTCTCTAAAGCGAATTCCACCGACTGGCTGGATTGTGCAAGAACGTGATGTCGCAAGACCACGCTTTCTGACTTCCTCAGACGAATCGTCAATATTCCACAACGCCGGTCGATAAATAAGGGCACGGTAACCGCCCTCAAATGTTGTCCCATAACAGTTTGTGCAATGCGACTCTGATGCCTGCTTGTACACATCAGCGATGTCACCAAGTGGCGTGTAGCAGGTAGAACAACGTTCTACATCGCCGTTCTCAAAATCAATAATTGACCACCACAAAATAAAGGCGGTCATTTCCCCGAACCAGTTCGCGGCATCATCGTGCCGTAACTGCTCCTGATCCCTAGCGTAAGCGTGTCTGTTTTGAAGTGGTGGTCTAGGCACTTACACCACCTCAGTAAACAATAGGCGGTCTGTGGTGTGGGCGAGCAGGAGGTGCGTTTCGACGGAGATTTCCGTACACACCACCAGCAACCATAATTGAAGGCTGTCCAAGATTCATGCTTGCCATCTTGAAAATGTCTAATTGAGAGGTCAGCGTCGACTCTTCAATCCGCAACACTGTTTCCCAACGATTCAAATAATCTCGTCGGTCAAGACGAGCAGACTGAATGCCTTGGGCACTCGGCTGTTCAACGTACGAACGCATAAGATGCTTAATCGCCTCAACCATTGTCGCCTGCTCCAGCAACGCTCCCCACTGCACAATCGGGAATTCGCTGTCGCCCGTAATCCCATACGATTGATATGGCTGACTGACCGTGTTAAGCCTGCCTACCGCGACACGAAGCAACTCTGCAATGCGCTCACGACCAAAGTTAGATTGAGAATATTCTTTCAGGTGCGGACCGCCGACTGCGCTATCGAACAGGTCAGAGAAACGCATCCAAACAGACTCAATAATGTCTCGCATGCCCTCCGACAAAGCCTCATACAATGGGGCAGAAGTCTGAGGAATTTCTACATCAGTTCTGTACTCCTGAGCAGACCCAAGAGTGTACGAAAACTTAAGATAGAACAATCCGGGCGTGTTTGTCTCAACCGAAGAAAGAGTGATTCGGTAAATACCAGTGTCAATCTTGACCGCAGAGCGAGAAAAGATTTCTGAATCGTCACCGTAATTGTGTAACGCTCCAGTAACTGAATCGCTATCAGCATCAACGATTGCCCCTGAACCGTTAATAACAGTTAGGTCAGCGTTCGCAATGCTGTAGCGAGAGACAAACAGGAAATTCGCCATTTAGACCCCAACTTCCTCTACAGTGAGGAAGGCAGGAGCCGTGGCAGATGCCCTTAGCGTAGTTGTTCCCGTAGATGCCGCGAGAGAGTTAATCCTAAACGTGTAGGTTATTGAACCACCTGCAACAGCGGGCGCATGGTATGCAACAAAAGTACCACCACTTGCCCAATCCATAGGGTCTGTTTCCGCATCCGTCTTTCCACGAACCGAAGCACTAAAAAGCAAATCGCTATCTGCATAGATAGTAGCGTTTGCTACTCCAGCAGTATTATCGATTCGATAGAACGACGCTGTAACACGAATTCTCTTCGTTGTAGAAGTCGAATGTGTTGCAGGAACAGTTACTGTCGTGGTGATTGCAGTAGGAGATGGGGAAGTAGAGGTAGATGAAGTTGCTGTGGTACTAAAATCTGAAGTCACATCAGACTGACCAAGAACGCCCTCGGCTGAATGCCTAACGAATGCCGTGCCAGACCAATACCAACGAAGAAGGCTATCTGTTTCAAAGATTTCCATCCCTGTCTGAGAACTACCCCACGTTGTTGGACGCGTACTTGAGGTACAAATGTAAGTACCCGGATAGTTGTCCAACAACGTGTAGTTGTCGTAGAAATCTGTCGTAGCAAAGGCATCGCTAGATAGAGGTCGGCTTAGACCCAATCTTGCACTTACACTTGGCATTTTGCTTGCTCCCCAATACTAGGAGAAGCCGCGAAGATCACTTCTTGGTGGTCTTCTTCGCAGGCTTCTCAGCGACAGTTTCTTCGGAAACTTCCGCAGGAGCATCTGCAACTTCCTCAACGGCAGGCTCTTCAGCAACAACCGTCTCAGCGACCACTTCTACTTCTTCAACAGCCACAGACTGGATGGGGGTGTTATCCCCATCTGGGTAAGCCGGTGTTGCTCCTACTGTACCAACAACTCCATCAGACATCAAGATTCGTTCCTTGTCCCTTGCTCATGCGACTAATGTGCGTCTGCATGTCCTCTTCTGAAATAACGATGTCACGACCGTCTTGCGACCGATCAATCAAGCCAGCAAGAGCATCCTGTTCCTTGCTCTGGCTGGAGGCGTAACGGCTTGCTTGCGCCGCGACTGACTCCTTAATTGCATCGTCATCTTCAACAATTTCAAAGATTCCGATACCAACTGCACGCAGAAATGACGGATGCTCCAGAACTGCATCTGGAACAACTTGAATGTCATTTCCATTCTTGTCTTCCTTCGGTGCCCACTCAAGATTCACTTTTGAAGGTGGATCATTAAAGGTTGTTACCGTATTCTTCAAGTTACGCACTGCTACTGGCATAGCATTTTCTCCTTGGCTGTAGGGCTTGCTGGTTTGCTCCCCGACTGGTGCCCAACCAGCCAAAGTACCAGTCGGGGAGCGATTTTATCAGTCAATTACGAAAGTGTTCTTCGCCACAGTCGGCTCAAGGAACACCACGAAAGCAACCGTTCCCTCAGCAAAAGTTGTGGGCGCGGCAACCGTCTTAATTGTAATCGAATCTGTAGAACTAAAGTTGTTCGGGTTAGCCGACGAGAAGGTCACATTGGTTGCACCAAGAACCGTGCCGACTGGAGTCGCATTTGCTGAAGTGAGCGCAATGCGACCACCGTTGATCTCGGTTCCATCAACAAAAACACCAACCGTTGCTGACTTACCTGAAGTCGTTGCCGCGGTCGAAACGATGGCAACAACGCTACGGATGACACCGGCAAAGCCCGGAGTGAACGTAGCAATGGTCTTTGCGTCTGCATCTGCGTCAGTCAAGTCAACAACCGCGGCCATAATGCCCGGTCCGAGGTCAGTCAAAACTGAAGTAAATGCACCAGAATTGAGTGAATCAAACTGAGCATCAGTTAGAAGAACCTTGTCGGTAGCAGTGTGTGTAACACGGTCTGGAAGGCGAACCTCATCCTGACCTGCTTTAACTTGAACAATCTGTGCCATTTCGCACTCCCGTGTTGTGTTGAAGAACGGATTCCATTACTTGTATGCAGTTGAGGTCACAAAGACAGTGTGACCAGAGAAAATCAGAAGGGTCACTCTCAGTAAAACCAAGAGTGACCCTTCATTAGTCGATTACCCAACGACTAGGGGATTACTGACCTAAACGATCAGGGCTTGACCATCTTCGCAATACCGCGAGGGTTGAGGATAGCCATTGACACCATCTCGTCAAAGACCCAGCCCTTCCAGAAGGATTCCACCTGATGGTTCTCTTCAACGTCCAACGAGTAGAGGACGGGGAAGACACCGAGGAATTCTGGTGAAGGCAGGAGCCACATCGAACCAGCGTCAACCATGATCGAACGAGCGATCTGGAATTCACCGAAGGTCGTGACCTTTTCGCCTGCGACAACACGATCCTTGAACGCCCAGCCCGTCTCGTTGATGCTCCAACGATAGAAGTCACGGTAGTCCGAAGGTGAAACGAGAAGCCGTGAAGCCTCAAGTTCGTGCTGGTCAATCAGCGAAACAGTGCTGTACAGCGTGTCTGGCGAGAAGTACGAACCAGTCTCGGTGACCGTGTGGGTCGGTGAGACAGAGTGATCCGAACGGCTACCATAGTCAGACAGAGCCGAAGCGAGAAGCGTCATCAGACGAGCATCTTCCTGCTTCATAATTGCCTGCTTCGTCTCATCCTGCGCCTGCTCCACCGCATTAATACGGAGGTAGTAGAGGTCTTCCTTACGGATTGCAGGCTGTGAAGCAATACGGAAGAACCGCACTGGCACACGCTTGCCCTCAAATGGCTGAATGCGAACTTCGCCGTCAGTACCAGACATGATGTATGCCTGACCAAGATCGTCAAACACATCGTACTCAACCGGAGTACCGGGGGTCACCGGGTCTTCGATGAGAACGTTGCGGACGATACCCTGATAACGCAACTTCAACTGGATTGGACCGATCATTCCAACGCCAAGACGACGGATGCCATTTGACTCATCGCTAAGGATGAGAGCCATCTTCTTCATCTTGGCCTCGGTTGAAAGGCCAGTCCCTTCGTTGTTGCCACGACGCTTCAGAATCTCTGAAACGTAATCGTCGCTCTTCTTAGCAACACGGGGCTTCAAACCGCCTGCGAGGTTAAGGTTACTCATTATTCTTTCCTCTCAGATCAGTATGCACCAGAGGTGCCGAGTCCGCGGATAACAAGGGTGTTGGTGCTAGGACGACGAACCGCCCGTGCAACAGGCTTTGCCGAAGCACCAGTAGCACCGGCAGGGCAAAGAACACCAGCATCGGTTGAAGATGCACCCGTGTAAGCATGAACCAAAAGGTCTGTGCCGTTGGTCGGGAACGTCCAAGTAGCCGATGAATCAAATGCAGGAGCATCAACCTCAAACTCTGCGTCTGGCGAGAGAACCCAAACAGGAACGCTGTTAACGCCCTGATCGGCAACCTCATCAATACCGTAGGTTGGTGCAATGTAAAGACCGAACAAACCAAACGGAGTCCCAGTCCCGTCCAGTAGCGTCACAACTTCGCTTGCTCCACTCGCGGCACTGTTGGCTCGCATAGCAACCATGCCCGGATAAATATCCGAACCTTTTGCCCATGACGAATCCAACTCGCAATCAACCGGAGTTGCCTGCGACCACGCGTAGAGGGGGCGAAGCGTGCGCTTGATGTACGCCTTGTCAAGCGATGTACGAAGCATGCGCCGTATCCCTTCTAAATCTCAGTGAATGGAAATGGATCAGCGGAAGTGCCTCTCCACATCCTTGAGTGAGTTTGCACACCTCAGACAGTGTCACGACAAAAGTTTTTTTAAATACAACTCAATCTTCTGGCATTCCAACCGAAATCATGTGAGCGACAAGGGAGCAAATAGAAATCCAGATAGCCCAAGTCAAAGTAGACCCAGAGAGCGTCAGGAGAACGAGAAGGGTTCCACCGATAGTAAATCCCAGTGCTAATAACTCTTTGATGTACTTCATGGATGCTTCCTTAATGCTTCGTTCTTCTCTGTACTGATCCTCCTGAAATGGAACTGCTGGCTGTCACCGCGGCTGTTACGGCAATAATGCTTCTTCTTGTACTTACTGGAACTTTACTGTCCGCTGGAACGTAAGAATTAAAAGCATCGTTTCCAAAAATATCAACTTGATCTTCAAACTCTTCTTTAACCTCTTTTGGCGCATCCGACAGTGCTTCTGCGACAATTACCAAAACTCCGTCATCCAAATCCTCAAATCCCTCGTCTGTTACAAGGGCGACAACGTCTTCCACAGAAACATCATCTTGAAGAACCGAAACAACCTCTTCGTACAATTCTTCGTCTTCAATTTTCTCTAAGACGATTTCTTGACTTTCTGAAACAACTACCGTTTTAGGAACTTCAGTCGTAGTTGTGGTGGAGGTTGATGAGGTGCTTATCACACGCACCGTCGTAGTAGTTGGCAAAATAGTAGTCGTCGTAGATGTCGATGGTGGAATGGTGCTGGTTGATGTTGACGGGGGTAAAGACGTAGTTGTCGGAACCGTCGTTGGTGGAAGTGTTGTTGGAGCGACTGTGGTAGAGGTCACTACCGGGGCAATAGTTGTCGTTGTTGGTGGTATCCATATCGTTGTTGTTGGGGGCAGAGTAGTTGTTGGGGGGACAGTGGTGGTTGTTGTAGTAGTGCTGGTGGTAGTAGTGCTGGTAGTGCTGGTAGTGGTACTTGTTGTTGTGCTGGTGGTAGTTGAAGTAGTTGTAACCACTGGAGCAGAAACGGATAACTCAACTTGGTTTGACCAGCCAGAGTACATTGACAAAGTGTCGTTGTCTGAACGAACATCGAAAACATACGTTTTGTCTAAACCACCAGTCGATTCAAACAAATTAAATCCAAGGGTAATTTCAGTATTGAGAGCGTTTTCGTCGCCCACATTTCCTGTGGCAACACCCCAGCCAGCATCGGGTGGAATTCTCCAAGATATTGCGTAACGCTCAGGGTCAACGTTGCCAATGTTTGGTGCATCCCAATCAAGCAACACACCCTCGCTAGTTAACTCTGCCACCAAATTCATCGGCGGTCCGATTGTTTGAGGTTCGGTTGTCGTAGTTGTAGTAGAGGTGGTTGTGCTAGTGGTTGTTGACGTACTTGTGGTGGTCGTTGTAGGGACGTTCGGTGAAGCACCATCAAACGTTAAATCCGTGACGATTTCGTATGTACCGTCACCCCAATCATTCGTATTACCAAGACCTACCTGAGAACAGCAGTAGCCTGCGCGCAATCTATAGTCGCCAGCGTTCAAGGTCGTGTAGATTTTCGACGACACACACTGGTCATTGGAGTTGTGGTTGCCGTCATCATTCTGGGCGATCAGATCACCCGTTGATTCAGGGTTGTCGTCATACAGCCACAGATATGGGTCGGTCGTGACTGCTTCGCATGACTCGTTGCTGTTTCCGTAGATAACAACAAGAGTGCTGTCGTTATCAATGGTGAAATACCAGTCAGACTCTTCAGTGACCGTGTAAGCGAATGCGTAAGCAGGAGATGGAGATAGCCAAGCAAGGGCTAGAACAGAAGCAAATAAAAACTTACTTAAAAAAGCAAGTTTTCTTTTCACCGTTCTACATCAAATGCGAGGGCATTATTCATCATCTTTCTTCATGCCCTTCGCACCAAAGTAACCTCCAAGGATACCAATAACACCGCCGAGGGCAGTTTGGACAAGCGTCATCACATCCGATGAGACTTCAACCGCTTCATTGGTCGTTTGCGTCTCAATCGCGGCAACGACATAGTCGCCAACAATCGCCGCGAGGATGGCAATAATGACACCAACGGACAGTACATACATGGTTTTATCTTTCACGAAAACATCACTCCCCAAGTTTTCGGACCAACTACTCCATCGCTCGGACCGCACTCTGGGTGCTTGCTTTGCCAAGCCTTGACTGAACGCTCAGTTGCCGGTCCGAAATCTCCATCCGGTTTTGCCCCAACCTTTGCCTGAACAAGTTTGACGCTTTCACCCTTGCTACCACGACGAATTGATTTGCCGGGATACGGATGTGAACTGACCTTAGGAGCAGGAGCAGGAGCAGGCGTTGACTTCTTATTGCAATCACAGTTCGCGGCATGCTCGCTGGACATGTTGCCCCATACACCATCCGCTTGTAGACCGTGCTTCTTTTGCCAAGCCTTAACTGCGATATCAGTCTTTGAACCCCAGTCACCGTCTACTGGGCTTGCCCCAACAATCTTTTGGATTTCTTTGACTGCTTCACCCCTTGCTCCCTTACGAAGAGACTGGTTGCCCTGTGCCTCTGCTGGAAGACTTTCAACCTCTGGCTGTGCGTTAGGGTCAGGTTTTGCGTCACCCAAGCAATATTGCCAGTGCCATGCTTCCCACCACTTAGAGTTACGGTCAGAAGTCTGAAGATAGAAGCCGTACTTTGGCGCATTCTCGCAGAGCCAGTCGAAACAGGCTCCACCCATGCCGCGGAGTTTGCCAGCACTGTCCTCATACGCAAGGTCAATAGCAAGTCCCCAACCGTGGTTGGAACCCTTGGTTCCGGTCGGGTCTGGAACAGCGGACGGTGCCTTACCGGGCTTGAGATACCAAGTCTTGCCTTCATATTGGCGAGCAACCTGTGGCGAACGACCAAAGTCGGTAGTCGAATAGCGATCCATGAACATGTTCAACTGGCTTTGGAACGAACGGTAATCACCAACGTTACGGAGTTTGTGTCCTGCCGCGAGAGCCGCGTCATACATCTTGTTGAACTCTTCAACGACAGGAGCGTACATACGCCCACCCGTCTTAACGCGAGCAAGCATAGACTCTGGCAACTGACCATTCTTCAGGCCATTCATCGCTGATGGCATTTGCAACTTGATGCAGGGGTAGCCCATGATAATTATTTCTCCTGTGTTGTTTCTGAGGTGCTTCGTACGACACGCGCACCAAGGAAGGCTTCGTTAATTTCCTCTTGCGTCAGTTCGCCATCAAGAGATGCCGCGGCAAGTCGCTCCAAAACCTGAGCAACCGCAACAAAACCCGCAAGAGCCGCGGCTTTCCACAACGGAATACCGCCGACAATAGATGCACCAGACAAGATGCCGAGAGAGGACATGGCAAACGTCGCAAAAATGCGAACAAAGATGTCTTTAATCATGCCCCTATTTTTTAGGAGGGGCATAAAAGATCACTCTCCGAAAGCGTCAGTGATTTCAGCCGAGGAAAGGTTTCCGTCACGAAGTCCAACTGCCAGTTTTTGAACAACTGCGAGGACTGCGATGGCTCCAGCCATAACGCTGGACTTCCACACGGCAACATCAACAAGTGCGCCAGCCAAAATGTTTGGAATTGCGCTCGCCGCGAAAACTGAGGCGAGACGAAGACCGAGAGACTTGAAATCAGGCATGATTGCTTCCTTTTATCAGATGAACAAGAACTCGTCGTTGTTCGGGCTAATTGAAGGAGCCGGAACATGAACGACAGGCGCGGCAGTCGAAACAAGCGAAGGAACGTTGCGGACAACATTTGCTTGCGGACGAGATGCCGTACGACGAGAAGCCGAAACACTCTGAACCTTTGACAGAGTGCTGATTTCGTTGCGAATCTGTGCAGTAGTAACGTTGCTCTTAGCAATCTTTTCTGCAAGCGTAATGTCATCACCGCTGTCAATTCCAGCCTCAATGCGGAGGCGAGCAAGACGGAGTGAAGCAAAGGTGCGCTTTGATGCGGTTGTTGCATCTGTTGCCCACTCGCCATCGGCGTAGGCGACCTCGCCCATACCCTCTCCATCAGCATTCACATCAACTTCAGTGCGAAGGTCTTCAATGGCGTGGTCAACACCACCAGCAACTGGGGCGGTAACATCTTGGTCAACAGCAGGCTCTGCCATTGAAACGCCACCGGCCTCGGTTACATCAACGCTCATCGCTTCAGGAGCATCCTGCCAACCACCCGGAGTCGTCACATCAACGTCAGAATTCTGAGCCGATGGGATGGTTCCTTCTGTGGTCGCGGCTGGTGCCTCTTCTGCACCCTCTGCCCAAGGCTGTGCTGGGTTGTCGATGTCTGCACGACGACGAAGTTGTGCTGAACGACGATTAGCAACTGCTAGACGACGGCGCAAAGAATCATTCTGTCCCTGCAACTCAGCAATCTGATTTGCCTGAGCCTGAATGATGCTACGCATTTTGTTGGTCGAAGCCGTATGGCGCATTGAACGCTCTCCTTGTTGACGACGGTAGAACTTCTGTGTCTTCCGTGGATTTAACGTGGCGTTGACAGTGTTACCGCCAACTTCTTCTTCATCATCCTCATCCTCTTCTTCTTCCTCTTCCTCAAAGGCAGGAGATTTAAAGAGATTTGGATTAATCGGACCGGATCGCATGTCTGCTTTTTGTGCAATATCTAAATTCGGCTCTTGGAATGGTTCTGGGGGTGGAATGTGACCACAAACACGGCAACGTCCATCGCTATCCCAAGAATCATCCTCACCACAAACAGGGCAGTCTTTAAGGCGAAGTGTGTCGACGTTTTCTGGAGCAGTCAATTCTCCATAAGCAAGACTTTTCATAGAAGAATCTTCTATGTCTACCGAGCCTTCCTTTGATGCCCACGCATTATCCACCATGTTCGGGTACGGACGACCGTTCTCCTTGGCACGACGTTTCGCCTTTGCTTTTTGCTCAGGAGTAAGTTTCTTTGATTTTTCTTTGGGATTTTTCTTTTCCCAAAATTCTTTCTTTTCAGCCATACAGTCTCACCAACTCTTATTGAGGTCTTTGACAGAAGGCAACAGTGCGGTTGCCATAATTGGATCATTGATTGAAGAAGACTTGCCAAAAACCAGACGATGTGCGTGTTCAAGCACACGCCCCGGCTTTAGCCCACGTTTTTGAGAGTGCGACCACAACTCACCGATGTACGCATCCCAAGTCGGCATAATTTTTGCGTTGCCATGACCAGAAGGGCGAGATGGAAGCGGTGTGCGTATAAGCAAATCTTCAAAGTCATTCCACGACATTTTGCTCACCGTAGAGAAATCAGGAATGACACAGAACTCGCCGTCCGGTCCGGTCACTGGATCGCTTAAATAAGAAAGACGGTACTGAATTTCTTGTTCAGAAAAACCACCCGAAAATTCGTCTTCCTCAAACACTTTTCTCATATCAGCCTTCGTTGTTTGGCGACCAGAGAACTGGATGACGTAGTCGTCCTGAACCAAGCCCGACCAGTACCAACCGTAAGCCATCACATACGCCCACAGGCTCCACGGATCATCAATGGCAGAGAACCCAAGCCGGTAGAACGAACTACGCAAAAAATCATCGGATTGACTCCACGGGTTATTGCCAACCGAATATGCCTGCTCAATAGTAAAAGGTCTGCTCTTGTCGTGGACTCTCCAAAACAAACCTGACCGACCGGCTGAATATCGCATCTCGGAGCGCATCTTCTGCCTAAGCCATCGGTCGTCGGGGTCGTCAGACCTTAAAACACGTTGATATTCTTGTTCGACCAACCTGCTACTGCTATCCCAACTTGTCTTTCTGTCCGAAAGACCTTTTGAAAAGCCTGCTTGATAACGCCAACCCCTGTCGTAGCGTGCCTCAAGAACACTTGTGTTGTTGCCGTACTTAATAGCGTCCCGATAGCCCTCTAGCCATTCATGGTCACGCTGGTCGGCGGTCTTATTGATGCCGTCAACTGGGATAAACTTTTCCCCAATTTCCCACTCTTCCTGAGGAAAAAATTCGTTCATCGCCACGGTCCCCAGTGACCATTAGAACTGATTTTGAGCATCGCCTCTTCAATCGTGTAACGACGAACAGAGGCACCGTCAATGTTCCCCACATCGTAATACAGTTCTTTAGGGAACTCGCCGTCGCCCTTTCGTCCATTTGAGCGGTCAACAACAGTAGAGCCAATTTCAACCCAAGCATGGTCGTATGGCTGTCCGTTCATCTCGCCATTCCCCTTGAAGATTGGCTGTCCATGACAAATCAAGGGATTTTTAGATTCAAACTTTAGTGCCGTGGCTACCGCCGAGGGAAAGCAATCTCCGTCACCATTTGAAGCGTTAATAGCCACATCAAGCATCGATGATGCCCAAACACCGGGCTTGGAATCCTCAGTCAACGCTTTCTTCTTGATAAGCGAAGCGGAGTACATGTTTGAGTACCGATCACGCCTTGAAGAATTGACTGAATTCCACCACTTACCGCCATCGTCTGTCAGCATGCCAGAATCAATTTTTTCTGATCCTGTGTGAACCTTCAGGGCACCTAGCAGACCTGTTGCAATACCTTTTCTGCGGAACTCAGGCTCTACCTCAATCATCGCAATCTGTACCTCATCGCCCAACTGCATGTAATCGATGTAGCCAGCCTTGCGCCCACCTGAATCGTACGCAACGAGATATCCGTTGTACTGTCCACCCCCAACAGCATCTCCACCCGTGCTTATGCTGTAGTTCTCCCCGTTGACTGTGAACGAACGCAGGTCAAAGCCACTTATTGCTAGGGGGACGGCCTCAACATCAACCTTAGGCTTAGATGCACTCTTGCTAGACAACTTGCCAGACTCAAAGTCTTTCCAAGCGGACACCTCGTCAAACAAATCCCCTGCCTGTTTGCCTAAGTGCTTGTGGTACAAATTGCTTGCAATGCGAGCAAAGTCGACGTTGTGCCCCCCAGCCTCAAGCCCTTCATTAAATTGGATCGCATGGGCAATCTCATGCAATAGCGTCAATTCATCTGTTGATTGGCGAGCAACAATCGTGCCGTTTTGGTAAAACGCCTGATTGTTTTTTAAATAACCGTAATCTGTGTCATACGATGTACCTGTACGGATGTAGATAACACCAAGCCCAGAGACTTTCCTTGCCCATTCATTCCAGATACCGATAGCACGCTGATATTGCGGATCGTCTTGGCGACCGACTGGCAACTCAATTTTCCGACCAGTCAGTCCCTGCCGTTTCATCGTCTCTTCTGCCATACCGATAAACAGAGACAGTTTTGACTCGTATGAGCCAAACTCACTGGCGGTTGTGCCAAGAGAAACTTGAGAACATAAATCACCATCGTTCTTAGCATCAGCCTTAGACGCGGCTTTGGTAACCGTGCCCGTGTAGCCACCCCCGACACCACGATCATCAACACCAATAAAATATGCAGTCGGGTCAGCAGGGTCTTCGACTAACACACTGTTCTCAAAGAACGACAGCCCATGACACAACTCATGGACAAGCACATCCTCAGTGCCAGAACCAGACGCTGTCCTGCGACGAATGCGCTGACCTTTCATGCGAGGAATATGAGAGCAATACTCCATCGGAGTCGTCGCCTTGTTGCCACACACAGAACACACAGAAAAAGCAACGTCGCAACCCATGCTTGTCCGCTCAATATCGCCAGCAAGAATTGCTTTCGCCAACTTGGGGAACGTGATGGCATCAATTTCCATCAGCACCTCAACCCAAGTGTCATCTGTGCCGTCTGGAGCGATGTCCTCATGCAGAGCCGCGTCAATAACAACACCACGCGCACGACGATGATCGTCATTGTGGTGGTTAACAAAAACTGGCTTACCTACAAACGTAGCCCACGCCTTCTTGATTTCTTCAGAAGGGAACGTGTCAAAGTTGTCGTTCGTTCTGGAAGAAATCGCCCTAGACCGAACATACAAGTATCCCTCCCGTGGGGTGTAATCAAACGTATGTCGGTGAGCGTTCTTCATCAAGCCACCGGAACGACCAGCGACTTCAGCCTCTAATACACTTGAACGAGCGAACTTTGTAAATGCCATGTCATCTCTTTCGGAGGATTGCCAGACGCAAAGACAGGCTCAAGCAACGACCTGACGTTCACCGTCGAACTCATCAATAATGAGAACAGTAGTTGGGGAACCTGCACGTTGCCTCACGACATCCAGCGCATCATCCTCTTCTGGAAGCGCATACTCCACAACCCTGTTATCAAAAAACACATCCCAACCAGACTCACCATCTTGTTCGTTAAATTCGATAGTCCACTGGATGATTTGCATTTTGTTTCCTTAAAAAGTGGGGGGAGCCGAACCCAACGCTCGGCTCCCCCCGTGGTAGCAAAGCAGGAGGTGGACTCTGCTACCAAACCTTTCGTTAGATTGATCCCCAGTAATCAATACTGGAAGACTCTTTTCCAAAAAATTCTGGATGAGTAATTCGGTCGGTTTGAGGCCATACGTCTTTCAGAGAGCGTTCCACTCCCTCTGCCTCAAGCGTCACTTCGTCAGAATCCCAACCGGGGGCGAAACTCTCAACCCTCCAGTAGATATTCTCAGATTCTTCATCAAGGTTAATGTAGACAACTTTTACGCCATCTCTAACAGTCCCAGAATCCTTCAGCCACGATTTCCGCTCCGAGTCTTCTGCCCTGTAATCATTGACGCGAAGAATTTCTTGTTGCTCATTGAGCCAACTGGAATAAGCAATTTTACGAGAAGACTCTTTCTCAAACTGCTTGTTCCATTCGTCAAGAGTCATGTCAATGTCAATGGAACTGCTAGTGCCTGCCAAATCTCCCGGTCGGACACCAATAAAATCCTCCACGATCTCATCAGCATATTTTCCGATGTCCATCGTAAAAGTATCTTCCACGCTACTAATCATCGAATCCCACACATAGTCCCATTCGTCATCTGACATTTCGTAATACTCGTCAGTAGACCCTCGGACAGCATCTTCTTGGTCTTCAAGGGCGCGCCGATACATATCGCGAATGGTGTCATACTCGGAGACGTAGGTGCCCCGATACGGCTTTGGTGAAGCGGTCTTTCGGGATGAGACGGCACGGGAAACTGGGTCTGACCAGAGTTCGTTACGAACTTCATCGCCCCGTGACACAATCATGTCCTTCTCTTTGTTCAACTTGTCAACCCAAGAAGAAACAACAGTGACCGTGTCGCTCCAAACAATGGAGTTGAAGGCATTGTACGGGTCGTGGTTAGCAGAGACGAAAAGTGCTTCAGAAAGAATGCTTGGGAAATCTCCACCCGTCAGTGCGTAGTCGCCAAACAGGGCTGGATCAACCCGCTTCAAAGCCTTACGAATGTTCCCTTCGTACACATCAAGAAGAGCATTTGGGACTTTGTTTTCTTCAAAAAAGTCCATCAACATTTCGACTTCGTTTTCTAATTTGTACAGTTGTTCTTTGCTCACGAATCAATCTTTCTACGAGAGATTTTAAAATCAAGCGCATTTGCACAGACAAGACAATACTGACCCTCTATGCCATCCGATGTTCGGCAACTTGCAATAACAGACGCAATTCGCCCACACTTTTGCTCACACATACATCCATTAAAAGAAGACTCAATGTCCAGCGTCAACTGCTGACCGCTTTCGCTCGGATGAATAGGAGGCAACCACTCGCCCGTGCGAGCAAGATTTGCCTGTGCTTCTGCACGACGAACAAACCATTCACGCTCATCGCCTTGGAAGCGCATTGCGGTGAGAACATGCTCCGTCACACTGCGGTTGTAATTCGGACCGTACTCCATGAGGTCTGCCATTGCTTGAACACGCGACTTGTGGTCACCATCAAACTTGCCAATGATCGCCTCAACCTCACCTGACGTTGCAGATGTCTTGCGAGAAGAAGTCTTTTGATTACCCGCACATTCTGGACAAAGTACCCAATCAATATCTTCATTATCGTCGTATTCGATAACCCACCCACGGCTCTCGGCTTCGTCAACCTGACCCGTGTCGGGATGGTACATGGTTTCCTTACGCCAACACTCGTCGCACTTCCAAAGTGAGTTCCAACGATCTACGTCCTCCACACCAGCGTTCTTGCGAGAAGAAGTCTTGTTCATTTCTTCAAGAATCCATTTTTTTCTTAGTTGGGCTGATTCGATAAACTCTTTGCTTCGATACTTACCAACGATGGCATCAAGAATTGCCAATCGCTCTTCATCAGAAGCCTTGTAAGAGAGGTATCCACCAGTAAATCCGCTGGCAACATCTCCCCCACTGGTTGTTTCGATCAGGACAGAAAGACCCCAGCCGTCTTCTATCTCAAGACCGCCAGCACCTCTGGCATCGTTGTAGGCATCATTGACAATCCCAGCCCTATCCATTGCCTTTTTAAACCCACCATTGGCAAGAAGAATGTCGTGGAGTTCGTCGTCGGGTTCGCCACCGTAACCAATCGCATCCAGCAACTTCTTAAACTTTTGAATCTCTGCGTTGGTTACAGTGGGGAAGTTGTAATTACTTGCGGTCTTACGAGCAGAGGCAGTAGCACTGCTTGTGAAATATCCGCGGGCAATAAGTTCTTCGTGCGCCTTGCTCATAATGTTGGCATCCCACCAGCGTTTCTCAGAAGTATCAAAAAATTTAAAATTTACTGAGTTCCACAGCATCGCAAGTTCTTCGGTAGAAAGAGATGCAAATTCCCCTCTTTTGTATGCATCGATTGCATCATCAACAATACTTGCGGTCTTACGAGAAGAATTTGGAGTGATCGTCGTCGGACCGTAGCCAGAGTTCATTCCACCCCGACCATACATAGCCTCTTCTTTGTCCCAGCCAGCCTCGGCCTCATCCATCGCCTGATTGAACGACTTGCCGTCAAGAACAGCGTCGTATCCAACTAGATATTCCCATGATTCGCCGGGGAGACGTTCTTTGCCATCCTTAGCATCGCCAAACCCACGCTCAACGTCGTCAAACGAATGCGACATGTATGCAACCTTTTTAGTCCGGCGAATACCCATTGTTTCTCCATGTTCCAAACAAAGAATCGTGTCTGTCTCTTAAAGCGGAGAGAGGGGGACTATGACAGTGAGAAACTATTGTGTTGAAACCACCGGATTGCAACGCTGACAGTATTCGTCTGGCTCCTGCTCACAGTGAGCCGCGTGGTAAAGAACGTCCATTACAGACTGAATCCGTTCAGCGATCTGCTTTTGGTCAAGATACTCCCGCCCTCTGGCTTCCGTATCTTCCTTTTGGTGGGTAAGACTGAAATGGCATTCTTCCAAGTCCATCCACATTTGAGCAAGCCTTAAAGTTGCCTTGTTGTTCTGCTCTTGCTGTTTCTCATCAACTGTCATGTCAATAACCTCCTTGGTTGCGGACACATCAGGCACTTGCGTTTACCTGTCCAAAACACTTCATGGCAAATGAAATGGCAGAGACAACAGAATCGTGGTCGCTGTACGAACCCACGACCAAAGAATCGCTGTCAACGGCAGTAAAACCGTTCGGGCAATAGAACACACAAGTTTCGTTCAATGAACCAAAACCATACTCATCGTCGCCCCTAACCGAAGACACAAGAAAATCCCCAACATGTGTTTTGCGCGAATCTTGACCAATCATTTCAACTTAAACCTTCCTCCCTAAAAACTAAAAACTTAACACAGTTCAGTTCAATAACAAAAGAACTACAAACAGCGCGGCGAACCAGACCAAGGTTGCCTTTATAAAACGCTTAGGGAAGTCGTCGTTAAGGTTTGGAAACTGGCTCATTGTGGAGCAGGAGGGAATCGAACCCTCGTACCGTGAAGTTCCGACATGCGGCTTTCAACACGGGCTAAACCAATCTGCCCCTAGTCATCCAGCCAAGTGTACGGAATGTCATCCGGTACATCTGGATAGATAGTTCGATAGTACTCTGGAGATTTACGAATCAAATTGCTCTGATGCGAAAGAAAAATCATATCAAGAAACTCAGGTGGAGTTGGATCGCCACCTTTGCTAATCAAGTCATCAAGAACTGACTGGAATCGCGGGAGCATGGTGTCGTTGTAACCCCGTGCCAGCCACTCTTCACAGCACTTTACGCCGTAGAACGCGAGCGCAGTCACATGACCACGCCACATCTTGGTGGCAGGGTGGTTAACCCAACCCTTGTGATTTTTGGGTTTGCCTTCGTTGTCTACGCCACGCAATACGTTGAGAATTTGCCAAGCCTCAACTCGTTGTTTACCCAACCGCTTGTAATCAAGAACACGAAACCCGTCTTCGATCCTTCTACCCTCTGGAGCAAAAGTTTGCATAGAAATAATCGACCCTTAGTCCAGAGTCCTTAACAACTCTTTCCAGTTGTCTTTCAGAAGGTCTTCAAAATCAATTCGGATGCACCGATACGGTTCGTTAAGTTCATCACCATCGTCTTCTGGCAAATCTGGTTCCTTGGGATAAGCAGGGTTATCCCAAAGGCTGATGGTGACACCCTCAGTGGTTGCTGTTACTTCAGTAATCCACACATGTGGTGTTCCGAGGTCACTGATAACTGTCGCACCGTCAACAACATTGCTCATCCCCTGATACTCAGTCTTGATAGCGATATTGCTTGCGTTATCTAACGTCAACTTGTCTTCCCCTCCCTTGGGACTGGTTGCCCCTGCTCATTCAAAATCATACCACGATCGCGCAACTCTCTTGCGGAAAAAAGAATCTCCGCGCAGAACCTGCAATCACGGCGGTGAGTTGGGTTGTTCTCCCCAGACCAACTGCGAGTGTTGCACTCTCGGATAACAAGGCACATGTACTCTTCGTTCGTCAGCGGATACTTTTCAGTATCCCTCAACTCCTGCAATTTCTCATTTGTCAACTTCCCACCTCCTTCGGGATACGACAACATTATTTCTAAATCTACTCACCACTGTCTAAGTAGATCACTTCAGACTCAGTCTCAATCCACACCCTTGCTCCGCACCTATCAGGGACATCAGACTGAACAATCGTACATGGACCGTCGATACGAACCCTTCGATGATGAGTCGAACCTTTGTATGTCCTGTCAATGATCGCAGGCTCACCCTTTTTAATTTTCTGCTGGTGAACATGAACAATGTGCTTCATTTCATCCAACCTGCGTCAATTCACCGCATTGGGTACATGTGTAGTAATCGCCCAAACTGCTGTCCTCATCGAACCAGTGATCCCATTCGCAGTCGTGGTCGCACTTAACATCAGTGCCTTCTTGAACCGGCGTGTCGCCTGACGGCTCCCCAGACCACACTGTTTTTTCGTTCTTGTATGAATAACTTGTATCAAATTTTGGATGGTGATTGCCGCGTTTCATGTCAGTTGTCTCCCCTGACCATCTCGGCAACTTCCTCGTACGTCTTTGCAAACGAGCAAACTAGTTCGCCACCGAATGGTTCGTTGTAAAGGTTGATGATGATGCCGTCTGGGTTGAATGTGAATGTCAGCGACTCACTACCTTCGTCGTTAATTTTGAATTTGTAGGTGGGTAATGCCATGTCAGTTGTCCTTTACCGTTAAGCCGTTAATAAATGCTTTCGCTTCTGCCAGAGTCTCCAAGGGGTTCGTAAAGTCACTGAGCGTCTTAACGCTTGCACCCCCGTAGACAAGTTGACGAACATTGAATGCCCGATCAGTGCGGTCGAACCCCGTCCACTCCGAAGTGATGAACACCCCATCTTCGTTTGGCTCCCCATGAAACTTTGTTCCAAAGAATCGGATGCTGTCTGGGCTGAACCAATGGTGGTTGTTATCTTCGTTAATCTTACGGGCTTTCACCGCCCACGCTGGAAGACGCATGTCAGTCGTCCCCCTGTGCCAACGCTAAATGCTCATGTGCGTATGCAATAAGTTCATTGAGGTCAGCCTCCATCAAAGCCTCCCACTCGCCGTCTCTCGCAACGTACGACACGCTTGATACCGAAAGGTTCTGGATAGGGAACTGCTGAATGGTGACCCATCCTTGGCTCTCCCACACTTCTGAAATGCCGTATGACTGATTGTCGTAGGCGTTACGCCTGATAGTGGCACGGACTGGGCTGGAGCCACTGTAGTCAGTGAGGCTTCCGTTCAGTGACTGGTTCTGCTTGAAGATTAATTTGTGATCCATTCCTACTCCCTGTTGAGTGTGTTGGGTGGGCAGTTTTGTTGGGAAGGGTGCCCAGCCTCCCTGCTATGGAACTAGACGCTGGCGAGAAGCATCTCCACCGTGCGATTGGTGAGCGTCTGATTCTTCTCAGGCTCGCTCACGATCTTTGCCTGCTTGAACTCTTGGAACTTGCCAGAGGTTGCTGAGTGGAACTCGTACGACTGAACCGCTTGGTACAGGCTGAAAGCGTTCTTGCCGAACGTATCTGATTCAACTCCGTAGAAGTAGTTGATGCCGTCACGACGCTTCTGTGCGCTGATGACCTTCTTGCCGTGTGCGGTGGGGTCAGTTACCAGCGGAGCAACTTCGTCCAAGATTCGACGGTAGAGCGAAGGAGTCATCTCAAGACCCTTGAGCATCGTTGCGTTCGACACGAACAGGCTGAACCGATTCGCGGCCTCGGCAAGAATCTGTGACTTGCTGAACAGCATCTCGTCGTGATTCTTTGAACGCCTCTGAGACAACTGAAGTTCGCCCTGACCTTCTTGGTTGGTGCAGAAAGCACGGAAGGTGAACCCGATTGCACGGGTGGGGAATGCACTGTTCATGCTGGCGGTGTACATGATTGAGCGAGTGACCTCGTCACCATCAGCGAAGGTGTAAGGCTCGTCAATGTCTTGTGTGAAGACAAGAACCGCACCGTGATTCCAAGTCTGCATGTTGGTGACGCTCTCTGGGAACATCGCCTCGGCAGTGTTGAGAAGCGACTTGTATGAGCCAGAGTAATAGTTCTTGCTCACACCAGAGTTGAGGACAACCTGACTGCCGTCAGCGTACTCACGGTAAATGGTGAAAGTTTCATCATCTTCCGTCCTGTTGGGGAGGATGGTGCCCACCCTCTGTGGCTCAAAAAGAGCATTGGCATCAAGAGCCGCGTCGATGGCGTTGATGCCATCCTCATACTTGTGCTTTGTTGAAAGCATGTAACCCATTTGTGACCTCCTTGGTCTTGGTTGCTGGGGCTACTCGTATTTTAACTTGAGATAAAACTATTTTGCAAGTATTTTCTCAGATAATTTTATTCGGATGAAGAATCCTCTTCTTCGTTGTTCTCATTCAACTCCCACGCGTCCTTCCAAATGTTGGCAACAAACTCTGCCTGAACACTATCCAGACATGGGATATCGAAGATTAAAGAATCTGTTGAGTCTCCCGTTGGAGAAGCCACCCAAGCCTTAACGTTGTTGCCCAGAATATCAATGTGCAGGCACTCGCCCTTAACGCGAGCCTTCTGTTTGGTTTTGTTTGACATATTTACTCTCCCAGTAAAACTTCGCCAGCGATTGATCTCGGTGGCTCTTTGTGTGGGTCACGCAAAGGCAAGATAGCGAACTCGCCCATCCGCTTCTCAGTCCACCTGATCGCTTCATTGTAATTATTGAAAGGACCATAGTAGGCAATACTGCTACCTCGGTAGCAAGAAACGATGTGTGGGCTTGCAAGAATCCGATTGACCTCTACCCGATCAACCCCAAGAGCCTGAAACTCTTCTTCTGTCAGTTTTCTATTCATTTTCCCTCCCAGTTAACCAGATAGAACAATATTACACATCAAACGCTTCAAACGGACTTACTCACGCTTCAACTGCAAACCCATGATATCCGTTGATATTGGACGCTTGTTTGATCGCCCAACTAACAATCTGATCGTCGTTGTTACACTTCTCGCAAAGAATAACGTCTGCATAATCTTCTGTCTGTGTTTGTGGGTAAGAGTCTCCCACATACGCATAAGCAGAGCCATCCAGTGGCACTGGTTTTAAACCACATGCACTGCAATGGTAGTACCCATCGTCCAACGCTTGCCCCCTTGATTCCCCATACCCATCAGTGTCATTCCCGTCAACCGCCCAAGGACGATTTAGCCAACCGTGTTGGTCAAACAGAGGCTCATCTGGGTCGAACTCGTCCAATGATGCCGTCGATGAAATTGGCTCATCAAACAGGCTGACCTTGTCTACATCTACCGAACCAAAGAAACTGAAATTGGGTGACTTGTTCATGCTTGCATTCTTTGCTGTCGAATATCCAAAATTATTGATGAAGTCACGGAGCGCATTTTTAATTGAGGCACCTTTACCTTCAGCAAGGACATCGCCACTGTTTTTGATCTGATAATCGCCGGTCTGGTAGTTACGCACGATTTCGTAGCCAAGGATAGACCAGTATTCCAACTTATCGATTCGTCCTTCGTACTTAATCCCCATCTCTTCTGCAATTTCAACGACTTCAACGTCCGAAAGCGTATTTTGTTCGTTCATGCTTGCCTTCTTTGCTGTTTTGAGAACTTGGCGAAGAACATCCTCACGAAACTGAGTCCACTCATACTCGCTGAAATATGGCGGTCTAATTCTCATTGCCTCACCACGCAACACTTCTGCACTTTCGTAGTCGCCCTCAGCCTTTGCCTTTTCGTAGTTGTAAATGTACGTTTGGTAATTTCGGATTGCTCTCGCACCAGTCTGACCAATCCGGTTACTGCGAAGCCAATCGCTAATCCACTGCTCGGTCTTGCTGTCAGGGTCTGGATTGAACTTTTCTGGTTTGAACTTTGATGACTTGTTCATGCTTGCAACTGCTCCTATTGAACGCCAGTACGCCTTAATTTTCTCAACATCACCGGGCTGGTATTGTTTAGCAAAGATAGAAAAATCAATCGGATGTTTTGGTTTTGAATACTTATCCTGATTTGCATATCCGTCGTCGCTGTCTTCGTTAGGTAAATCATCGACTGGAACACCAAAATATTCGCAAGCCTCTTTGATCCCACCAAGACGTTCCCCATAAACGACTACTTCATCGTCTCGGACACCGTGTGGGTTAGCGTATCTAGATGCGCGAGTGGAATCGGCAACATCAATACAGCATTGACGGCAAACGTTAGATTCGTAAGGACGACCGCTTCTCTTGTAGTTCGCACCACCAGATACCGAAACTGGATGGGTTTCATCAGCAGGCTTGTACTTCTTGCACCAGTTGCATCTAATTTTTCCGTCTTCTCTAGCCACAGAAATCTCCCATTGATCTCTTCTTTACTGCAATATCTTTGCTATCGACAGTGTCGGCCAACCAACTACAACTTCTTGGCGCACTCGGGACCGATGAGGTTAGAAATGCTTGATGGAGTGGTCAGCATTCGGTTGCACATCAAACACCGCTGTGCGAACTGAACGTCGTCGCCACCAGCGAGCGCAACCTCTGCCTCACGGAGAAGTTCTGCATTCTCGCTGAACCGCTTCCACACCTTGACAACACCACCCTGCTTGACAAACCCGAACCCGACATAGTCAGACTCGTTGTCTGAACCTGCGAGGTAAGAGATGATCGTTTCGCCCGGAGCAAACTTTGCATCAGCAGGCTGGACTGCCGTACGGAAAGTGCGGTGACCGTACTCGGTGGTAAGAGTAAATGTTCCGATGGCGCAAGGTGCCGTAGGAATTCCGTCGACAGCAACTTCCTTTGGCTCTTCAACGACGGGAGCAGGCTTGCGAGCATCACACTTCGCCTTCATCTTTGATGCCGAATCGAACTGCTTCTGGCTGAGGTAGCCACGGTCGAAGTAGAAGTTGGAGATCGACACTGCGAAGTCTGACCAAGTCTGAGTAGCAAGCCATTCAGCGAGAGCCTTCACTTCGTCGCCTGAGACACGCTCAGGACGGGTGCTTGATCCAGTGCCGTTGCCGTTGCCCGAGCGAGTAGCCGTAGTCACCTCGTTGAGTGTCATGCGGAATGCAGGGCGAACGAACGCACCTTGAATCGTGGCGCAGTTGCAAGGCGAGTTGAAGTCTTCATCCCGACCAGTGCCGTTGCACACGGGGCAGTCGGGGAGAACGATTTGCGGGGCTGGTGTCTTCGTCATACTTCTATGTTACCTGAAACCAACATCCGAGTCAAGAATAAAAAACTTCAAAAATAACCGTGCAAAAGATGCCCATCTAACGTCAGCCCCTTCGTACCCCACCGAAAGGAACCAAAATGAAATGTCCACAGCAACCCATCGCACTCATCGAAGCCAGCCGAAAAGTCGGTTGGGCAAAGTTCTATGAGATGCAACGAATCAGTGAAGAGAAGGACGACAAACTTTCTGAACTGCGGATGGTTATCAAGACACTGGCAGAAGAAGTCCTGCGATGTGAACGCATCCCAGATGACCACGACCTCATCCGATACGCACGCTACGCACTTGAGCGTTAGCCATTTATAAAAAGACCCCCGCTGGTTCCGGTGTTAGTAGCACCGGAGCGAGGGTCTTTCATTGACTGTTGTATTAGCAAGCACAACAACAAATTGAACACTACATCAAGACTCAAGCGTGTGTCAACAACTGCTAACGAAGGAAGACAAGGGCGGTCGAATAATCACGACGAGCATGAATCTGCCTGCGACCAGCCGGTTGCTTCCTGCTACCAGAAACAAACAGCATGTCAGCAAGCCTGAAGCCAAGTGACTCTCCGTAATCAGCGAAGGTTCGACTTTGCCACTGCACCTTGCCAGACGACACCTGATCTTGGCACTTCACAATGAGCGAGCGAGAACTCACACGCGCACACTCTGACATGCCATCGAAGATCAGTTGGTATCTGTTCTGAATGCTCACTGGCTTTTTATTGCCCACGCCATACGACGCATCGTTAGCAAAGCCATGCGACGAACCATTCAACTTGTACGGTGGGTCAAACAGCACTGCATCAAACTCCCCGTCCTCAAATGGCATGTCAGTGAAATCTACTGAGCGACCGTACGGAGAAAGTTCAGGCTGAATGTCACACCCAGTCAATGCTTCTGGCTGAACATCCTTCCACCATCTTCCGTACCCATACGTCGGATCAAGGATTGGTTGAGAAAGATCGATGTAACCGAGTTCGACTAGGTCAGCAACAAGTTGTGCGTTATTCGACCTTGTGCCAAACGCGTAAATCTCAGTCATCGTATTCAAAGACCTGCTCTTCGTCTTTCCACTTGGATGCTTTCGCGGCTTCCTTGTCGAAATACGCATTCAGTCCATACGGGCTATCAGTCTCCGAAGCGAACCGTGAGCCAGTCTTCAACATTCCAACAATGCTGTTCATTGTCTTGTCGTGCTGAGTCCTGTTCCTACTGAAGATAGTTTCATGCTCTGACCATTCGATCTTCATGTCGCTCATAAATTTCTTGTGCAACATTCTTAGTGAAATCATCGCATCTTCGCACTCACGGACATCGCGGCGATCAAGCCATTCACCGCTCCCCATCAATTCGATGCAGTCCTTAATCCACTCTGGAGAGTAATCCTCGTCTGCTACAACAGAAGTACGCTTGAGGACACTGAGTGCGTAATCGAACATGTCGTTACCATCACTCAGTACCTCACCATTCCTCCCCCGCCTTACACCGGGCTTCAACTTGACAAGTATTCCAACTTGAACTGGCACTAAATTCTCCTTCTAAAATAATGTTGGGTGAACAGAACGAATCCGCTCATTCGCCAACTCTGCATAATCAGGGTTTAACTCAACCCCAACGAACCTTCTCCCATGTCGGAGAGCAACAACACCAACTGTTCCTGAGCCAGCGAATGGATCAAGAATCAAGTCTCCCTCTTCCGAACCAGCCAGCACACATGGGGTTACCAACTCTTCTGGCATGACGGCAAAGTGTGCGCCCTTGAATGGGCGAGTAATGATAGACCACACGGAACGCTTGTTACGAGTCTCGTACAGCATCTGTCGTTCACGGGTAAGACCAGAGAACTGGTTATCTACATCCTTGCTGTTGTCTAAGTTGATTGGCTTGTTGCCACCCCACCTCTCTCCAACAGCAGGCTCCTTAATCGCCAAGTAGTCAAAGTAATACTTTGGTTTCTTGCTCAATAAGAAAACGTATTCGTGAGACTTCACGCACCTGTCCTTCACCGGCTCAGGCATCGTGTTTGGCTTATGCCAAATAATGTCTTGCCTCAGATACCACCCGTCTGCTTGCAGGGCGAATGCCAGCCTCCACGGAATCCCAGCAAGGTCTTTTGCCTTGTAGTTCTTGGGAACGTGGTTCTGAAGAGAATAGGTGGGTTGCCAGTTATCTGAACGCTTCTTAGATGACTGCCCCCCGCGACCACCGCCGATGTATGAGTCACCAATGTTCAACCAGATAGTGCCGTCGTCGGAAAGAACACGACGCACCTCACGAAACACTTCCACCATTGCTTCGACATATTCTTCTGGAGTCTGCTCCAACCCCAACTGCCCATCATGCCCGTAATCACGAAGACCCCAATACGGGGGAGAGGTGATGACACACCTGACTGACTGATCTTCCAGCCCCTTCATTGATTCAATGGCATCACCAACAAGAATCTCAAACTGAGACACACGCACCTCCAAGTGCAATTAAGTAGGTTTACTTACCTAGTGGTTCTTCAGAGTCAACAACTGCACAGGGCTGGGCGCACGCGGCATAGCCAGCAATATCCACCCAATGATCCTTCAGCGTTGGTGTCGCATACGAACGGGCAATCTTGGTCAGCATGAACATGACTGCTACATCTTTGCGAGTGAACTGATAGTCAGGAATGTAAGCCGTCCACAACCGAGCGATGTTCTCAAAGTTGTTCTCTGGCTCAGAGTAATCACGGTTGCGGTCAACAGTTACCGCAGATTTTGCTTCCTCAAGAACTTCCTCCCTGAGTTTCCGAGACTGCTTCGGTGTCAACACTTGGCATACCCTCCATAATCATGGATTCAATATCGTGAATCCGCTTTGATATTGATGTCCACAGTTGCTCAAACAACGTCAAGCCACCAATCGTAGACCAATCGACAGTTTCAGTCATCATGCTTTGATAGCAACCAAGAACCGCGGCGACAACATACCTTGTACTCCACGCATCGTCACGGATGGTTTGCAAGATGTTCTCTATTGAGTCGCCGTCTTCAATCGCTCGCTCAACAAACATGTCGATGGAGCGCGCTAGTAGTTCGGTATCCAGTGTGTATTTGTCTGACATCTCTACTTCTTGCTGTTGAACATTGAGTCAAGGAGAACAGCCAGCATGATAACAACAAAGCCAATAAAGCCCGACATCATAATGACGCTCTTCATAATCCGACCCGTCGCTTTGAAAGTTGAGTGGTCGGGAAGTGTTCGATGACCCGCGACAACCTAATGAGCGGTGTCCACGGCTCTCCCGTGACTCCAGTCTTCCCGACCACGACCATTGTTTATGACCGGCTTTCCCGAATGCTCAACACCCGATGACCAGTGTTGAAGATGTGGAGCAGACGAAGTGACACTGCCCAAACGTACACCCAACAAGCAATCGAAGCGAACTTCATTGCCGGTGTTTGGTTAACAGTCTGGACATAATCCCTTGGCAACCAAGGCATCGTCCAAAAGAAATAGACAAACGCAGTCGCTACGAATGTCGCCAGTAAAAGCCTAAAACGCCTACTCATTTCCCTGCCTCCTTAATGCAGTGTGGGCACAAGTCAGTGTTTGATGTTGACTTCCACCCATAGTCCTGAAGTGACTTACGAAAAGACGTTGCGGTGGTTCCCCACTCACTCTCTGCCTCTCCGCAAGCATCACAAACAATTTCAATCATTTGATTGACACTCACTTGAGAATTAACTCTTTCGCTTTGCCCTTGCCGGAGCGAACCCCGTAATCCTCAAAATGTTCCTTGCACATGTTCGCCCACTTGTCGGGAAAGATGACCTTGCCCCGATACTTGGCAGTTGTATCACCTGCACAGAAGTCGCACGATGGCAACTCCTTAACTTTGTACTGCATTGTCTTCATGCTGTTTCCCTCCCGAATTCGATTGCTCAATGATCTCATTGAGTCGTTCGATTTCACTCGCGGCCTCTTCCAAGAGATGCCCTATGTCTTTCTGATAGATAGAACAATATCGAAGTCTGCTGACCAAGTCAAGTATTAAAGATGTCACCTCTTCCCTCGCATGGCTGTCGCAATCAGAAATGCAAAGCCAAGAGCAAGGAAGGTATTCACCACAATGGCAACCAAGCAACCCATCACTGTCCACTCCCCTTCTGAACTAGATAACTTTTTCCGTCTGTCCCCGTGATGCTTAAACCAACGATTGGAATCTCATCAGTGATCTCGTCGTTGGGGTCAGGTTTGCTGACACAGCACCCTCGGTGGCACTCCCACTCAAACCTTGAATACAGATTTGATGGTCGACCACAGATGTACACAACCTTGCTATCCCCGTGCATCAACTGATGTCGTACACCGTTGACAACCCACGGGTAGTTGATGTCTTTGGTGCCGGTGCGGAACTCTACACCGATCTCACCTTCGCTACCGATTGCCACTGTTTCTCGCAATCGGCTGGTGTTCCTTCAACGGAGTAGAGGACAGGTAAGCACCGCACACACTGCATCTGTAGTAGCGGAACGATTTACCATTCTCTCCCAATGAAAGGTTAACAAAGCCAGATGTTCCTGAGCCTGAACAGACTATGTCAGTAGCATTGTCGTGTGAAGTGTCCATGCCCAGATATTAGTCTTCGTCAGTACGACGATTCTTGTTTTTGTCCCACTTGCGCTGAGACAATGCTCTGCCGAACTTCTTGTTGAATGCGCGCTCAGACTTACTGAACGAACGACGACGCTCATTGCGAGCCTTGTAAATATTTCTCCACTCAGCAGTAGTCCTGCTCATGTTGCGCCTCCATTAATAATTTCTATTCTTGAACTGATTGCTTTGCTTTGGATTCGTTCCACTGCTTGACTGCGCGAATGGTTCTTGAACACATTGGGCAACGGTCACCGAACTTGCGTGAATGTGTCCACCCGATTTGTGTCGCTTCATGGCGATTGTCGCGAGGGCTTCGTGTACGACTCATTCCGTCACTGTTTGTATGAGTGTTAAATTTCGCACCGCAACCTGTGTCGCAGGTAATCCAAACGTATTGCATAAATGCCATTTCTTCTCTCCTTGAGAACGGTGGTTATGGGTTACTCAATCGATTGTATCCCACGGGTGTTACCCAACGCAAGCATCTTTGTTAGGAGTACCACTCTCCACCCTGATTGCGAACAAACACCTTGAAGATGTGTGCGCCTGATATCAGGGATGAGAAGGTCGAACTAGCGAGCATGGCTGGAATGTTAATCGACGACCCTATCGCTTGTGTGGGGAATTGGGGGAAAAGAAGATGGTCATAAATGTTTGTCCCCATACTGGTGGTTAGTGGGGTAGCGTCCTCATAAGAATCATTGATATTGGATACTAAACATACTTGATATTCATCAAAGTCTTGTTCTGCCATCCACCAGATGCCGGGATACTTGTTTTGACCACTGCTACCTGTGTAGTGAACGTGTGTCTGGTTGAGGATATGTACACGGTTAACTGATGCCAGCGTGTAGTTGAGAGTAAGTGTTTGTTCATCACTCTCATTGCCGTGGGAGTCATACACCACCGCATTGATTTCCTTGCTCCCTTCACCGGGATACAAATAGATGGTGATGTTCTTCCTGTACGGAACGATGGTGTTGTAACCGAAGGTGGATGGCAGAACTCCCGACCCATACACCTTCATGTGTGTTATGTCTTGTTGCCCGTTGAGGTAATCCTCGGCTTCAAGAATCAGTTCTACTTTCAGCGTGTCGACTTCTGTTGAGTTCCCGACCGTACGCAAACTAACCCCTGCTGGGGGGTCTTTGTCAATTAGTAGAGAAATGTAACCTGCCATGAGGCGAGACGTTGTTTAATGCTCAGAGGGTTCCAGTGAACACGATTTGAACTGTGTCACCCGACTTGAGGTTTGCCGTTGAGCCAAGCAACGTTTCAAACACCAATGTCCCACCAGTCAATGCATTGAACACGCCGGTCTTTGCAATGTTGACGGTCTGGTCGCTAGTGAAAGTCTTGGTCAACGTGTAGGAAGATGTCCCATTGGTGTGTGCATAGACAGCCTGAGTCCGAGCGAGTGTTCCAGATGTGATCTCTCCCGGCAACGTCGTATTGGACGCGACTGGGGAGTCTGTATTTGCGGACAGCCCAATGTAGGTCGCTGATGCATAGTCACCAGTACCATCTGAGCCTGTGTCTCCCATGATGCGAGCCTGCCAGTCTCTGCCTGCGTCTGTTCTTGCCATTGTCTTAATCTCCCGTTGTGTAAGGACCGTTTGTTCCGTCGCCCCATCGTGCAGGACGCTTCTTCCTGTCGCTAATGCCGTAGTGCTGACAGAGAATCTTTTTGAGCAGTGTGTCGTCTGCTTCAATCCAAGGTGGATTACCTAAAGATAAATCCATGTGAAGTGGGATTGATTCGATTACTGCTGATGCCATTTCTGTGAGGGGCATGCCTTCTGGGAAGAAGAACGATGTTTCACGTTCCCCTTCGATTGTCCGATACCTGACGCGCTCTGGCTCGTCCGAGTTCTCGTCACGAAACCCTTCCAATGCGAATGGGTTACCAACTACTACTTTCACTTACTAATCTCCCTTTCGCTGACCAAGCGATCTATTCTCTCACCCTGAGCGTCAATGCGCTCTCCGAGTTTGTCAATCTTTTTGTTTGTCACTTCTCTCTGATCCATCTCTTGTTGCATGTGAGAAGTTAACCGAAGTTGAATGTCAGAAACAGAACCAGACACTTTCATCTGATTCTCATACATGTCTGTCACCTGCTGAATCAAAGTCCCGTGACCATTTGGGGTGCCAATTTTTGACTCCAACTTTTCTTCAACCAACTTATGTTGCCTGTTGTTCTTGATTATTGCAACACTGATTAAGGCGATGTTTGGAATAGCAACGATCATTATCTCAGACCAATTAAAAACATCGTTTTGTATATTCTGGTCAACAATCTGCTGAACGTAAGAAATAAACATATTAGATCATCCCGAATGGTAAATCTTCAGGTCACCAGAGTCTGATTCGTCATAACTTTTCCAACCAGAGTAGTAAGCCGTAATTGTAGAAGTTCCTTGAAGTGTCACGCCCCTTGCGCGAGTAGACGCGCTTGGACTGAAAAAGTTGTCATACCAACTAGTGGGTAACGTTTCCCATCGCTCCTGAGGGCAGTCGCCGTTGACACACCAACCCATGCCTGAAAGAAACCCCTCTGAAGGAGGACAACTACTTGCGCGAGCAGTACATGAATGCCAGTTAATTGCTGGACTTAACGAACCGCCAGAATATCCAGTTGTTTGCTCATCCCTCTTTAAATTGAGTTGGAACAATGAAACGGTTGTACCAGCCAAAAGGTCATAAATCTGTGTCCCATAAAAATAAAAACCGTAATTTTCTCCACTGCTTGTGGAACCCTGATACACCTGCGTGTATGTGCCAGTCGCACTTTGCACATAAGAATCGCTTCTCCAGCCAGTTCCACGCCACGTTCCAGAATCAGTCGGTCCGATAGTGATTGGGCTGGGGGTGCGTCCACGGGCAGTACCAGTCCATGCCATGCTGTCAACATTTAATGGGGTTCCAGCGTTACCGCGAGCATCGTATGGGGTAATTCGATACCGATAAACCATGTAGTTGTCTAAGATATTTGTATCTGTCCAACTTTTTGCTTGACTTGAAGAACCAGAAACAGTGGCAACATTCCCGTCTAAATACGCGGAGGAGCCAGCATACGGATTACGAATCCTACTAATTACTACATGGTCGAAATCGGCATCAGATGAATTTGTCCAAGCAACAACAGCGTCACCGTTATTCCAAGTCACAGTCGCGCTTGTAACAGCAACCGGACCAGTCTGGTCACGGACATAAAATTCTTTCCAATCATTACTGACCTTGACATAACCGAAGTCAATGTTGCGCCATGTGCCAGAAACTTTGACAGCCGGTCCGTCTACGATTTCTCGCCAAGTACCACCGTCTTTAACGTGGAATGTCATTTCTGAGCCTCACACATACTTGAGCCAGACATCGCCATCAATACCACCACTAGGATTGCCTGTTGAATAAGTGACGTAGCCAATGTTTTGTGGCATCAACTTCCACGATCCGTCTCTACGGTTGTAGAGGCGATGGTTCGTAGTGTTGTAATAAATTTGACCATTTGATGTGCTTGTCGGAGCAGAAGCAAGAGACTGAATGGTGTCTTGGAGGAACGCCGCGTCAATTTTTGCTGTTGAAATGGTGGAGTTAGTAATTGAGTCATTAACAATCTGCCCCCATTTGATGCCCTTTGCTTGAGTGCTATCAGCAATCAAGACACGGTTGTTTGTACCAACGGTAAGAGTCGATGGGGTTGACGCGGCGGTTCCCGTAATCAATGCGCCCTTTGCTGAAATAAGCGACTTCAACAAATACTGCGTATGAATGTTGTTAGATGAGTCGTTCAAGTGATCGCTCATATCATTAAAATCAGATGCAGAAGATGTGTGTTCAACCGTGTCTAAACTGTTGTGGGCAACAGCAGTTGTTCCGTCCCATCCACGGGTCACAGTAAATGAAGTTGAGGTTGCTTCAGAAACCAAACAGATTTCTTCGTTTGCCGTTGACCGCTGAATGGCAATGGTAAATGGGAACGAGGTTGGATAACCAGCAGTTGAGGTGACAGGGATCGTTGTCGTTGTAGAGTTAATCCCAGCAGTTAGGGTGACCATCGGCGCACCGTTTACAAAATACTTACGAGTCATTGGTTACCTCACCACAGAAACTGGTCGTCTTGTTGATCGTCGCTAATTGATTGGTAATGGGTTCCCTCAATCTGTAGAAGATCAAGGTTTTTTGCCCTGTCCCCTTCCCCTTCACCAATAATGTCTGCCTGCTCTGAGGGAGAGAATTCTCTCACCGCAACTTTGGCAAGAAAGTCTTTCGCGGCAGAAGCAATGTCAGACGTATCATTTGATCCCGTTTTGCTTGAACCGCTCATCAACCATTCAAGAGATGGATTGCCGGGAGACAAGTTTGCATGAGAAGAAACCATCTCAATATCATCTGCCTTGTCAACAGGGCTTTCGTCCTCTAGTGCGTATTCGTCACCATCTTCAAACGCCTCGGCAACTGGCAGGGCAGGCTCTGGTTCTTCGTTAAGCATTGATTCTGATTGAACAGCAGGCTCTTCCTCAACCGGCTCTTCCTCAACAGAATCTTCGACAACCTGATCTTTTGCTGTCTTGCGTGCCTCAATAGCAACAGGAATTGCATCGTCCTTAAGTCGAAGACCGGAAGCCGAATCATAAGATGGGTGACTGCATGCGTGGGTGGGAACCTCGCCGTGTTCCAACAACATGCATGTATGGGTATCTGGATTAACACCCAATACCGTGCAAATCTCCCCCATGTACTGGACAGGAAAATTCAATGCAACAGCGGATTCGGGGATTTGACCAACTGAATCCAGTGGTTCTACAGGAGAAGAAAAAATAGCAACACGATCCAAGCGCATCATAGAAGATGCGCTGGCAAGTTGCCCCAACGCCTCTGACTGCTCTGCGTCAGAAAGAGAGGTATCAGCAAGAACTGCAAGACGACGACTATCAATCGCCTCAATGTGACTATCAAGCGACGCGGCAACGTCAAGTCTCCACTCGCCGGGAGTGGTACGACGCTCTTGAACCGGCTTCTGTGTCAGCCAATTTGGATCGATGTTTTCGCTGGTGAGTTCCCCACCAAACATTTCTCTCGCCTGAGCCTCATACATGACGGCAAGTGCATGACTGCACATGCGACCCTCATACTTCTTCCAGCGACCAGAACGTCCCCAAGAATAAGTTGACCAGTCGCATCCGCAAGACCACAGCGCAACCTGCGTAGTGCCGGGAACACGACTTATTGAAGTCTCATAGATATTGCTATCGCCCTTTACCTGAGCAGTGATGACACCACCAGACACGGCAAGGATTCTGACAAATCCATTTTTCCTAATACGCTTTGCCTTTGCCTGAACATCACGCCAAGACGAAGACTTGTACAGGGAAGCAACTCTACGGGCACCGCCCGGAATTCTCTGCCCACCCGCACTCCACGGAATCGTTGCATCTGGATACACGACTTTTTCGCGAGAATTCGGACCGGGTTCTGCCATGTCGCACTGCTTTTGCAAATTCCAAGGAGTCCGTGGACACTGACCACGATTCTCTGGAATCCACACCGGATAGCCAGCCTGAGCAGTAGCGTACTCATCTAGGTTTCGTGGGTAATAGCACTGTGAATCTCGCCTAAACCGGCACCAGTCTCTTGATGGCGCATTAACCATGTCGTACTTAAGGCCAGCCGATTCTTCATAACGCTCAACAGCCGGACCGACAATTTTTCTCCACCACCAAGGGGTGTTTGGATCATCAACCAACTCCTGTGCGGTTTGATATTGAGCAGGAGTTCTGTTCGGGTCAGAATTGCGCCAGTCCCTGTGCGGTGTCCCAAACTGCTCCCTAAATTCTTTTGGGCTGATTGCAATCTTGCGTTGTACAGAAGCCAACTTAGACAAGGACAGCATGCCTGAACCAACTGGTTCGGCATCAATCAAATCTGGTCGATCCCAGAGAATCTCATTTAACTCTGGATAATCATCCGCGGCAGTGTGCTGACTTCCAAGTGGAGCAAGTTCTAGTCCATGCGTGCGTGCCGAGGTTGTGCGAAGCGATGCAGTAGTTGGTGCAGAAGGGTTATGGTAATACCCCTCAAAATCAAGTTCATAGCCCTTAATGTCGCCCTCGTATGTGTACGACAAAAGGTCGGATGGGAAATAAGACGGGGAATGATCCCAACTTTCCTTGATAAGAGACTTATCTAACTTGCTTACCCTAATTGAAAACACAGCAATCGTGTCGTGGTACTCGTAATCAGGCACCTGAAAATCTATGTAATTGCCATCTTTATCTGGGAAACGTTTCCAGACCATGCCCTTGTATTCGCCGGGGCGCATGGCAACAAATCCGACTGCGTAATCAAGTTTGTTGGCAAAGTATGTACCTGCCTTAAGACCCTTGTTCACAATGCCATTAAAATTTGGCTCCCATGTTGCGTGATACAACTTTTCGGGGAGGGCAGAGGCAGACGTAGAAATCCCAGTGTTGTTAAGCACCTCAAGAATTTCTGAAGAGGAATACTCGCCTCCCCCACCGGCAGATAAAACAATCTCATATTTTTCTGTGTCAGGAGCAAACCCGTCGCTTACAGACGCGACAATTCCTTCCCCATCGACAGTTTTAACTCTGTCATTGGGGAAGGCTTTCCAGTAGAGTTCGCTGTTTACACCAGAATGTTTGTGATTGGAATGGGTAGCCATGTCACCTCTTATGTCGAACTTTCAGCACCATCGACAGGCTGAGGACAAGGTTCTCCCTCACAACATGTGTCTTTAAAATGGCAATAGGGGCAGAGCCAGCGGGAAGAAACGGGATCGTATTCCTCACCGCATAGCGGACACTCAATCAGAGGCTTCATCGCTTTCTTCATCCACTTCGTCTTCCTCCTGATACAGATAAAAAGATTCTTTGGAAGCAACCGCCCGCATACCAATGTGATTTGGAGCAGACATCACTGTTCGTGCCACTTCTTCCCCATCAACCAGAATAGGGTCTACTTGAACAGAAGGGTCTAATGAAGATGCCCTTGGCATACCCGCACGCTGTTCGTGACTTTCATAGGGCGTATTGCCCTGTTCCTCAATGTTTCGTGGACGAGTCATTCGGTTGCGTGGGAGATTCTTAATTACAACATCCGACATATCTACATCTGGAATTGGACCAGTTGCCTCCGTACCAGCCGAAGCCAAGTCCTCTTCTGTTGGCACCAAACCAACAGTAGGAGCAGGCTCATTTCGGCCAATCGATGGAAGAATTTCTGGAGTAGTTGCAGATTTAGAATCGTCAACCCTTGGCATAAAGTCATCAATCAAATCTTGAGGAATGGGCAGGCCACGACGACGAAGTTCAAGGTAAGTTTCTTTCCTTGCCTCTTGCGAAAGTACGGCTTGAGTAACCTGCTCTGTCTTAACAGACTCTGCTTCTTCGTCCAAATTAATTGGCACATTAACCATTCTTGTACGCTGAGAAATCGGAACACCAGTTGCACGCAAGGCTTCCAAGAATTGGCGATACGAGTCTTGATCTCGCATATTGATGTAACGAATTTTCAAATCTGGAACAAGTAATTTCGGCTGTTCAACAATGCGCTGATTACCTGTTTCTTCGTCTACCTCAATTACTTCTTCCATAATTGGGATAGGTCGACCACCCTTCAACTCAAAGTCGTAGTGACCTTGAGCCTCAGCAACAACCTCAGCGCGCTTTTTGAAGAAACGTGCAATTCGTTTTTGATATGTAACCAGCAACTGTGAAAGCAAATCTCTATTCAACGCGTCTGCCGCGTAAGTTTGACCACCACTTGCACCGGACAACATTGTCTTTGACATACCAAACGTCTGAAGAATGCGCTCAGTAATTCGTTCAAAATCTCCGTTTAGATTAGGCATTGATTCACGACCAAAAACGTTGCTCATGTTGACCGCAAAATGGTGAGTCATTACTCGGAAATCAGCCGCGAGCGCGGCGTTGAGAGATTCGTTAAAAGCGTCCAAGTCTGCCTGCGACGGAATCCAAGGAGCATTTGTACCCAAGTCGCCTGCTGAAGCACCCAGTTTTGCAAGAATCAGTGGAGTGTACAAACGTGAGGCAATCGCATCCTGCGCGGCATTCAGCATTTCCTCCTGCATTACTGAACGGAATGCTCGCATCAAAATAGGAACACCACGATCATGGAACGTGTCGCCCTTAAACTTCAAGTGATACAGAAGAGTGTTGCTGACCGGCATCCAACCGCGAGGGTCGTCTTCATCAGTCAACTCACCAAGAGAGGCAAGTGATGCCATCTCAGGGTAGGCAGTAATTAACTGCTTGTATTCCCACTCCGGTTTACGATCACGAATGATATCCCGAATGTGCTGGGGAAGACGCATCTCATAGCGTGGCTCACGCAAGAATGGGGATCGGACAACCTTGATGTCATCTGGCTGGAGCAACTCATCAGACTCCCAAACGCCAAGCAACTCATTGAACGTTCCAAACGCCCACGCTTCTCCAGCAGTCCAATACTCACGACCAACGTCAACAAGGAACTCTTCGTAATCAAGTTCATTGAAAAATAGTTCGTTGTAAAAGTCTGTAATCTTGTCGTCTTTTGGAGAGAGAATCTCCATGCCAACCAGCGGATACTTTGAGAAGATGTCAATCGCAGACGCAATTACTGGATGAAGCAAATACAGCATTCGGCAAAAGGAGCGAACCTTGCTCAACTCATCTTTTTCCCAAATGTTGTACGGAAGGTTGGCATTACGCCAGTAAAACATCGGGTCTGTCGGGCGACCAGTTGCAAGGGAAATAGAATTAGCAACACCGCTCTTCCTCATGTTGACAGAGCGGTTCAACCCCATTTGGGAGATTACATCACGATTTGGGTCAGAAGGATCGATGTGACCGGCAGTCGAAAAAAGCCTTCTTACCGACTCGGCTTCGTCGGCAAAACTCATTGTTACTCGCCTCCACTCAGATTCCTGATGACATTCTCCCTATCGCCATGACGGAACGCCAAGTGTTTAATGTAGTCCATCTTGCTCAGTTTGGCTCCGCTGACGGTAATAAACTTGGACGACTGTGCCTGCACTACAGGGTTTTCAACATCCTGTGGCTCTTCATTTTGAGTTTCATCTGGCGCAACAAACGCAGGAGCAGATTGCAATTCTTCAACAACAGGAGAATCGCTATCTTCTTGACCATCAATCAACCCCTCAGAAGGATGACCGGGTTCTGCGTTAAACTCTGGCTGTTCACTGACAGAAAAGAAACGGTTGCAGTAAATGCACTCAGTATTTCCGTCTGAGCGAGCAACTAAATCCCCAGAACCACAAAATGGGCAATGGGCAATCACCGATGGGTCTGGCATTTGATGTGCAGAACGCCACATGGAGTTCTTGCGATCAATGTTCCTACGCACCTTGTCTTTTGAATGAACAGTCTTGATGCGGTCAGCAGTGAAGGTTCGGAACATTTCACGACCCTGAGTGCCACCGAAAACAGTTACTTCATTATTCCGTGCGTGCTGAAACACAAATCGACCACGGACACCCTGAATGCTTACTTCAGTGCCCTGACGTAGCCAACGACCGTTTGGCAACTGGAAGTCTGACATTGCCCCCTCTGGGAGACTAATCGCGAATGATTGCAAAGAAGTTTCATCCTCAACGTACGCAAAGGCGATTGCATCCGACAGAGAAGAAAGACCAACAATCCGTTCCCCATCATCAAAAACCACATCCCACGTTCCATTGTGGTTCTGTTCAATTTCCCCGTTATTCATCGCCATTCTCCTGAGCCTCAATCATCAAATTAGAAAGTTCTTCAACCGACTTTTTAACGGCAAAAAACATAAAAGAACGAGCCTCTTCAACACCCAAATTTGATTGGATATCCAACCATACAGGGTCTTCCGACAGTACATCAATCACAGCCGAAATAGCAGATTGAGTTTGAATCCGCAGAGAGTCCATGTGACCCTCACTAGACAGCGCGGCGAACAAACCTCGCTCGCCCTTCTTGTTAATTACCTCCAAACAAGCGGTGTTAACAATCCGGTTGCTGTACGACTCAAATGTGAACTCGTCCTCGTACCTGTTAGGTGCTTGATCGGCAACCAAGTCTTCGTTATGAACATTTTCGTACTGACCAATTTTTGAACCAGTCGTCCAACGCACAAAAGACTGCGTTTTTTCAGCAGAAAGAACTAGACACCGATCACCAACCTCAATGCCATCCGCTTCGTAGCCGACATACGAGGCACTTGAGCCTTCACGAAGAGCAGACATCAATCAGCCCTTGCTTTTGCTCGCAAGAAGGTGGGCACTACGGGCAAGATCAACTGCTTCAAAAAAGTCGGCTTCTGGATTGTCATACAAAACATCAGTCATTGCACGATCAAACGAAAAGCCACCCGAAGCAAGGCTTCTTAAAGATGACTTAACCTTCATCTCAACGCTACCCAAATCAGAAAATGCGTGTCGACTAATCGCCTCACCTTGACGAGAATAAATTACCATTCGACCGCCAACGCCATTCTCGCTTGGCTGAACAATAACTTCGTGACCTGTCGAAGCCACCCCACGAATACATCCTGCCACAAAAGGTGACCAAACAACTTCCACCTCTTGGTGAGCCAAGGAAGCGGAGCGAGAAATAATACCTTCGTCATAGCCGAACATGTATGCGTCAGTAACAAACTGTGGTGCAAGACCAGCAAGCCCATGCATGAACCCAGCAGTTGACTGCATGTCTTCCTGCTCTTGATCCTGCATCTGATTGTCTGTTGCCGAAGGGGTTTTCTGGGTCATAGTTTCAGATCCAGTGTCCTCGCCATAGTTATCAGAATCATACTTGTTGTCTTGCTGACGATATGGATTGGTTCCATTCATCATGTATGGGTTTGAGTTTCTTGGCATAGTAACTACCTACAGCCTGTCACGCGTAACTTGTCATGGTTTTAGGCTTACCATCCCAAAGCCACGCGTACCTTTGATAACCAACCTTAATTGATGGCTCTCCTTGATAGCCGTGTCGCAATCTGCTCACAAACTTTTGCGCCTGCAATCCTTCAAGAAAGGCATTGGGAACTGCAACTACTGTCCCACTCCAACCATCGCCAGAAACCAACTCGGAGGCAATGGCACGAACCTCAACACTTTGAGCGGTCAAACGAGTGACCTGATAAAAATCAACATTGGTTTGGTCATAGCCCCAACTGCTTACAAAAATATCCCCAACCTCTACCCCCATCTCAGCAGGAGAAGGCATTGCGGTTTTCTTGCCAGCAGTCTTCTCTTCAGACTCAACCGAATCAGTTTCTTTCGGCTTCATCTCAAAAGACTGATCTTCTGAGACACCGTCTTGCGAAGAAAAGGAGAACGAGTTGCCATCGGCATCCTGCCATCCAGAACCCGTGTTAGCCACACCAAACTCGCCAGTCGGACCGTTGAAGTAGAACACATTCTTGTCTTCACGGATGAACATTGCATCGACACTTCCAGCGTTACCGCCAGACATCGTGTAGTTCACCGTAACGCGCTCACCGGCAGTCATGTTTTGAGGATCAACCTCTTCTGCAACAGGTGCAGGCTCTTGCTCTTCGGCAACAACCTCTTCAGCAACCGGCTCAGATTCAGCACCAGCGTCTGACTCAGAATCAACCTTATCTTCAGTCTTTTCTTCGGCAGTATCTGCTACCTCTTCTTCAGTGTCGCTTTCTTTTTCGTCCTCTTCTTCATCCTCTTCGTCTTTTTTAACAAAAGGATTTTCACTTACCGCAAGGTGATGGGGAAGCACAGGAGGTTGGTTATGTGGAAGAAGTATTCTTTTCGCTACTTTGCGACGAGAAGCACCCCTACCGCCATACCAAGAAGATGTTTCTGCGCCCCAATCTGGGTCAATTTGGTCAACCGCTCGCCAGAAGTAGGAACGATTTAAGTGGTCGTAAACGTACGCCTGATCCCCATCAATACGCTCTACCGAATAACGACCTTCCGGTCCAAAAGATTCACCCTCCCGAACACGACGAGAAGAAGCCTTACGAATTGAAATAATGTCTTCTTCATCAATCTCAACACCAGAAAAATTCATGGCCTGATCGCTCAACAAAACCCCAGAAAGTTTTTCTGCATCAGAATCTGAAAGACGGAAAACAATTTCATCTCCGTTTTTATCGTATCCCCTTGCAGTGTTGCTTCCGATGCCACCAACAAAACCTACGTTGGTAAGATAAACAGAAGAAGTCTTACGACTAGCCACCTTTTGACCATTTTCGTCAATGACAACAACTTCTGAACCGGATGTCCAACTATCAAAGTTTACGAAACCATAGAAGTTGACATTCCAATAGTCAGTCATTATGTCGCTATTATCAAAAAGATGGCTTTCCAAAATAGAGTTAAGGATTTCCTTGACTTTGCCTGCCTCTTGAGAATATTCGCGTCCGCTGAAACCGCTCTTGTCGACTTCATAAACATGGGAGTATTCATCCCAGTTCATAATATTGATGTCGATTGATTGACCCATTGAGTAACGATCAATCTTAACGGAATACTTGACAGGCGCGCCGGGAATCTTTCCCTGAGCAATCAGACTCTTAATCTCAGAGCGAATGTCCTTCGCAATGTCTTTTACATCGCGACCACTAACGTACTTATCGCCCACCCAGTTTCTTTCAGCGGTCTTACGACTAGCCATCCGCTCCCAAGCAGGAGCAAGACCGTCATCATCCAAACGCTCCCAAGATGCGGTGCCGTAGTTATCACCACAAATATGGGACTTCACCTCATCATCGGTGTAGTCCATAAATTTGGTACGACAGCCGTTGCAATACTTAATTCCGTTGCTGTACACATCAACAGTTTCACCGCTGTCCGTTTCAAAAATGCGAACAAGATCGGCAAACGGAGCCGCGGTTTTACGACCGGCATCCTTACGCTGTTCTGCCTTTGCATCCTCATTGACCCAGCCTTCGTTTGAGTTCTCTGGAGCAGACTCAACATCAACGTCGTCAAGTTGGCTAATCGCGTCACCAGCCTGAGAATTTGGGTGCGGACCGAAATGGTCAGGAGCATTTTCTGCCAACTTGGGAAGTGATGCCCACTTACGAGAAGACTTCTTTTCTACCTTGTTCTTGATAGAACCGCAGTACGCCTTTGGATCATCCTTGTCAGCATTCTTGCGAACACACTCGTCAAAGTCGGAATATCCAGCGAACGGGGCACCCTTCTTCATTGAAGCCTCACGGTCAGCAAGAAGGATAGAAAAATCCTCTTCTAGTGACTCCAGCACAGCCGCGTGAACAACGGGAAACATAGAAGCATCAGAGATAGTGGATGCTAAAACTTTCTTTTCAATTTGCGGTGCAACCAAAGCAAGACGATCTTGAAACTCTTCGCTAGAAGAGGCAGATGATGCAAAAACAAAATGTTCTGCACATGCCACGCGAGCGTTTGAAATCAACGCATCACGGGACTCTTTCTCATAATCAATGCTTGCCGCGTTCCAAAGGTCACTCATTATTTTCCTCTCGGAATCAGTAATCGTCGTTCCAGCGTTCGCCAGCATTCATTGGGTCAAACCAATCTGGGGCAACATCTGAGTCTGGGTAACGGCGATTGATGTCTTCCATTCTGTCATAGAAATCATCACAATGCTTGTCACAGCGGACTAACTTGTCGCAGTATTGCAACTTGCCACTGCAATTACCCCGACCGCTCTCATAGCATTCATACGGTTTGCCAGTGCGTGGATCAATTTCTCCGCTGAGGTCTTCGACTTCAGCAACCTTACGAGAAGCGCGGCGACGCTTTGCCCCACGCATAATTGCATCATCCTGAGCCTTGTTGCGCTCATACACCCACTCTTCGTCAGAGATTTCAAATGGGTCTTCGTCAACGCCCTCAGTTGGAACTTGAGGCGCGGCTCCGGCAGGCTTCATGCCATCCTCATCACCCTCGTAACCGTATTCTGAACGAACACGAAGAGAAGCATTGCTCACCAAGCCAATCGGCCTTCCATTGTGTGCGCTTGACACAAACGAGAAACCTTTAATTGGTTGATCTTCAATGACAACTGGAATTCCATTAGGGACTGACTTCAACGACGCACGGTCACTGGCTGTTAGGTAAAGACGAGCAGTCTTACGGGATTCTTTACGAGAAGCAGTACCGACAATGCCATTCTCTTCCCACTCTTCGCGAAGGCTTGGAAACTTATCAACAAGTTCCTCAAAGAAACTGGCTTGGTCTGACCATTCTCCCCAACTTAAGTCTTCCCCTCCCCAAGAATTTTGCCATTCGATTGCAAGTTGAGTTGCTTCATCCTCTGAAGAAACATCGTCTGCGTTTAAATCATCGAAATTCAAAGCAGTCTTACGAGAACCAGTCTTCTTCATCATCGACTTCAACTCAGCCTTAACACGCTTTGCCGTCTCGCCCTTCCAAGAAGAAGCGTTTGACAAGAAGTATGCAACAACTGAGTATGCGGTGTCTGCATAATACATGTCATTGATTGAGTCAAGCGACATCATTGCGTCAAGGTACGGCTTTGCACCGTAGTTAACATTCTTCCAATCGCGATAAATCTCGTCTGCAATTTCGTACAACGGACGAGAAGCGGTCTTGCGAACAGATGCGGTACGGGCTTTCTTGCGAGAAGCGGTGTATCCCAAATCTTCAGAACAAGACCTACAAAATGCATCTACCTCCCAGCCATTTGAACTGGTTGGCTTACCTTCTGGGAACGTCCAGCCGTATTCGTTCCTCGTATCATTAATGATACGAACTGGGCTGTCGTAGAACTGAGCATGATCTTCAGTTAAATCTAGCCCACAACTATCGCACTCAAGTAGCCAATCCATCGCATTATCGCCAACCTCTAGCGCAGAATGACGACGCTTGGAAGCCTCAGCACTGCCCCAAACATCAACCCACTGCATGACCGTCTGCAACAGGTGATCGTAGTCACCGCTCATTGCTTCAGCCATAAAAGCATCAATCTCTGCCTTGTCCACACCGCCCCGACGAAGGGCTGTCTGAACACGACCAAGGATTGCAAAAGCGTTGCCGTCTTCACCGGCAAGAGCAACATTGATATTTGGATACTTTGGCGACGCTGTCTTACGAGAAGCCTCAAACGGACCGACTTCGTCTTCATCAGCAAGTTCATCTGCGCCCTCAGGATCATCCTGAGTCCAGCCCATCTCAAATGTCTCCGTTGCGGTATCAACCTCAACATCATCAAGTTGTGACTCTGCATGACCAGACTGACTATCTGCGTCCGGTCCAAAACCTTCGTCTGCCATGCGTCGAATACGTCGTGCCATTGAAACTTTTCCTTTTTCTGGAGAAATTGGGATTGCACCATAACTCGCCATCAAATCTTCGACAGCAGAAATAGCAGTTTTTAGGTCATGGTAAACTTCACCATCACCAACGTCTGCCCCGACAGTACCAAGGTGCTGTTGGTTAGCCTTCCAACGAGCAGACACCAGATAGCCATCGTGAACATTCGACTTTTGGTTTACCGCAGAAACAGAAACGGTAAACAAATCATATTCGCGAGTCCAAGACTGGAACTCGCCAGAAGCAGTTGCCTTAATTGAAGGAACCCAAGAAGAAATGCTTCCGCTCTTCTTGACGACAAAGCCACCCGGTGCGCCCCACTTGCCCTCAAACTGATCGCGAACTTCATTTGCCATTTCTTCAGTTGCGTACGGTCCCCACGGACCGATTTTTGGATAGCCACTTTCGTTACCAATATGGACGTAGTATTCGCCACCCTCTGCGTCTTGCTCTGATTCGACTGCAATAACACGATGACGTTCTTTCATCATGTTTGTTGGCCTTGGTTGTGGTGTGTCAGGAATGTAGTCCCAAAGATCGGTCACAGCCCATGCTCCTTCTTAATTTCACCAATAGTCATTGGACTCCAGTACATGTCACGCTCAACGGCAGGCATGCCGTTTACTTCCAGTGATTCCAATTCGCCAAGAGAGAAGTATCCAAGTTCTGGGAAGTGCCCAACGACTAGACCAAAAAAGGTGTCTTCTCCATCAAATTCGGTTGCGTACCAAGTCCAGTCACTAATTGGGCTAAAGAACTTGACGTAGGCAATCGCATTGTCACCCTTACCGTCTTGAGCGTACAAAGATGGAAGTTTGTTTTTGATGTCTTGCGTAAGCAATAGGTGCTTGCGCTTTCCAATCGGAGCAGATGTCTTGCGTGAAGCCAAAACTTCATCTACATGTGACTCTGCCCAAGAAAGGTGATTGACCTGATCGATGAATGCCGACTTAGCCAGTTCTGCCTCAAATCCAAACTGGCTTGACCATACGCGGGCATAACCATCTCGCTGTACGGCGAACTCATCCTTTTCTTCTTTCACAAAAGAAGCAACACGCTTAAACCAATCTGTTGCCTCGGCCTTCGCCAACTGATGAATCTGACCATCACTCTTGCCGAGTGTAGACAAGTCATCAATCCAGTCGGTTGCATCTGTGTGGTGAGCGTGAGGAACGTAAGGAGTCATCTTGGTGGCAAAGAGGTGATTCATCTTTGCGTCTTCCTCGCGCTGAACACGACGCATATTCTCTTGATTGCGCTCAAACTCAAGCCGGAGCGAGGCAATGCGAGGATTTTTAGCATTGACCATCGACCGGATGGCTGAATTCTTTCGATTCTCTGTCATTCAAAAACCCTTTAACGTGGAGGCTCCGCTACTTAGTCGTTGAAATCAATCACAAGACAGTGACTGACACTACTTAGTAGGCCAAGAAAGCATTGACGACAGGACAAAATCCCTACCCACGACGCTCTGCCTTACGTTGCTCGCGGGTTTTACCACACCAAATGCCCCAAACATCGTCCTGAGGAATTGTCTTGACATAATCTTCGCACTCAGCACGAACTTCGCATGAATCGCACAGAGCGATAGCCCTTTTTCGCACCCTTGGGTCTGAAGAAAAGAATATTTCAGTCTTTCCGATGCAGGAAGCCTTGTATACCCAAGGTCTTTCTCTTTTGCCCCAATCAATTTCGTAGGCAATAACTTCACCCTTTAGGTGGGTGCTTGGAAAATCAAAATAATCAGACGCTTGTTCTTCGGCCACCGTCAAACCAACTGAAGTTCTAACTTCATGTTTCCAAATTCATCGCTTGCAGGGCAGTCTGGAAGATTCATAGAAAAATCTTGCCCACCCACACGGACGCTTACTTCTTTCCACAACGCTTCTGGTAAATCAACAAAACTGCAACGCACAGTATTTTCACTGATTGAAGCGTTGCCTACCTCAACAACTTCCATGCCGTCCGAATCAATGCCAGACACATGACACAGCAAGAACATTTGGGCAGACACACTGGGGTGATCTTTTGCGACAAGAACGGTACGACCAGAGTTGGGGGCAACTTTCTTGCGCCGAGGCCAAACGCAAAAAAGAAACACAGCGACCCAAAAAAGAAACATCATTAGGTATCCCCCCTAAGAAAATCCTCTACCTCTTCAACCAGCAACTGGCTTCGCCAATCACCATCATAACCATTAGTCCTATCTGCAAGAAGTTGAGACGCAATCAAAATTGGAACGTTCATTTCCTTGCATATCTCTACGACTTCGTGGCCTCTCTGAAGAACATTTTCCATCGCCTCTGCTACATCAACAATGACAATAGAACAAGTAGTCATCTTCAGGCGAGTAACCAATGCAAGGGTCTTTACCAGTCCGATGCTCCCGTCGTCCTGCATATCAATGTCCCAGAACGCCTCTGGCAACTTTTCAAAATCAGGGATTGACCGTGCGTCAACAATCAAATCAAAAATATAACTGCTTTCAGGAAGCCCAATTCTGTCAACCGCGTCAGGATTCACCAATTCACCGTCAGCGTCACGGTCGTACGCGTCTGAGTTAACCAACTCCGCAAAAATGTCAGATGCAAGCATGTATGAAGACTGTGGGATGAACCCATTTTCGTGAAACTCAGATGTGTCGTAACATTCAGATTCTGTCATTGACCAACCAAAAGATTTGTGTTCTAGGCAATACCACAAATAACCACCGATTGGGATTGACAGTTCTTCAACTTGCTCATCCACTCTTTGTCGGCTCCCAAGTGCCCATGCCCCAACGCTCATAGCGATCCCCGCGAAACGCAAGATGTACTTCACCGTTCGGAAGAACCTCAACAAGAAACTCTCCTTCTGGAAGTCTTTCATCGATGTCCTCTGACTTAGCAACTGCAACTTTAACTGCCATTTGATCCCCCAATGGAATAGGTCAAATCGAAACTGAAATTATCATAGAAGAAAACGACTGTCGGCTCCAAATCAATCACTCCCCACAATCACCCACTGGTTGACTGGGGCACCACTTCTGCGCTCGGATTGAACCGCGTAGCCGGTTTTCTTAATGAGATTCCTCTTCGCCAGCCTCAACATGATTGAACCAAGATGACGGCGGTCAGAAAACCCATCGTCCTCTCCAAGTTCATACCAAACCAAATCGGTAGTGAATGGTTCTCCACGGGAAGCAATCTTCATCACAATCGATTCAACCCGATCAATCACCTTTGGGTCGACATCGCTAATTGGAACTCGCCCCTCAAAAGACGATGCTTGGCGAGCAAGTCGCAAAAGGTCAGAGCGAGAAGAAGACTTCTTTGCTCCAGCCACTGGCAAAGGCATAGAAAAATCTTCATTGTCCCATACCACCGAACCGCAGATGTGGTCAGCGTGTGAAACACCTAGTGGAGTTTGGCAAAATGTTTCGGGCATTGCTGGGTGTGGCTCACCGCAAACTTCCATGCCCCAACAATACCACTCCGGTTGGTCAAAAAAGCGTTAATTGGTTTTCGTCAAAAACGACGCTTCCGTCAGAGAGATCAACCGAACCAACTGCTTCTGCTCGTCCTCCCCGCGAGGCACAACCCTCTGAAGAAAAAACTTTATTTGAGCCAAGTCCTGTAGTGTCAATCGATCCATCTTCATCACGCTCTGGAAACCCTTTCCCGTTCAATACGACAATCCCCTGCACCATCTCTTCAGGAATGAAGAGTAGGGAATCGACATTATTATCGGGGTCTACCGATTGTGCCAGCGCAACGTGACCATTTTTTAGATTTTCACAAAAAAATCCCATAGAAAGAATCTGACAGTCACCATCATCCTCGTAGCCGTCGACCTGAAGCCAAGAGTTAGAACCAGAATGGGCATCTTTCCAGACAACAACGACGGGTATCATTAGTCCAGCCAGACAAGGTAAGACGCAGTCACTTTGCCTGCATCGGGGCTGACGAAGTGAAGACGTTGTGATGGCTGTCCCGTTGCCGCGACAAATTCCGCGGCATAAGCGTTCTCAGATTCTGGAGAGCCAGACACATAAATCTGACCACCGTTTGCCATTGTCAGTGTCATCGGAGTGTGGAAGTGACCCATGTAAACGTCTTGGAACGATTCAACAACTCCGCTCGCCCACTGATTGCACTTTCTCAAAATGCCAAACGCTGGGGTGTTTCCACCGAATGACTTAATCTCGTCACCGTGTACCAGCAGGGCGCGGTACTTACCAATCTCTACTGTTTGATACCAGTCGCCACTGGTCTTCCATGACACCCGCTTATTGTCGGCAAACTTGTCTCCAGCAATGGAATACGCCATGCGGTCAATATTGTCTCCAGCAGGATTCTCACCCTTGCGCCCCAAACGACCGTGATTGCCATACTCACAGGTAACACTGACCTCATCAAAAATGGAAAGCATGTGATTGACAAAAGACTCCATCAGTCGTGCAGTAGCAAACAACTGCTCAAACAAATGTGCCTCAACTTCCCAAGCCTGACCGGGGAAGATACTTGTTCCCTCTACCATGTCTCCACCGAACATCACATGACATTTTTTGACTGGATGATCTGCCCGCTGAATGTTGGTCAACTTTTCGATTTTCCCTGCGAACTGCATGATGCGCTTTTCGCAAGTTTCGATGTCGTAAGAACCCGTTTTCTTACCCAACTGCCAGTCGGTCGCATGAATCAGTGCAACCTCTTCCCCACCCTTGCGCTTGTCTGAAGGTGGCCTAGAAACCTTGGATGGCTTGCCGAACGAAATGGCCGCGTCGCTCGCGGCTTGATAAACCGCGGCGACCAAGTCTTCAGTCTTTCTCTTCGCTGTAGCGGTAGCCCTTTGCTGTCGCTGAAGAGCATTCCTTAACTGCTCGTTTTCAGTGAATAACTGGAATGGATCAAGTTCACCAAACGAGGAATCTTGCTTAGGCATTATTTTTCCTCCCGACAACGACAGTCAAGATTTCGGTGATGAGAGATAGATTCACGACCGATCTTGAAGCCCATCGCTTGAAGAGTTCGATAGATAGAGGCAGTCGTAAATTCCTGATTGCCAAGAGCGGAAACCACAACAGACTGGAGTTTTTCATCCATCCCGTCAATGAGAGCCTGAAAAGAGCAAACCTCTTTCTTCGTGCTAGACGACTTGAGTATTTCCATGAAAACACTCGCTGAGTCTTCCTTGGTGACTGCCATTTGATATGCCTCCTAATTTGACTTCGGGACTAACTCTCTAACGTATCACTAATCTGACTTGGTGTCTGCACTAACTTCTGACTCCACGCAGAATCGATGACATCAATCATCTCTGCCGCGGCGAGGTTTGAAACAATTACCTTCGCCTCTGGGTCGTCGTTTTCAAATGCAACCGAAAGATGCTGTGAAGCCCACTGAATGAATCCCCTAATCGCCTCACTTTGACCTGACGTTGCCGTGTAAGTCTTTCGCACAATGTCTACGGTGCTTGGCATAAGTTTCTTCTCACAGCCAGTACATCCCGAAGCCTTATCTTGAAAATGAATTTCATTGGCTACCTGAGCCAAGGCAAGTGCAAGTGTAATTGCGTATGCATCGATGGGCATTGGTCTGATGAGCATGGCTTTCCAGTCGGAAACGATGCCCTCAATAGAAGACCGATAACTTTCCAGAGCAGACCTGACTTCGTCTAACTCGGTTAATTCTTGGCTGTTCATCATCGGGGGTTTAACCCCAAGTTCACGAACGTACTCCAAAAGAGAATCAAACTCTTCTCTTGTTACATGGTCACTCAACGACATCTACCCTTCTTCCTCTTGGGGTTAAAAGTACACCTGCCCATACACCGTGAGTCACTTTGAATCGGCATGCATAATCCCAGCACTCCGAACGAACGGGACAAGTGGAGCAAATCAACATTGCCTCACGACCCTTATCCTTTTTACGAGAAGACTCGTCTGGAAAAAACACTTCAGTTGGGTACGTTTGGCAGGAAGACCTGTCCATCCACGATTCACGCGTAAACACGCAGTTGACTACTCCCTAAAGCCATCGGGGAAGCATATCACAATAATGTAATTTACAGGAGGATGCTCAACACCATTTTCCTGACATGTACCACGGCTGGCTCCAGCACCCGTAATGCTCTTCTGCGTACACGGCAATCCAAAGTGCTTCTCGTAAATTGATTTCAGCAACCAGCAAGTCTTCCCGACTCACCCCGTTGGCAGTAAGTCGTGAGCCGTGGGCAGACCAGTTGATTTGCGTGTATCCATAATCCTTGGTGCGAGAAACGATGGATTCCGTACATTGACTTTCGGCAATGACAATCTTGTCCAGCAATGGAAGCCACTCTTGCTTCCACCCAACGCTGAGAGCGACATCCCAAATCTCTGGACACTCAGCATCATCAAAGCCCGAAACAGTTGTTGTCGTTTCGGGAACGGTAGTTGCTGGAGGAATGGTTGATGTGGTTGATGCGGTTGTTGAAGGAATGGTTGATGTGGTTGAGACATTAACAACCGGATCGAACTCAACGACCTCAGAATACGACAGTTCTGGCGGTGCTGGTGGGTCACCTTGGGTTGACCACGACCAGACCGAACTAAAAAACAACACGGGCAACAGCAAGTAATATTTAAAAAGCATGTTTCGACTTTCCCTTGGCGGTAGGGCTACTTTGTCAAAGGTAGCGTTTGTGTTATCAGCGATTGTAACACAAATGAAATAAAATAATCAACCCTAGTTGGTCGGGCGAGTAATCCTACTGGTCGGACGATTTCCTCCAGTTTGAGTAACTGAGACTCGCGAGGCTCTTGTCGACACCTTCACTTCGTCGTCTGAACTAACACCCTCTTCGGTAATCGTAATCCTAGCCCCAGAACTATCAACAGACATTCTGTCCTGTCCATTGGATTCTGCCGCGGCCTCAAAAACAACAACTCTTTCGCCAAACTTGTAGATGGTCGGACCGGCAAGAATGCCTGCGTCCCCGACTTCTGCCAATGATGTTCCAGCGAACATGGAGAGAATGATTGAGTCTGGGAATGAGTTTCGGAAACCAACATCTCCCCCGACAATAGAGGAAACCTCAAGCAGTGAATTCTCAATCGACTCCTTGACGGCACTGACCGAAATTGTTGCACCAAGACTTGATTCTCCAGACCCACTGTGATCGGCAACAGAGAGTGGGATGAACGTAATTGTGTATGGGACAGATGATGAAGCCAGAAGAGACTTTGAGGACAACGCAACCGGCAATATTGCCTCTGCCAAAATACCCGTTGGAACAGCACCCTTCAGTGGGACACCCCCACCAGCAACTGAAACCTCAACCTCTGCCGTCACATATTGACGACGAAGCGCAAACGTATTAGAGGAACTTGATGCTGGGCATTGACCAGACGCATCCGTGGTTGCACGAACACATACAGATGTTCCTGCAACACCAACTGCCTGTGAACTCTCTTGCGGAACGTCTTTTAGTGAAAGTGCCCCAACACGAACAGACGTTTCAACAGAAGATTCTTGAGGCACAGATTTGGTAGCACCAACATATCCACGCACCCCGACCGACAAGAAAGAGCCAACTATTCTCTCTCCAACTGCGTGCCCTTCGCCATGAACTGCAACCCCAACAGGAGATTCAGACACAACTTTATTCGGGTAAGCAAGTGAGAAGGTGCGAAGAGAAATTACCTGTCTTGTTGAAGCCGGTCCGCTTTGCGCTCTTGTCGAAATCAACAACGGAAGTTTTGTCGTTGGCTCTGCGTCTCTCAATGCCTCAACAGCAGTAGCAATAGACAGCGAGGCAGAAGACTCGGAATCAGTATCTTTCGTTGATGCGACAGGAAGTGCTATTGAGACAGACGACTCTCCGACCGCTTCGATCTGCTTTTCCGAAGCGACATCTGCCAATACAGAAATGGAAGTATCACCAGAACTTGGTATCGCCTTTTTGCAGTCAACAGAAACTTCAAGAACGGCAGACGTTTTAGCAGTGACATCATCTGCCGTACGATTGCACTGAGCAGTAGTTGCTCCAGAAACAACAGCATTGCCTGCAACACCAGATCGGCTGACGGAAGAAATCGTCGCTTCAAAACCAAACGCAAGCGATGAAGAACCTGAACCATAATGAATCTCTACAACTGTTACTTGACTTGATTCGCATTGAAAAGCGAAATCAACAATCGACTGGGCGATCAGGTTTCGTGATACAAAAGAAGTGGTTTCTACACTGCATTCAACCTGACCTTCCCCTGCATTTGACTTGGTTGCCCCACAGTCTGCTTCGATAGCAATGTCTGTAGAAGACTCCGCTCCAACAGAGCGTGAACAGGTCGACAACGCCGAAAGACCAAACAGCAGTGAAGAGGAAGCAGTTTTTGTCGGAGAGCCTTCCGCAACCGCTTCGACAGCCACCGGCATTCTACTTGCGCCAATGTCTTGCGGACTTCCTGTCCCGTAATTGGGAAGCGCAAAAGAGATAGTTGACGAACCACTAATTGATGGAACCACAGATGTTTCCTGAGAAACCATCATTGCAAGAATGGAATCTAAAGAAATTCCCTTGCCCCCACCTCCATACGGAGCAAGTGAAATATTTGAATTCCCAGAGCCTCCCCCAGACTTCGCACAAGTTGAGAAAAGCGGAAATGCAATTCTTGTTGCGCCATCATTTGATGAATTGCGGACTGCGTTTACAAGAAGAGCAGTTCCAACAGAAGAATTTGCAGTTGATTTAGAATTCCTGTCTCCAGCACAAGATAATGAAATCGTAACATCAGATGACGAAGAAGGAATTGCCTTTCGTTGACCACTCGCAGAAGATTCGGTCAAAAAGTAGGCAAAAGAATCTACAGAAGAAGATTTTTTTCCTGACCCCATCGAAGCAATCGAACCCGAAACCCTGCCAGTCGCGTACACCGTTGGTACGGGAAGAGAGGTTCCCGCCAACGCACCTTGAGCGACTTCCAGTGAGCCGATTGAATAACGAAGTTCAGCCATCGCCTCTTAACCTGTCTTACGCCAACCGAGGCAGGGTAATAAGATATTTATTCGTCAGAAGAATCTTTCTGATCGGTAGGTGAAGTGGAAGAAAGCAACCTAATTTTTCCGTTCAAAATTGCATTCTGAAGAGACAATGTTTTTACTTGCTCCAACAATGAATCAATAATTCCCTGTACTTCTTCAATACTTGCATTCATTTATTCACTCCTTTTAGTTAGTCTCTAACGCTTCAATACGGGCAGTCAAAGTGGCAACCATAGACGACAACTCTTGTACAGACTTCACTATGGGGGCGATGAACTCGGAGTAACGCAAACCCTGACGATCTCTTGTGATGGTTATAGTGTTTCCTTCTTCATCTGTCGTTTCCAAAACAGAATTTAGCGTACTTGTCCAAACACCTCTGTTTGTTGCCTCTTGACCCATTGCCTCGGCAACTTCTTGAGCAATGAAACCCATGTGTGTTCTAACTCCGGGTGCTTCAGCATCTCTGTCATCAAATCGGTATTTGACAGGTCTAAGACTTTGAATAAACTCAAGACCGTAATCCAAATCCAAAATGTCTGTCTTATCCCTAATGTCTGAACTATTTACTGACCCGGTGGCACCGTATATATTTGCCCACCTCAAAACCCCGTCGCCCAAGTTGTATGTGTTATCTGAAAACGGAAGTATTCGCTGACTCTGTACCTGTGTGAGTATGTTGACTCCAGTCGCAAGCACCTGCATTCTGGTCGTGGGTTCCGATGTAGCACCCCATGACGAATCAAACTGGAAACGAATACCATCGTTACGCATGTGGATACCAGCCGCGGAAGTGTACGAGTTGACACCCAAACTGTAGTAACCAGAATCTGTACCACGTTCCCAGTTCCACACCAGCGATGTCCCATAGGAACCTTCTGTCCCAACGAACCCGTAGTTACCTAGAGCAATAGTTGAGTTAGCCCACGGTTCTTGGGTGAATGTGGATAATCCTGTGACCATTTTGCCACGAACAGCAAGGTTGCCATCAACATCAAGTTTCTGATTTGGACTGGTTGTACCGATACCGACATTGCCCGACGAATCAATACGCATCGCCTCAGAACCAGCGGTTTTGATCGCAAAATACTGAGTAGAGTTACCAACCTCCAACTCAACATCTGCCGTGCCGTTGCTGTCGTAAAAATCAATACCAGTAGTGCCAGCAGTATCCGAGTCAGTAATACGGATATGAGCCGCGGCACCGGCTACTTCCAAAGTCGTTGCAGGGTTGGTTGTACCGATACCGACCCTCCCATTCACTGCGTCAAGCGTGAGGAACTCATTTGCGTTGTAACTGTTGTAGCGATGGCGAAGTACGCCACCACTATACGAGTAATGGATGTAGGTGCTGTCGTCGGTGTCTGTTAACTGGAGTTGCGCGTATGATGCCTTCAGGTTAAGAACCGCATCTGTAGATGCGCTGATCGCGTGACCTTCGATTGCACCTTCAACGTCTAATGTCGTCGCAGGGCTGGTTGTACCGATACCAAGCCGGTTGTTTGTAGAATCGACATAAAGGGTGTTTGTATCAACTGTCAGGTCGTTTGTGATTGTAAGTTCATTGATGGTTGTGGGGATGCCCCCAACAACTACGTTCCAAGCAGTACCGTCCCAAGTCCAAGTCTTGTCACCAACTGTATGGGTGTCGTTTACGGAGGGGGAATCAGGAAAGTTGATAGCCATTAGTTAGCCTCCGGTGGATCAGGGAACTCAACATAAGGCCAAGCAGGGTCAGATGGGAGATCACGCAACTGTTGACGGTAAACAGCCCACGCTTCAACATCTGATGGAGAGTGGGGAAGAACACGCCAGTCTGAGTCTTTCAGAAGCATGTCTCTTTTCTCTTTGGCAGTTATTCGTGCTGATTCATTCTGCAAAGCATCTAGCGACGCAATCTCTTCTTCGGTAAATTCAATGTCGTACTCTTCGCCAGTTTCAACATTGTGAATGTGTTTCATCATTGCGCTATCCCATACACACGATAGGAACCGTACATAGTTCCTCCTGCCGCGGCTCCGATAAAGATGCCATCAAAAGAAGTTGAAGTCCCAACCTGTGAGTGATCTACTTCAATCATCCCCTTGTAAGCGTTGTCGCCGTACACTTCATGCGAAGCAACATCCGTTTCTCTAGTTATGTACGGGTTGTAAATGGTCATTTCAGCAGATGACCAGTAGCCCCCACCCATGTAACCAACCCGACCATAACTGTTCGCTTGCGTTCGGGTGCCACCAACAGAAGTTCCCTGAGCGTACAATCTTTGAATCTCGTAGACCGAAGAGGTGTACCAAGTCCCTCCGTTCATCATTCGATAGTAAAGTTCACCAGAGTTACTGTTCTTGACTGTCAGCAAAATCCTGTAGTTTGCATAACTGCTAGAGAACACGCTGGTGATTGCAACGCCCGTAGAACTAAACGAACCACTAGCCAGCAGAGTGTCACCCGTCGCCTTACCGCCTCTCAAATACTTACTTGTCGTGTTGATGTCTCCGTTGACATCCAACGTGTACGACGGCGTGGTGTCATTGATACCGACATTGCCAGTACCGTCAACGGTGAGACGGGCGGTCTCATCAGTAGCCAGATACAACTTGCGAGAGCCAGAGTTGTGACCAACCCACATCGCTGTACCATCAAGGGAAGCAAACCCTGTGTACCCAGAGCCGTCAATCATTAGGTGACCATTACCAGACGCATCGGGAGTTTGGTTGTCACCGCCACCGACAACGGCTTTGCCGTTCACATCAAGAGTATGACTAGGGCTGGTTGTGCCGATACCGACATTACCGTTGAGCAGGCTGGTGTCGAACGTGCTTCCTACTTTTTTGATCCTGACTGCGGTGGTGTCAGTGAATTTGATACTAAGAGTTGGTTCAGCCGACTCACCCAAAAGCGGGTCGAAACTAGGTATGTCCAAATGTACGCCAGCGGTAGCAACATACAAATTAGTGCTATCCGCAGAAAACATGTCAATCTTTGCGGTCGGTGAGTTTGAACCAAGGTGCGCCACATAAGAATCGTCTGCGGTCGCGTTCAATCGGTAGCCAAAGTTGCCTCCACCAATGTCAACATCGTCGCTCACATCTAGTTTGCCGACAACATCTAATGTTTGGCTAGGACTAGTCGTGCCGATACCGACACGATTATTCGTAGAATCGACATGCAGAGTGTCTGTGTCTACAGTTAGGTCATTCGACACCGTCAGGGTGGGGACGACCGAGGTCAGTTCGGGCTGTGCCCTCAACCATTTCTCGCCATTCCAGATATAGGTGCGCCCATTGACCGTGTAGGTGTCATTAGTCGATGGGGAATTTGGGAAATCAATAGCCATGCGCCACTCCGGTCATACTTAACACGAAGAATACATCAGACTATTTATTCTTGCTGAACCACCTGCGCTGTTTTTTTACTTTTTCTGTATGACCAACAACAGGACACTTTTCAACACCAGCATCCATTTCACGCTGAGTCTTCTTGTACTTAGATTTCATGTTGCGCGGGATAAATGGAGTGCCGAACCCTGCCTGATCCATGATCTCATACGCATTTCGATCACCATATTGCATCTCAATGCCTGTAGTGGATCGTTCAAACGGGATGATGTGTTGCATCGGATAGCCCACAGGAATAGTGAACTCGTCCTCGGCTAAAACATTAATAACAATATGGGCATGATGGTAATAATCCGTGTTGACTACCGCCGGAAGAATCGTCCAATTAGGGTCTGGCTGATACATGTCAGGAAGAAACATGCAAGACCAACCGGGAGCAGTCTTAATAACCCACGGATTAATGATCTTGACATAGTTTGCACGCTTAATGCCGCGCACCTCAGTGACAGGAATCGCCCCAGTTTGCTCAAAACTAAAACCCTCAACACTGAATGGGTGGTCACCAGCAATATCGAATTGTGACTCCCACTGACGCTTGTTAGGGGAAGGGCGCAGTTTGAGGTTAGCCCACAACGGAATCGTCAAACCAAGGCTGATGTAATCAGCCGTTCCAGCACAGCGTCGGACACTTCCCTCAGTCGAATCGACTTCTTTCCACCAGTCAGGCCATGAGCGGGTGTTGTTAATGGGTAACGACTTTTCGTGAAACAAAATGGGAGTCTGAGGTGCCATAAACACCTGCCCCGGTTTCGGCTGAATTTCGTGAATACTACTTGGACTGACTATCTTCAAATCGTTCGGCAAGTCGCTGGAGTGCTTCTCGGTGGTCAACGATATCTCCCCTCATATACTCGGCAGTTACCTGATTAATATGCTGACGAGATGGACCGCGAGAACCGTAGGCATCCAGTTGCATAGTGGCTAAGTCTTTATCAATCAAACCTTGACCTTGCGCTACATGCCACAAGTGTACAGGATTAAATAACTCAAATCCAGAATGGGGCATGTCGTGAATCTCTGGGCAACGTTCTGCCCACAACCCTAAAAGCCGTTCTAACAGTTCTGGCTTGGGGGCGTTCTGCTGATCTCTCCACATCTCAGAGTCCGTACGGTCAGAAATGTAGTGGAGAGAAATCATGGACAAAGTGTTTTCCATAATTTGATCCATAAGTCGATGGTACTCATCCACCATGAATCGCGACTCTTTATTAAACGTCGGTAAATAGGAAGCAATTAAGCGAGCCTGCTGTAGCGACATAGAAATAGATGTTGCCTCCAAAGGTTCAATAAAACCAGAAGACAAGCCAACTGCCACAACGTTCTTTTGCCAAGTCTTTTTCATGTAACCAGATTCAAACCGAAGGATACGGCTTTCTTCAGACTCATAGCCCGCCGCGTCAAACGCCTCTTTCTGTGCTTCATCGTCAGAAATGTACTTAGAAGAATAGACGTATCCATTTCCCCTACGTTCTTGAGTCGGAATCTCCCACAGCCATCCAGAACTTAAGGCGCGAGAACGAGTAAAAGGAAGGATTTTTCCATCTTCGCGCGAGGGAGTTGGAAAAACTACTGCACTATCGCAAGGTAAATATTTTCCGTAATCGACAAACGTTTGGTCGTCCATCTCTTTTAAAAGCACACGATTAAAGCCTGAAGCGTCAATAAATAGATCGGCTTTAATTCTGCCCCTAGCCCTCTTCAAATAAAGAGAGTCAACCCAACCTTCTTCGTCCTTGACAACAAAGTCAACTTCATCCTCAACAAAGTACACACCGCGTTCAACAGCAATTACTTTCAAAAAATCGTTAAGAGCGTGTGTATCAAAGTGATATTGGTTGGTATTAAGATGAGTATTTTCGTTGCCTTCCTTGTCTTCGCTATAAGGAATCTTGCCGTCTTTCATGCCCCGCCAAGAAAGAGTCTTAGTCAGTTGCAAATCGTTCTCAATGCAGTAGGCGTAAGAACCCGCAAAGTTACCGATAGTAATTGGACCGTGAGAAACAGAGTGGTAGTAATGAGGGGTGTGAGTTGTCCAATTTTCAAACGCAATCCCGTATTTATGGGTTGCCTTTGATTTAGTCAGCAACCCTTCAATGGGAATATCCATGTCATTTTGAAAACCGCGCCAATGCTCAGTAGAACCTTCTCCAACCCCAATGATGCCAATGTTCTTAGACGACACAACGGTAATGTCGTACATTTGAAACCACGACTTGAGGCTAATGGCAGTGGTTAGTCCGGCGGTTCCTGAGCCAACAATTACAATGTGCTTATGCATCACTCAAACCACGAAACAAGCGAATACTTAGCCGAACCATCCTCGCCTACAGGTTTAGCAATGTGCTTGTAGGGGAAGTTAGACGGAAAGGCAACAACACTCCCCGCCTTAGGAGTCACGGTTACATCAAAGGTAGGAAATACCAGTTCGCCCCCCGTGTATCCATCGTTAATAAAAGCAACGATGCTGAGAACCCTGTTGTTACCCGGACCGTGGTCGTGATGGGCTTGATATTCTTCGCCACCTCGGTAACGCAAAACTCGGTATCCCTGATCTCCGCGCAAAGGAAGGTCGTAGGAACTGCGGTATGACCAAACTACGTCGTCAATTTTGGGGAAAATTTGCATCCACTCATCAATCAACAATTTTGTATTTTCGTTAAGCGTCTCTGAATATTCTTCTGCATCACGCAAGTTATCGATGCTACAACTCATAGAAGTTCGCTTATCAGTTACTTCTCCATCACCTACAGTGTCTCTTGTCCAATTAAGAAAACCTTCTTCGTTTTCACATTCTTGAACAAGAGTACGCAAAAAAATGGTGGCATCAAACACATCTTCATAAACGACAATGCAAGGTGCTACCTCTACCCCTACTGCCTCTCCCTTTTTCACGCATCATCTCCTGACTGATTATTGGGGGACTTCATTTCTCCAGATTCAATATCATACTCTAAATAGTCATCGTCTGGAGTGCATGTGATAAATGAACTAATCATCCACTTGTCACTACTATGTGCAGGAAGACCGGCGTGAGGATGTGTCCACGCGGCAGGAAACAATGCAATCCGACCCGCCCTTGCCTGCACCTTCTCTTCTTGAATGGGAAAATGTGTTTCCCCACCAGAATCAATGTCATTTAAATAAATTACTACACCAAAGATTCTTGTACGAGAAGAAACTGGTCCCCAAACACAACCGTCAATGTGTTCCCTGTAGTAACCGTAATTTTTTGCGTAATGCTGAAGACGGAATCCGGTGTCCACTAAATTAGGCACTCGCCAAAGATCAAAAAAACTAGACTGATACTCACTAATAATTGTAGTGAGGGCATTACTCATAATTGATTCGTACGTCGCCCACGGCTCTGGATCAAAACCTTTGCTAACAACAGAATCTACCCCAAAATCAAAATCCATACTAGATTTTGTAGCAACGTCTACCCCACCTAAAGTCGGTCCGGGGTAAAAGAAATCATCATAGTTGGCTAAACATCTTGAGATAATGTCATCGCATACGTCTGCATCAACCACATCGTCACCGATCAAAATGTAGTTACTGCGGTGACCAGCAAAATGAAAAGTTGGGCAGGCCATTAGGTATTTAGATTATCAGACTGAAACTCATTCAATGCAATTTGAAGAAATATTTCTAAGTCGTACTGTACGGTTCCCTCAGGTGCTGTCATTATCCACTCTTTAGTCAGAGAAGATGGATTAACTCCAGCCATCAAACAGCAAGCATACAACTTATGTGTTGGACTGCTGTCTGACAACATCACGCACTAAGAGCAGTTTTAATTCCGACAATAAATGCACGCCGAGCAACAGCATCAATAATGCTTTGCTGAAGACTCTGTACATAATCTGATTCGGAAGAATCAACGGTCACTGCTGTAGCGTCTCCAGCATCTGGGTCTAATCCGAGGGTGAGCATATAAGAGTAGATGTTACGATCTACTTGAGATACTTGCTCATCACACAAAGCGATCTTGTCTTCAGTTGACATGCTTTCAAACATAATTCACCTATCCATCCACATCTATAATTCTGGCATAGTTGGAGTGGTTGCCCAACTGAGCCGAGCGGACATTAGAGTCCATTTGTCTGGTCACAACAATAATAGCACCCTTTTGTCCTTGGTTGCCAGCGTTGCCATCAGTAGCAGTTCCACCAGTGCCTTTCCCTCCCCCAGAACCTCCTGAATAATTTGGGTTGTGAGTGACGTTGTGCCCTGCGGGGTGCGATGAAGCATTGTGATTTGTGGTAAGAGTTCCATTTGCCGCGTGGTTTGCGTTACCGGCATTATGACCAGCGGGATGAGCCGAGGCACTGTGGTTAGGAGCGAGCGAACCGCCAGCGGGGTGGGCTGTAGTACCAGAGTTATGTGCGTAGTTCACCGAGGCGTGGTGATTTGGAGCCATTGCTCCGTTTGCGGGGTGACCTGCGTCGCCAGCCGTGTGGTGGTGATGATTCGTTCGCGTGTGGTGGTGAGAATCGGTGTGGTGGTGGTGATTTGTCTGAGTGTGGTGATGGTGATTTGATCGAACATGATGATGGTTTTGAACATGGTGGTGATGGTTTGTTTGGGTGTGGTGGTGGTGATTCGACTGAGTGTGATGGTGATGATGGTGGTTTGATCGCCCGTGGAAATGGTGGTTAGACCTGTGGTTTCCTGAGTGGTAGTTCGACCTAAAGTGATGATGGCTGTTAGAACGAACTGGTCCTACGGTGTGGTGATGGTTTGTTCGGGTGTGGTGGTGGTGGTTTGATCGCGTGTGATGGTGAGAGTCGGTGTGGTGGTGATGGTTGGTTTGCGTGTGGTGATGGTGATTTGATCGAACATGATGATGGTTTTGAACATGGTGGTGGTGGTTTGACCGAGTTGTGCTGGCGTGATGTCCGTGGTTACCATGCGGACCGCCAGCGGGATGATGACCATGTCCAGCGTTATGTCCGTTCGCATGCGCCGTCGCGTTATGACCAGTGTTTCCATGCGGACCGTTAGCGGGGTGATGCCCGTGACCCGCGTTATGTCCAGCACTGTACGCCGTAGCATTGTGACTCAAGTTGGGTACAAGACTGTTTGCTGGGTGTGATCCAGAACCAGCATTGTGACCGGAAGTGTGGGTATTTCCGGGGTTTGCATACGCCGCGATATTGGGGGCAGAAGTCCCATCCGAGCCGTCAGTACCTTGCGTCGCAACATTACCGCTTGTTCCCGCCGTACCAAAACTAACAATTTCTCCAGAACCAGTAACCGTACGGGCAATGATGAGTACAACTCCCCCACCGGCTCCCCTACCTCCAGCAGTACCAGCCGTTGCCGCGTTACCTGACGTACCGGGATTGCCTGCACCGCCGGGGGCACCCACCGCGGCACCCGGATAAGTACCAGCACTACCGGCATTACCTGCTGTTGCGTTAGCCGTAATGCTTCCATCAGACCCGTCTGTACCGGGGTCGCCACCTTGAAGACCGCGAATAGAACCAGACGCTGTTATGTAATAGCCACCAATAACGTCATCTAAATCATATAACTCTCCTTCAGTTACGGTATTAGAAGCCTCACCAATTCCGTAACTGACCGCAGTATGGCTACGGCGAGAAATGCTTGATGGGTTTGTTGTAACATCAGCAGAGCCAGAGGGAAAGCCGATAGTACCATTGTTTGTCAGTGTGCCGTTGACAAATACACGGAAGCCGTTAGTAAACAGCGTTCCCCCAGAATTTACAGTCAGATTCTCATAGTATTTGTCAGAATCCAGTGTGACGGTTTGACCGTTAGCGACGGTCACATCACCATGCTCTCCAGAACCAAACAACCAATCATTAACTGTCGTGCCCTCAGACGCGGCCTTCTCCAATTTACGAAGAACACTGTTAAACCGTCTAGTGCGTGCCACGATTATGCCTGTAAGTAAATAGCGGTTCCATTACCGCAACCTGTACCGCCGACAACTTCTGTATTTACCCCAGAAGAAAGAGAAGAACCAGAAGAAATAATAATAACTACTCCACCGCCACCCCCACCAGTTCCCTGCGTTCCGGGCGCGGCTATTTTAGATGAACCAGAACGTTGGGCAATATAGCGAGCGCAAATAATCACTACTCCACCCCCCGCACCGGCAGTTCCCCCTGCCCCACCACGCAAAAAAGATGGAGAAGTTGAACCGGCAGTAATTGAATATCCACGATACGCCTGAAGTGCCTGCTTGTAATAAAGAGTCCCGCCTTCTGCCGTTGTTGGATCAGTAGCCGTTTCAGTTGCGCTATCCCCACCCAAACTATGTGTCACGGAAGTGTTGATAGCACCACCTTGTTGAATACTACCAGCGGTTGAGTGTCCGGTAGTAAAGCCAATTCGGGAACTGGAAGACAGGGTAAGAGTTCCCTGAACAAATACGCGATATCCATTTGTATTCAAATGTACGGAAGAACCGATACTAAGATTTTTACAAAACAAGTCTCTAGCAAGAGTGTAGGAAGTCCCGCTCCCTGTGATCGCATCTGTTCCCGAAGAAGAACCATTTAAGGTAATGCTTCCGTCCACACCCGACCCGTAAATTGGGTTAGGAGAATCTGCTGTCTCTAAAGTCTCAACGATTTCTTCTTGAAATACTGTTGTCTGAAACAACAACTGCTTGCCGCGGCCTTGGTTGTTCCGTCGATGGAACTTTCCCATTAGGCATCCTCAATTCCGTTCATCACAATGTTGATTGCACTACCGACACTTGCAACCACATGAATTTGGTCAGAGGTCGTTGCGCTGGCTACGCCACCGTCATTGTGTAGAACAAGCGAGGCCGACATCGAAAAAGTTTCGTCTGCCGAAAGTGACAAGTCAGAAATGATGATGTGAGCGTCCCCTAAAGTTACATTGGCTTCTTTAACATACACGGTGATAGTCGCGGCAGAAGCAGAGTAATTCGTCAACATAAACTCTTTAACCACTGTCGTAGTGTTTTGAGGCACGGTGTAGATAGATGTTGTTGAGGTTGTGGCGGTCAGGGGACCGGCAAGCCTCTTGTATGTCATTGCCATTAGATGACCTCCATTGTGAACATGATTTCAGAATCTGATGGGGGGAAATACTCGTCAACGGAAGGAACTGTGTACGCCGTTGCTGTGTTACCTAAAGCGACCCACTCAAGGTATTCCTCGTAATCAGGGTTACCTGATTCGTTTGGAAAGCAAAGAGTGTCGCCGTTATCTAGTTCAGCAAAGACAACAGTGATATCTCCAGTTGTTTGAGTGATTGTCTGAGTGTAATAAGTCGTCATAATTCTGCGTTCACCTCAAATCCGCTAGGTGCTGTGATTGTGCCGACATACCCGCCACCCGGACTTGAACCAGAATGACCAAATCCGAGGACTAGCATCCCTGCATCTTGTCCATAAACATAGATTGTTCCACTACCTGTCCGTGATCCACCAGCACCGTAGACAAAGTATGACGAGTAGGTGACGCTGGGGTTGGCACGCATTGTGACAGGTATCGGCATTGATGCTCGGAGGAACGCGCTGAAATCAATCCATGTTCCGTAAGCCAGCGTGCTGTAATAATGCTGTGGTGGTTTGAAGTAGTACCTTTGACACAAGGCAAGTTCTTCGCCAAAGGAACGGTGTTCAAACGGTGTCGCCTTATCACCAACCTCAACCTGTACGCCTGTGACACGCCAATAGTTAGATGTGCTGGAGTTAATGTTGGCGTTACCGGGGGCGCGGTTATTGTCGGAAACAGCAGACCACGCTGAAGCCTCGGTGCCACCCGTCCAAGTTGATTGTGCCGCGAGATAGAAGCGTACCTCCCAGCCCTGAGTATTATCGTTGGCTACAGCGTTCGATGTGTCTGCTGGAACAAGCACGGTCTTGTATTCCCAAGTGTCAGCAGAGTTGATCGTGTAGGAACGACCAATGTGGCGAGTTCCGTCCCAGCGGAAGAACCAGACATTGAATGTCCCTGTCACATTTGATTTGACCCAGAACGAAACGGTTACCTGCTTGCACCATGATTTCCCGTAGCCAACATGCTGAACATCTTGACCCTCAAGAACTTGTGACACAAAAGTTTCGTTAGTGGGGGTTGCTTCTGCTGAGGTGCAAGCGTAGTTCAAAGAGTTGTTGAACCCTTCGGGGGCATCAGTGGTGTTTACAGAAAGGGTGCCAGCCGCATTTACAGTTCGGTAAGACTTCCAACGGTCAGCACACCTGTAACCCTCAGAGGCAAGGACATCACCAGAAGATGCGCGCTGGTAAACCTGCATCGCACCATTGATAAGAAGGTTGCGCTTACCCGTATACGGGGTGACGTTCTCGCCCCCAACAGTCAAATAATCAGTATCAGTAGTACCTACAACATCCAACGCAACAGCAGGGCTGTTAGTGCCTACACCGAGTCGGTTGTTCGTGTCGTCCCAGAACAGGTTCGCACCGTCGCTGGAGAACGCACTGTTACCGTTAGCAAACTGAATCGCACCAGAAGAACCAGTAGCAGACGAACTTGCCGCGCCAATCTCTACCCATTGCTGACTAGAACCATCGTCATACCATACGAATGTCTTAGCGGTATCAGTCTCAAACCAGATGTCTCCATTGGCTGGAGAAGAGGGGGCGGTATCGGAGGTGGCAATGTTCGCAACAGACGTACCGCCAATGTCAATCCACGCTGAGTCGTAGTAAACGAATACGTCTCCAGTATCCGACTCAAACCACAGGTCACCTACATCTGGAGAAGATGGAGCGGTATCTGAAACAGAAACACTTGCTCCACCGCCAGATGACTCAATCCATGCTCCACCAGACCTGATGTACAAAATGTTGTTTGATGTATCAATGGCGATGGCACCATCAGAAAGCGAAGATGTTGGCGCACCTGAAGTGGTAAGCGTAATGATCCCGTTTGTTCCAGTGACGGTGTTAAATGTGACATCGTCAGTAGTACCTACCGACTGACCAATCGCAATGGTTGGGGTAGAACCTTCTCCAGTTGCGGTGCCGACTGAAACGCCCGTTCCTGCCGTCAAAGATTCGACGTAATCACCACTTGTTTCCGTGCCAAGTGTTATGTCAGACGGACTCCAGTCCGAGCCACTCCACTTAAGAATCTGACCGGATGTGGGTGAGGTAGATGAAACATCACTTAGGTCACTGACGACCGCCGAACCAAGCGCAGTGCTGTGGTCTAACGCATCATGGCGAGATTCATTGAGATACTGAGTGTGATCGTCATCCGCAAGACCAGTTAAGGAACCGTGGTCAGCGACTGGAATAGTGGGGATTGAATCTCCAGCAACTGTTGTTCGCCGTAAATCGTAGACCCCACGAATCGCGGCTTTGATTGTGTTGGTGTATCCCGATGCAACCTGAAAAGCGATTTTGTACAAAACACGAAATTCAAAGACAGGAAAACCAGTTAGGTCTAACTCTTCCCAAGTCGTTGCTTCTGCCTCACCAATGTTGTTGTATTCGCCCTGCCCCATGATGGCGATAACAGGTTCATTAAGATTGTTGGTTGCAACAATCCACGAAACACCAAACTTAGAATTACCTAAATCAGTGAGCGACCACGTTGAGCCTGAAACAGAGTTGTAGCGAGGGAGCGCAGTGCCAGCCTTAATTGGGAATTCAGTAGCAGTATCAAGTTGCCATTCTGTTCCCACCTGATACATGACGGGAATTTCTGCCGCGCCCTGAAGAACCTGCTCCCAAGTGTTTGCTGTGGGAGTTGCGGAATGGGTGATGTCTACCTGAAGGTCTTCATCAAAAAACGTACCGTTGGCAATATCTAACTGAGCGTGTCCGTCAGAACCGCCGTTGCCATCTGTCACATAATTTGATGCCCCAAACCCACTCGCAATAACTGCACCCCGTGTGCGGTGAAGATATTCGTGAGTCTGCCAATCAAGAGTTATCCCATGACGTTCGTCTGCAAAAAACTCTGCCTCACCAGTTGTTGCGTTCCAGTAAATGTAGGCAGTTGGGGTGTCAGTGTCCCAGACAAAATAGGTTGTTTTGTAGCCCAGCGTGCCGGACTCGTTGTAGTAGACGTAGTACAAACCCGTTGTATCGGGAATGGTTACAGTTTCAGAAGAGGTTTTGGTGTGCTTAACGCCCTTGCACCAAACAACATGGGATGAAGAAACTGGCGCAATCGTAAAGACACGCGTGGAATTTGAGAAAGAAATAGTGCTTTCAGTTTTGTCTTGGTGACCAATCGGTTCCCCAGACGGCATGACCGCATTAACCCATGCAGTGCCATTCCACTGAACAAACTGACCTGCCTGTGCGCTGGTGATCGTGACATCACCGAGGTCATCAAGGTTGGCAGTAGAGAAATCGACCTGACCCCAGACGAGTCCAGTCGATTCTCCTGAATCGGCTTTTAGAAAATAGCCATCGGTTCCAACTCCCAAGCGATCAATCGTGTTCGCCCCCGTTGCCGCGAGAATGTCGCCCTTGGCTGTAAGAACACGGTGTGGCATCAACTCGCCGTCTTCGGCAGTCCACGATGCTACCCAGCGAGTATCTTGACTATGCGAGCGAGATGCGTTACCACCCAGAGATGTTTGCTCGCCACGAACAACTGTTACAGAGGTTGCCCCAGAAGAGTGGGCTGTGACCTTAACAATTTCTGGAGTAGAAACTGCCGACTCAGGATCAAGGGTTAGCCATAGATAATCGGGGGAAGCAACAACTGGAAGGTCTGCAAATTCAGCAGAGTTAATTGTTGTATCAGTTGAACCGAGTGGGTTATCGGTGATCGTGCCTGCACGGAGATTTGAGTAAATAGCCGTCATCCGGCACTCCGATCAGATGCCGGTTGCGTCGATAACAAGCCCCGAAGCATTAACAGTCAAAGTACCCTGTGCGCCAAACGTCTCAGGAGTGAGCGTCTGGAAGAAAACCTCTCCAGAAGCAGTAATCGTTACTGCGCTACCGCCTGAAGACGTACTGATTTTGAATGCATCGGATGTCAAACCGGACGAAATGACATAGTAGGTGGTGTTGCGACTCAAGCCAGTAGGAAGCGACTCTGCAAAAACGTCATCAACGTACAGTGCGGTTCCTGCTGTCAGACCATGACCGAACGAGGTAATTGTATCTGTTGAAGAGTCTGCCGTACCAAATCCCCGTGCGCCGGGGTTCAACGGCATCCATCCGTAGAAGGTTCCTGCCGTTGAAGCAGACCACATTCCGAATGCAACAACAGTAGTTGAGCCGGGAACATTAAAGGTAAGGCTAGATGAGTTAGCCTTTTGACCACCGGAAGAGGTTGCCCAAGTGACCGCTTGGCGAGCGTAGGCCGGTGAACCGCCTGAAACCTCGCTGGCTCCAGTATCACTCAGCGACGAGTGCAAACCAATGTAAGCGGTGACCGCGGCAATGCCGTCGCACGCCGAGTTCTTTCCATCATTGACTAGAGGCATTTCTTACTCCATCTTTGTTGCGATGCGTCCATCTCTTTCGTGGGAAAGGATGGCTAATTGACAGTGTCGGACTAAACGCCGAAATAAACGATCTGTGGGTCGGTGAACTCAGATGTCCATCCAAAATAATAATGGAAAGCCTTGACATCTTCTGTACGAGCGCGTGACCACGACAAATTACGTCCGATTTCTTTCTCGGCACGGGACTTTGCGTCATCCAGTTTCCACTCTCTGGAAACCTGTTTCCCATTAACATAAACTTCGTAAGTGTTTTTTCTTGCAGACTTATCCACAAGAAGTACCGCAGGAGCCTCGTTCCAGTAGTCGCGGGCGACTAAACCGCGCCACGATGATGCTTCGGAGCGAGAAGCACTCAGTCTTAACGGGGTGTTTATCTTGACGGGAGATGAACCGGGGTACGATTCGATTGGATAAAAACCTTTATTTTTCAAATATTCATTTAAATATTTAACAAGTCGATCCTTGCTTGGAAGATACAGCAAAGAGTGATCCAAGGAGATAGGGGTTCCCTGCTCAAGTCGAATTTCTGATTCAGTAGAAGAAAACCAATTTTTGTCCCTTGAAGTAGCGTCGCCCCACGCTAACTCTGTATTTGATTTCCCAACCGGAGCAGACGCAACCATAACAACTGGAAGGGCAAAGTACGGAGGTCTTTTTGTCCCGTCTCCCATTCCGACATAACTTTGCCCAGAGTACGTCCACACCTGTGTTGGAGAATCACCCGATGAATGAGAATCCCAAGCAAATCTTTTGGCTGTATCTAAAGATGTCGTCCATGAAACACCAGATTTTTTAGTGTCTCTGTAGCCCAACATGAGACGGTCAGAAACTAAAGAGGAAAGACTGCTTGCAGAATCGTAGGCATCAATCAACTCAACCAAACCAATGTTGACCTGAACCCCACGATAAATTTTTGGGGAAGAAGCACGGCGACGAAGACGAACTTCATTCCATCGACTGTTCCATCGATAGGTCACATCGTAATTGTCATAGGTATTTCCATTTGTTTTGTACTCATCCCAAATTCTCTTACGCTCTGAAGGATTAGATGGAACTTCATCTGCCTGCATCCATCCAGTCAAAGTAAACTCTGTTCCCGGATTGATATTTACTTCCTGTTCCGCGCTGAGATAGCGGTATCCACCCATACCTTCGTACAACGATGCATTGTCTCCAAGGTTAACTTCAGCACGAAGAACGGTGGGGATAACGTAATCGACTTTCTTAGAGATGCCATCTAGCCATACGCCGGGTTTAACTTTATAAACCTGATTGGGCGAGTTGCTTAAGTTAAACCCAGCCATTCCCCTCTCTGCAATAGCCTTAGCAATGCTTAACTCAGTAGTCCATGCGTTCCCAGCCCCTCCACCATATTTTTCTGACAACGTTGGGTCAGCGTTTGGGGGAAGGCTAACACCACGGTAAACCGTAATCTTAGTGTCTTTATCTGACACGCTCCAGTGCGTTCTTTCTCCCTCTGGAGAAATGTTGACTACGTCAGACATCCACGTTGACCAAATCAATTTTCTGTCTGAATAACCAAAAAGTATTGAGTACAACTTGTGAAAAAGCGTTTCACTGTAACGCCCAACAGCAACTGGCTGTCCCCAGTTTGGAAGATTTTTAGTTGTAGCAATTACTCCATGCTGAAGGTCGCCTGTCCCCCCAGACACCAACTGAAAGACTGGGTCGCTAAACCTTGGCAGATTAGATGGGCGTTTTTCCCACGCACGTTGTGCGTCGCGAGTAACTTGCTGAATAATTGATTGAAGATCGGATTCCCACGGAACATCTTTTGTTGCTAAAACCTCACTTTGAGGAAATGAACCATTACTTTGACTGACTTTCACCGCAACAATGGGTTCGTAAGCGCGGTATGTCTGTTTCCTGTCCATGTCAAAAGCGCGCATGTAGCGAGGCACAGAGGCAGTTCTACGGTCTAGCGGGCTTTCAGTGTTTATTGACGAATAATAACCGCGCTCAGGTTTGCCGACCGTTTCAACATCGACAACACGCTCACTGTAGTTTTTAAAAAGAGGGAATGCATCGATTAAGACCTTCCCCCAATCGACAGTTTTTCTGCCAGTCGACCTTGCTCGCCGGTACACCCAATCGACCAATTCGGTAGCAAACCCACGCCCTTGGTAATCCTGTCTGACACTGACAAAGGCGATAAAAATGCGGTCAGAATATTCTATGTAATCCAAGAAGGCAACTAGACCCTGCTCTGCTGTACCACTGCCCTCTTGATATTCCTTTTTGGGACGACGCTTTAGGGTAGAATTTTCATTCTCCCATGACTGCTGTCGATATCGGCTCTTTGCCGTTTCAAAAGGCTCTGTTGTGAAATATGTACTGCGCGTGGGAGGTGCAGAAGAATCAAAAATACCAATACGTTGGACACGACCACCATATTGGTACTTTAGGGGCGACTCGCCCATTTCTCTAACTGCGCCCATTGTCACCCTTTCCTGTTTCTTAGTTGCTGTAATTAAAGCAACGACAGGAGGTCACTGCCGTAAGAAGCGACCGCCAGATACTGCACCCCGACCAGAACCCTGCCTAGATACTCCCTGACTGAATGCGGTAAATTGATTTTCAATAGACGCTTGAGATTGCGGTCCGGGCATTGTTCCTGAAATTTTCAAATCAGAAAACTCTTGACCAAGGAACGATGCAATTTCATCACCAATCAGTTTGTACACAACGATACTCATTGCGTCGTAAACGTCCTTGGTTGTACACGGTCCAGTTGAAGGGTGGTCAACTTTGTCACCTGCAAGTTTCCTGAGAAACAGGCATTCCAATTCTGCCAACTCATAATAGGGAGCATGGAGCAGGCCAAGACTTAGTGCCGCTTTGAAGGTTTCTGCCGTGCGCCAGTTAGTTGAAGCAGTAGCAGTTCTTTCGTAAACCGTACATGGCTTGAAGTTTCGGTTTGCGTGCTTTTGTAATCTTTGAATTAGCCCGATGCTGTTCCATTGGTCAAAAGAAACGTCTGTGGGAAGAAAGCCATCCACTAACGCTTTGATTTCATCTTCAATGGCAATGTAGTCCATTTCAAGACTTGCAAAATCTCCGGGTGACCAACCGATGATGAAGTCAAACACAACATGTGGAATTTCAGAACCTTCAACCCACTCTTTGTGGGCAACTGCAAACCCAAAGTTTGACCCAGTTTTGCCGGGGTCGCCATGCATCGCGTAGTCAGTCGTCGGCAATCCTGAAGACTGCATCGTTAATGTTTGACCCTTCCACGGACCAAACATCTTTCTAATATGTTCCTCCGGCAGATACGCATCTAGGGCAGTAGCCCATTTTGCACGACGCTCAACTCGGAAAGTGTCTGGATTTGCACGCTCAAGACGTTGCATGGCTGAGTCGTATTCCTGAATAGAACCCTTTAGAGGAAGAAAAAACCTTTCCTGAATTTCAACGTCTTGTCTTTCGCTCCTGTTTTTCATGTACGCAGGAGAAAGAGGGAAGCGATGGAGAGTCCTTTCCCAATCTTCGTAAATGTCCCAAGAAGCCAACTGGATAATCAGGCTTTCTGGATAAACCGCCTTTTGCGTATCTGCTTCAATCGTCAACGCTTGCTGACACAACTCGTAAAACTTTCCCGTCATCTCCCAAGGTGAAGAGCCACAATAAATGAATGCTTCTTTTTTGAACTGGTCAAGTGCTGGAGTAGCAGATTCCCATACTTCCCCAGCGGAACGAGAACCGCCAGTTGTTCCAACCATGTGCGCCATTTCATCGTAAAATTGCATGAAAGATGACGGACCACGCGCGGCCATTGTGGTTGCTTCTTTAGGAACAATTTCAAACGTAGATAAATCCATGTCTGTTTTAATTCCCCGACGACGAAGATTGTCGATTCGGATGTGGTCAACGGGAGCCATGACAGTAAGAGACTCTGTCAGTGGAGTATTGACATACGGAGCAAAGCATGGCGCACCAAGGATGACATTTACTAAGTCTCTCCATTGGTTAGCCTTTGCCTGATCTTTCTTGCCAGCAAAAACTTGACACGACAAACGCTTGTCTTGGTCAACACCAAAGTCCCATCGTGGGTCGCCCTTTGCAATGTAGTTCCACAAAACGTAAGCACCACAAATAGCACCTAAGTGACCCTTGCCTGAACGTCGACCAGAAACGTTCAAGATAGTTCTAAACCACTTTCTACCCTCAACGTCTCTGAGATACCTCAACCTGTCAATCGAATCAGGTTGAATACCCCAGTCGCCAGAAAACCTCCAAGTCGATTCATCTGGTGGCATTTCGGTGAGACGAAAGCCCTCTCCCCACTCACCTAAAACATCTAAATCATATTCAGTAAACAACTCTTCCTGCAAAAAGATCAATTTTAAAAGAGTGGCTTGGCGGGGATACAAATTTGGCCGGTTGAGCCAGCGGTCACTGATGACAAACTCAATGATGTCATTGGGCAATGACTCACCAAGAAAACCATTAATTGCTTTTTCGGTGCTAATCGGGGCTGGTTTTGGCATTTATGGCTTGTTTATAAATGAAGTATTCTTTGGAGGGGTTATTAGTCGACCACTTCTATCAAACGAGCCGGGATCGTCTAGTCCTAAAATAGCATTTTGAACCTCCCAAGCCTGACGGTCGTGGTCAAATCCGTGAGATAGCCTTTCGCATCGGTCAACAATTTCAATATCAAAGGCATACGCCCCATCCATGTTTGTTGACCAAGTCTTAACGTCGACTTTCAAACCGGCCTCTTCAAAGCGTTCTATAACCTCTTTTCGGAAACCCTCAACTTGACGCAATTTACCCGACGACTCGTTTAGTTTCTTTGCTATTTGCTCTATCACAAAGAAGTCTGAGTCGTAGAGGTCTATTAACGAATTTAGGTTCATATCTGACATTTTTCCACCTTAACGCATTTTTATGAATGTTTCTGCATAACTAAACAAAAAGGGGGTCTTTTCTTACTTATGCAAGAAAAGACCCCCCTGACAAAGCAACTGCTTACCACCACCACTGGGGCAGTTGCTTATGTTTTAGTTAAGACGACTGGCGCAATTTGAACAACGGTCGACATGATCTCCAACCATCATTCCTCCAAACGTCTCAAGTTCACGCCTTGCTCCCCACCGACGAACAGTAGGGTCGTTAGCCGCGTTGGTAATCAAGTTAATAAGGTCAAACATTGTTGCAGACCCATCTTCTTGAATAACCGAAGGCAAACGATCAATAATTGTTACCGTTGCACGCTCTGCCAAACCGCGCTCACGCGCCATTCGTGCAAGAACACGCTCTGGATTACCCACCCTGTCGTTACGAAGATCATAAAAGTGTGCAATCTGAGATTCGACACGGGAGAATGCACGCTGTGCCGCGAGTTCCAATTCTTCCAGAACGCTCTCTACCGAGTTTCCACGACCTTCAACCTTCAATCCGTCATCACGAATTTCCATTCCGTTCGTGCAAATTAAACGATAAAAATACGGCTGAACCCACGGAGCAAGATTTTGCTTAAGATTCTGTGCAAACCTCAATCCACCTTTTGTTAAATCACCTAAGCGACTATCTCCACCAACTCCGTAGCCATCATCGTCACCGACAACAACGTCAAAACGGAATTGCTCAATCGTGTGTTCAAAATCAACAACAATGGCATCTTCGCCCATTACCCTTGCCGCGGTTTCGACAAGACGAGGGGGTTCAATCTCTTTTGAGTTTGGAGCCTTCAAAATCTTCAAGCCCTCTTCGTTAACCTTTGCGATTGTTTGAGACGGTGAACGCCACAGCATTTCGTTAAGAAGATTTGAGCGAAGATCGTCGTCAAGACGCTTCAAAAATGGAGTGGGAATATTGAGCCAGTTGCCAATCGCAATCATGCTCTCTTCGGTCAGCGGAACTTCACGACCATTCAAGTCAATAGAACCGCTGACATGATCCAGTCGAATTGAAGAACCTGTCATGGACAAAGATTCCGTAGGATCATCAACCTTTTCAATAAGCGTTGCAATCGTTTCGGTTGGGGCACTTCTTAAAAACACAATTTCCTCCTTGAAAACTGTTTGGCTGGTTGAGCAAATTTATCGCCCCTAACATCAACTGTCAACTCATAGAACTAAGAAGATATTTCCTTGGGGGCAGTTTGTGCCTCCAATGAGGCAAACAGCGGGTCGTTTTTAAAAGAAGATGAAAGTAGTTGAAACTGCTCTTGCGACATGATATTTCTAACATGCTGAAGGAGCAAAACCACCATTTGACCAAACGCGGCGGTGTCAACTCCTTGACCGGCCTTGTCTTCCATGTCAGAAACCATTTTTGCGGCTACAAGAGTGTGGTCAAGGCCAACCTTTATTTCCCCCATAACAATCCGCTCAAAGCCAAGTCTCATAACTTCATTGGCTACGGAGTATGCATCAACCAATGTTCCTTCGGCAGAATCAATCGCACGACCAACATCCTCAGCATGCTGTTCAATTATCGCCCGACTTACCGCAACATCTGAGGG